>Ga0182015_10000474_pt1 | contig 57246 bp, 50 predicted proteins | sample 712P3MmetaG_FD_120478 | JGI IMG/M metagenome (GOLD analysis project Ga0182015, IMG submission 120478) | Permafrost microbial communities from Stordalen Mire, Sweden - 712P3M metaG | ecosystem: Environmental > Terrestrial > Soil > Wetlands > Permafrost | place: Sweden: Stordalen | collected...
AAAGGTGTCGGCGGAATTTTTCAACTGGCGCTTAAACAATAAAACGCGCACCCTGCCGCGAGGAAAGAAGCTGCGCCTGCTGTTGCTGGAACCGGCCCTGGTGCACTGGAGTTTTGACAACTGGCAATGCAGTCACGACAGCGACTCCAGCGAAAGCGGATGGAATCTGCAGCACACCGATCTGCCCACAGAGACTCTCGCCGCGGGGCGCCAGATCGCATTCACGTTCTTCTGGAAAAATACCGCCCGCTGGGAGGGACAAAACTACCAGGTGATCGTCGAGTAGCTGCTAAACTTCTGATACTTACGAATCCCAACTTGAGGCCCCATGCGCACGCTTAACCTGTTTGTTATGGTCGTACTTATGACTGTCCTGACGGCGTCTCAGACTCTCCCTGCACCGCAGGCCATCACCGATCCCAAGCAGATCACCTCCAAGCCCGATGCACGGGTGGAGAAGAATCTTTCGATCGAGAAGCTTTACATGACGCGCCAGGTGGGCGGCGCGACCTGGTCACCAGATGGAAAGACGGTTGCGTTCGTCAGCAACCTCAGCGGTCGCAACAACCTTTGGCTCGTGCCTTCCGAGGGTGGATGGCCGATGCAACTCACGGTGAGCGATCAGCGGCAGTCGAGCCCGACGTGGTCGCCCGACGGCAAGTGGATCGCCTATATGTCGGATTACGATGGCGACGAGCAATGGGATATTTTTCTGGTCTCGCCAAAGACTGGGCAGGTTGTGAACCTGACCAACACACGCGAGATTGCGGAGGAGAGTCCTGCCTGGTCGCCCGATGGGCGTTATCTGGCTTACATCGTCAAGCCGAAAACTTCCTCTGTGTTTGAGATTGACGTCTACGACACGGTCTTGCGCGATGTAAAGCACCTGACCACCGGAACCGCTCCTGACCGCATGAACTTCGAACCGATCTGGTCGGCGGATGGCAAGTTCATCGTTTATACGCAGGCGCAGTCGAAAGGAACCGACTCGAATATTTTTCTGGCCGACGTGGCGAGCGCGCAAAGCACGCTGTTGACACCGCACGATGGCGAACACACTTACTCAGCGGACGACGTCGCTCCCAACGGCAAGAATATTTTGATTACATCGAATGCCGGCGATGGCTACGACAATGTTGGTTTGCTCGACATCGCCAGCAAGAAAATCCGCTGGCTTACGCAAGACAAATGGGAAATCTCCGGCCGGAGCTTTTCTGCCGACGGAAAATCCCTCACCTATACCGCGAACGTCGATGGCAACACTGACATTTACTTGTATGACGTCGCTCCAGCTAAGGCGCACGCGCTGGCTCTGCCCAAGGGAGTGAACTTCACTGCAGGCAATCCATCGCCATTCGCGGCAGATGGTACCCGCCTGCTCTATTACCACACTGGCCCCACAACTCCCGGCGACTTATCGGTCTACACCTTCAGCGACAATCCATCGCACCCAAACATATCGCGTCAACTTACCAATTCGCTCGTCGGCGGAGTCCGCTCAGAAGACATGGTCGAGCCTTGCCTCGTCCACTATCCGAGCAAGGATGGCAAGTGGACCATCTCCGCGTTCGTCTATGTGCCGTATAACTTGCCGCATCAAGCCGAACATCCCGCTATTGTTTACGTTCACGGCGGCCCCACATCGCAGACCGTGAACAGCTTCAATCGTTTCGCCCAGTACATGGCGAATCAGGGCTACCTGGTGATCGCGCCCAACTATCGCGGATCGACCGGCTACGGAAAAGAATTCCAGCAGGCAAATCTTTTCGATATGGGTGGCGGCGATTTGCAGGATGTGCTCGCGGCCGCCGACTGGATCAAACAGACGGGCTACGTCGATCCCAAAAAACTCATTCTGATGGGCGGCAGTTATGGCGGCTATTTGACCATGATGGGGGTCACCAAGGCTCCCGAGCTGTGGGCGGCGGGTGTTCCGATTGTGCCTTTTGTGAACTGGTTCACCGAGATTCAGAATGAAGATCCGGTGCTGCAGCAGTCCGACCTTGCGACTATGGGCGATCCCGTGAAGAACAAAGCGCGGTATGAAGATCGTTCTCCCATCAACTTCGTGGATCAGATCAAAGCGCCGCTGTATCTGCTGGCTGGAGGCAACGATCCGCGCTGTCCCAAGACCGAAGCGCAGCAGGTAGTCGATGCGATCAAGAAACGCGGCGGCGTGGTCGAATACAAAGTCTACGAGAACGAAGGCCACGGTTTTGCGAAGGTCGAAAATCAGATTGATGCCTACAGGCGAGTTGCCGATTTTCTGAAAGCGCACGTGCCGCCGGCGGATTGCGGGTGCTCGCTGAACGAATAACCGCCGCGGGCACCAGATCCGACGTACCACACGGCAAAATTTGCGCGGGCTCTCTTTCCCTACGGCTGCATCCGTTCTGCGTGGTGTTTTTTTGCCGCTTCCAAACGCAGCATCAGCATGTAGAGGACGATCCCGACGTTGATGGCGATGATCAGAAGTCGAAGCCAGTCGGGCCTCCGCAACAGATCGGCTATCTCGAAGGGGATATAGATGGAACCGGAGGCGATTGCCAGCCATTCTGCCCAGGGACGGATGTACCACAATCCGTAGGCCTCGACCAGGCGGAGGATCGTATAGATCGCCGCTACCAGAGCGATCTTCCACAGGCGAACGTCGCTGAGCCGGTACACCAGGTCGATGAAGACTCCCACGTAGTGGTGGAGAGGGTTGACGTGGAAAAATTCCAGGAAGCTCTCGGCGACTCCCCAAATATCCTTGTGACGCATGGAGAACACGCCCAGACCCGCGAGAACGACGACGATTCCTTTCGTGAATTCAATGGTGGCGACGGTGCGAACACCTTTGATGTGAGCGGGATCGTCGATTCTGGGATGCATTGAATGAAATTGATTTGTCGGTATCCAGCGCCTGACGGCAGCTTTATTTTGAAGCGTTGTTGCGATCTTTATCGCGACCTTAATATTGTCATCTTTATGGTCACCTTAACGTTGTCATCTTTTTGTACATTGTCATCCTGAGCGGAGCGAAGGACCTCTCCCTCCCGAAACTTCGAATGCCATCCCAAATAATCGTTTTGTCACGTCTGCTGGCGAACGCTGGCGCGCAACTCCTCGACGATCTCCAGAGCAGCTTTGTGGGCGGCTTCATTCTCGGTGACGTCGAACGAAATTGCTCCGACGCGGGCGTGGCCTCCGCCGCCATAACGCTCGCAGATGCGGGCGAGGTTGACGGTGGGCTCGCGCTTCGACCAGGGGTTCGAGCCCACAGAAACCTTGACCCGGAATGAACTCTTGCTGAGCCCGATGCTGTAAATCGAATCGGGATGGAGATAGTAGGGAATGAACTTGTTGTAGCCTTCGAGCTCCAGATCGGTAATGTCAAAAAAAATCGTGCCGTCTTTTTCTTCGCTGCGCTCGCGCAAAATCCCGATGGAGCGCTGGTGGCGTTCGAGCAGCGGCGGCAGGACGGCGGCGACGAATGGCTCCTCGAGAATGCTCGCGAGAGAATTGTAGGCGAGCAGCGGAATCACGGACTTCACGAAGTTACGATCGGTGGAAGCTTCGATGGCCATGGTCAGCTTCATGGCTGGGGCTTTCATTTCGACCGCGGATTTCGCGTCGTCATACATCGCGCCGTCGACGATGTCGGTCCAGTGGATCAGCTCTGATACTGGTCGCGGATCGAAGCCGAAGCGCTCCTTCGCTATCATCGCAATGAAACTGGTGCAGGACTTGAAATCCGGATCGTAGAACTTGCGGTTGCTCTGATCCTGCTCAAAGTGGGCGGCATCGGCGGGAGAAAGAAAAGCGCTCTCGTGGTGATCGAACCACCACGTGATTCGGGGCGAACTCGAATACTTGAAATCTACGATGGCATTCTCATCGCCATCGAACTGCTTCTCGTCGAAAAGAGCGCCGGCACGATGCAACAGGCCGGAGAAGACGAAGTCCACATCGCTCCGGATTCGTTCCCGGTAGAAACGGGAGAACAGGGCGGCGGAGGAAGCTCCGTCAAAACACTTGTCGTGATAGAAGACGCGCATTCGCAAGATGAGTTCCCCTGGCGCCGTTTCTCCGGCGTGTTGTGAAAACAGATAGGGTTGCTGGTTTGGAGAGTTATGTCAAGGCGGATATTGAGCAGCGTCTTAAATCTACTGGAAACTATGGGCGAAAACCCGCGTCTGCTTGGCTCTGGGCGGTGGGGCTGAAGCAGGCCCTTTCAGAACAAAATCAAGAAACTCATCACTTCAGCCGGCGCCGTATCTTGAAGTCGAAACTGACCACCCCGTTCCAGTCGCGCAGCGCCACGATTGAAATGTTTCGCGTTATGTTGTACTCCACCTGAATGATCTGCTGGTTGGAAACGGAGACGTTGGTGCTATAGGTGAGCGTGAGATTGTTCGCCACCTGCTGCTCGACCGTGACCTGTGGTCCTCGCACCACGGCGGTGTCACTGGCCAGGCCCTGGGGATCGATTTTGACCCGGCTGGCTCCGAATAAACGCTGCAGGCGGCTGTTGACGGTACTGTTGAGAGCCTCATTGATCAGCAGGTTGGAGGCTTCTCCGCCAAATCCAAAGGACCCGTTCGAGGCCACCGCCGCCGACTCTTCCTGGGTGCGGCCCAGCGCCAGCAAGGAGATGACGTCGGCTTCCGGGAGTTGCGGATCGGACTGCCAGCTGACTTTCAGGCCGTTGGGAACGCTGGCGTCACCGCGGAACTGGACGGTGATGTCGTAATCGCGCACCCGCGTGGTAGCCGCCATATCGATGATCGGTTGGGTCTTGGTGGGATTCGCGAAGGTAACATCACCGCGCTCCAGCATGTACTTGTTGCCGTTGAAGGAAATTTCGCCTTCCAGAACTTCCACCCTCCCGAGGATGGCGGGTCGGTCGGCGGTGCCCCGGACCCTGAGGTCGGCGTTGCCGGAGAGCCTGGCGACGGCCGTTTGCATCTGCAGTTCGGGAGTTGTCCCCACATGAATATCAAGTTTGAGGCGGCTCTGCAGGCTATCGCTCTGGGTGTGAATGGTGAGCTGCTTACTCTTTTCGATATAGGCGCCGAAGTCAAATCCCGGGGTCACGGCGAGCTTGGTAACCAGAACGTCGCCGTTCAGCAGAGCGGAATTCGTGTTGCCGGTCAGGCGGAGGTCGGCGTCCGCAGTGGAACTGACGCCCGGAGGATAACGCAGGCGAACCCCATGCGCGGTCGCGCCGAAGTCGAGTTGGAATACGCCACTCTGGTAGGTCGCGGAGCCGGTCAGAGCGATGGTGCCGCCGCCAGTGGTGCCGGTGAGACTCTGGATCTGAATGCGGTTGCGGTCGAACAGCAGGACGCCGTTCAGGTCGCTGAGGCCGCTGGGAAAGTCGTTGTGGCTGACGAAAGTATTCTTCACTTCCAGACGTCCTTGCAGCACGGGCTTGGAGATCGTACCGGAGGCATTGAGGTTTATGCCCACGGTGCCGCGTGCCAGTATTTTCGGATTGAAAGACTCAGCGAGCGTCATATTGACCGAACCGTCCAGACGAATGTCGAGTTCTTGAGTACCGGCCATATGCACGCTGCCATGCGCCGTGAAGTCGGTTCCGCTGCCTGCGAGGTGGAAGTCTTCGACCCGAAGAATCTGATCCGCGACTTCGAAGCGGATAGGGCCGACACTTTGCAGTTTCACGTGTTCGACCTCGACATTGAACGACTGGAGCTCGGCAGCCGCTCTCAAATCGCGTGGAGTGCGCAGAGGACCAGTAACGTGCAGGGTCCCGGCCACGGGAGAGTGGGATGTGATTTTTCCCGGCAAATAGATGCGGAGAAGCGAATCGGCATCCAGATGATGGAACGCTAGTGTCAGATCGGCATTAAAGTCACGCTCCAACGCGACGTTCCCCGAGATGGCCAAGTCCGATTTGTCGAATTCCGAGTGCGACTTAAGGTCGAGCTGCCGTCCGTTGGTGATCGCATCGAGGTAGAAATCTCCGACGTGTTCCTGATCCACGGCGAGGCCCTTGAGATGGACGTGCGCTTCGATCGAAGGCTGCTCCGGAGTTCCGCTGGCTCGCACCTTGAAATCGGCGACGCCATCCGCCGTAAACCGGCTGGTTTGCAAGCGCGGGAAACGGGCGAGATTGAGATTGCTTCCGGAAAGATTCAGGCGAAATTCGCGCTTGGACAATTCGTTATTCGACCGTACCAGGTTGGACGTATTAATGGCCGCGCTCCCCGTAAGAGGGGCACCGTAAGCACTGGCGTCAATGTTGTTGAACTGAAGTTCGCCACCAGAAAGGCGGAGATCGCTCTTCAATAAAGGCACGCCCACTCCGTAAGCCTCGCCCTTGCGGATCTCGAGATGTCCATCCCCGCGAGGATCGTTGGGCGTACCTGAAACGGTAGCCGACATATCCAGAGTGCCGGCGAACCGCTGCGGAACTCCGGCCAATTGAACAACCTCAGCCACGCTGGCGTTGCGTAAGTCAAAGTGCAGACTGAAGGGAGCGTTCTCGGGAGCTACATCCCCTTCTAGGTCGGCACTGACGTCGAAGTGCGCCGTAGTGTGACCATGAATAAGGGACCCATTGCGAGCCGCGAAGTGACTGCTGGAATACTGGACGCCGGTCGAGAGTGCGTCCCAATGAACCGCACGCGAGGACACACGCGCTGTCGCCGGCAAAATAGTATCAAAGTCGTAGACTTCAAGATTCGCGTTGCCGGATAGCGAAGAGAGCTTGCCGGTGGCCGTACCGGTGAGGCTCACCCAGCCGTGAACGATAAAGGGCAGATTCGGTGATCCGTAGGCACCTTCGAGCAGTGACGCCCATTCCCTCATGCTGTGGCTGGTGAGCGAGAAGCGCAGCGAGGAGGTTGCAGCCAGATCGCCTGCGGCAGTGATCTCAGAGCCCGGCGTGGTCAGGTGAAGCTGGCTCACATCCAATTCGTCACGGGACCCGCGATAGATGCCCTCCACCCTGCCGCTCACCGGGATCGCGTTCGGCACCGGCTGTTGCGGCGGCGCAATCCCAAGATTCAGGCGAGTCTCCGCGTCACGAATCGAGCCCACCCAGAGCATCTCCACATTGCCGCTGGCGCCGCCGGAGAGATCAAGACGATCGAGTGGAAGTTTCTTGGAACTGAGTAATTCGAGTCCTGGTAACAACGGGAAGTTCGCCAATTGCAGGTGCACCGTGCCACGCTGAAGACTAGCGGGTGAGACCCGTCCGATCACATGACGCTTTCCGGGAGGCGGTGACGGCTCGAGCGAGTTCTGCCAGTTCGTCACATCGGCATCGCCAAGAAGATCGCCACCCAGCAGGTAGGCTTTGATCGAAAAAATATGGAAGCGCTGCGGGGTGACGGAGAAACCTGCGTTGATGCGGCTATTCTTCGTCGACAACTTGTCGTTCGACCATTCGATGTCTTTGGCCTGTACGGTTCCCTGGATGGAGAAGTCCTGCAGGTTCCAGGAACCTTTGCCCTCGAATAAGGCCATACCTTTGTGGAGCTGCGCCTGCCGTGTCAGGAACGCGAGTTCGCCGAGATCGGCAACGCCGTGATAATCACCCGATAATTGAGGGTTGTGAAAATCCTGCAGACGGCCGGTAAAGTGGAATTCAGATTTTCCGGTGGTCACGGTCAAACTGCGGATGTCGGCTCGACCGCGGGCCAGAACCATCGAAGCATCTGCCCGCCAGGCAAATGAGGGATATGACTGAAAGCGAGTGTCCGCGTTTCCTACGACTACGCGAGCTTCGTATTGCCGCCGCAGCAGAGAGTAGTTCAGAAGCAGCGCCAGATTGCCGGCGGTAAAATCGAAGGGCATCTTCTTGTCTTGCCACAGAAGCTCGCCCCGCTGCACCTCGATACGCGACACTGAAAGGGAGATGAGTTCCTCCACCGGACCTCGGTCGGAGGCAACGCGCATCTGCGGGGTGGGAGCGTTGGTGGTGCCATCGGGATAGTCGATGATGTGTACGACCGGATGCTCCAGCACCAGAGAGTGCAATCCGACAGTGGTGCTGAGGATGGAAATGATTTTCATCTCCGCCTGCAGCCGGTCGATCCGCAGAAAAGGGACCTCGTCGGAACCTTCGCGGCCGTGGATAGTCAGGTTGCGAGCGTCCACGCGCAAGCGGAACGGTGTGGTGTGGAGTTCGCCGAGTTCGACCCGGCCACCCACGATCTTCTCGATCGAGGCAACCACCCGGCGGCGAATCAGTTGCTGAAAGGAATCGGTGGTGACGTACCAGGCGAGCAGGCCAAATCCAACCAGGCTAAAAACGCAGAACGACAGAAAAAGCTTCCACAGGATGCGCCGACGCTGCGGAGGAGGCGGCTCAGTCAACGGTTCTGCTCTCCCCCACTCGATTCAGGAGTTGCGATATGGCTCTCCGAGCGCAGATTCGCCAGCCAGCCGGTGAGCAGTTCATTCATTTTTTTCTCGGCCAGCAGATCCCTGATCCGGCCAAAGACTTCGGTCAATGGTTTTGCACGACTGCCGGCCTTCCTGAGTTCTGGCAGCAACTGATCGTGGTAGTAGCTCTCCACTGCCTGCTGATCAATCTGGATCGCGGGCCGGAGACGGTCTTCGACGAGCGTCATGAGCTGGATCTGGTCGCTCAGCCGCTTCTTCAGGTCGCTTTCGCTTAGCCCGTATCGTTGCAGCTTGGCGCGCCATGTCTCGTCGGTGGGGCAATCCGGGTTCAGTTTGCGGACTTCGGCGACGCGGGCCGCGACCTGCTCGGTGGGAGCGGACTGGGACGGCCGAACTTGTTCTCGCAACAATTCCTGATCAATCAAACGATCCAGGGCTCCCTTGCGCTCGGCGGAAGTAAATGAGTCGGGGTCGCGGCCATTCGAAAAAGCCTCGAACGCCACCTCCTGCTCCCAATCGCTCTGCAAAACCACGTGACCGTTGACGTTGGCGACCACGCGATCGACGATTTGACCGGCTGCCGCAAAGATCGCCAGCGTCATACTCAGGGCGGTCGCCACCGCGCAATGTTTTCCGAGTCTGATCGTGTTGAGTCTGATCGCTTCGAGTTTGAGCTTCCGGAATCTCATCAGAATGACTGTCCGACGCTGAACGAAAAATTGAAATGCCCGCCGCGTTGGTACCCAAACTGCCCGACAGCCTGCCCAGTCACCTTGTTGGTTGTGATGTTCGTGTAGCTGGGAAAGTAAGGCGGATTCAAATTGTATCCGAAATCGAAGCGTAATGGACCGATGGGTGTCTGATAACGCACTCCTATGCCAACGGCGTGCGACGCGTAGTTATAATTGCATCCCAGGTGCGTGACCTCATGAAAACAGAAATCCTGGTCGGGCTGGTGGAAACGCGCCAGGCTGGGGAGCATTTCCTGCGGCCGGGCAAAAACGTTGCCCATATCGTGAAAAATCGTAAAGCCGATGTTGTCGTTTAAGTAAGGCACCCTAACGTTCGGAAAACGCAGCTCTAAACTGTTAAGAAATACCGCGCTTCCACCCACGGGATAGCCCGTGAACGGGTCGCGCGGTCCTGCCTGATTTAACCCGAAACCGCGATTGGAGTTGCCCCCGCCGCTATAGAAACGTTCTGGTAGCGGAATCAGAGTCTCGTCGGCCGATGCCGCTTGCGCAGGATCCAATACCACCGTTTTTCCGAAAGCGTTCTCCACGCCCACCGTGGTAGAACGAGCAAACACGAATCCCTGGCCGGTGCTGCGATTGCGAAAAAGAGTGTGATACGTGGAGTTCTTGATCAGAAGGCGGCTGAAGTCGGCTTCGGAGCCAAAGTTGCTGGAAGCGACTCCACCTTCTACCGTGGTGTAGCTGCCGCGCGTGCTTTCCAAGTCGTTATCGCGCCGGTTGCGCACGTATAGAAAATTAGGCGTTCCTACGCGGGTTGGCTTCGAGAGCAGAGGAATAAGGTTATCGGTGACCTCAATATTGCTGGCTTCCACGCGACGATAACTGAACCGGTAGGCGAACGTCGTTAGTTCGCGGTCCTGCTGTTTGTACAGCACTTGCAGGATTTGCAAAGTGCCTTCGAGACGATTCGAGGTGAAGGTGGACACGTCCACGGTGTTGTCGTAAAGCGCCGTGGCGGTAAAGCGGAGTTTGTCCAGGTTGAGAAGTTTAGGGACGTTGTAACTGGCGATCACTCTCTGCTGCAGGCGGCCGACATTGGTCTTCAAACTGAGAGTCTGCTCACGGCCGCCCACATTGATGCGGCTCACGCCGAACGACACCATGGGACTGACGCCGGTAGCCCCGAGGGGCTGGCTGGTTCCGTATGTGGGCTGTCCGGTCTGGAACTCGAAACCAACGCCGTAATCGAAGGTGTAGCGTTCCGCCTCGCGCGTCGTGATCACCACGTTCTTGCGAGACTCAGTGCCATCCGGGTTCTGGATGGCCGTGTCTACCTGCTTGAACAGGCCAAGGTCGTACAGGCGGCGCTGGCTCTCGAACATCTCCTGCTGACTCAGCGGACCACCCGGTTGCACCTTCACTTCCCGGTGGGCGACTCCGGAGCGCGTGTGGTGCAGGCCATCGAGAAAAAGTTGATTGACGAAAAACTGCTCGCCTTCGTGAATGGTGAAATTCACGCCAACGCGCGGCAAGTTGTCCTCGGAAGGAACCGCAACGTAGGCGACGTCGACCGTGGCATTGGAGAAACCATTATCGAAATATTTTTCCAGAATCGTGTCGCGATCATCCGCCAGACTCGATTCGTCAAAGCCCTGTCCTTCGGCAGTGGAGATTTCGGGAAGCTGTTCCTGGGGCAGGGTGTAATTGCCTTCGATGCGGACCCATGCCACGCGTGTCTGCAGGCCCTCTTTTACGACGATCTGGATGGCAAGTTGCGACGGCTGGCCAAGGTACTTCTCGAGCAGTTTGCTGGTCACTTCGGCCTGGCGGAAACCGCTGGCGCGGTAGAGGTTCTGAATGCCTCGGACATCCTCTTCGAGCAGCGCTTCGCTGTAGCGCCCGTGACTGAAGAGGCGGCCGGCGGCTTGGTCCTGCATGCGGGAACGAATCTGCTCGTCGGAAAAAAAGCGATTGCCGGAAATACGAATGGCCGCGAGTTTGTGGCGGTCTTCGGGGTTGACAGCGTATACCACCTGCAGATTCTTGCCGCCCGTGGTGCTGTTCTGACTTACGCGAACGGTGGCGTCGAAGTATCCGAGGGTTTGAAGATGGTTCTGGATGTTGCGCCGGCCCTCGTGGAGCAGATCGTCGTCGACCGCGCCTTCTTCATAGATGGGCACCAGCTTCTTCAGTATGTGCTGGGTGAGTTTAAAACCATCGGCCGCAATCATCACCACCGGGCCGCGGTCTATCTTGAAGACATAATCAACCGCGTTGTGCTCGGGACGATAGGTGCGGCTGACCACTTCGACCTGGGCGAGCAGACGATCCTGCTTCTGATAGCGGTTGCGAATTCGTTGCAGAGCGCGGGCAGTGCGATTCGCGATGACAGGGTTGCCCGTGTGCAACTTCGCGATCTCCTCAATCTGTTCACTGGAATAGCCGGCATCGCCTTCCAGGGCAATCTTTCCGACTGTGGCACGCGGCCCGGGGATGACGTGGAAGGTAACATTGATCTGGTGCTGCGACTCGTCGCGCTGTAAAGACGGGGTCACTTTTGACTGGTGAAATCCGTTTTCTTCCATTACTCGTTGGATGCCGGCGAGAGCACGGTCGAGTTTCTCCTGGGAGTAGAGTTCTCCAAGTTGCAAGCGGGTAGCGCTCGAGAGTTGAGTCGGCGACGGATTGTTGGAAATGCCTTCAATCGTCACTACGCCCACGAAAAAATTGGCGACGGTCAGAAAACGCAGCCTGACGCCGGCGGTGTCGGTGCGATCGGCCTCCGCCTGAATGTCTGCGAATCGTCCGGTGGCAAAGAGGGCCTGCATCGCGTCGTGCAAGGATTCACGCGTGAGCGGTTCGCCGATCCTGAGCGGCGTGGCCGCCAGCAGCGCTGCCTCTTCTTCCCGAGGAACCCCCGGCAATTCGATTTTGTCGATCGGTAATCCCAGATAGGGGGTGATGGTTCCGAAGTTTGGTCCGGACTGGGACGGCGATTCAGCGGGTTGCTGCCCGGCCAGTGGCGAACCGCCGGCCCAACTTGCCGGATGAGCCAGGGCAAATAAAGCTACGAGCACAAATCGGACACTACTTATAGCGAATCCGGAATTTCGGCGACGGCAGGAAGCTGCCGAACGCTCGGCTTGGACGGGCGAGGGCGCCCGTCCCCAGACGAAGTCGTCCCGAAATTCAGGCTGGCCAACCATTAAATCTTTCGGATTCGATGAATCGCGAAACGGCACACGTTGCTCACAAAGAAAAAGGTTTGACGACCGGACCCTATAATACTGGTTTGAAAGCTTGGAAAAGGTAATTGCTGAGGTTATCGCGTTGGAAATGAACGACCGTTACTCGCGGCAGGTGATGTTCAAAGAGATCGGAGCGGAGGGACAGAAGACGCTGTCCGAGTCTTGCGTGGTCATTGTCGGATGCGGCGCTACCGGTTCTGCGCTGGCCTCGTTGCTGGCGCGCTCCGGGATTGGAACCCTGCGCATTCTCGACCGCGATTACGTTGAACCCAGCAATCTGCAACGTCAAACGCTGTTTGATGAAAACGATGCGCGCGAATCTGTGCCCAAGGCGATCGCGGCGGCGCGCCAGATTGCGCGCTTCAATTCGAAGATCGTTGTCGAGGCCCAGGTTGCCGACCTGATTCCGGCGAATGTCGATTCCCTGCTCGGCGGCTGTGACTTGATTCTGGATGGCACCGACAATTTCGAAACTCGCTACCTTATCAATGACTATGCGATAAAACGTACTACCGCCTGGATTTATGCCGCGGCGGTCGGAAGTTATGCCGTGACCATGAACATCCTGCCCGGCGAAACGGCGTGCCTGAGTTGCATTTTTCCAGAAGCGCCCAGTGGAACGGTGGAAACCTGTGAGACGGCCGGCATTTTGAATTCGGCGGTGAACCTGGTGGCGTCGATTGCGGCTACCGAGGCGTTGAAGTTTCTTGTGGGTGCCCGTTCCAAGATGCGGCGGACACTACTTTCCTGGGATGTCTGGACGAACGAACGAGCGGAGTTGGCGGCGAGTCCTCCACGAGCGGGATGTCGCGCCTGCCTGGGAGATTTTGTTCATCTGGCGGGGGCAGGGCGGCCTCACATTACTTTGTGCGGCAGGAATTCGGTGCAGATTCACGAGCGGCAACGACCGGTGGACTTCCTGGAGCTGAGTACCCGCCTTCAGCCTCTGGGGAATGTTCGCCACACTGAATTTGTGCTGAAGTTCTGGCGCGAACCTTACGAAATGACGCTGTTTCCTGACGGGCGTGCGATCATCAAGGGCACGACGGATACGGCGATTGCGCGCAGTCTTTATGCCCAGTACGTGGGCAGCTAGACGTCTCACACCTTGTAATGGAGTGCCGGGCGCCCCGCCCGGCCCAGACATCGAGCTTCTCAAACAGCACTAATCGCTTGCAGGTTGTGCGCACCGGTTTTCACCAGCCTTGCACCGGTCTAGGGCCTGAATTTCAGTGATTTGGCCGATAGTACCGTGTTTCTCCGGGTATTCTACCTGTCCTTGTAGCAGCGGGAACTGGCCAGCAAACTGCATCTGAGAGGGTAGGTATTAGTCCCCTGTGGAGGCAGTATGCGACCCTATCTGATTGTGACAGCGGTAGTTTTCTTGATGACTGTAGCCGCCTTTGGGCAACAGCCTTTTCCTCACCCAACGAATGGCGCTTGCTTTTATGGCTGTGGCCCCTACATTCCGCTTATAACCACGCCAGAAGTATCCCTGCAAACGGTTTCGCCGAATCCGGTGGGCGCGAGCAACGCCACCGCGGGATTGATCGCGGGCGCGACCAACGCGACGCTATCGCAGGTTGAGGGATCGACGAGTTCGGTTTATACCGAGCCCGTGTGGTACAGCGGCGGCGGCGCTCCGTTGACAACTCCGCAAGTGCACCTGTGGCCCCAACCGGCTGGACGTGAAGGTCATCCTATGTTCGAAGAACGTCCGCGGGAAGAGCATGCGGGACGCGAAGAAGCGCGGGCCAGCTGGACGTATTTCACGGGACGCGAACACACCGGGAGCCTGGGAAACGTAGCGAAAGGCAAGAAGGCCGATCACACCTATACCAACGACGACGTCACGCGCCAGAACGACAAGAACGGCGATGTGAAGTATGACGGCAAGACGGAGAAACTGTAGGACAGTTCCGGGTTCTCAGTTTTCGGCTCTTGGTCGCGGCTCTTGCTGCGACTGAGAGCCGTTTTCTTTGCGGGCGAACTGAGAAAGTTCAGCGAGTTCGGTGCTCTGGCAACGGTCCCTTCTTCAATCTGTTATCTTCTTGCGGTTGCCTTTCTTGGCGAGCGCGAAACGGGGCCGAAAACGGCACGGGCTGGAGACGATTACGGCGAAAGGGTAGCGCGTCCAGCCCCTAAATGGGCAAATGGGCATCTGATGTCCCAGAGGTCTGGTATCCCTGACGCGATAATCGGATACGAGACGAGGCTCGACCCCGTCTCTACAGGGTGGGGTGTCAGCGACGGTGCGGGTATTGGTTACTGAAGTGATATGTCGGCGAGTTCGTTGGTCACTTTGGTCGGATAGATCACTCCGGGAGCTACGGTTTTTGGTATTCTGACGGTTTAGGAATGGTCGAGAGCGCTTCCGCGAGCGGCTCGGCAAATTTGTACAACGAAAAGAGTTTGAAGCCGCATCAGAAGCAGTAGCGGCCGGAAAAGGCGACTTGACCGACCCCAAGCAGGTCATCACCGAAGCAGAAGCAATTGAGCAGGCGAAGCAGGGCCACGAAGCTGCGTTCGAAGTCCTGTATCATCTGCACAAACGCCGCGTGTATTCGCTATGTTTGCGCATGGTTTCCAATCCCGCACAGGCCGAAGATCTGGCCCAGGAAGCATTTCTTCAGCTCTTCCGCAAGATCGGAACCTTCCGCGGCGAATCCGCCTTTTCCACCTGGCTGCATCGAATGACAGTGAATGTGGTGCTGATGCAACTGCGCAAAAAGGGCCTGCCGGTGGTGTCGCTCGAGGAGACTCTGGAAGCCGACGACGAAGCTCCCAGAAAAGAGTTCGGGACGAAGGACGTGAAGCTGACGGGCTCCATCGATCGGCTGCAATTGCAGCGAGCGATCGACCGGTTGCCACCGGGCTATAGAACGGTTTTTGTGTTGCACGATGTTGAAGGGTTCGAGCATAACGAAATTGCCCAAATGGTGGGCTGCTCGATTGGCAACAGCAAGTCGCAGCTCCACAAGGCACGATTGAAGCTGCGGGATTATTTGAAGTTCATGAGAGCCGAAAAGGCCAAGACTGGGTAACTGAAGTCGCGGTATTGGGGGAGAGTGGGCTATGAAGTGTTCCGATGTAGAGCGGGTTCTGCCGGAGCTGCTCGACGGTGCTCCGGACGGGGCGTATCAGACTGAATTTGAGAACCATTTAAAATCCTGTCCAGCTTGCTCGGATCTGGTGTCGGACATGGCGCTGATTTCGGGTGAGTCCCGGCAGTTGGCAGCAACCGATGAGCCCCCCGCGAGAGTCTGGGTTCGAATCGCCGCCGAGCTGCGCGCCGAGGGGCTCATCCGTGAACCCGGTTCCCAGCCCGCGCGTCCAACCCTTGTCCCAGCTTCGACCAGACCTCGATGGGCCCCAAGCGCCTGGTGGCTGGCGCCGGTCGCCGCCGCACTGTTCGCGGCAGGCTCCTACGTGGTGAGTCATAAGCCCGCCCCGCAGGTGGCCCAGCAGCAGGCTCCAGCAGCTTCTCAAACTCCGGCAACGTCGGCGCCGTCTGTTGCTCCAGCGATACCAGAAGTTGCAAACGCTTCTCCGGTGGCACGGGCTGCGGCTAAGGTAGCTCCAGCTTCGGTCCCTGCCTCACCTCCCCTGCAGGTGGCGCGGAAGTCGGCCCCGCCGACCGTCGTAGGACCCGCATCGAGCGCGGACGATCAGCAGTTCCTGCGTGAAGTTTCCACCCGTGCCCCTTCGATGAGGGCGACGTATGAAAGTCAATTGCAGGCGGTAAACTCTGACATCCGGGAAACGCAGGAATATGTGGATCGGAATCCAGGGGATGCGGACGCTCGGCAGCATCTCATGGATGCCTACGAACAGAAGGCACTTCTTTACCAGATCGCGTTGGACCACATTCAATAGTTGAAGGGGCGGGCCGGCGTTTCCGGCCGCAGGGGCGGCGTTTCTTATGGCGAGTCTTCCGAGGGCGAGTGTTCGCGCGCGTATTCACCAGCCGGGTATTCAGCACACGACAGTCGTGACGCTGTTGCTGGCAACCTACCTGTCATCGGCAGCGTTTGCCCAGACCAGGAAGAATTACACCTTCACCGTTGGCCCCCATGCCAATATTTCCGTGGACACACAGGTCGGGGGGATTTCAGTAAGGCCTGGGGCCAGCGATCAGGTCCTCGTAACCGCCATCCTCAAATCCGACAATGTGGAAGTGGACCAGCAGCAAATGGGCAACCGCATTGAAATCGCGTCCCACTGGCTGCCGGGCGCGGATGATAAAACCGGTCAGGTTGACTACGAGTTACAGATTCCGCCCGATGCCACCCTCAATCTCCGGTCTCCGCTAGGCGCGCTTTCGGCAGAGCGCCTGCAAGGCGACGTGACCATGGAAGGCGCCGACGCCGTGGTCAATGTCCGCAGCATCGATAACGGGCATGTCCACGTTCGCACCATGCGCGGCCCAATCACTGTGACCGATGTCAGCAACGGCCACATCGAGCTCTCCTCCATCAGCGGCGACATTCATTTGAAATCCGTATCGGGACCGCTGGTGCAGGCCAGTTCCGGCAGCGGCAAGATCTTTTACGATGGCGATTTCGGCTCCGGCGGCGAGTACAAATTTACCACCCACAAAGGTGACATCGAGGCGCTGGTCCCGGCCGACGTTTCCGCCGACTTTAGAGCGCATTCCGTACTGGGACGGGTGCACCACGATTTTCCTCTTCAAGCCCGGCACACCCGATTTTCCACGGAGGCAGGACGTTCCTTCTTCGGCACGACCGGCAAGGCGGCATCCGAGGTCGAGTTGCGCTCTTTCAGTGGTAGAATCCGCCTCAAGCGACGCTGAACCACAGAAATTCAAACTGGAGTGGACGGCGCGATTCTCGGGTCACGAGATCGCCCCAGACGCGCCGTGGATTGCCATGTGGGTGCGTGGCGTTCTATCGCAGGCAACCGTAACTATCGTAACCTCAGGCAGGGATCCGGCCTCCGTTTGCGCCGAGATCGAGCGTATGTTGCAGCTTTGGCGCAGCATCGAGGCTGACCGCTTAGGTTCAGAGGCCCCGAGCTTGTTCTAGGAACAGGAGAATGACAATGAAATGGTCTTATCGGATGCTCGCTTGCACTGTGACGATCGCCTGGTGCATGGCGGCATACGCCACTCCCCTGCCAAAGGAGAAAGAGAAGGAACACGAGGGGAAGCAGATCGACGCCGGCTCCTTTGGCGTCTTTCAGAAGGGCCATCGGGTAGGAACCGAGACGTTTTCGATCTATCAGACCAGCTATGGCAGCGACATACACTCCGAGTTCAAGACGGAAAATGCTCCCACGACGGACGTACAGAGTTCCGACATGCAACTTACCGCAAAAGGAGAGATCCGGCGTTACGAGTGGAAGGAATTGAGCCCCGGGACAGCGCAATCGGTAGTGGTTCCAAACGATGATTTTCTGAATCAGAAGTGGACCAGTGCAGCTGGGGAGAAGGAACACGAGCAGCCTTACCTGCTGCCGACATCGACCAGCATCCTGGATGATTATTTCTTTATCCACCGCGAAGTGCTGGTTTGGAGGTTTCTGGGCATGGTCTGCAAACAGGACAAAGGCCAACTGCAGTGCCAGCCCAAGCAGCGCATCCAGTTCGGAACCTTGAATCCTCACCAGCAGGCGCAGACGGTGCTCAGCGCGGAGTTCCTCGGCCGGGAAAAAATAAATCTGAAAGGCGGAGAACAGGATCTGCTCAAAGTGGAATTGAAGAATGATGCCGGGACATGGATGCTCTGGCTCGACGATCAATTCAAGGTCATGCGGATGGCAGTTCCGGGCGAGGATACAGAAGTGGACCGCGATTAGCGGACCAGGGCACCTGCTTGCCGAAGGGCAGCCCCTTCCGGAAGTGGATCTGTCTCAGTTTCAATTTCGTTTCAGTTGCAGGCGATACGATAGGGTGCGGACGCTGGAGAACAAATGCTTCGCAATTCGGCACCGCACTGGTCAGGATAACTCTTGACGATTATTGATTCACGCACTTCGCGCGTGTTATTTACAGCCTTCCTGTTCGCCGTGGGCTTTGGTTTTCTCTATGCTGCGCGGCGAACCCTGATTCTTTTTCTCTTTGCCATCCTGTTTGCCTACCTTATTAATCCCGCAGTAGTGCGTCTGGAAAAGGTGTTGCACAGCCGGGCCTGGGCAATCACGGTCATTTACCTGTTGCTGCTGCTTGGTCTGGGGCTGTTCGGGTTTCTTGTCGGCCCGAGAATTGCCCGGCAAAGCACTCGCATGGGATCTCAGCTGCCTGGACTTATGGACAAGGCCAGTACTGGGCAACTCTCCGGTCAAATCGGCCAGATTGCCGAACAGATAGGAACCCAGCGCGGCTGGAGCCAGGGCACGCAGAAACAGATTCAGGCGTTCCTGCTAAGCCGCCGGGATTATTTGTCTCGTCTGGCACAGGCCATCGGCGTTCGCGTGGCGCAAGCGGTGCAGCAACTGTGGGTGCTGTTTCTGGTCCCCATTCTCGCTATTTTCTTTCTGCGGGATGGCGCCAACGTCCATGAAGTGCTGGTTGCGCTGGTGCAATCACGCTCGCAGCGTGAATTTCTGCAGGATGTGCTCCAGGATCTGAACCAGATGCTCGCGCAATTCATTCGCGCGCAGTTGACTCTCGCGGCATTGTCGCTGGTAGCTTACGCCACGGTATTGGGCGCGATGCGAGTTCCCTACGCGCTGATGCTCGGTACCCTCGGGGGCGCGATGGAGTTTGTCCCGGTTGCGGGGCCGCTACTGGCCGGCACCGCCATGATGGTGGTCGCCGTGCTGGCGGGGTACGAGCACTGGGCCTTGCTGCTGCTATTTTTGGTGGTCTGGAGGATGGTGCAGGACTATGTTATCTCTCCCCGCATCATGGGAGAAAGCGTGGAATTGCATCCGCTGGCGGCATTGTTCGGCATTCTTGCCGGCGGCGAAATCGCGGGCGTCCTCGGCGTCTATCTCTCGATCCCAGTGATGGCCAGTTTGCGCATCGTCTGGCGGCGCTGGCGGATTTATGCTGAAAAACGTAAGTTCGGCCCTCTTAACGAATATTCGTTCCCGCCAGAATTAGGTAGAAGAACATAGTCTTAGTAATAGTTTTAGTAAACGATCCGCGCGAGAAAGGCGTCGATCGCGGCCAGGCACTCCGGCTCGTCGAGCAATGGCACGTGGCCGCGCCCCGCTACCGTGAGTGGTATGAGGTCCTGCTTCTCCTGCTGCATCCGCGCAAACGTCGAGGCGCTCAGTATGTCGGACAATGCACCGCGGATCGCGAGCACCGGCAACGCGCCGAGCTGAGCCCATTGCGGCCACAGGTCGCCTGCAGCGGCCGGGGCCGTACGGAACGTCTCGCCGACCTTGGGGTCGTACTCTAGTACCGGCGTCCCGGCCGCGTCTTCGCGGTAGCCGCGGCGTGCGAGCCGCGCCCAAGTGCCGTCCGAAAGCCCTGGCCAAGCGTCGCCAAACACGAATTGCAGCTGCGCCACGGCCTCGTCCCAACTTCGCACCGGTGGCAGCTTGCCGGCGTAGGCTCTGATCCGTGCGAGACCGACCGGGTCAATTTCCGGCCCGATGTCGTTCAGTACCACGCCGGCGATGACGCCCGGCAGGAACGCTGGCAGCATCATCGCGAGCAGCCCGCCGAGCGAGGTGCCGATAACGGCAACGCGCCGCAATCCGAGCCCTTCGACCAGGCCGGCGAGATCGGCGAGGTACGTGCCTGGACGATAGTTCTGCCACACCGGATCGGACGCCGACAGGCCACGGCCGCGAAGGTCGGGGCAGATCACGCGGTAGCGCGGGCTCAGGTGTAGCGCCAGGTCTTCGAAGTCTTTGTTATTGCGCGTGAGCCCGTGCAAACACAGGACCGGTGCTGCCGCAGAACCAGCCGCGTCATAGACTCGGCTGTAGAGGCTGAGGCCGTCCTTCGACAGCCACCTGTGTGCGCGAAATTCGGCCTGGCCACTCATCGTTCCTCTCGATCCGTCAGTTCCGGCCGCGGCTCGGGCTTCAAGACCGTTGGTCCAGCTAAAGCTGCGCGTCACATCATTATGCTGCATTCTTGATTTCGCCGGGTTTCGAAGACTGCGAAACGGCTTGAGGAACCCGACGAACACTCCCAATAGTGCCAGCGAGGGCATACCTGCCAAAATTTCGCTGGTATAAAATTGAAACTTACCTCGTCTAACAAAATATGTCGAACAAACTACCTGTAGGAATTCTTGGCGCCACCGGCGTCGTCGGGCAGCGATTCATTCAAATGCTCGAAGGTCATCCGTGGTTTGAAGTGGCATGGCTGGCCGCGTCCGATCGTTCGGAAGGGCGACCTTACGCCGAAGCGGCGCGCTGGCGTCTGAAAACTGCCATCCCCGGTAACGTAGCCAAAATGACGGTTACGGCCGCCCAGCCTGACGGCGCCCCGAAAATTATTTTCGCCGCGCTCGATGCCTCGATCGCCCGCGAGTTGGAGCCACAATTTGCCGCCGCCGGCTGCGCGGTTGTCTCCAATTCGAGCGCGTTGCGCATGCAGGCCGACGTTCCACTGGTGATTCCGGAGGTCAACGGCGACCACATCCGGCTTATCGACAAACAATCATGGCGCTCCGAGTCGGGAGGTTACGTCATCACCAATCCGAATTGTTGCGCGATTGGTCTGGCGCTGGCGCTGGCTCCGCTACATCGCGCGTTCACGCTGGAGACGGTGATGGCGGTCACCATGCAGGCGGTCAGCGGCGCGGGATATCCCGGAGTGCCGTCGCTCGACATTCTCGGCAACGTGATCCCTTACATCGCCAAAGAAGAAGAAAAGATGGAGGAGGAGACCCAAAAGTTGCTGGGGACTCTGAACGGTTCGCGCGTCGTCCCTGCTCCTTTTGCCATGAGCGCGCAGTGCAATCGCGTTGCGGTGGAGGATGGACATACGGAATCGATAGCCATCCGGCTCAAGCAAAAAGCGAGACCCGAAGAGATCATTGCTGCCTGGAACGATTTTCGCGCCGAGCCGCAGCAACTGCGCCTGCCGAGCGCGCCCGAACAACCTGTCCTGTACATGACTGCGCCGGACCGTCCGCAACCGCGCTTCGATTGCGACCTGGGCGCCGGGATGACCACGGCGGTTGGCCACCTGCGCAAGTGTAATGTGCTCGACTGGAAGTTCACCGTTTTGTCGCACAACACCATTCGTGGCGCCGCCGGGGCTGCCTTGCTCAACGCTGAGCTTCTCAAAGCAAAGGGATATTTCGGGTGATGGGAATACCTACCACGGAGGCACGGGGACACGGAGGGAAGCCGAATCATGTCTCCGGAGTTCCCCGTTTTGAGAGCGAGCCGCGGGAACAGCTCAGACCGTCGGTGCTTCCATCGGTCAGCGACCGTCACGAACGAAATTCCTTGGAGCAGGTTTCCTCCGTGCATCCGTGCCTCCGTGGTGGATGTTCTGCTGACCGCAAGGAGCACCCCCGCCCATGATCGTCATGAAGTTCGGCGGGACTTCCGTACAGGACGCCAAAGCAATCGAGCGCGTGGCTCACATCGTGCAGGGCCGCCTAGCGGACCGTCCCGTGGTGGTGGTCAGTGCGATGGCCAAGGTCACCGATTCCCTTCTCGCCATGGGAAAAGCCGCCGGCGGCGGCGATCGCAAGACCGCTCTAAAAATGGCGCGCGCTTTGCGCGAGCGCCACTATGAAACCGCCGGAGAACTGCTGGGCACCGCGCTGTTCACTGAATTTCACGGCGACTTGGGCGCCGACTTCGAAGATCTGGACGAGTTGCTGCGCGGCATTGGCGCGGTCGGTGAAATCACTCCGCGGACTTATGATTACGTTGCGTCGTTCGGCGAAGTGCTCTCGAGCAAGATTGTGGCGGCCGCATTCGCTGCCCGCGGATTGCCCGGCGTACACGTCGATTCGCGCCAATGCCTGCTCACGGACAGCAGCTATACCCGCGCGGTTCCTCATTTCGAAGAAACCAACGAGCGCCTGCGCAAGAAAGTCCAGCCACTGGTCGAAGGCGGCAAGGTTCCGGTCATGGGCGGGTTTATTGGTTCCAATCGTGCCGGCATTACTACCACAATCGGCCGCGGAGGATCCGATTTTTCCGCCGCCATTTTTGGCGCCGGACTGAATGCCGAGCGCATTGAAATCTGGACCGACGTTGACGGCATGATGACCACCGACCCGCGACTTTGTCCCGACGCGCGCCGCATCAAGGTCATCAGCTTCGACGAGGCGGCCGAGCTTGCCTACTTCGGCGCCAAGGTTCTGCATCCCGCAACCGTGCTGCCCGCGGTACAGCAAAACATTCCTGTCTACGTTCTGAACTCGTTGAACCCGACCTGCGAAGGGACAAAGATAACGGCGCGCGCTCCACGGTGCGCGAATATTTTCAAGGCCATCGCTCTTAAGAAGAAGATCACGCTCGTCGAGGTGGCTTCGCCTCGCCGTCTGCTGGTCCATGGATACTTGAAGTCCATCTTTGAGGCCTTCGATCAGCACGGCGTCGCAGTGGATGTGGTTTCTACCTCGGAAGTCAGCGTGTCGGTGACGGCCGAGACCAATGAAGCCATCCCGGCGCTGGCCGCCGATCTGGCGAAGATTGCGGACGTGAAATACGAAGGCCGGAAGGCGATTGTTTGTCTGGTGGGTGAAAATTTACGTAATACTGCCGGAATCGCCGCCAGGGTTTTCGGCATCCTTGAAGATGTCAAGATTCGCATGATCTCGCAGGGCGCGTCCGAGATTAATCTGACTTTCGTGATTGAGGAGGACGACGCAGTCGAGGTGGTTCGGCGACTGCACCGCGCATTTTTCGCGGAGGCGGATCCGGAAGTGTTTGCATAGAGTTCGTTTAACCGCGGAGGACGCAGAGTGCGCAGAGAAAAACGAGGACTGTAAAAGGGTTTTTGCCGGATTTCCTCTGCGTGCTCGGCGCACTCTGCGGTTTAAGGTTTCAGCATGAATTTTCTGATTCTCGGACGTGGCAAAACAGGCTCGCTGGTAGCGGAAATCGCGCGCTCGCGCCGCCATCATGTGCGCGCTCTCTGCGCTGCGGAAAATGTCGGCTGCAGCGCTCTTACTCCGGAATCGCTCGCCGCTGTCGACGCGGTGATCGACTTCACCACTTCCGCGGCGGTCGTTGCCAACATCGAAGCCTGCGTCCGCGCCAGGAAAAATATCGTTGTCGGAACCACCGGATGGTACGACCAGGTGCCGCGGTTGCGTGAGGTAGTGCTCGCCGCAAAGACGGGCTTACTCTATGGACCGAATTTTTCCATCGGCGTAAACCTCTTCTTCGAGATTGCCGCAACCGCCGCCGTTGCCCTGAAATACGATTACTCGGGCCAGATTTTCGAGCGCCATCATGAGCACAAAAAAGATGCTCCCTCGGGAACCGCAATCACGATCCAGGAGATTGTGCTCAAATCGGGAGGCAAGGTCGCAGGAAAAGAAGTTGAGATCGTCTCCTTTCGCGAAGGGGACGCCGTCGGCATGCACGAACTGGTGTTCAATTCAACCGCCGATCGAATTTATTTATGCCACGACTCGAAGTCCCGCCAGGGATTCGCCGAAGGTGCGGTGCGCGCCGCCGAGTGGCTGGCTGGGAAGACCGGTTTCCATGAGTTTCGCGACGTCTGGCGCGAGCTCTAAACGCGCCGGTCCGGATTGCCCACCGATAGGGCGCCTCCGCAAAATTAGTTCGCAATCTTGCAATCCGGCAAGCTGGGTGTAGACTGGTGCCGCTTTTAAGTCAAGAAAGGAGATTCCGCATGAAGAGCAATAGGATTTTCGCCGGTTTGACGATGGCTATCCTCAGCGCCGGCCTGTGCGCTGTCGCGCCCGCCCAGGACAGCGCAACCCCTCAGGAGGTCGTCGCCAAGGTAAGGGAGGCGGCCACCACTCTGTCGAAGACGGGTGACTTGGCACAGTTTAACCAGAAGCAGGGTCCCTGGGTATGGAAAGACACCTATATTTTCGTTTTGAACTGCGACAAGATGACCCAGGCCGCTCACCCTCTGAGGCCAGATCTCAGAGGCACGGAAATTTCGTCGATCAAGGATCCCAAGGGAAATGCCATCTTCCCGAACCCGAAGGACGTTTGCGAAGCAGCAAGGAAACCTTCCGGAACCTGGGTGGAGTATTCGTGGGCGAAGGCCGGCGAGAAGGAAGGCTCCCGTAAGGTCAGCTATCTCCTGAGCGCCAAAGGAACCCCGTATGTGGTGGCCGCCGGAGTTTATGACGACAAGGCAAGCATCGCGGACCTGTCAAAGTTGAGCATGAAATAACGGTTCGCCTCAATCACCCCGCGCCCGCTAGCCTCGCAAGAATGCCCTTCCTCTCGCGAAGAGTAAGGGCGTCCATTCCCAAGAATTCCATATCGGAAGTGCTCAATGAAAACATCTGCATTATTCGACCTAACCGGCCGGGGTGTCGGTCGTGACTGGTGGGAACGGCGGAATTGGTCGCGGCATTGCGCTCGGATTGGCCGAAGCCGGGGCCGCCGTCGCCGTGCTGGGACGAAACGACGAAAAGAACCAGCGCGTGCTTTCCGAATTTAAAGCGATCGGCGTCCCAGGGCTTGCGGTGAGGCTCGATGGGACCAATCGCGCCGGATTGAGCCTGCGCTCAACCAGGTCGAGCGCGAACTGGGCGCCATAGACATCCTGGTGAATAATGCCTGCAACGTGTCGCTGAGCGGCGGTGTATTGAACGAAAAATCTGAAGATTGGGACAGCGTCATCGAGACGCAACTCAATGCGGTTTTCCTGCTTTCGAAGCTCGCTGCCAGACCGATGCTTCGGCGCAAAGCTGGAAAGATTATTAACATCGGCAGTATGTATTCGTTCTTTGGATCTGGGCTCATCCCCTCTTACAGCGCCGCGAAAGGAGCGATCGTCCAACTGACCAAGTCCATGGCCATTGAGCTCGCCCCGCACAATATTCAGGTCAATGCGATCGCGCCCGGGTGGATTGAAACGGAGATGACGGCACCTGTACGTACAATGCCCTTCAACGACGAAATCCTTGCGCGGACCCCCGCCGGTCGATGGGGTCAACCCGAGGAACTTGCCGGAACTGCGGTGTTCCTGGCCTCGCGGGCTGCCGACTTCGTTACCGGTACCACGATTCGTGTCGATGGCGGTTACGCCATCCGATGAAACACCCTCGCACGAACACACCCGGCCCCATGCAAGCGCTCGCGGGAAGAGTTATCCTTTAGCCATGCAACTGCGAGGCTGTGGCACCGCTTTGGTCACGCCGTTCTCCCAGAACGGCGCGGTGGATGAAAATGCGCTGCGCAATCTGGTCGCATGGCAGGTCGAATCGGGCATCGATTTCCTGATTCCCTGCGGCACGACGGGGGAAACTCCCACGCTCACGCATGATGAGTGGCTCCGCGTGATCGATGTGACCATCGAAGTCGCCACCGGACGCGTCCCGATCGTAGCCGGAGCCACCTCCAACTCGACACAGGAGGCTGTCGCCAAAGCGAAAGAAGTAGCGGCGCGCCCCGGCGTCAACGCCATCCTCACGGCTTCGCCGTACTACAACAAGCCGACACAGGAAGGCCAATACCGGCACTTCCGCGCCATCGCCGAAGCGATCGACAAGCCCGTCATCCTTTACAACGTGCCCGGCCGCACCTCCGCCAATCTCGAGCCGGCCACCCTGCTTCGCCTGTGCGAGGTTCCGAATATTGCTGGCGTCAAGGAAGCCAGCGGCAACATGACCCAGATCGCTGAGGTCCTGAACTCGGTGCCGGAGAATTTTGTCGTCCTCTCCGGCGACGACGCGGTTACGTTGCCCATGATCGCGCTCGGCGGCCAGGGGGTGATCTCGGTTGCCTCCAACGAAATACCGCGCGAGATGGCAGAGATGACGCGTGCCGCTCTGAATAACGACTGGCACATGGCGCGTACCATCCACCGCAAATATCTTCCGCTGATGCTGGCCAACTTCATCGAGTCCAGTCCCCTGCCCGTGAAGGCCGTGCTGGCGATGATGGGTAAGATCGAAGAGGTCTATCGCCTGCCCCTGCTTCCCATGCGCCGCGACACGCGATCGAAACTGCAGAAGATTGCGACCGACGCCGGATTGATCGCCCGGTCCGCAACTCCGCCGCCTGCTGCCGCTGAGTTTTATATTTACGAAAACTGGGCAGCGGGTCCGCACAAAGCCATGCTGCATCGTGCATCCTGTGGACAGTGCAGCTCCGGCAAAGGACGTCCTTCCGGGCACGATCCCAATCATTCGCGCTGGCACGGACCGTATGGCAATGTTACCGAAGCACGCGAGGCGACGCATCAGATGCCCGGGGTGCTCATCCGCAGCGAATGTAAGTGTGTGGCGTGAGGGAGGCATTCAGCACCCAGCACTCAGTTTACGGCTTGTCATCCTGAGCGAAGCGAAGGACCTGCTTTTTGTCTACATCAGATTCGCTGTCCACTTTGAAGTCGGCCATTGAACGACTGTCAAACGGCAAGACGACCGGCGAGACGATCGGCAATCCCGACGAAGCGCGTCGTACGTTTCTTGACTTTCGCGCGGCTCTCACTCGCGGCGAGGTTCGCGCGGCTGAGAAACGTGACGGACGCTGGGCCGTCAATGCCTGGGTCAAGCAAGGCATCCTCCTCGGTTTCCGGCTCGGTGAGTTAGAGGAGACGTCGGATGGCGATGTGTTTTCTTTTGTCGACAAGGACACTTTTCCACCCCGCCGTCTAACTCTGGCAGATCGTGTTCGCCTGGTGCCCGGCGGATCTTCTATCCGCGAAGGGGCCTATGTTGCGCCGTCCGTCATCTGCATGCCTCCCATGTTCATCAACGTCGGCGCATACGTGGATGAAGGTTCGATGATCGACTCGCATGCCCTGGTCGGCTCGTGCGCGCAGATTGGCAAGCGCGTGCACCTGAGCGCAGCGGCGCAGATTGGAGGCGTACTCGAGCCCGTCAACGCCTCCCCCGTTGTCATCGAAGACGACGTGCTAGTCGGCGGCAATTGCGGAGTGTACGAAGGCACGCTGGTCCGCGCTCGCGCGGTGTTGGGAGCGGGAACGATCCTGACTCGATCCACGCCGCTCTACGATCTGGTGCGCGGGGAAATCTACCGCGCATCATCAGAACAGGCGTTGGAGGTCCCCGAAAACGCGGTCGTCGTTCCCGGCTCGCGCGCGGTGAAAAAAGGCAAGGGCTTGGAGTGGAATCTGTCGCTCTACACGCCCGTGATTGTGAAGTATCGGGACGAAAAGACCGAGCGCGGTATTGAGTTGGAGGAGTGGCTGCGGTAACCACTCCGTTAGCGCTTTACTTTGTGCTATAATGTAAAGCATGACAGAAGCGACGCTTTCGGGCAAGAACCAGATCGTGATACCTCGCGAGGCCCGTGAAGCGCTGGGACTCAAACCCGGCGACAAGATTCTTGTGGTGGTGCGGGGCGGGAAGGTCCTGGTGCTGCAAAAGCCGAAGTCTTATCATGCCGCAACCCGCGGGCTGGCTCGCCTTAAATATCCAAGAAATTACCTGCAGAAGGAACGGCAGAGTTGGGAGTAGAGCGGCTCCGCGCCTTTCTCCGGCGTCACTGCCGAATCGCTCTGGACACGAGCATCTTCATCTATCACTTAGAATCCAACCCAAAGTATCTCGCATACACCGACCTGATTTTTTCCTGGCTCGAGCGATCGGAATCCAAGGCAATCACATCCACAATAACGATGACGGAACTGCTGGTACAGCCATACCGCGAAGGCGATGAACAGCGGGCAGATGACTTCTACGGCCTGCTGTCCACCTATCCCAACTTGGATTGGATCGCACCGAACCTGGAGATCGCGGAACTCGCGGCCCAAATTCGCGCTCTTCATCGCCTGCGAACTCCCGATGCGTTGCGAGCCGCGACCGCTGAACACTTGCGGGCCACCGGTTTGATCACCAACGATTCCGTTTTTCAACGCGTGGACAGTTTTCAGACGTTGGTTCTGGACGATCTTTTGTAAGTGTTGGCCTCGTGGCCGGTCGCTGCGCGCGAGGTGCACGACGGCAACGTCGGCTTAGTAAACTGACCGCGTCCTAGGAGGTCCCTAATGCCCACATATGTCTGCTCAGTTCCCAAGGGTTTGCTCACGGCTGCACAAAAGACGGCTATCGCGGAAGCTATCTCGCGTATTCACAGCGAAGCGACTGGAGCACCTCAGTTTTTCGTCCAGGTCATCATTGACGAAAATCAATCTGCGGATCGATTCCTTGGAGGACGGCTTACGGCGAGCCACATCTGGATTCGCGGCGATATACGGGCCGGCAGAACGAAAGAGCAGAGAGAGAAGCTGATCCTCCAAATCATGAAAGAAGTGAGCCGGATCACGGCTCTGGGCGAAAACTCAATTTGGATTTATCTCTGCAACCTTGAACCGACGGACATGATCGAGTACGGTCATGTTCTTCCGGCGCCGGGCGAGGAACAAGCCTGGTTCGAAAAACTACCCCAGTCTCTGCAGGATTATCTCGCTGGACTCGGAGCCAATAAGAAGAGCTTTTCTTTCTAGGATGCGGCGTAGGAACCCGATTACGATGGCCGCGTCGCCGACGGCGCTCCCGGCAGTTGCCCTTGTTCCGCCGCAAACCTCTGCCGTGCTTCGAGATGCTTACCACGGAAATGCGCCCGCGCCCGTTCGCCCCACGCCCGCACAAAGTAGTAGTTCAGGGCGCATCCGATGAGTGAGCTGGCGAGCGGAATCAGGCGCCCCGTCCACTTTTCTACCACCTCGGTGCCGGCCTTGGCGGCAATCCGCTGAATCACGCGCGGCACAAATTTATTGACCACTTCCTTTTCCAGCAATTCGCGGCTGATGTCGACTCCGGCGGCGCTGGCCGCTGCAATCCAGAGTTCTGCAATTTCGTCGTCGGTGTTCAATTCGAAGCCGTAAATCAGGCTGAGCTTCTGGATGGTTCGCATAGTAATGGCGGAAAGAATGCCAAGGTCGGGCACGATAGTGAGGATTCCGCCAAGACCAAATCCAGCGCCCTCGGCCGCCGCCATCTTCATGCCGCCGCGGATTACCGATTCGGCCACATCGTCCAGTCGTTCGACTGGCAGCGTATATACGCCCTGAAACGTGGCTAGAGGTAAGCCGTGCGCCACCCGTAATTGCATCAGAAAGCGTCCGGGATCAACCTTGATGGTGTCGTAGGTGCGGGTCAGCCCTCCGCGGATTGCCCCCTCCACACGCCGTCTCATCCACGATTGTTTCTCGTCGGCCATCTTCGAATATGAGTCTATCAGTCAACTCGACACGCTCGCGATTTCACGCGCGATTTCCGGAACACGGCTTGCCGTGCCCTCGTTGCGTGCCAGAAAGACAGGGCCACGTCTCTACAGTGGGTTCGGCCTGATTCCGGCAATGTTCATGTGCTAGCATCAATTCAGCGAATGCCAACTGGAAAACTGCATATAGTTCCGCTGGGCGGGATGGGCGAGTTCGGGATGAACTGCATGGCCATCCGCTTTGGCGATGATATCGTCGTGGTTGACGCGGGGCTGATGTTTCCCGAAGCCGAGTTGCTGGGCGTTGACATCGTCGTCCCCGACATTTCTTATCTGCTTGAAAATCGCAAGCACGTGCGCGGCATCGTCCTTACTCATGGCCATGAAGACCACATTGGCGCCCTGCCCTGGATTCTCAGCGAACTGAATGTTCCCGTCTGGGGCACCGAATTCACGCTGGCTTACGTCGAGGATAAGCTCGATGAACATCAACTCCTCGACGATGCCGATCTGCGCGAAATTCGGCCGGGAGAACGTTTTAAGGTCGGACCATTCACGATTCATCCGCTGCAAGTAACGCACAGCCTGGTCGAGTGTGTCGCGCTCGCGATCCACACCTCGCTGGGTGTCGTGCTCCATACCGGTGACTTCAAGGTTGACCCCACGCCCACCGATAACCGCCTCTTCGATCTCCACGGTTTCGCCGAGTACGGCAAAGAGGGAGTCCTGGTGCTGTTGCAGGATTCCACCAACGTCGAGCGCAAGGGCTACACGCCGAGCGAGCGCGCCGTCCATCGGAAGTTTGAAGAGGTATTTGTCCGGACCAAGCGGCGTTTGTTCATTTCGTGCTTTTCGTCCTCAATTCACCGCATCAAGCTGACCGTCGACATGGCGCGGGAACATGGGCGCAAAATCTGTTTCATCGGCCGCTCCATGAATAGTTCTTCCGAAATCGCTGAAGATCTGGGGTACATCCAGATCCCGGAGGGGATGCTGATCCATCCCGGCGAAATGAAAAATTTCGCCCCTGAAAAAGTGTGCGTCCTCATCAGCGGGACGCAGGGCGAACCGATGTCGGCGCTGTCACGCGCGGCGGTTGATAATCACAAACACGCCAAAATCGAAAAAGGCGACACCGTTGTCCTGTCGTCGCGCATTATTCCGGGCAACGAAAAGGCGATCTACCGTATGGTGGATCACCTCTTCCGCCGCGAGGCGTTCGTCATCTATGACGACGGCTCCTATCCGCCGATTCATGTCAGCGGACATGCCAGTCAGGAAGAACTGAAGCTCATCATCAACCTGGTGCGCCCCAAATACTTCGTCCCTATTCATGGCGAATACCGGCAACTCAAGCTGCATGCGGAACTCGCCGGATCGATGAAGGGAGCGGTGGGCAACGTAATGCTGATCGAGAGTGGAGACGTTCTCGAGATCGATGACCTCGGCGCGCGCAAAGCGGGTCGCGTCAACGTCGGCCGCGTCTGCATCGATTCCGGTTCGCGCACCGACGTGGTCGAAGACATCGTCATCAAGGACCGCCGCCACCTCAGCGAAGATGGCTTCGTGATGCCGATTATTGCAATCAACAAGCTCACCGGCCGCGTCGAAACATCACCCGAGATTGTGACACGTGGATTCAACCCCGGCGACAATGGAGTGATCGAGCGCGCCCGCCAGATCGTCATGGAGACCCTCGATGCCTCCAGCGCCGAAGAAAAAGCCGACTACGGCGTGATCAAGGAGAAAATCCGCACCGACCTGAAGCGCTACATCTCGCGGCAGACGCAGCGGCGGCCGCTGATCATGCCGGTGATCGTGGAGATCTGAGTCTTCTCGTCGTCGAATCGGATGTCGTTGAGATGGAAGTGGAGTGCACAAACTTCGCCTGGCGATCCAGGAATATTTTCGAGAATTTCATCCGTAAGATAGAGCCCTTTGCTTTCGCATTAGCTCACCAGTGCGGCCGAATTTCCTTCAAAACGACCGTTAGCTCAGCGGGTTCTTCCAGCGCAGCCCTGGAAATCGAGCGAAGTCGCGGTCGGTGGTATGAAGTACTCCGCCATATTCGATCGTTAAGGCGGCCATTTGCGCGTCGCTTACCAGAGGCCCTGAAGCCTGCCCTTCAACGATCATCCTCCGAAACAGCAGCCAATGATCATCGCCCGGCGTCAGCACTCGGACGTTCGGCTGCTCCAACCACTCGTCAACGGTACGCGATACTTCCTCGATCGAGCGGCGAAACCCGGGCACCCGTGGATTCGTTGCGATCCGAATAAATGCTGCGAGGGATTGCCACGGCAGTCCCACAGGCTCAGCGCCGGAGAGTACTTTCTCCAGCCAGGCACGCGCCTCCTTATGACGCTGGGAACCTGCACCGTAGGCGTACAGCAGAATGTTGGCATCGAGAACGATCACCGGCGTTCCGGCCCTTCCAGCGTGTCGAGCACATCCTCCACGCTATCGAAGTTGAGCCCCGAGGATGGCGCAAGGTCCCACGGCTTAATGACGAAATGCTTTTGGGCGGGCCGTTTCGAAGCCATGAATCCCGCGCGCAGGAAGCGATTCACTACAGCTTTGAAAGAATCGCCAGACCGCCGAACCTCCTTCTTCAACAGTCGGGCCACGTCCTCATCGAGCGAAAGTGTAGTTCGCATGTTGTGATGCTATCCCGTAAGGCATCATGATGTCAACACGGATGACATCATGAGGCATAATTGGCGCCCTTGCAAAAAACTTCCGGACAGGGCACGCTTAAATAGCAGAAACAAAAATGGTTACTCTCGACGATATTCGCGCCGCCCAAGGCCGCCTCGACGGCGTCGCCGTCCGCACTCCTTTGTTCGAATGGACGGATGCGGCGGATCAACGCAAACTCTTCCTCAAGCTCGAAAACCTGCAGCCAATTGGCGCTTTCAAGTTGCGCGGCGCTTACAACAAGGTCTCATCGCTCAGTGACGACGAACGTCGACGCGGAGTCATCTCTTATTCCAGCGGCAACCACGCGCAAGGTGTGGCCTACGCGGCACGGGCGCTCGGCGTAAAGGCCATCATCGTCATGCCGTCCAATGCTCCCAAGAACAAGCTTGACGCCACGGCCGCCCTTGGGGCGGAAATCGTCACCGTCGGCCCCGGCAGCGAAGAGCGCCGGCTGCGCGCTGAACAGCTTGCCGGCGAACACGGCTATGTGATCGTCCCTCCCTACAACGACGAAAAGATCATTGCCGGTCAGGGAACGGCTGGTCTCGAGATACTGGAAGACCTGCCTCACGTTGAAACCGTCCTGGTGCCGGTTGGCGGCGGTGGATTGATCAGCGGCGTGTCGGCCGCCATCAAGCTGAGCAATCCTAAAGTCAAGGTGATTGGCGTTGAACCCGAACTTGCCTCCGATGCTCGGGCCAGCTTGCGCGCCGGTCGCGTTCTCTCCTTCGCGGCCGAGCAAGTCTTGCAGACTTTGGCCGACGGTCTTCGCACCCAGAGTATTGGCGCAATCAATTTCGAACACATTCGCGCCTATGTGGACGATATTGTCGGCGTGACCGAAGATGAGATTCGCGAGGCGATGCGCAGGCTGAGTGCGAATCCGAAAACGCTGGCTGAGCCGAGCGGTGCGGTGGCTCCCGCCGCATTTCTTTTTCACGCCTCCGAGCTGCCCACGACAAACATAAACGTCGCCGTGATTAGCGGAGGTAACATCGACCCCGCCCTGCTTGCCGACTTGCGCCTTCTCTGACGCGAAATCCCTGCATCGGGGAACGGCCACAGCGGCGAATGTAGAATGCTTCGGAGCGGGACTGTGAGACTCCATGATTCGGTTTGGTATCGCTGGGTTCGGATTGCACGCTGTGCGGCGCCTCATGCCAGGCTTTTCTCTGGCTCAAGATTGCAAGGTGGTCGCTCTGTCGCGACGAGATGCTCACCAGGCAAGCGAGGCCGCCGCGAAGTATGCGATTCCACATGTCTTCCTTTCCACAGAAGAGCTCTGTCGCTGCACGGAAGTTGACGCCGTCCTCGTAACTACTCCTAATGCCTGCCACTTGCAGGATGTTCTTACCGCGGTTAGTGCCGGCAAGCCGGTGCTCTGCGAGAAGCCCATGGGCATGGACGCGGACGAATGTCGCCAGATGGTCGAAGCAGCCCGCAACGCCGGAGTTCTTCTCGGCGTCGCCCAGGTCTTTCGCTTTGAAGAAAGTACGGCGAGACTTCGCGAACACGTGGTTGCCGGCGATATCGGCCGTCCTGTCTTTGCGCGGGCGGAGTTCTCGTTTCCCGGTTCAGGCCATGCTCGCACCTGGCTCTACAACCGCGCTCTGTCGGGAGGTGGTCCTATCACTGATGTGGGCGTCCATTGCATCGATGTCCTGCGCTACATCCTGCAGGATGAACCCCGACGGGTGTACGCTCTCGCCCGCCGCGATGAACAATCGGGTGACGTCGAAGCCGCGGCCGTCCTCACCCTGGAGTTTCAGCGGGGCACACTGGCCACGGGGCTGGTTTCAACTCGCGCTCACTATCGAACACCGTTGGAGATCGTGGGTGACGCGGGCGTACTGCGCGCCGATGACGCGCTGAATGTTGAACGGCCGGTCACCATAGAATTGTGGCGCAACGGACAACGGCTGGGCGAAGAAACCGTTTCCAATCAACTGGCTTATGCGTGGCAGGTAGACAGCTTTGCCGCCGCGGTCGAAGGTCGGGGAATTTTTCCGGTTCCTGGCCAGGAAGGCTGGCAGAACCAGATCATTCTGGACGCTGCCTACCGGAGCCTTGCCTCGGGTAGAAGTGAAGAATTGCCGCTCTTCCCTTTGGCGGGCGAGTTTCGTAGGTAGTGCTGTGGGCTATGGGTACTGGGATTTGAGGCGTCTCCGCACAGGCATTCATCCGACCTCGGCGCAAATAAGAAGCGCCCCGGATCCAAGGATCGCAGGACGCCCGAACAGCCCTCCCCCAGAACTGCCCGCGCCTAAAATATGGCAAGGGACCCCAAAATGGAACCCCACGATGGTGACATCGCATGGCACCTACGAGCCACTTGCCAATCTCCAGCCTTGTGGTAACCTTAGTAACCTCACGATTGGTCACCCCGCCCAGTCGCATCAGGTTCTAGAAGAGGCCCCTAGGGGTCAGCTTTCTTTCTGGTGGCGAGATTCCCCCGACCGACTCCGAAGCAGCCCTTTGCTAGTTTCGCAGCTCGGTTTGAGAACTGAGGCTCTGGACGATCTGGGGGAAGCTAAAGGGTCGCGAGTGTGCAGCAGATTGCATTCCGAAGGTTGGAAACAGTCGTCAGGAATGATCGTAAGTTATTGATAAAGAACAAATCTTCAGCTACGGCGGTTTTGGAACGACAAGTGCTCGATCAATAGATGGCGACCTATACCCTGGAGAGGCATTCAGGGCGAATCTGGGAAGAGTAAGACTGGGAAGTAAGAGATTGTTGGGGAGGAAAATAAAATGAGGCGAGTGGTAGTTCTGGCATTCCTGGCATTGGCGTTACCGATTGCAGCTTGGGCGAACGGTATCGATCTCACGAACGAATATGGCAACGTCACGATTACCTCTCCCAACGGGGGGGCGGGCACGATCGGCACAACAACGATCAGCTCGAATCAATCGCAACTTAAGAGCTTTAATGGAATAAGTTCGGCTGGACACTCTCTCGGTTCAGTCACCTTCTCGACCGGAGTGCTGCTCACCGGCTCTCTGTCGGCTGGAGGAACGTTTTCAGGCACGGGCTCGTCGTTTGTCGTGACAGGCAACGGCAGCTATGGAGTTCCCAAGGGGACACTGTTTAGCGGCAGCTTCGTCGGTCCGATTGACTGGACCTTGACCAGCGCGCCGGGCGCCAAAAATCTGGTCTACACTCTGAGTGGTACGATCACGGGCACATATGACGGTCGTACAATAACCGGAACGACGACCCAGACGATCTACACGGTCGCCGACCAGCTCAACCAGGGCATCGGGCACGTTCGTACGGGCAGCACCAGCCTCAGCATCCCGGAACCCGGAACTTTGGGTCTTCTCGGAACCGGGCTCGTGGGTATCGCTGGCATGTTCCGTCGTAAGCTGCTTGGCTCCTAAAGCAGTTATTGGTTCGCCCCAGCACACTCGACTCATGACCCCGCCGCAAGGCGGGGTCTGATTTTGAGGTTAGAACGAACTCCGTTTACCGGGGCTCTTCACCATGACTACCCCTCGATTGTCGGAACGCAATCAAGCCGAGATTGAGCGAAGTGCGAGCGAGGCCGCGAAGGTCGTTCTGCAGCCCCTTGAACGAGCTCAGATCAATCGTTACTTGAATCCTACGGCGGCTACCCCATACGGTCTTGAATATGCTTTTCATTTATTGGGAGACGTTCACGGCAAGACCATACTAGATCTCGGCTGCGGGACCGGAGCAAATATTATCCCGTTGCTCGAACGCGGCGCTCGCGTCATCGGCATCGATATATCCCCGGACCTCATTGGCATCGCTCAGAAGCGTCTGTGTAGCGCCAATCTAGAGGCAACCCTCAGGGTCGGCGACGCGTACGCAACCGGACTGCCGGACGAGTCTGTTGACGCCGTTTTTTCCATGGCCCTCATTCACCATCTCGAAATAAAACTTGTGCGCGACGAAATATGGAGGTTGCTCCGCAAGGGCGGGGTAATCATTCTTCGCGAGCCCATCCGATTCTCCAAGGACTATGCCTGGGTGCGTAGCTTGCTGCCGTCCAAGGAGGACATTTCCGAGTATGAGCATCCTCTGACCCGGGAAGAGCTTGCCCTGATGACACAGCCTTTCAGGGTCGAGGGGACTCGCTATTTCCGGCTGCCCTTCGTGCCGTTGGTCTCCCGCATCCTGCCCGCGAAGAGGGACGCCGCCTGGAAAGCCAGCAATTGGATCGTCCAGCATTGGCCCCGCGCTGAGCGCTATGCCTCTGGGGTCGTTACAAAGTTACAAAAACCTTCCGAGACTTAACTCCCTCGCGCCCTTGGCGAAGCGTCCTAAACTTGGCCATCAGGAAACCCTGCCGCTCTTTCATTACTGCGGTAACGATCCGCCGCGCCTTTACCGTTGACCTTACCTTCGTCCAAACCTAAAGTCATGCGCAGGGGGACGTATGAAGGATATCCATGAGGTTTTGCGCCGTAAGCAGGCGCAGCACACACAGCTTGGCAAGCAGATCGAAATGCTGCAGGAAGCTGCCGAGAAACTGCGCGAAGTCGCGCCCTTGCTTGCCGAAACTGACACCGAGGACGATACCGCAGTGTTATCGGAAGTGGACGACGAAAATTCCAGTGCGATGGCTGCCAAGGCCAGCGCTCAGTCTTCGACGTCCAAGCCAGGGCGTAGCGTAACTCCGCGCTGGCCGTAGAAGCGCAAAGCGAGGCGAGAGGCTCGGTTCCATGATATTGCAGGCTCTTCTGGTGTCCAAGGACGACCTGACGGCGGAAACTCTGATCCAGGTTCTGGCGGAGTTCGGCGTCGCGGTTGACCGGTCTAATGCTGTCGATGTCGCCTCGGCGCGAGTGGCGGAGGAACGCTTCGATCAGGTCATCGTCGACTTCGATGATCCTGAAACGGCGTCTCAGCTGCTCGAATCTTGCCGCCTCGCCGGTGGCCCTGACCGTAATCCGCCGGTGACGGTTGCCTTGCTCCAGGATGTCTCACAGATCCGCTCCATCCTCGGCGCGGGCGCTCATTTCATTCTTACCAAGCCCATTTCGCCGGAGCAGGCTCAAAACACCTTGCGCGCGGCGACGGCGCTGCTGAAGCGCGAACGGCGGCAATCGCTGCGGGTCGCTGTCCAGGCGCCGGTTTCGATTCGGATCGACGAAAGCAGCACTGTGGAAGGCATTCTGCTCGACCTGAGCACCGGCGGCATGGATGTGCTGGCCGCCAAACCGTTACCATCGGCGGCCACGGTTCATGTCTCCTTCGAACTGCCCGATGGCGGCGTCAGCATTGCATCGGATGCCGAAGTTGCCTGGAGCACTGCCAACGGTCAAATCGGCCTGCGCTTTCTCGACATGGATGCCAGGATGAGCCAGGACATGCGCGACTGGCTGGCTGCGCGTTCCCATCAGGCGTTGCCCGAAGAACCCGTCGCGGTCTCGCAATGCAAACTGACGGACCTCAGTCTGGGCGGCTGCTATGTGCAGACCGACTCTCCCTTCCCTCAGTCATCCGCCGTCGACTTGTGCCTGCGCGCCGCCGGAATGGAGATTCATGCCGAAGGCTTGGTTCGGGTTATGCATCCCGGCCACGGCATGGGCATTGAATTCCCGGCCCGCACTGAAGAACAGCGCAAGAGCGTCGGCGAATTCATCGAGTTCCTCACCGGCCAGCCTGGCACCACTCCGCAACTGGAAACTTCTCCACGCTCGCTTGTCGCTCTGGCTGTCGACCTGAGCGCGACCAGCAACGAGGGAACCGAGGCGGAGGATCCCCTCCTCGAATTGCTGCGGAGCGGCAGCGCGCTCGACGAAGAAGCGTTTCTCGGCGAACTGCACCGCCAGCGCACTCCGGCGGACGTCAGCCAATAGACGTTAGCGAATAAAGTCAGCCAATAGACATCTGCCCGCTTCCGGCACGTTGTCTTTAGTGTCGTCTTCGTCCCATCCCTCCAGAATGATCTCGCCCGGTTATTTTCCCAAAGATTCCCAATGCAATAGAATTGCCCTGCGAAGGAGACACCGGGCCTGCCGTCGTTCGCTGGCGCCACAGACACGGCAAGCCGCGTCTCTTCGGGATAACCGCTCATTGCTCAGAAATTCGATCTCGCGTTGGGTCTGGCTGGGCGGCGCCTGTCTCCTGGCCATTGCTCTTTTTTTTTTCTGGCACATTCCATCCGGACATGATTTCGAGTTCCACGTGTTTTCGTGGATGGACGTGCTCGGCCAATGGAAGCACGGCATAGCATATCCACGCTGGGCGGGGCTGGCGCAATGGGGTTACGGCGAGGCCCGCTTCCTGTTTTATCCGCCCGCCTCGTGGACCCTGGGTGCTGCGCTCGGCGCTATCCTGCCCTGGAAAATGGTGCCGGGCACGTATTGCTGGATCGCGCTCACGCTTGCCGGAGCCGCCATGTACCGGCTCGCCCGCGAGTGGCTTCCCGCTGCGGACGCGCTGTTTGCCGCGGTGTTTTATGCGCTGAATCCCTATCACTTAGTGATTGTTTACTGGCGGAGCGCATACGCCGAACTGCTGGCGGCGGCCCTGCTGCCTCTTCTTCTGCTTTGTATTCTTCGCCTCGACCAGCCCGGCGGTCGTACGACATTGTGGTTGAGTCTCGTGCTTGTCGGAGCGTGGCTGACCAATATACCTGCGGCCGTAATGATCCATTATTCAACCGCCGGGCTGGCTTTGCTCGTCTGTGCGAGCAAGGCTGTGAACGGGCTAGCAGGTAGAACGGCAAGCGAACGATCATGGGATGCGCAGATCTGGTATGCGCAGATCTGGCGCCCCCTGCTTCGGACCTTGGTCCGAACTGCGCTGGCCGTGCTTCTGGGAGCGGGGCTTGCCTCTTTTTATCTGCTGCCGGCAATTTACGAACAGCGCTGGATCAATCTCGATCAAGTGATGTCGCCGGGAGTGCGGCCACAAGACAATTTTCTCTTCACCACCATCGCCGATTCCGATCACAATCGCTTCAATCTTCTGCTTTCAAGTGTGGCCCTTGCCGAAATCGGCGTCCTCGTTTTTGCCATCTGGGGTTCACGGCGCTGGCGGACAAATCGCCTGCAATCCAGCACTGGCCAAAACCCGTGGATGCCGCTTGCCGCCTGGGGTACAGGCAGCGTCCTTCTCATGTTGTCGTTGAGCAACTTGCTCTGGCAGCATTTGCCGAAACTACGGTTCGCGCAACTTCCGTTTCGCTGGCTGCTATGCATGAATGCCGCATTGGCTATGCTTCTAACGATGGCGACCAGGCGCTGGACTGCGCGCTTGCTGGCGTCCGGCATTCTGCTGGCCACGGTGATTGTTGCAGGATATCGCCTCCAGCCACCGTGGTGGGACACCGCCGCCGATATCCGCGAGATGAGCACTGCCGTCGCCGATGGCAGCGGCTATGAAGGCACCGACGAATACGTCCCGGCCGGAGCCGACAGCTCCGAGTTGAACAAGGCTCTGCCGCGCGTCAGCGACGACTCGGGAGCGCCGGTTCGCACTCGGATATTCGCCTGGGCGCCGACGGAAAAGCATTTTATGGTGCAGGCTGCCGCGCCACAAAATGTAATCGTGCGGCTTTTCAGCTATCCCGCGTGGCAAGTCGTCGTCAACGGCAAGCCTGTCGCGACGCAGAAAACCGAGGCCACGGGCCTGATCGTCATTCCGATTGCGCCCGGAGAGAGCGATATCTACATTTATTTTCGCCGGACGATCGATCGATTGGTCGGAGGCATCGTCTCCCTGTTCAGCTTTGCTGTGCTCATTATCGCCTGGGTCAAGACGCGGCCACTGAATGCGCGACCTGCAAAATCCGCGAGCCCTGCTGCATGAAACCACGCACAATCCTGCTGGCAACTACCAACGCCGGGAAAATCCGCGATTTCGCCGCGGCTGCGGCGCCCTTCGATATCGCCATCGCAACCATTCCGCAGTTTTCTTCTCTGCCCCAGGTCGTCGAAGACGGCGCCACTTTTGAGGAGAACGCGCGCAAGAAGGCGGAATCGTACAGTCTGTCCGCTCCCGGCGAACTGGTCCTCGCCGACGACTCGGGTCTGGAGATTGACGCGCTCGGTGGAGCGCCTGGCGTTCATTCCGCCCGCTATGCCGCGGATCAGCCGCACCTGGCGGATTGCAACACCGATGACGAAGCCAACAACGCCCGTGTGCTGCGCGAACTCAAAGGGATTTCGGAACCGAAACGCACCGCGCGCTTCATCTGCGTCCTGGCTGTGGCTCGCGAGGGCCGTAATATCAAAACCTTTCGCGGAACCGTGGAAGGCGTCATCTTGGACACGCCTCGGGGTGAGAACGGATTCGGATACGATCCACTTTTTTATTTCCCGCAAATCGGCAAGACCTTCGCCGAGTTGAGCGCGTTGGAAAAGGCGCAGTACAGTCATCGAGGCGCCGCTTTTCGCGCGTTCCTGTCGTGGTGTGAGGCAAGGTAGTGGCTCCGTTTGGTCGTCATCGTGACCAAATAAAAATTGTCATCCTGACCCTGAGCTTGCCGAAGGGGAAGGACCTGCTTTTGCCGGCCGCAATCGTACCCTGGGGCAAGCATTCCTTGACTTCTATTCTCACGCAAAACGATAACGATCGGTTTGCACATCGGACATGTTGCAGCAGTTATAGTGGCCTCGACCACAAATCCTGCCGAAATCGGCGGCCAGGTTATGAAGCGAGCGCTCAGCGACCTGTTGCGGAAGTGACAGCGCCCCGCATAGAGGTAGGAGGGCTCCGCGACTCAATGGCCGTCTTCAGAACACGGACTTTAGTCATTCCCAAAATGATCATTTCCCATTCTGGTAACACAAATCAATGTGTTACCGTCCAGTAACCGCCCCTAAATCGCTTAAGTAACGCGGTTTACGCGGAAACCTTCACAAAACTATTAAGCGGTAGGTTACAATTACCGATCTCTTGGAGAATTGGACGCTGTTTCCACCCATCTCCAAAAGAGCGTCAAGCAACGCAAATCTGGCCGCAATGCAGCGAAAAGTCATAACGCCGAGATTCATACCGCGAAAATCAGGAAGCCGCAAACCGGCGTTTGCACTCGTTGTTGCCATCCTGCTAACGCTGTTCATTCTGATTGCCGCGCCCCGCACAGCGTCTGCCTTGCGTCCCACCGCGCATCATCGCCACCGCATTCTGCATGCCTTTCGTTTCCGCGGTCTTCGAGGCCTGCTCTGGAATCCGCTGTTCCGTCCTTCGCACGATTCCCTGCTCCGCCAGAATGAGGAAATCAACCGTCTCGATTTGCCACGTATTCAAGACGACGACGAACTCGAAGAATTGAAAGCGTCGCATGAACTGGTTCCGATTGAAGAAGGCGAAACGCTCCGCATTGACAAACGTCTCGATCCTTCGCGCCGCTACTGCCGTCCCTGGACGCGCGACTTCGTCGACGACCTTTCCGAGGTTTATTACCGCCAGTTCCACGATCAGATCCAGGTCAACTCCGCCGTCCGTACCGTCATGGTGCAGAAAAAACTTCGCCGCCACAATCGCAACGCTGCTCCTGCGGATGGCGACACCGCCTCTTCCCATCTTGCCGGCATCACGGTTGATCTGCAGCGCCGCGGCATGACCAAAGAAGAGATCCGCTTCGTCGAGCACTACTTGTTTTATCTGAACGCGCTCGGACTGGTCGAGCCTGAAGAAGAGCGCCACCAGTGGGTGTTTCATATCATGGTCTCCGACCGCTACAGTGACTGGCGGCAGACTCAGACGATATTCCCGATTCCTCCAGGCGAGGAACCAGCGACTCCGCCAGTCACTGCCACCGCCAGCGCCATCAGCGACACCAACTGAGCCTTGAGCCAGACTCGGCTTCCGCTACAATCTTCACAGGTACGACTAAAAACAGGTACGACGTAACAATGATTGTCTTGATGGCCGGCCTTCCCGGAACCGGTAAAACCACCCTCGCTCGCGAACTCGTGAACCCCACCGCTGGCGCGCTCCTCAGCAAAGACGAAATTCGCGCCGCGCTGTTCTCGCCTGCAGATGTCGAATACTCCGTGAAGCAAGACGATTTCGTTATGGAAGTTATGCTCGAAACCGCAGGTTTCCTGCTGCAAACCAGTCCCGCTCGTAAACTGTTTCTCGACGGCCGCACCTTTTCGCGGCGCTACCAGATTGAGCGCGTCCTCGCCTTTGCTCGGAAACTGGGTCAGCCGTGGGCCATCATTGAGTGCACCTGTTCGGACGAAACCGCGCGCCAGCGTCTCGATCTCAAGCCCGATCCCTCGCACCCCGCGCGCAACCGAACCTTCGCCCTCTATCTGGAAGTAAAGGCTCGCTTCGAACCGATCGCTTATCCCAGAACCACGATCTCTACCGACCAGCCGCTTGAGCAATGTGTTCAGCAGGCGCTTGCCGCGTTGTGCTAACCCCGTCTCGTATAGAATTCTTGTCCATGAAAAACCTACGGATAAACAAGCAAGTCATGGCCGTCGCGTTTTCACTCGCTCTGGCCTTTCCTGTCTGCGCACAGACCACCGTCAGTAAGAAGGCTCTCGAGATTCAGAACTCCGCCATCGTGATCGACACGCACGCGGATACTCCGCAGCGCTTTCTCGACGAGAACTACGACATCGGATCGACCGATCCTAAAGACCGCGGGCATATCAGCCTCGATAAGGCAAAAGCCGGAAATCTTGGCGCGGAATTCTTCTCCATCTGGGTGGACCCGGAGACCAATCAGGGTCACTTCGCCCACCACACCCTCGATCTCATTGATTCTGTTTATGAGCAGGCGGCCCGCCATCCCGATCGCATGATGATGGCATTCAGTGTCGATGACATCGAGCGCGCCCACCGCGAGCACAAGCTCGCTGCACTGCTCGGCATTGAGGGCGGCCACTCCATCGAAAATGACATCCGTCTGCTCCGCGATTACTACCGGCTCGGAGTTCGCTACATGACCCTGAGCTGGTCGAATACCAATGAGTTTGCCGACTCTTCCGGAGACATCAACGATCCTAAAGTTGAGCACCACAATGGCCTCACCGATGGGGGGAAGCAGATCGTTCTCGAGATGAACCGACTCGGCATGCTGGTTGATATCTCTCACGTCGCGGACAAAACCTTCTACGACGCCATCGCCGTCACGAAAGCGCCGGTCATCGCTTCGCACTCGTCGGCTCGAGCCCTTACCGATCATCCCCGCAACATGACCGATGATATGCTCCGCGCCGTCGCCAAGAACGGCGGAGTTGTCCAGGTAAATTTCTATAGCGCCTTTGTCGACGAAAACTACCGCAAGGCCGATGCGGCGCAAGCCAAAGATCGGAAAGACGCCGTCAAGGCTTATAACGATCAGCAGAAAACTGCTGGGAAAACTGTCACCTATATCGACGACGACCGCATCGAGCGCGAGTGGACCTCTAAAATTCCTCGGCCTCCCTTGAGTTCGCTGATCGATCACATTGACCATGTCGCCAAGGTGGCTGGCATGGATCACGTGGGGCTGGGTTCGGATTTTGACGGCGTCAACGGAGCCACTCCGGAGGGCATCGACTCCGCCGCCGATCTGCCGAAAATCACGCAGGCGCTGCTGGATCGTGGCTATAGCGCGGACGATATCCGCAAGATCCTCGGTGGTAATTTGCTCCGCGTATTCCGGGAAGCAGAGCGTGTCAGCCACGAGATGCAAGCCGGCAAGAGCTAAGCACGTACGACACGCCTCGCGCGCCTTGTCGTACAATTGAGGCTTGCCAAAATATCTTAATGGAGCATCCATGAGACCACTGATGCATACGCTTGTCCTGATCGTTTGCACTTCCCTGCTCGCGGCGGCACAGGCAGCCTCAACTCCACAATCGCCGGCGACGCCGGTCCACAAGGCTGCCAGTCCGGCGCCCGCTGCCGGAACCGAGCCCGCTGCCATCATCCACACCACGGCGGGCGATCTGCATTGCACACTATTTCCGAAAATAGCTCCGATTGGTGTGGCGAATTTCATCGGACTTGCCAGCGGCACCAAAGACTGGACCAGCCCCGTCTCGCACGCCAAGAAGCACGGCGTGGCCCTGTATGACGGGACCATCTTTCACCGCGTGATTCCTGAATTCATGATTCAAGGCGGAGATCCCAAAGGCGATGGGACCGGCGATCCCGGCTATAAGTTCAAGAACGAAGTGTCGCCTGACGTGCAGTTCGACAAGCCCGGGCGTCTTGCCTACGCAAACGCCGGACCCGACACCAACGGCTCGCAATTCTTCATCACGGAAGTTCCCTATCCCAGCCTCAATGGCGGCTACACCATCTTTGGCCAGTGCGATGACGCGGCCGTGGAACTGGTGAAGAAAATCGCCCGCATGACTACGGACGGCGAACGGCCACTTCGTCCGATCAAAATCACACATATCGAAATTCATCGCGCCGGCGCATCCACCGCCAAACCAGCGCCCAAGCCTGCAGCTGCCGCCAAGCCACCGGCGAATTAGAAACGCGCTGGGCGTCGTAGAGAGGAGGCAGCCTCGTCTCTACATCAACACCTGAGAAAATCAACTTTAGATTACGAGGAGACTATGACGCGCACACCCGGAACCTACGTCGTGTTGGAAACCAGCGAGGGCAACATCGTTTGCCGCTTGTTTGAGAAGGAAGCCCCCAAAACTGTCGCCAATTTTGTCGAACTCGCCGAAGGCAAGCGCGAGTGGACGCATCCCACATCGCACAAAAAGAGCACCGATCCCCTTTATCACGGAACCATCTTTCATCGGGTGATTCCCGGCTTCATGATTCAAGGCGGCGATCCCCAGGGCACGGGTATGGGCGGCCCCGGCTATCAGTTCGAAGATGAGACCAAAGGATCGCCGCATCGATTCGACAAAGCGGGAAAATTGGCAATGGCGAATGCCGGTCCCAACACGAACGGATCGCAGTTCTTTATCACGGTCGGCAACACCGATTGGCTCACTGGCAAACACACAATTTTCGGCGAGGTGGTCGAAGGCTACGATGTCGTGGAGAAGATCTCCAAAGTCGCACGCAACCGCCAGGATCGTCCCAACAAAGACGTGGTGGTGAAGTCGGCAAAAATCGAACGCTAACAGGAAGGTGTTTTCGGGCGGAGCGCCCGGCGCTCCACCGGCTCGATTCTTTATAATAGAGGGTTCCTTTCCAGCTCCTGGAGGCAAGTCTCATGGCGTCGTTCAACGGAGTCCCTGTCCCATCGAACGGACAGAGGATCGAATACAGTAACGGCAAGTATCGCGTTCCCGATCGACCGATCATCCCATTCATTGAAGGAGACGGCACCGGCCGCGATATCTGGAAAGCCTCCGTCCGCGTCTTCGACGCCGCCGTCGAAAAGGCATACCAGGGTAAGCGCGCGGTCGCCTGGTACGAGGTTTTTGCTGGTGAAAAAGCCAAGGCCCGTTTTCAGACCTGGCTCCCTGACGACACTGTGAACGCCATTCGCGAATTTCGCGTTGCCATTAAGGGCCCGCTGACTACGCCCGTCGGAGGCGGCATTCGCTCGCTCAACGTTGCCCTGCGCCAGATCCTCGATCTTTATTCCTGCGTGCGCCCCGTGAAGTATTACGCTGGCGTGCCGTCGCCCGTCAAACATCCCGAGCGCATGAACATCGTCATCTTTCGCGAAAATACCGAAGATGTCTACATCGGAATCGAATGGGAAGAAGGTACGCCCGAGGCCAAACGGCTGATTGAATTCCTCAACAAAGACATGCTAAAGGGTGGCAAGAAGCAAATCCGCCTTGATTCCGGCGTCGGCATCAAGCCCATTTCGGTGACCGGTACCAAGCGTCTGGTGCGCATGGCGATTCAGCACGCACTCGATCACAAAAGAAAATCGGTCACCCTCGTCCACAAAGGCAACATCCAGAAGTTCACCGAAGGCGCATTCCGCAAGTGGGGATATGAACTCGCTGCGGAGGAGTTCCGCGACCAGATTGTCACTGAGCGGGAGAGTTGGATCATCGACAACAAAGACAAGAATCCCAGCCTAACGGTCGAAGAAAACGCCAATCTAATCGAGCCCGGTCTTGAATTCGCCACCGACGATTTCCGGCAGGCTCTCTACAAAGAAGTAAAAGGCTGCCTCGACTCCATCTACGCCACGCACGGCAAAGGCGCATGGAAGAAAAAGCTGATGATCAACGATCGCATCGCCGACTCCATCTTCCAGCAGGTAGTGACGCGAGCCGATGAATACAGCGTTCTGGCCACGCCCAACCTGAACGGCGATTACATCTCCGATGCCTGCGCCGCGCAGGTCGGGGGCCTCGGCATTGCTCCCGGAGCGAACATCGGCGACGGCTACGCTATCTTCGAAGCCACTCACGGCACCGCTCCCAAGTATGCCGACAAGGATGTCATCAATCCCGGCTCGGTCATTCTTTCCGGCGTCATGATGTTCCGCCACCTCGGATGGAACGAGGCCGCCGATCTGATCGAGCAAAGTCTGGAGCGGACCATCGAGCAGAAAAAAGTCACTTATGATTTCGAGCGCCTGATGGATGGCGCCACCAAAGTAAAAACCAGCGAGTTCGCAACGTGCCTGATCGACAATATGAGCGTCGCCGTGGCTGCAGATTGAAGAACAACTTTGTAGTAGAGACGGGGCTTGCCCCGTCTCCCTTCGCAGCGTCACCGAACACGCCGAGAATCGGTCAAGCTGCACGTAAGACACGGCAAGCCGTGTCCCTACCCGAGATTATTTAAGAGAGGAAACTTTCATGCGCAATAAAGTAACGATAGTAGGATCTGGAAACGTCGGCGCCACTGCCGCTCATTGGATCGCCTCGAAAGAGCTGGCCGATGTCGTCCTGATCGACATCGTCGAAGGAGTTCCCCAGGGAAAAGGTCTCGACCTGCTGGAGGCCATGCCGATTGAGAAGCGCGACTCTGCGATCCTCGGCACCAACGACTACGCGGACACAGCCGATTCTGACATCGTCGTCATCACCGCTGGAATGCCGCGCAAGCCCGGCATGAGCCGCGATGACCTCCTGAATACCAATCACAAGATCATGAACGATGTGGTCGGCAAGGTCGTGCATCATTCACCGAACTGCATTCTCATCATCGTTTCCAATCCGCTCGATGCGATGGCGCAAGCCGCGTACAAGATTAGCGGATTCCCGCGCGAACGCGTCATTGGCATGGCGGGCATTCTCGACTCCGCGCGCTTCCGCACCTTCATCGCGCTGGAACTCAAAGTCAGCGTGGAGAACGTTACCGCTTTCGTGCTTGGAGGACACGGCGACACCATGGTCCCGCTTCCCCGATATTCGACGGTCGCGGGCATTCCGATCACCGAACTCATGGACAAGGCCACTCTCGATCGTATCGTGCAGCGCACGCGCGACGGCGGCGCCGAGATCGTCAAACATCTGAAGACCGGATCGGCCTACTACGCGCCGTCAGCCGCTGCCACTGAGATGGTCGAGGCCATCCTCAAAGACAAGAAGAAGATTCTTCCGTGCGCCGCCTATCTCAACGGAGAGTACGGCATCCACGGACTCTTTGTCGGCGTCCCGGTAAAACTTGGGGCCAAGGGGATCGAGCAGATCATCGAGATCAAACTCACCGCCGAAGAAAAGACAGCTCTCGACAAGAGCGCCGCCGCCGTGAAGGAACTCATTGCGGTGATCAACGTCTAAAGGCTAAATCGCATACCGAAACTCTAGAACTGAGAACCGCTTTCACCATTGCGGTCAACCGCGCTTTCAGGTTACGATGGCGCCGTTACGGGCCTCAATCTCCATTCAGGGGGATTCTATGCGGATTTCCTTTTCCAAACGGGCGGTTGCCTTCGCTGTGTCCGCTCTTCTTTCAACGTTGGCATTCGCCCATAATCCCGCTGACTATCCACTGCGGGTACACATTTTTGAACACAATTCGCATTCCCATTACTACCATCGAGTCTTGGATTGGGTCGACGGCGAGGGCCGCGCCAATCTTTTTGAGAACGGCATGCCGCTGGGCTTCGACTACAGCTATCGTTGTTCCGAGCGATTGAGGAATTCGGCTGGATTTGAGACCTACCTCGCAAAATGGAAGAAGCGCAACGAGACCCTGGAGATTCTATTGCCGAAACTGGGCAACGCGTCGGCAACGGTGTCATGCGATCTGAAGGTTGACATGAAAGACTTTGCCTATTTCAGGCAAGGCAACGGGTTACAAACCGAATCGCCGGCGGCATACAAGGAATGGATGGAAAAGCACCAGTACGATCCGGAGCATGGCAAGAATGACCCGGTGGGGTTAGCGCCGGAGCCAGCAGGCGCGGCAACGGGCCCCACCCAGTAAGCCCCGCCTCTGTGATTTCTCTTCCGTGACGGCCTCAGGCTGGCTATAGTGTCTGGGGCCAGTACGCGATGGCCACAGCCGCTCATGGATTTTGATCAGCTTGAAATTTTCCTGGAAGTGGCGCGCCTCTCCAGCTTCTCGCGCGCGGCAGAGAAACGTTTTCGCACCCAGCCCGCCATCTCGTCCCAGATTCGCGCTCTCGAAGAAGAAGTAGGCGCTCGCCTTCTCGACCGCTCGGGTGGCCGCGTCTCACTTACTGCGTCCGGCAAATTGTTCTTCAAGTACGCCGAAGAAACACTGGAGCGCCGCAAGTCCATCCTCAACGAGATTGCCGAAACCGAGCGTGTGCCCCGCGGCGAAATTGTTGTGGGAGCCAATGAAGGCACCTGCCTCCATATTTTGCCAGAGGTGTTTGCGCAATTTAAGCGCGACTATCCGAATGTCGCCGTGAATATCAAGCGGTCTGACTACGCCCGAATTCTCGATGCAATCCTCGAAAATGTAGTCGACTTTGGCGTCGTTTCCCTGCCTGTGACCGACAACCGGCTCGAAGCGCAGATGATTCATCGCGATGAACTTGTCGTGATTACTGCTCCGCATCATCCTCTCGCCACGAAGAAAAGCGTTACCGTGGTTGAGGTTTCGGCATATCCACTGGTCGTGCCCAAACTTGGCCACACTCGTGATGCGCTCGATGCCCTGTTCTATGACCATCACTTGAAGCCCAACTTTGCCATGGAACTCGATTCGAGCGAACTGCTGAAGCGCTTTGTGGCGGCCGGTGTCGGCGTCGGGTTTATTGCGCGCTCGAATATTGAAGAAGATATACGAGCTAAAGCGCTGGTCGCGGTCGAACTCTCGGATGCGCAGATCCGGCGCGACCTCGCCCTTGTATTCCGCAAAGACAAATCGCTCAGCCGCGCCGCCAAAGCCTTCATGGACATTGCGGTAAAGCAAAAGAATTTCTCCGCAACCGCGGCCGGAAAGCGGCCCAAGTGAACAGGATCAGCTGTTTCATTCTCTTCGTGCCCATACTTCTTTCGACAGTCGCACTGCAGACGGTCACGGCCCAGAAGAAGCCCAGCGGCAGCAAGGCCTCAGCCGCCGATAAGCTAGTCGCGCTCAAGGTCACCGGAACGACGCGCTATACCGACCGCGAGATTCTTGCAGCCAGCGGCCTGCAGATGGGCCAGAACGCCGCCGAGGGCGATTTTAAAGAAGCGGTGAAGAAACTGGGCGCTTCCGGCGTGTTTAGCGAGGTTGTTTATTCGTTTATCTCCTCCGATACGGGCGTAAAGCTCGAACTGCAACTCGCGGATACCGACAAGAGTAAGCTGGTGCCCGCACAGTTCGCGAACTTTGTCTGGTTCACGGATGACGAAGTGCGCTCCGCTTTGCAAAGCCGGGTTCCGCTGTTCAAACAGTTGCTGCCGCTGGGGGGCAATCTTTCAGATCGGGTTTCTGAGGCGTTGCAATCTATTCTCACCGACAAGCATTTGCCCGGGCGAGTAGATTTTCTGCGCGAGGCAGACCAGTCGAGCGGAACCCTGACCGCAGTCGTTTATCGCGTCGAGGAAGTCAGCATTCGGATTCGCGCTGTCGAATTTCCCGGAGCCTCGCCGGAGCAGGCGACTCTGCTAACGAGCGCGGCGCATCGCCTTACCGGCGCGGAATACGGGCGCACCGCGCTCGCCGCAGCCACCAAGCTTGACTTGTTGCCGGTATACCTGCAGCGCGGATATTTGAAGGCCGCGTTTGGGCCGTCCGATGCCCGCGTGGTGCCGGAACCGGCTGCAGCGCGAGATGCGCAGGATGCGGCCGAACTTCAAGTCGATGCCATCATTCCGGTGACTCCCGGCAAAGTCTATGCAACCTCTGCCGTGCAATGGAAGGGCAACTCGGCCCTTACCACTGCCGAAATCGCGCCTCTTCTTCACCTGCCGGCCGGTCAGCCAGTCGACGCTGTGCGTCTTCTGCGCGACCTCAACAACGTCGCCAAACTTTATCGCAGCCGCGGATACATGGTGGTTCAGATCAAGCCCGATGCTCAATTCGACGACGAGAAAAGCACGGTGGACTATGACATCCAGGTCGTCGAAGGCGACCTCTACAAGATGGGAGAGTTGGATATTCTGGGACTCGACACCGAATCCAAAGCTCGTATGCTGGCGGCGTGGACTCTTCGCGAAGGGCAACCCTACAATGCGGACTACCCTGATAAGTTTCGAGAGGATACCCAGCAACTATTGCCCCGCGGTTTAACTTGGGGTGTCACCATTCATGCGACGCCCGACGCGAAGGATAAAACCGTGGACGTGGAGATCCGTTTCAGACAGCAGTAACAACGAATGCAGCAAACAACGAACGTTGTCGGGCGACGCGACCATTAAGTTAGAATCGAAAGGATGGCAGCGTATCACCCCGATTTACAGGAGAAGAGATCAGAATGAAAGCGAATCGAATTGCGGCTGCGGTGGTCGGGATACAGATGTTGATCGGCTTAACAGTGGCTCCGGCGCTGGCTGCCGGGAAGAGTCAGACATTGACCGGCGAGGTCAGCGACGCCATGTGCGGGGCAAAGCATGAAATGCCCGGCAGCGCCGCGGAATGCACCCGCGCGTGCATGAAGCATGGATCGAAGTACGCGCTCGTGGTCGGAGACAAGGTCTATACTCTCGAAACCTCGGATAAAGCAGCCCTCGATAAGCTGAACGATCTGGCGGGAGCGAGGGCAAAGGTGACCGGAGACGTGGACGGCACCACAATCGCCGTAAAAGCGGTGGCTGCGGGATCGTAATGGCGCTGTCGTTGCTGGCATGACGACAATGCCGGCGTGACACATAAAAAACCGGCGGAATGCCGCCGGTTTCTTGTTGTCCCCGCAAATTCTCTTTACTGCTGTTGTTGTTGAGTCTGGTCCGGACTATCGTCCCGGCGCTTCAGCGTCGGGCGATCATCGTCGCTGCTGTCCGTGCCGCTGGTGCCAGTCTTGTCACTGGTTGAAGTGCGGCGCAGGCTGGGACGGTTCCCATCCTTCTCTTCGATCACCTTGTGCCGGTTCTCGATCGTGGCCAGCCGCGATTTCACATCGTCAAACTCTGACGTGGAAACAATGTATTGCGTCTTCGCCGGAAGGATAGTCGCGATCTCCTTTTGCGAAGCCTCAATGCGGTCGGGCGTCTGCGGATGCGAAGCGAAGGCCTTGGCCAGCGTGCCCGGCTTCTTCTTCTCTTTGGCCTGAATCTTTTCAAAGAAAGCGATGAAAGCCTGCGGATCGTAGCCCGTCTTATACATATATTGCAGGCCGAGGAAGTCCGCTTCCGCTTCAAAGTTGCGCTGGAACTTCATGAACGTGAGCGGCAAGCCCAGGCCGGCGGCTTCGTAGATTCCGTAGCCGATGCCACCCCCAACGAAAATCAGAGGGATGGTGCCGATGTTGGCCCATTGCATGCGCGTCATCTGGCGCATCCCGTGGCGGGCGGCAACGTGCGCGATTTCATGCGCCATCACGCCGGCCAGTTCGGCCTCTTCGTCCGCCGCAAGAATCAGCCCCGAGTTCACGTAGAAAAATCCACCGGGCAGCGCGAATGCATTCACTTCGTCGGAGTCGATAACCTTGATCGTGAACGGCACCTGCGCGTCGGAATTGCGCACCAGGTTCTGACCGATGCGGTTGACATACTCGTTCACCACCGAGTCCTGAACCATCTTCACGCTATTCTCGATCTGCATCGAGTACTGCTTGCCCATCTTGATTTCGGTTTCGAGCGAGTACCAGTCGCCCAGACCGCGTCCCCCGACCTTGCGGTTTCCGATGGCATCCACATCGTTGATGCCGCCATCGTGCTTTACCTTGCTATCGTCCGGCTCCTGGATAGGAGGCTGCCCATTCGGGCTCGCGTCGCTGCTGGCGCTGCTGCTCGAAGACGAGTCCGCCGGCGGTGTGGGAGTCGAACCGGGCGTAGCCGGTGGATTCTGCTGGGGAGCCGGTGTTGAAGCCGGCGGCGTCTGCGGTTGCGACGCTTGCGGCTGCGCAGCGGGAGTCTGGGAAGTTGGAGTCTGCGCCAGCGCCGGTATTGCCAGCGCTAGTAAACTTAGGGAGATCAGTACTTTAGGGAACGACATTTGAACACCCCGTGGAGACCGCTCGATTGAGTCGATTATACTCCCGATAGCAAGTCGGGATCGATAGATTTTCCCACCTACTTGGACGCAGCCCGTAGCCCGAAAGTTATCCCTTATTTTCGAAGAACATGTCACTTGAGGTTCTTTTCAGGGTCCCCTGTGACGGGACTCTCCGCTGCGTCCCTTCCGGTTTTCACGGCGCCGGTGTACTATGGCGCAATTTTGCAGCGTGAGTTCGGAAAGATGGGTTCGGAAACTTGATTTTGGAGAGAGGTACCGTGCATGCTTAATCGTCGCAGCTTTCTTTCGTCGTCTTTCGCATCATCACTGGCGGTGGGCGCTGGCCTTGGGTGGCGCGGAAATCTGTGGGCCCAGCTTGAGGCGCTCCCATCCAAACTGCCGGAGCGCTCACTTTTCGACTCTAACCAAGATGCCTATTGGCGCGAACTTCGCCGGCAGTTCCTGATTCCGGCCGACGAGATCTACCTCAATAACGGCACCGTGGGATCGAGCCCCGCGCCCGTGCTGCGCGCGGTCTTTGAAGGCTATGAGACGTGCGAGAAGCTCAATGAGGCCGATCCCGAGGACTATCCCATCTGGGGATATGCCTCGTGGAACCAGTTTCGCGATCCACTGGCCACGTTTGTCGGCTGCACCCGCGACGAGATCGCCCTCCTCAGAAATGCCACCGAAGCCAATGGCTATATTGCGAACGGCATCGATCTGAAGCCGGGCGACGAAGTCCTGATGACCGATCAGGAGCATCCCGGAGGCGAGCAGCCGTGGAATCTGCGGGCCAAGCGTTACGGAGTTGTGGTGAAGAAAATCACGCTTCCCAGGCCGGTCGAAAACCCCGCGCACGTGCTGAACCTTGTCAGCGATGCCATAACGGCGCGCACTCGAGTCTTGTTCTTCAGCCACATCACGACGTTTTCGGGGGTCGTGCTGCCCGCGAAGGAACTGTGCGCGCTGGCCCGAAGCAAAGGCATTATTTCCGCGGTTGACGGAGCCCACGTTCCGGGAATGATGCGGCTCAATCTCCACGATATGGGTTGCGACCTCTATTCCTCGAGCCCGCACAAGTGGCTCCAGGCGCCCAAGGGCTCGGGATTCCTCTTTGTCCGCGACGAAATGATCGACCGCATGTGGAACACCCTCGCCACCGAGGGTTGGGACGACGTAAAGATCCGCGCCGAACGTTTCCAGCGTATTGGCAGTTCCAACGTTCCCGCGCTCTGGGGACTGCGCGCCTCGATTCAGCTGGCGAATGACATCGGGATGGACCGGATCGAACACCGGCACCGCGAGCTCTGCGACTACATTCTCACCGCCATGATGAAACGCGGCGCGGGCTCGTGGACTTCTCCCGACGCCTCGATGCGCTGCGCCATCGCGACGGTGAATGTGCCACCGATTGTCCGCATCGATCTCGAAAACTGGCTGTGGAAACAGAAGAAGATTCGCATTCGCGGCGCCGAACCCAACAAGCTGCGCCTTTCCACTCCTTACTACCTGTCGAAAGCAGACATTGACCGGTTCCTGGATGCCTTCGACGAATACAGGAAATCGAAGGCCTAGCTCCCGTGAGCGCCCTTGTCCCCTGCAGGTGGGCCTAGCCTCTCGGCTGTCATCCAACCGCTAATCGCCGAGCGGAAGATAGCCTTATAATTTGTACATCTTTGCTCCGCTAGTTTTTTGGCCGTATGCGAGCCCTGTTGGCACTCGATCGTTCATAAAGGGGAGACTTAAATGCCGGCCTTGTTGCGGGACTTTCGTTACGCGCTACGCCAGTTGCGCAAGAACCCTGGATTCACCGCCGTGGCGGTGCTCGCGCTGGCCTTGGGGATCGGCCTGTCATCCACCATCTTCAGTGTCTTCTACAACGGCGTGCTCTATCCATTTCCCTATCGAGACGCGCCTCGCCTCACCGTGATCAGTGTCCTCGATACGCAAAACGCTTCAGAAGGCTACCGCTCCATGTTTCACCTCGATGAGGTAGCCGCGTTTCGCCAGAATAATCATACTTTCGACGACATCGTCGCCTACTCGGGTTGGGACGTCGTCTATTCGCGTCAAGGTTCTTCCGAGCCGGTGCATGGCTGTGTCCTCACGCCCAATGCCATGGAGTTTTGGGGCGTGCCTCCGCTTCTCGGCCGAGGTCTTTTAGAACGGGATTCGCAGCCCGGCGCCAGTCCTGTCGCCCTTCTTGGTTACGCCTATTGGAAAAGTATGTTTAACGGGGACAAGGCCGTCCTCGGTACCACCATGGTGCTCAATGGACAGGCACGCATGATCGTCGGCGTGATGCCTCGAAGATTCGGCCTCTACGGCGCCGACCTGTATATTCCCGTCGCCTGGAACCACCCCGAACCCTCTCGTGCCGAGGCCTTCGACAGCGCCGATCCCACCTATTTCTTCGCCACCGGAATTATCAAACGCAACGTCAGTCTGCCGACCGCAGCCGCTGACATTCAGGTCATCGCGCAAAACCTCGTCGCCCTCCATCGCCAGGACTACCCTGCACATTTCCAGATGACCGCGAAGCCCCTGAACGAAGTCATTGTCGACGATTTCAAGCAGACCTTGATTCTGCTGATTGCCGCCGTCGTTCTCCTGCTCCTCATCTCCTCCAGCAACGTCGCCAGCCTCTTGCTCACGCACCATACCGCGCGCGCCCGCGAGATTGCACTCCGTGCCGCGCTCGGCGCCAGCCGCGGCCGGCTGATCCGCCAGCTTTTTGTCGAGAGTGTCGTTCTCGGCTTTGCGGGATGTCTGGCCGGTTGTTTCCTGGCTTACCTGGGACTAAGAGTCGTTACGCTGATTCCGGGACTCCAGGTTCCTGGCGAAGCGGACATGTCCCTGAACTGGCCCGTGCTCCTTTTTGCTGTCACCATCTCCTTCCTCACCACGCTGATCTTTGGCCTCTCGCCGGCTCTGCTGGCGGTCAGGAAAGACCTGCGCTCGAATCTGCAAACTACCGGTGTAAACGTGAACGCTTCCCGCGGCGGAGCGCGTATTCGTGCCGGCCTGGTGGTTGGCCAGGTCGCGCTTTCCATGCTCTTGCTGGTTTTCGCCGGCCTCATGATGCGAAGCTTCTTCGCCATTATTCATTTTGACCCTGGCATCCGGACCGAGGGCCTGCTTGGGGCGGAGATACATTTCCCGGCTCATCAGTATGAGACCGTTGAAACCAAACGTGCATTCTTCGACCAGGTGTTGCCCCGCGTCTCGGCTCTTCCCGGCGTGACCCACGCGGCGGTAGCCTTCGGGTTGCCATTGGAAGGCTTGTCGGGGTCCGACGATGTCACCATCCCCGGAAAGCCCCACGACACCCATTGGCTCACCGCATTTGACGCCGTTAGCGAGGGATACTTTCCAGCCCTTGGTTTGCAGTTACTTCGCGGCCGGATACTTTCGCCAGCGGACGTAGCTTCGGGAAGCCGCGTCGTGGTGGTGAATCGCACCCTTGTGAAGTCTTACTTCGGCGATGAAGACCCCATCGGTCGCCAAATCAAATTCAACGAATTTGATCAGATACCGCAGACCCCACACGATGCTTATTTCCAGATTGTTGGCGTGGTCAATGACTTCAAGAATTACGGATTCCAGAGTAATATCTTGCCCCAGGCCTTTTTTCCGTATACCTTTGCCAGTTTGGGCGATCGCTCTCTTTTGATCCGCACCGTGGTGAATCCCTCTTTGCTCGTCAACAATATCCGCCAGATTCTCGCCAGCATGGACCCTAATATCCTCTTGCTCCATCCCGGCACGGTCGACGATTTCCTGCAGAAACACGAATACATGAAACCCAAGTTCCGTCTGTTTTCGTTTGGCGCCTGTGCGGCGATCGGACTCGGTCTCGCCTTGATTGGACTGTTCGGAGTAATGGCCTACTCGGTGACCTTGCAGACCCACGAGTTTGGTGTGCGCATCGCGCTCGGGGCCCAGTCCGGCAACATCCTCGGATTCGTGCTCCGCCGGGGGCTGCTACTGGTGGGCAGCGGAATTTTATTGGGGCTTTTGGCCTCCTCTCTTTCTGTACGAATCTTGAAGTCGCAGCTTTGGGGCGTGTCTGCTTTCGATCTGGGCACGTTTGTACTCGCTCCTCTCGCCCTGCTGGCGACGGGTTTGCTCGCCTGCTACGTCCCCGCGCGCCGCGCGATGAAAGTCAATCCCATAGTAGCCTTGCGACACGAATAGAGAGAGCGGGCCCCGCTTCTTTGAGCGGAGCCCGGCGCTTGCGGGGTTGGCAAAGATTGCCACACCCCCCACCCCCCCACCTGCTCCGCTATTAGAATCATGGGGTTAGGAAGGCAATAATATCCTTGACTAATCGTGATTAGTCTGCTACTATTACCACATTATGACAGAGCCGCAGACATTTCAAGAGGCAATTCTGTACTTCGCGGATCGCAAGCGTTGCATCGACTACTTGGCCTTACGCCGTTGGCCGGACGGGAAAGTGGTCTGTCCTGTCTGCGGACGGGATGACGCGAAGTTTCTAGAGAAGCAGGAGCGATGGCAGTGCAAGAGCGTCCACGCTCACCGCCAATTCTCTGTCAAAGTCGGGACCGTGATGGAAGACTCGGCTGTACCTCTCGAAAAGTGGCTGCCAGCGATTTGGTCGATAGTG
>Ga0182015_10000475_pt1 | contig 57200 bp, 44 predicted proteins | sample 712P3MmetaG_FD_120478 | JGI IMG/M metagenome (GOLD analysis project Ga0182015, IMG submission 120478) | Permafrost microbial communities from Stordalen Mire, Sweden - 712P3M metaG | ecosystem: Environmental > Terrestrial > Soil > Wetlands > Permafrost | place: Sweden: Stordalen | collected...
ACTGCCCCCTTCCCCTGCAACCCCATCCCCAAAATCAACCCAACCCAATCGGCGAGGGCTCAACTTTGAAACCGGACATTTCACTTGCTACAAAAACCGGACATTTTAACTTGCTACGGACACCGTCTCGGTCGCGGAAAGACTGCTGACAAGTTCCGGGATGCCCGTGGGTGAATCGTCTGCTATCGTTGTCTGGTGGGGAGGCTGGCTCAACAATGGCTCATACGGAAACCCTTCACTCCGCGAACTTGGACTCGGCGATTGGGCCGCTGTTTCTGGCGGCTTCCCGCCAAGGATTAGTCGCACTGGAATTCGACACCCGCTTGCCGGGACAGCAATCGATTCGACCCAACCCGCGCCACCTTCGGGAAGAAAAGAAAGGTTTCACGTTTGAGGATTCCCCGCGTCTGATGCGACCCTATATGAGCGAACTAGAAGAATATTTCGCCGGCAAGCGCCGCGAGTTTACTTTCTCGCTCGATCTTCGCGGCACCGATTTCCAGCTTGCCTGCTGGCGCGCGCTGCTGGCGATTCCCTATGGAGAGACGCGCACTTACGCCGACATTGCCCGGGCCGTAGGCAAACCGAATGCATTCCGCGCCGTCGGCATGGCCAACAATCGCAACCCAATCGCGATCGTCGTCCCCTGCCATCGCGTGATTGCCTCCGACGGCACGCTCTGTGGTTACGGCGGCGGCCTTGACGTGAAACGAAGGCTGCTCGAACTCGAAGGCGCGCTCACGGGAGTGCTGGCTGCCTAGCATTTCGTGATACGAAGTTCGTATCAGGGCGCACCTTCAGGCGTGTCGCAAGTGACGCATTATCCGGGTGCCTTTAAGGCGCTGCATTCGAGAATCGCAACGAAAACACTTTGACCCCCGCTAAAGGCAACGCCTCCACTCTTCGCAAAGCCGGGCTCTTCTATCTCGTCTTCGTAATGTTTTCCTATACGACAGGTGGGCCCTTCGGACTCGAGGACATGGTAACCACTTCAGGTCCGGGGATGACGCTGATCTATCTGCTGGTGTTGCCGTTTTTCTGGTGCATTCCGGTCTCTCTGGTGTCGGCGGAACTCACCACCGCAATGCCCGTCGAGGGCGGCTTCTATCGCTGGACCCGCGCTGCCTTCGGCGACTTCTGGGGATTCCTTGCTGGGTGGTGGAACTGGTCGGCGTCATTTCTGCTGGGCGGAGCTTACGCGGTTCTCTTTACCGATTACCTCTTCCCCGGCATCGCGGGATGGAAGCACTATCTGGTCTCCGTGGCGTTGATTGCCGTGATTACCTGGATCAATGTGCGCGGGATTCAGATGGTTGGGAAAGTCGCGACCGCGCTTGAAATCTTTATTTTTGTACCAGTAATGACGATGATTGTGATGGCATTCATGAAATGGCATCACAATCCGTTTGTTCCGTTGATCCCGCCGCACCAGCCAACCTTCAAGATCTTCGGCGTCGGATTGGCGCTGGGCCTATGGCTGTATTCTGGGTACGAACAACTCTCGACCGTGGCGGAGGAAGTCGAGAACCCGCAGCGGGCCTATCCGCGGGCGCTGGCGGTGGTGGTGCCGTTGTCAATTGCGGCGTACTTTCTGCCCACGCTTGCGGGACTGGCCTCGGCGGGCAACTGGGAACAGTGGCACACCGGATATTTCTCGGACGCGGCAAAGCTCATTGGTGGGTCATTCTTTGGACGCCCGTGGCTCGGCACCTGGATGACGCTGGCGGCGATGGTCGCCAACGTCGCGCTGCTGAACAGCACCGTCCTCACCACAACGCGCATGCCGTTTGCCATGGCCGAAGACGGATACCTTCCCAAGGCGCTCTCGCGCAAGCATTCGCGATACGGCACACCGTGGCTGGCGATTCTCGTCTCAGCGATTATTTACGCGCTGCTGGCGTGGCAGAGCCTTGGGCAGCTCATCTCGGTGTACATCTGGCTGCGCTCGGCCACCACGGTGCTGACGGTGCTGTCAGCCTGGAAGCTTCGCCGCACGCGACCGGAAATGCCGCGCGCGTTTGTGATTCCCGGCGAGCGTATAGGACTGTTGTATGTGGTGGCTGCGCCTGTGGTGATGGCGTTGGTGGCGCTGCTCGGTAGCGACCGCTTTGCTTTGATTGGCGGTGCGATTGCGATTGTCCTGGGGCCGGTGGCATATAGAATTGTTGCCTTCCGATCACAATAGATATACAATATGAAATGTATATCTAAGGGGGGGGCTATGCAGGTCTCGAAATGGGGAAACAGTCTGGCAATCCGCCTACCCGCTGCCGTCGTCGAGGCGCTTAAACTGAAAGAAGGTGACGATATCGAGATTCGAGTCGCTGACAAGCGCACCTTCGACATAAGCCGTGATACGGCCCGCCAACAAGCGCTCGCCCGCCTGCGTAAGTTGAGCCGTCCTTTGCCCGCGGGGTTTGTATTCGACCGCGAAGAAGCGAATGCCAGATAGGGCGTTCTTCGACTCGAATGTGCTGATATACGCGATGGTAAGCGGGGACTCCCGCAGGGAGCGGGCGCAGCAGTTAGTAGCACAAGGTGGAGTAATCAGCATTCAAGTTTTGAATGAGTTCGTCGCGGTCGCACGACGCAAGATGCGCATGCCTTGGAAGGACGTGATCGAAGCGCTAGATGCAGTTCGAATCTTATTCCCTTCGCCGGTTTCAATCACGCTCGATATGCATGAAGCGGCATTGAAGATCGCGCAGCAGTATCGGTTCGGCATCTTCGATGCGCTGATCGCCGCCGCGGCCCTCGAAGCCAACTGCTCTACGCTTTATTCGGAAGACTTGCAAGATGGCCAGATCATCGATAAGGGATTGACGATTCGAAACCCGTTCAGATTTGAGACCGGTTCTTGAGTTCAGGCTTTTTTCGAATCTCCGTCCAATACTCTTCTCGCACATCGTCATCGATCTCAACTGGAATGTTGCTAATGTAGAGACGATCCTTACCATCGCGATGCGGTCCAGAAATCCAATACTCATCGTGCGTTTCCGCATCGAAATAATTCGCTTTGAAACCTCGGGTTCTCAGAAATGTCTTGCCCCCGTAGTAGATAGACAAGCCAGTCTTTGAAAACGTCACGCGACCGATTCGCGCCGGCCCGTTCAAACCCGCTGCCTTGGATTCGATGTACATTATGCGCGGGGGCTTTTGAGGATTAGGCATCAGAGCATCCTATCGCCGCCTTGGGGTCAGCTCACCCAATCCAAAAACTTGTACCACATTCCAGCGAAGGGTAAGAACCAAGGCCTGCCGTTATACAAACCAAGCGGCGCGCCGGGGAACGGAATGCCTACGAAGGGATTCTCCGGCTTATCTCCCGACATCAGCTCCGCCATCTTCTGCCCTTGATACGTTGCCATGGCGACGCCGTGTCCGGCGTAGCCGACGGCGTAGTACATGCCGTCGATCTGACCGGCGTGGGGCATGATGTCGAAGGCAAAGTCCAGCGTGCCTCCCCAAACGTATTCCACTTTGGCATCGCGGAGTTGAGGATAGACTTCGATCATGCCGCGGCGCAGGATTTCTGCGCTGCGGCGAATGGTCTGGTCGTTCTCGGGGAAGAATGCGGCGCGGCCCCCGAACAACATGCGGCGGTCAGGCGTGAGCCTGTAGTAGTAGAGATAATTTTTCGAGTCGTAGATCATGCGGTTGCGCGGGCTGAGTTCGTGCGCGAGCGCTTCCGGCAAGACTTCCGTCGTGATGATGAATGAACCGATCGGGATGATTTTCTTTTGCAGCGCGGGAGTTGCTTTGCCGGTGTAACCGCTGGTGCCAACGAAGACTTCCCGTGCCCACAGCTTACCCCGCAAGGTCGTGATCTTCCAGCCCGATTCGCCCTGGCTTGATTCACGCTGCAAGACTTCGACGCGCGCACTCTCGAAGATCTCCGCGCCGGCTTTCATCGCGGCGCGACTGAGGCCAGCGACGTAGCGTGCTGGATTCAGTCCCGCGCTGACTTCATCGACCATGCCGCCGTAGTAAATGGTCGATCCGATTTCTGAACTCAACTCGCCCCTCTGCACGACACTCAGCTTATGATTGAACTCGCGCGCAATCACTTCAGCTTGCCGCGCGTAATCTTCGAAATGTTTCCGCTTGCAGGCCACTTCAAGATGGCCGCAACGCGAAAAATCGCAGTCAATAGCTTCTTCGCGGATGATCTGCTCGACGCAATCGATGGTCTCGAGCGACGCGGCATACATGCGGCGGGTAAGGTCGCGCCCGTACATGGCGATGAGCTGGTTCACGCCCAGCTTCATGCCGGTCAACACCATGCCACCGTTGCGGGAACTGGCTCCCCAGCCGATGGTTTCCGATTCTAGGACAATAACTTTCGCACCGCGTTTCGCGAGAGTGCGTGCCGCCGAGAGTCCGGTGAAGCCAGCGCCGATGACGGCGACCTCCGCACGATCCGGCAAATTCCGCAATTCGGTCTTCGGGAATTCCGTGGTCGTGAGCCAGTAATTGTGTTCCTGCAGGGGCAGGGTTGCCATTTATGGTGAATTCTTTCTTGAAACGCGATGAAAGCTCATGCCGCCACCCGGTCTCAAGCCAACGATTCCTCCACCGACAATGACGACATGCGCAGTCTGCATAACCTTATCCATTGGGAACGACCCAGCATTCTAGCGCACGCGAGCGAGTTCTTCGGGACCATGGGATCGAGCAAGATCGAACAGCGCTGCTAAACCCGCGCCGCAGTCCGGATGGACATGTACTGTTGGGCTTTTCGGATAATTTACACGCGGAACAGCATTCCACCTAGGTAACTTGCCGCGGTTACTGCGGCTGCCTAGTCTGGAATAGTATGTCCTTGCGCTGCCTCTTATTTTCGTCGAATGAGGAGATGGTCCAGCCGATCTGGCAGGTACTCACCGACCTCGGGATCGAGGGAGAGTACTGCCGGAACGCGGTGGATGCGGTGGAAAGGGTTACGACCCAACTGTTTCAGATCGTGATCACCGACTGGGAGGATCAACCTGAGGCGGCGTTCCTATTGAAGACGGCGCGGGATTTGAAGGCGGCGCAGCGTCCGCTGACTTTGGCGATTGTGAGCGATGATGCCAGGCTGCCGGAGGCGCTGCAAGCGGGAGCCAATTCAGTTCTGGTCAGGCCGATTCGTGCGGAACAAGTGCGGGACACCATGAGCACGGCATGCGAACTGCTGCGCTCGAAGTTGCAGCCTTCAGCGCCACAAGCCGCAGCGCCAGCGGTACGACCAGAAGCGCCGGAAACGGCCGCTTTGTCTGCAGCGGCGGCAACTGCCTCGGGTTCGGTGCCTGCCCCCGTGACCCAGACACCGGAGAAAACCTTTCGGGCGGGAGAATTTCTGCAATCGTCAAACTCCGCGCCCGGAGCACAGTTCGACACGGAATGTGACGTTCAGAAGTCGTTGGACCGAGCCGCCGCCGCGGAGGTTGACGCGCTTACAGAGTTGGAACCGATGGCCGCAGCGGTGCAGGATGCACCGACAGAACCGGCAGAGCAAGTTGAACCGCAGGAGGCGCTGACCGGCTGGGCATCGCTGCAAGCCCGGCTGACGAAAGCGGCGCCACCGCCCGTAGATGCTCCTCCGGCGACGGGCGCATTGCTGTCTTACGAAGAAACACCTTCTTACGGAGTGCCGACGGCGGGGTCGGCTGCGGAAGAAAGCAAGTACCCCGTAAAAACTGAGATGCAACCCGGCGCCGAGGCGGCCCTCTTCTCCTACATGGCAGGAGAAGCGAAAGAGAGCGTGCAGCCCGCGGAGAAGCCGCATTCGAAACTCGGCAGAATTTTCCTGAGGGGTGCGTTGGCGGCTGTATGCATGCTTCTGGTGGGGGTGCCGCGAACGCGACAGAGCCTGCGGGTGTTGTATCGAATTGGCATACGCGCGGGCGGAAGTTGGCTGAACCCACCGCCGGCACCCTTACCGCAACCTGTGGCACTACATGACAGCTTCGGCCAGTCGGGTGACGAGTACAATCTTCCGACTCCGGGGAATATCCCGGATGCGACGACAGATCCTTCGCAGATTCGCGTGCTTCCGGTAATTGATCCAACGGCAAAACCGGCAAAGGGCGCGGAGGCGGACACAGGGCAGGCACAACCGGCGGCAAACGAGAGCAGCCCCACTGATCAAAACCAGGCCGGATCGAACCAGACTGGATCGAACCAAGCTGGATCAGGTCAGACCGGGCAAAGCCCAAATGTGCAGGCGCAGGGTGGGGAGAGTCAGGTTAAGGATCCGATCGCGACCAGTGTCGGAAATGTACCAGGGAGTACGGTGAGCGCGTCACCTGATCCGGCTGCTTCGGCGGCGCAGGTACAGCCGAATGCGCCCGTAACCCAGGGTGCGGCTCAGCAACCTCCACGCCCGATTGCGCTGCCAGTACAGAATTCTGCGCCACCCCAGCCTGTTTCGACGGTAAGTAGTATGGCCATTCCATCGAGCCTGAAATCGCAGATCGCTTCCATGACTCCGGAAGCCAGCGGGGCCAAGCCGGTTGAGTCAGCGATGTCATCGATCGAGCCTGTAGGTCTGCCGGAGTCCATAGCGTGGGGACTACTGGCTCAACCCGTTGATCCAGTGTACCCAGAAGCGGCCAAAGCCAGCGGGCAACGGGGCAGCGTGGTTCTGCAGGTGCTAATCGGGCGCGACGGTGCGGTGCAGGATGCAAAGTTCCTGCAGGGTTCGCTGGTGTTTGCACGGGTCGCCATTGACGCAGTAAAGCAGTGGCGCTTCAAGCCTTATTCTCTGAATGGCCGGGCCGTATCGGTGCAGAGCACAATCACACTGACCTTCAAGCCGCCGGCCTAGGAGACTGGTAACGAACCTGGGCCCGGATCGTCTAACTTCTTATGCAAAAGCCCGAATTCCGGTAGAGTTACCGACGGATTCCAAACTAAGGGCAGCCAGCAGACAAAAAGCGGCATCTACCAGATATAATGAATGCAAGTTCCTCACGATAGTGATTCCTTTTCCAAAAAGCGAAGAATCCGATGTCCATGAAAATTAAAGCTGCGATTTTGGTTACGTCCTTTGCCGTGTTGTTGTTTGTGGTGGTCGGTTCCCTTGGGGGCGTGCATGCCTCCTCGAACGACGGCTCCTATCGGCAGATGCAGGTCTATAGCGAAGTATTGTCGCGCGTGCAGAGTGAGTACGTGGAAGATCCGAACATTCCCAAGGTTACGGACGGGGCGCTGCACGGTCTGGTGGAGTCATTGGATGCGAACTCCAGCTATCTGACGCCTGCTGCCTACAAGGCTTTCAAGGCTCACAAGTCGGAGGCTAAAGGGGAGATCGGCGCGACAGTCTCGAAGCGCTATGGATATGCGGACGTGGTTTCGGTGCTGCCGGGGTCGCCTGCAGAAAAGGCAGGGATCGAGGCGACGGATATCTTCGAATCAATTGAAGGCCAGAGCACGCGAGACATGTCTTTGCCGGAGATTCGCGAGGCATTATCCGGGACGCCAGGATCGACGGTGAATGTTTCTGTGGTACGGGCGCGCAAGGCGGAGCCGGAAAAAATGGTGATCGCCCGCGACGTAGTCACCATTCCACCGGTCTCCGACAAGATGCTGGAAGACGGCATCGGTTATGTGAAGGTGGACGCTCTAACCAAGGGCAAGGCGCAGGAGATTGCAGGGAAGATCAAGTCTCTAGAAAAATCTGGCGCGAAGAAACTGGTGCTCGATTTGCGGAATACATCAGAAGGAGAAGAGAGTGAGGGCGTTGCGACGGCCAATCTTTTCCTAAACCACGGTACGATCACCTACCTGCAAGGACAAAAGTTCCCGCGGGAAGCGTTCAATGCGGATCCGGCGAAGGCGGTGACTTCGCTTCCGGTCGCCGTGCTGGTGAACAAAGGGACGGCTGGAGCGGCTGAGATTGTGGCGGCGGCGATCCTGGAGAATGCCCGAGGCGACGTAGTGGGCGACAAGACCTTCGGCGACGGATCGGTGCAGAAGACAATCGATCTGCCGGATGGCGGGGCGCTGATCCTCTCTGTAGCGAAATACTATTCGCCCAGTGGGAAGGCAATTCAGGAAACCGCAGTGACGCCGAACGTGGTGGTGGCGGACGAAGCGGACAACGCGATCTCCGAGGATGATGAGCAAGAACCCTCCGCTGCGGAACCTGAGGCTAAACCCAAGAGCACCGAGGACGATCAGTTGCACAAGGCCGTCGAGGTGCTGAAGAGCCGGACGAGTTAATTTCTTCATACTTTGCTGGGAAGTCATCGCGCGCCGCAAGGCGCGCGATTTTGTTTTGCACCCGCAGAGCTGCGACTGCGACTACCGGGGCCGGCGACGCCCTGCTATCCTGAACATATCTCGCCATGAAGTCGCTCTATGAAGATCTTCCGCCGGTGGAAATTGGTGGACGGAAGCTCGTGGGCCGCGTGTTGTTTGGCCTGCTGGTGCTGGTCTCCGCCCTGGTAGGAGCGATAGCCGGGCTTCTGCTGGTCTATACCACGGACCTGCCGCAGGTGGAAGCGCTGGAAGCGTACCGCCCCAGTTCGATTACGGAGCTGTATGACGACCACGGGCGGGTGATCGGATCGTTTGCACTGCAGCGGAGGGTGGTGGCGGGGTACGACGATTTTGCTCCGGTGCTGCGGGATGCGCTGGTTTCGATCGAGGACAAAGACTTCTACCGGCATTCCGGAATCAATTTCTGGCGCATCGTGGGAGCGGCCTACCGCGACATTGAGTCCGGCGGGAAGGTCCAGGGTGCATCAACGCTGACCATGCAGCTGGCGCGCAATCTGTTTCTTTCTCCCGACCGTTCATTCCATCGCAAAGTACAGGAAGCGATGCTGGCGGTTCAGATCGAGCGGCGCTTCACCAAGCCACAAATCTTCACGCTGTACGCCAACCAGATTTTTCTGGGCCATGGAGTGTATGGCTTCGAGGCCGCTTCGGAATTTTACTTCAGCAAACCTGCTCGAAAGCTCACGCTGGCGGAAGCGGCAGTGCTGGCGGGTCTGCCCAAGGGGCCGGGAATCTATTCGCCGATCAACCATCCGGACCGCGCTATGAAGCGCCGGAATCTGGTGATCAATGCCATGCTCGAAGACGGAAAAATTACGGCGACTCAGGCGGCGGACGCGCGGTCGGCGCCGATAGTTTTGTACCTGGAGCACGATCCTAACTCGCTGGCCCCGTATTTCGTGGAAGAGATACGACGGTACTTGGAAAACAAGTACGGAGCGGATCAGGTACACGAGGGCGGATTGAAGGTCTATACGTCTCTTGACGTCGATCTGCAAAAAGCCGCAAACCAGTCGGTGCTCGATGGTCTGGCGGCATACGAGCGGCGTCATGGCTGGAAGGCAAATCTGGAGAATGTTGTGGCGGAAGGAAGCGCGATCCACAAGTACGACCACCCCGATTGGGAAGACGAGCCGGAAGTGAATGGATATATCCATGCGCTGGTGACTTCATCGGGAATTGGGATTGCAACACTGAAGTTCGGCCGCTACTCCGCTGCTATCGGGCAAGCGGATGTCGCCTGGACCCAGGGTAAGATCCAAAATCTTCTGCAGCCAGGCGACATCTGTTACATAAAAATACTGTCGCTAAGCGCCAACGGAGCGGCACGTGTGAGCTTGGAACAGGATTCTGGCGCGCAGGGAGCTCTGGTGGCGATCGACAATGCGACGGGTGGAATCAAGGCGATGGTGGGCGGACGCGATTTCAACTCATCGAAATTCGATCGTGCGACGCAGGCAATGCGGCAAGTGGGATCGTCGTTCAAACCGTACGTTTACACGGCGGTGATTGACCAGGGCGCAAGCCCGGACGACACGATTCTGGACGAGCCGGTTACTTTCGAGACCGGCTCCGGGCCTTACTCGCCGCATAATTATGACGAAAAGTTTGAAGGAATTATCACCCTACGGCGCGCTCTGGCGCAGTCGCGAAACATTCCGGCGCTGAAGCTTGCCAGCAAGATTGGAATCAAGAGCGTGATCGAGTACGCCGAACGCTTCGGAATTACCGCCAAGCTTCCGCCCTACTTACCGGTGGCACTGGGCTCGGCGGAAATCACTTTGATGGAGCAGACTTCGGCGTACAGCGTATTTCCGAACGACGGTGTACGCGTGACGCCTCGCTACATCACGAAGGTAACGGATTACGAGGGGCGAGTACTGGAAGAAGATTATCCGGATGTAAAAGATGTGATCAGCGCGCGCACGGCGCGAATCATGACCGCGATGCTGCGCGAAGTGGTGCTGCACGGTACCGGAGTGGCAGCGGCGAAGATGCCCTTCCCGACTGCCGGAAAAACGGGCACAACCAATGACTTCACCGATGCCTGGTTCGTAGGATTCTCGCCGACGATGACTTGCGGCGTGTGGATGGGATTCGACGAGAAGAAAACTCTGGGAGCCAAAGAAACGGGCGCCCATGCTGCGCTACCGATCTGGATGAACTTTATGAATACAGCTATGGCGGGGAAAGATCCGGGACAATTCCAGGCGGCGGACATGCCAAGGCCCGTACTGCAAAAAGTGGACACGCCAGATACGTCGCCGGGTGCGGACGAGACACACTGAGAATCACTAGTCATGATCGGGCATTCGGAGTATCGGCTTGCTCATAATTCTTGAACTGTAAGTTCTACTTATGAAACCTCTGTTCCGCTTTGCGGTGCTGGCATTGGTGCTGGTGGTTGTGGCACTGGTGTCGGCACTGACGGCAATGCGATTCGCGATTCACGGACAAGAAGTCGCGGTGCCTGCGATCGTTGGGCTCAGTCCGGCAGAGGCGGAACGCTCCGCCGCTGGATTGGGTTTGCAGATCGAAGTGGAGCGGCAGTATTACAGCCCGCGCATTCCTGAGGGGCGGATCGTGACCCAGTTGCCCCTGCCGGGCACAAAGGTGCGACGGGGCTGGCAGGTGCGCGTAGCGCAGAGCCTGGGCCCGCAGCGCGTGGCGATTCCTGACGTGACAAAACAAAGCGATCGCGCGGCGGAATGGAATATCCGGCGCCGCGGATTGGATGTGGCTTCAACGGCGGAAATGCAGCTGCCCGGAACGCCTGCTGACCAGGTGCTGGCACAGAGTCCGCCGGCGAATGCAAGCCAGGTATCGGCGCCGAGGACCAGCCTTCTGGTTACGGTAGCGGCCGATGCTCCAGCTTATGTGATGCCAAGTTTTGTGGGACAGCCGCTGGGCAGTGCGAGCCGCACGCTGCAGGATGCGGGCTTCAAGCTGGGTAACGTGAGCATAGCGCCCGTGGCTGCGAATGCGACGCCTCCGAGTGCTCCGCCGTCGATATTCACCGCCCCGCCCCAACCGACGCCGGCCAGCATCATCGTTGTACAAGCGCCACCGGCCGGGCAAAAAGTTTGGGCGGGAGCGGTAGTGAACTTCGAAGTGAAGTAAGAGACAGTTAGATTTTTCCCAGGATCGCGGCGAAAAAACCATCGCACGGGTGAACACCGGGCAGCGTGCGTAGGTAGGGACCGCGAGTGAGTAAAGAGTGGTCCGAACAGATCAATTCGCCTTCCTGCTGAAGCCGATCAAGCTCAGCGCCACAGTCGATTACGCGGAACGATGAATTTCCGGCGAGTGAGCGCTCAATGACGTCTTCGTTCTCTTCTCTTTCCAACGAGCAGGTGGAGTAGATCAGCCGGCCTCCGGCAACAACTTGATCCATAGCCGAACGAAGGATTGCAAGCTGACGAGTCTGCAGGTCAGCGAGATCTTCGTTCGTAAGCCGCCACTTAATTTCCGGATTGCGGGAAAGAGTGCCGGTGCCGGAGCAGGGCACATCGGCGAGAATGCGGTCAAATTTTCTAGCAAAAGGAAGATTCCTCGCATCGGCAGCGACTACGCGGATATTGCTGTCTTCAGCGGTGCTGGCTGGATCATGCGCGCTCAATAGTTTTCGTAGCAGACGTGCGCGGTGCGGATGAAGATCGATCGCGATAATATCCGCAGTGGGATTGCGATCGACGATGGCTGCAGTTTTCCCGCCGGGAGCCGCACAACAATCAAGAACGCGCATACCACGGCCGACCAGAGCCGCAACTAGCTGCGAGGCTTCATCCTGAATGACACAGAGGCCCGCTCGAAAAACGGCTGTCCTCGTGATGTCTCCGTGCTTAACTCGTCGCGCGGAAGCAAGCAATGTACCAGGAGCCAGTTCGATTCCTTCAGCGCGGAGCTGATCTTCCGCTTCGGTGCGACGGAGACGGATTGCGGTGACGGGAACCGATTGGTTGTGTTGGCAGATGCGGGAAGCGGAATCGAATCCGTAAGCCCGCATCCAGCGTTCGACCAGCCATAGCGGATGGGCGCTTGTGGCAGCGAGAATCTCGGCGGATGCACCGCTGTTTGCGAGCTCAGAAACTTCGTGGCCGGGCGAGACGCCGTTGGCGAGCTTACGCAGGACCGCATTGACGAATGGAGCGGCGGAGCGCTTCCGCGCCCGCTTGACGAGTTCAACGCTCTCATTGATTGCGGCGTGGGCAGGAATGCGGCTGAGCCAGTGAAGTTGATAAACCGCGAGGCGAAGCGCGGTGAGGATTTCGAGATCGAGCTTGGAGAGCGGTTGCGCAGAGCCTTTCGCGATTTGGGAATCAAGCAGCGACCGCCAGCGCAGCACACCCATGACTAGTTCTGTCGCCAGAGAGTGATCGACAACCGTGAGCCGGCCGTACGCGCGGGAATGAAGGAGTTCGGATGCATAGGAAGACTCGCGCTCGACACGGAGCAGGATGTCGAACGCGGCAGCGCGAGCGAGAGAAACCGCGGGGCGCGAATCTTGAGATTTCGGTTTCACTTCTTGCCAGTATGACGGAAGCGGCCAGTGCGGGGAAAGCGGTGTTGCTTTACGAGCCGAGTTTCTCCCCGGGCTGAGGGCGATAACCGCGAAGAAAGTCCGAGGCGGAGGTGCGCCTCTTGCCTTCCAGTTGCAGCTCGAGAAGTTCGATTGCGGTGCCCTGGCCGCAGCCGACAAGAAGATGATCTACTTCGACCTTCAGTTCAGACGATTGCAGATCCCGATTGAGCGCGGACGCCTGCCATATTTGCAGATTCTTGCCGCGAAACTTCGTATACGCACCCGGCCAGGGCTGAAAACCTCGCATGCGGTTCAGGGTTTCGTTCGCCGCACGGGAGAAATTGATGAGGCCATCTTCTTTCTTGAGGATGGGCGCGAGTGTGGCCTGGGCGTGATCTTGCTGGCGGGGAGGAATGGTGCCCGTCTGCAAGCCACGCAGGGTTGTGACTGTGAGGTCGGCTCCTACAGCCGCTAGCTTTGGCGCGAGCGCCTCCGCAGTGTCGTTCGGGACAATGGGAATTTCCTGTTGCAGAAGGATGTCACCGGTGTCGAGGCCTGCGTCAATCCTCATCGTGGTGACTCCCGTAATACTTTCGCCCCGCGCGATCGCCCATTGAATCGGTGCCGCGCCGCGATATTTCGGCAAGAGCGAGGCGTGCAGGTTGATGTTGCCGAGAGGGGGAAGATCGAGCATCCATTGCGGAATGATGCGGCCGTAACCGACGACGATGATGGCGTCGGGCCTAAGGCCGGTGAGTTGCTCGCGGAATTCGGCGTTATTCTTGATGCTTTCAGGCTGAACGACTGGCAATCCTAACTGCAATGCGCGCTGTTTGATCGGGGACGAAACGAGTTCGAGACCGCGTCCTTTGGGCCGGTCCGGCTGCGTGACCGCGAGATGAACGTGGAAGCCGGCCTCGACCAGTCTGTCGATCGTGGGTACGGCAAAGCGAGGCGTACCGCAGAAAACGAGATTAAGGAAGGAGGACATTGGGTAATTTTGTAATCGGGCAATCGAGCAATTGAACGGCGCAAAACTAACGGCAGCAAATTACTTAATTACCAAATTACCCAATTACAAAATTGTTCTACCATTCTCCCGCCTTGATCAGTTTGCGAATTTTTCGTTTGACCAAGTCGCGTTTAAGAGCGCTGATGTGGCTGATATAGAGTTTGCCATTGAGATGATCTGTTTCGTGTTGAAAAGCTCGGGCCAGCAAGTCGTCGCCGGTTTTTTCGAAAACGTTCCCGGCCAAGTCCTGGGCGCGGATGGTGACCACCTTAGCGCGACTCACATTTTCGCGGAAGTCGGGGATGCTGAGACATCCTTCGCTCTGCGAATGGCGGCCCTCTTTGTGGATGATTTCCGGGTTGATGAGAACGAGCTTCGCGTCGGGGTCCTCTTTGAAGGTAACGTCCACGACCGCGATGCGGCGCGAGATGCCGATCTGCGGCGCGGCCAGGCCAACACCACGGGCAGCATACATCGACTCGAACATGTCCTCGATCAGCTGCTTCAGTTCTTCGTCGAAGACGGTGACTTTCTCGGCTGGCTTCTCGAGGACGGGATTTCCGAACTTAACAATGGGATAGATCATCGAATTTAGATCATCAGTAGTTCTTCAGTTGTAAGCAGTAGCCCTGGAAATTGCGCAAGGTTTCTCCCATAGAGTCGCCGCCGAATTTGTCGAGCGCGCAGCGGGCCACAGTAAGCGCGACCATGGCTTCGGCTGCGACGCCTGCAGCCGGGACTACACAAACATCGGAGCGCTCGTACGCGGCGCTCACGGGTTGGCGGGTAGAGAAATCGACCGATTGCAGCGGACGGCGCAACGTGGAGATCGGCTTCAAATAGCCGCGCATGCGAATCTCTTCTCCATTGGAAACGCCACCTTCAATTCCGCCGGCATTGTTGCGAGTGCGGGTAAACCCACTAAAATTTTCTGCATTGCCGTAGCCGATTTCATCGTGCACGGCAGAGCCGGCAGAAGCGGCGGCGGAAATACCGGAGCCAATCTCAACCGCCTTCACCGCTTGCAACGACATAACGGCTGCAGCAAGCAAACCATCTAGTCGTTCGTCCCACTGCGCATAAGTCCCCAGGCCGGGTGGAACACCATGGGCCACCACCTCGAAGACTCCGCCCAGCGAATCACCGGTTCTGAGAATCTTGTCGACTTCATCTTTCATGCGCCCCTGAATATCCGGGTCAGCACAATTGAGCAGGATTTCCTCTTGATTGGAAAGAGCCCGGATCTGCTCCCAAGGCACTTCTTGTTGCATGGCCACGCTGCCGACCGCGACAACGTGACTGAGAACGTCTATACCAAGTTCGCGTAAGAAAATTTTTGCCAGGGCACCGATGGCGACACGTGCCGCCGATTCGCGGGCGGAGGCACGTTCCAGAACATAGCGAGCCTCGGGAAAATTGTATTTCAAAGCACCCGCCAGGTCGGCATGCCCGGGTCGGGGAGAGGCTACACGCTTGTGGCGAGCCGGATCGCCTTCGCCGACGGGCAGGGATTCCTGCCAATTTTTCCAATCCCGGTTTTCGAGTTGAATAGAAATGGGAGAGCCTATCGTCATACCTTGACGGACGCCAGAGAGAATGTGGGCCGCGTCGCGCTCGATCTTCATGCGGCCGCCGCGGCCATAGCCCTGCTGCCGACGCCAGAGTTCGCGGTCGATAAAAGTCTGGTTTACTTTGAGCCCGGCGGGCAGGCCCGAAAGGAAAGCCACCAGAGCTTCGCCGTGAGATTCTCCGGCTGTGAAGTAGCGCAGCATAAGTGCTCGATTCTACCTGATGCGGCGTCCCTCTGGAGTTTGCGGATAGAGAAAGAAAGTTGCGTTTCCGGACCAGTCGCAAGAAAAACGTAGCCGTCCTAGACTTTCGCATGCGCAGCAGGGTGAATGATTGCTACAATAACGAGGCATTCTATTGTCTTCGTTGTTTCGGCTCTTTTAGGAGCTCTGCGTTACTTCACGAATTCTCTGGCCAACCAGGAGGAAGTGTGTGCCCCCACGCACGGATCCAAGGGAAATAGTTTTCCTGAATAGAACAATTCGATGTGTGCTTGCGCACGATCATGTTCTCTTGCGGCAAGGTCTGCGGCGGTTGCTGGAAGACGAGCCCGATCTCGAGGTCGTGAGCGAAGCTGGAAATGCGGCCGAGTGTCTGCGCAAAGTTTATGAGTTCCGGCCAGACGTTGTAATCGCGGATGCCGGCACGTTTGGGCTGTCTGCCGGCGAAGTAGAGCTTCTGCTATCGCGGGAATCTTCCCATACCAAACTCGTGTTCTTGAGCCTACAGGAAAAGGCTAGCTCTGCATTCGACGGGCTGCGAAGTGCGACGGGAAGCTGCACGGCGCGGCAAACCTCCGCGGAAGAATTGGTGGAGATGGTTCGGAACTCGTGTCATGGCGATGCAATAAGCCGTAATGCAATGAAGCATGATGCGGTGAATCACGATGCGGTAGATCATCAGGAAACACTCTCGCGACGTGACCCAAGCCACTCCGCCGGAACTCTGTTCTCAGAAGAGCGCGCTCTCACCGCCCGTGAGCGAGAGGTTTTGAAGCTGTTGGCCGAGGGAAAGACGGTACGGGCGGCGGCAACGGTTCTGGGGTTGAGCAGCAAGACCGTGGACGCGCACAAGTTCAACCTGATGCGGAAGCTTGGCATCCACAACAAGGCCGAACTGGTCATGTGGGCGATCCAGAAGAAGGTCGTGAAGATTCCGGTCAATTTCTAGGCTCCGCAACTTTCAAAAAAGATGTCAAAAGACTGGTACGGAGAATCGCGTTGCTAACAATGCGGCGAGTCGGGCGTCTCGATAGTGTCCCTGATGACGACCCGGTGTAAGATTCTTACTCGGAGGAGCGGATGCACCCATCTCGGAGTTCAGCTTTCACACTTTTTCTAATCATGGCGGGTATGGTTATCGCCAATAGCGGCCTAGGATTTGCCCAGTCATCTGCATCGAGCGGCGCGGCCGGAGCCGCGCATACCTTCAAATTGATCCCCAGCCTCGACAAGGATCTGATGGATACGGCTACAGACCCTTGCGTTGATTTTTATCAGTACGCCTGCGGCAACTGGAGCAAGCTGCATCCGATCCCGAACGATTCGCCGTATTCCGATCAGTTCTACAATCTTGATCAGTACAACCGGCAGGTGCTGCACGGCATTCTCGACAAGGCTGCCGTGGTTGGCAGTGGTCGCGACGCAAATACGCAGAAGATTGGCGACTACTACGCGACCTGCATGGATGAAGCCGCCATCCAGCAGAAAGGCATGGCGCCGCTACAGCCTGAACTGGACCGCATCAACGCGCTCTCCAGCAAAGGTCAGCTTCCAGAGTTGCTGGCGCACTTTCAGATCATCAACGTGAATGCGTTTCTGGGATTCGGCTCGCAGCAGGACTTCAAAGACGCAACGCGAGAAATCGCCGCAGTATCGCAGGGCGGACTGGGATTGCCGGAAAAAGACTACTACCTGCGGACGGGAGAAAAAGACGAGGAAATTCGCAAGCAATATGTACAGCACATCGCCAACGTGCTGAAGCTACTGGGAGCAAGCGAGGCGCAGGCGGCGAGCGACGCGCAAGCCATCATGAAGCTGGAAACGGCACTGGCCAGAGTGTCACTGGATATCACTTCGCAGCGTGACCCACACAACATCTATCACATGATGCCCAACAGCGGGTTGCAATCGCTGACGCCGGTTTTCAACTGGGAGCATTTCTATCCGACGACCGGATCACCGGGATTCAACGAAATCAATGTGGCGGAGCCGGATTTTTTTAAGGGAATGAACCAGGTCATTGCGGAGACCGACCTAGCGACCATCAAGGCATATTTGCGCTGGCAGCTTGTGAGCTCGCTTCCGGGCACGGTTTTGCCCAAGGCGCTGGATGAAGAAAAATTCGATTTCGGCGGACGCAAGCTGGTGGGCATTCCGGAGCAGGAGCCACGCTGGAAACGTTGCGTGGGCAGCACCGACGGAGCGCTGGGTGAGGCTTTGGGCAAGGCCTATGTCGAGCAGGAGTTTCCGGCGTCCAGCAAAGAAAAGTCGCTGCAGATGATTCATGACATCGAAGCAGCCGTGGATCGCGACATTGAGAGCCTGGACTGGATGAGCACCGAAACCAAGAAACGCGCGGAAGAAAAGCTGCATCTGATCGCCAATAAGGTCGGCTATCCGAATAAGTGGCGAGACTATTCGAAATTGAACGTGGAGCGCGGAGACGCCCTGGGCAATAGTCTGCGCGCAACAGAGTTTGAGTCTCACCGGCAATTGGCCAAGATTGGCCAACCGGTTAACCGCGACGAGTGGGGTATGACGCCACCCACGGTGAACGCCTATTACGATCCCAGCATGAACGACATCAACTTTCCCGCCGGCGTGCTGCAGCCTGCGTTTTTCGATGCGTTGTCGCCGAGCGCTCTAAACTACGGACACATTGGCCTTTTCATGGGACACGAAATCACTCACGCTTTCGACGATCAGGGGCGGCAGTTCGACGGCCACGGCAATCTCGACGACTGGTGGACGAAGGAAGATGCTGACAAGTTCAAGGAGAAGGCGGAGTGCATTGTGAATGAGTATGGCCAGTTCAGCGTGGGCGACACTAAGCTCAACGGCAAACTCACTCTGGGCGAGAATACGGCCGACAATGGCGGGATGCGCCTTGCCTACATGGCGTTTTTGGCGCGCGCCGCCGACCAGGGGCTCGATCTGGATAAAAAGACGGCGGATGGATACACGCCCATCCAACAGGTTTTCCTGGGGTTCGGGCAGGATTGGTGCGCGGTGTGGCGTCCGGAGCTGGAGCGACTGGTAGCAACCACCGATCCACATTCGCCGGACCGCTTCCGAGCCAATGGAGTTCTGGTCAATATGCCGGAGTTTGCCAAAGCCTTCGGTTGTAAAGCCGGACAGCCGATGGTGGCGGTGAAGGCGTGCCGGGTATGGTAGGGCACGCGCGGGACTTGCCTTTGAATTGAGAGGATCACGGTTGGGCGCAGGCGACGGCCAGCTCCGCCAGGCTGGAAACCTGCAAATCCGGATGCCCTTTCACTGCCTTGACGGCGCCAACGCCGCTTCGCGCCGATGGACGATTGACCCAAACCGTAGCCAGACCGAGTGACTGAGCTGGAATCACGTCATGGTATAGGCTCTGCCCAACGTGCAGGACGCGGTGGGCAGAAACAGCGACCCGGCTCAATGCCAGTTCAAAAATCTTCAATGACGGCTTGTAGGCTCCCGCCTGTTCAGCCGTGACGATCTGGTCAAACTCCACTCCGAGCTGGGGCCGCGTGACAGCGAAGAGATCGTCGTCCACGTTGGAAACGATGGCCAATCGAAAGCGGCGTTGGAGTTGGCGGAGCGCAGTCACAGTATCGGGCCACGGGTTCCATTCTTGGAGTGACTTGGGGAGCGAACGAACTTCCAGATCCGTGGGCGCAAAGCCAAGTCGTTCTCCGAACTGCCGCACGACAGACTGAAGAACTTCGTGATAGCGGCGATACTCGCCCCGCTCCGCGCTGGCTTCGAAGTCGCCGTAGAGTTGCAGGATGGTGGCATCGTCTGTGTCTTTGCCGTGAGCCGCAAGGATGCGATGCAAGCAGCGGAGAATTCCTTCCTCCCAGTTGATAAGAGTGCCGTAACAATCGAAGGTGAGAATTTCGAAGCGGCTGAAGTCGAGCACGATGTGATGAAAAACTTTCTCTGGGCACGAAAAACTAAGATTCAACGCCGGGCAATGTCGGAGCTTCTTCGCGGGCTTCACTGGCAGGCTCCGCCTCCTCAGCTTCTGCCGTAGAGGTGGAATTCGCCGTGGGAGTGACCTTGGGTGCGAGAAACTTGGCGCTGTTTAGCAGCGGACGTCCGAGCGATGCGTTGTAGCTGCTCCAGGGGCTCTCCAGATCAGCCTCTCGCTCAAAGTGGGCGCGCATGGCCTCCATCTTGGAGTCCAGATCATCCATATAGTGCAGCAACAGCGCTTCGGGAAACATGGGCAACTTGGGTGAACCGAACTCATACTCGCCATGGTGGCTGATGATGAGATGCTCAAGGAGAGTCTTGAGTTCGGGTGGAAAGTCAGAGACAAGCACGAGCTTCGCCTGCAACATCTCAAGCTCAATGATCATGTGCCCGAGCAACTGGCCGCGTGTGGTGTAGGAGAACGAGCGATTGTAGGCAAGTTCGTGGATCTTGCCGATGTCGTGCAGAAATACTCCGGTTAGCAGCAAATCTCGATTGACCTGAGGATAGTTTCTGCAGATCAAGTCACAAGACCGAAAAAGCGAGACGACGTGGTCAAGCAAGCCACCGATATAGGCGTGATGCAGAGTCTTGGCGGCGGGAGCGTGGCGGTAAGCGGCGGCGATATCCGCGTCGGACATAAAAGCCTGCACCAGAGATTTAAGATGAGGATTCTGGAAGGATTCAACGAACGTTGTCAGGGTCTGCCAGAGCTCGTCAATGTTCTTGGTGGTCTTGGGAAGATAATCGGAGAAGTCGATTTCCGATTCGCCCAGCTTGCGCAGTTTGTGGATGGTGAGCTGGAAACGGTTTTTGTACTTATTGACCAGGCCTTTGATCTTGAGGAAATCGTCCTGCTCGAAGGCATTGAGCACTTCTTCCACGTTGTCCCACATCTTGGCTTCGAGCTGCCCGCTGCGGTCGCCAAGGGTAAGAGCGAGATAGGGCTCACCGCTTTTCTTGGGTTTGATTTGCTTGCTGACCACCACAAAATTGGCGGTGATGATTTTATTTTCGTGGCGAGTGCAGTCGCTGATGAAGAACTCTTTCATTCTCTCCATCAGTGTAAATCAGAACGGGAGAAGACGGTGCAGACGGGAGCGAGGCCGGGCCGCTAATGCATGAAGCATCGCACCAGAACGCTCGGCGGGACAGCCGAGGCTGGTTGTCCCCACGTGGGCATCAAAGCTTCGTCGTACTCTAGAGAACACCTAACTTCTTTTTCTTCTTGAGCTTCTTTGCGTCGGATGCCTTGGCAGTGGCGGTTTCAATCGGCGCGGTCTGGTTCGGGCTGGCGCCGGAATCGACGTAACCCGGCATGGTGTAGATGTACGCCTCTTCGCGCAGTTTGGTCAGATAGGCGCGAAGCGCGGGCTGCAGCTTCTCGTAATACAAAGCGTCCTGGATTTTAGGTTCGACTTCCTTCAGGGGCGGAATGCCCGCCATCTGATGGTCGGTGACCTTCAAGATGACATAGCCTTGCTTGGTGCGGATCACGTCGGTGACGTCGCCGGACTTCATGGCGAATGTCTTATCTTCAAGTTCTTTGGCGAGAGTTCCGCGCTTGAATCCGCCAAGATCGCCGCCCTGGGCCGCAGATGGACCTTCAGAATACTTCTTCGCCACGTCATCAAAGTTGGCGCCGGCGCGAATCTGCTTCAGCAGATCGTTGGCCTTGGCTTCGGCCGCTGCAAGCGCCGCCGCATCTGCGGCTTGTTTAGCGGCGTCATTGGCGGCGTCCTGGGTCTTTGAGCTGTCAGCGGCCCCGGAATCCGCGGCATTGCTTTGGGCGGGTTTGTCCTGCGCAGGCTTATCGGCGGCCTTTTGCGGCGCGATCAGGATCTCGCTCAGCCTGATCGACTCGGGCCGCTCCATCTCGCTCTTGTGCTCGTCGTAAAACTTCTGCTCTTCCTCCTTGGGAATGTTGAGGTGGGAGCCGACTTCTTCGCCGATCACCTTCTGCGTAATGATCTGGTTCCGCATGTTCTGCTTGAAATCTTCGTACGAGATGCCTTGGGCGGTGGCGGCCTTTTCCAGCTCTTCCATCGTTTCCAGCTTCATGTCCTTGCGCATCTGGTCGAGGCGCTTAATAAGATCGGTATCGCCGGTAATGTCGAGGTCTTTACCCTTTTCCAGCAGAAGTTGCTTGTCGATGAGATCGCGCAGGACGTCCTTTTCGCGGTCGCCAAAGAGCTTGTCTGCGTTGGCCGCGTCCTGCTGTTTAACGTCATCCTTAAGCTGGTCCTTGCTGCGGAGGAACTCGGAGCGGGTAATGATCGCGCTGTTCACGCGCGCGACGATTTCTTCGACCACCTGCCCCGCAGCGAAGGCCGACAGACATACCATAGCAATCAGTATCAGAAAAGGTCTCTTCATAGGATTCCTGGTGGACCGCCGCTTTGCCCGCGGCGTGCGGGCGTGGGCCAGCCTCGGGGTATTTTACTACGCCCGGCCCGGCATGGGCTGCCGAAATAGTCAGATGCGCTGGCGGCCTTTCCAGGTGCCTGGGGACTCTCGTGCCTAGGCGGTCCGCACAAAGACCAGGGCGGTCAGGTCATCTGGAACCAGGGGTTCACAGGTGAATTCCCCAACGCTCTTCAAGATGGACCCGGAAACCGCTTGCGCGTTCAGCAAAGAATCGTCCCGCAGGCGCTCTTTTACGCGTTCCAGGCCGAATTCCAGGTCCTCAGCCTTGTCATCTTTGCACTTGCCCTCAACTACTCCCCGCGAAACCAGCAGAAGAACCGCACCTTTCTCCAGACCAACGGTGGGGGCGTCGCAGGTAGCGTGCGAGAAGAGGCCAAGCGGCAGTCCGGTAGACCCGAGTTCGGCAATACCAGTGCTGTCGCGGAGGAGCCCCGGCGTGTGCCCGGCATTGGTGTAGCAGAGGGTCCCGAATTTCTCGTGGTAGCAGCCGATGAATGCCGGGCAGGAGTGAACGCCCTCGGCCGCTTCCATCAGACCGCGATTGAGTCGAAGGCACAGTTCAGTCATGGCTTCCGATTCGTTGATATCGAGTCGCGAAAAGAGTTCGGTTCCGAGGGTGCGAAAAATATTCTGCGCAGCCGAAAGAATGATCTGATTAGTCTCGCGGCGTCCGGCAACATCGAGCAAACCAAACAGGACCCGTTCCGGGCTAACTCGCAAGGAGTCATAGAAATCTCCCGCAACTCGCTGTCCGTAGGTGGTAGCGGCAATTTCCGCGCCGTTAATCTTTGGGAACTCGCTTGGAACAGGCTCCGGGGCTGGTGGAGGCTCGGGCTCTCGGGAATGGAAAAGAGCGCACATTCAATGGCTGGGCTTAGGTCGAAACTAGCATAAGCGCTGGCGGCGGGCAAATCGGCTAGTCGCCGTATTTGTCGCTGAGATACTTGCCCACTTCGGACTCGAGTTGGCCGTAGTCGGAGTGAATGGTCGCGCGCAAGGCGGCTTCGGTGGAACTGCCTTCGTTAAGGCGTTGCAAAATTCGCTGGATGTCGCCTATGCCGTAGGTATCGTTGATGTAGGAAACCGCAGCCAGCGATTCCGCGTAAGCCAAATATGCTTCAGCACCAGAGAAGCGCATGAAACTTCCCTCCAACACGTTCAGCGGGATATTGCGTTGTGACTTGAATAACAGTGCCAGTTGGTGACCATCGCTCCCCAGAGACTTCGCTTCCATAAGCTGGGCAATGCCCTCGTGCAGCCAGGGCGGACAACGGCCGGCCGAAAGCTGGTTGATAAACGAGTGCGCCAGTTCATGCTTCAAAACCCTTGCCAACTCCGGCGTCATGGAACTGAGGCCACTGATCGGGATGCGGAGTTTGCCGTCATTGAGCGCTCCCGACCAGGAAGGGGCGCGTGTAACGTCAAAGAAAGCCTGCTCGGTGTAGAGCGTTACAAGGATGTTGTCGCGGGGTGGCGTGCCCAGATCGCGAGCCAAGTCGTCGTAGTCGGATTCCAGCGCGGCTATGATTTGTCCACGGAACGCTTCGGAGGTCTGCTTGCCCTCATAGTGCAGAACAAAATGGCTGCTTTCGCGCTGAGCGAAATCGGTCTCGACGTTTTGTTCACGCTGCGCTTTTGTGAGGTATTGCTGAACAGTGGGATCGGGACGCAGTTCGAGGGAATGCTTCCATGAGGCAACGGCGTCTGTGGTGCGGTCGCAAGCCTGCTGCGCATAGCCCAGCACGGTGTAAGCGTCAGGCGACTGGGGTGCCGCACTCACGGCGCGCTGAGCATAGGTGAGCGCCTGCGAAGCGTTCCCTGTGCGCACCAGCAATGCGGAATAGTAGATAAGGACGGTTGCGTTCTCCGGCTGGAAGTGCAAAGCGCCATCGAAGTAGTGGCGAGCCTGGTCGATGTTGCCGTGTTCGAATTCAAATTTTCCGGCAATAAAATCCGCCGTGGCGCTCAACTCGGCATTTCCTTTGCTTTCAAGTTTCGCCAGCGCGTCGGGGTCAACCTTGCCATCCTTAACAATTGTCTTGGGAAGGTCGCCCTCGTTGGCGAGACTGTCAACTGGGGTAAAAGCGGGAAGATCGTTGGCACTCTTGGTGGCGCTGGACGATGTAATCACGGGCATGCCGCCGGCCTCGACGCGGTCTACCGAACTCTTGGGAACGGCATAACTGTCATCGCCAATGTCATATTCATAGCGATTGCCATTTTCGCGGACGTGGTCGGCGAGAATGGTACGGCCGTTCTTTAAATGGATCGTGTCAGCCAACGCCGCCGCGGAAGCAAGCATCAGGCTTATTGTTACCAGGATAGTGACACGGAAACGCATTCAAGCGCATTCTAGCAACAGTGGCCACATCCCTTTACGTGACGAAAGTACCGCTCGCACTGTGCAGGTTTGGCATCGCGCTGGCGGTGTGCCTGTCAGTTTCTCCGTTTCCCCTGGCATGGAGCGCGCAAGCAACTCCGTCGCCTCAGCCTCCAGCACAGGCGCGCCGTCCGGGACCGGCGGAGTCGCTCTACCTGCAATTGAGTAGTATCGGTCTGGATCCTGCGCGAGTCTTCCGGGTGCGAGGTAGTTCACTGGATCGGCCCGCAATCCATATCACTCTGGAGGACGGCACCATTGCCTTTACGCAAGATGTGCTGGGCAGAATTACCGGAGCGTTCTTTGAGGGCGATGGAGAAGTGCTGCTGGTTCCGCCCAATGACGTAGAAAGAAGGTCGATGGGTCTGTTCACTGGGATGGCGATTCTGGAAGAGCGCTTCTCGACCGCCTACTTCCGCTTCAACGACAATACCGCCGCTGAATTACAGCCTGGCCTCAGGGCGCCGGAGGATGCGCAAGAATTTGTCAGCCGGTGGGACGAGACGGCGCGCAATCTAGCCCAGGCGGATGCCATGAGACTGCTGGCGAGTTTCAGCCCAATGCTTCCGGTTACCGGCGAAACAAGTTCGGAAGATTCTCCAGCCCCGAAAAGGGCGGATCATGCCGATCGCCTGTTGCACGTCAGGCTGCAGGGGAACAAGCTCGGTATCTTCGATATTGTCTTCGACTCGACAGCCGGGGAACAAGTTGAAGCCGGCCAAGCCAGAACCGCGGAAAACGGAAGCCTGTTTTACGATGTCTGGACTTCATTTTCGATCGAGGATGCAGGCCCGAGCCGGCGGCCTCAGGGACAGAACCCCCATGCACAGCCGACAGAAACAGAGGCTCGTGAAGAGCCGATCCTCGTTCGCGATTACGTGATCGACGCCCAGGTAAGCCCACCCAAGCAACTCGATGCAGAAGTGAAACTGCATCTCGATGTGGTGCGCGACGGATCGCGTTTTCTGGCGTTCGAATTGTCGCGCTTTCTGAAGATTCAAACCGTAGAGCAAGACGGAAGAACCGTGGAGTTCGTCCAGAACCCGGCAGTCGAGGGCACGCAGTTGGCACGCAGGGGGAATGACCAGGTAGCCGTGATTCTGCTCAAACCTGTACACAAAGGACAAACCATCAGCCTGCGCTTCACCTACGGTGGAGACGTGTTGGCTGAAGCTGGCAATGGCCTGCTCTACGTGGGTGCGCGCGGCATGTGGTATCCAAATCGTGGACTGGCAATGTCCAATTTTGATCTCACTTTTCACTACCCGCCGGGGTGGACCCTGGTCGCGACAGGCAAGCCAGCGGCCCCATCAACGTCATCCAGATCACCCGCACAAACTACGCCGCAGGGCGCCGTCGAAGAACAAGTAACGCGTTGGGTCTCGGAAAGGCCCCTCCCCGTAGCTGGGTTCGACCTGGGCAAGTATGTTCGAGGTTCGGCGCAAGCGGGGAATGTCAACGTCGAGGCCTACGCTACGCTCGGCGTGGAACGAGGCTTTCCAACGCCGACGTTGACGCCGCTGGAGATTCAACCCGATCCGCAGCCGTCGCCGCGCAAGATGCCCCAGCCCTTGACCGCTCCGCCCGCACCATCGCCCGCGCGAAACGCGACGGCCGTGGCAGAATTCACAGCTCGGGCAATTCGTTACTATGCCGACAGATTCGGTCCGTTCCCCTACAGCAAACTCGCCCTGACTCAGCTCCCTGGTCGGGAGAGCCAAGGCTGGCCGGGTCTGATCTTCCTGTCTTCCTACGCTTTCCTGACGCGACAAGAACGCGAAGAACTCCACATGAATGCTGCAGGCACATTGCTTGACCAGCAGGTGCCGGCGCATGAAGCCGCGCATCAATGGTGGGGAGACCTGATCACCTGGACCACCTATCGTGATCAGTGGTTTTCGGAGGGATTGGCTAATTATTGCTCGTTAATGATGCTGCACGAAAACAGTCCAGCGAGTTTCCACGAGACCATGGAAAAATACCGGCGGGATCTGGTCACGAAAGATAAGAACGGCAATCTTCCCAAAGACGCCGGTCCCGTAACCTTGGGAAGCCGACTCCTTTCGTCCCATTTCCCCGAAGGCTACGAAGCCATCACTTATGGACGTGGCACGTGGCTGTTCTACATGCTTCGTTCCATGTTGCAGGACGCAGCCGAGGTTGAGCGAAAGGACGCGAGCCGTAGCGGGGTCGACGAACCGTTCGTGCGTTCGCTTCGCAAACTTCGCGAGCAGTACGAAGGAAAAACCATCAGCACTCGTGAACTGCTGGATGTGTTTGCGGAGGATCTTCCGCCATCGCTGCGATATGAAGGCAAAGCTTCGCTCGACTGGTTCCTGGAGGGCTGGGTGAACGGCACTTCCGTGCCCAAGCTGGAGTTGCAAGGTGTCAGATTCGCAGCCAAGGCGAACGCTACGGTTGTGAGCGGTGTGATACTGCAAAAAGACGCGCCGGAAGACCTGGTGACGTCCGTCCCTCTCTACGCAGTGATCACCGGCAGGGCTCCCATGCTATTGGGCCGAGTGTTTGCCGACGGAGCGGAAACTTCGTTTCGCTTATCCGCACCGGCGGGAGCTCGCAAACTCTTACTGGATCCCAAGGGAACGATCCTCAGCCGTCCGAAGTAACGAACCCGTCTCAGATCGCGGAAGAGAGGCGGCCCATTCAGCCTCCCACATTGGAACTCGTCGGGCCGGCAGTTCCGGAAACGGACGATATAGTCGAGAGAGAGACACGCCCCGCGAATGTGCCTTCCTGAGCTAAGTCACGGGTCTTCTTTGGGTTGCAGTTCATCGCTCGGGGAAAAGGAGATTGGCAGCGAATCTGCTGTGCATGACACATAGTTAGGGTAAAACAAAACTTGAATTCTCGTGCCCGAGTCGCGGACGCAAGCCAGGAGAGGAAAACTGCGAATCTACCAGGCGTTGAGTCTCTGGTCTCCGTCGAAGCAATGATCGGCGCGGCGGCTGCGGATACACAACAATGGAGCGGGAAAGAGACCATTCTCCTGGCCGAAGATGAAGCGTTTGTACGGAAGGCGACCGGCGAAGTCCTCGAGTCGGCCGGATACAGGGTCGTGATCGCGGGAAGCGCAGCTCAGGCGCTAGAGGCTCCTCGCAGATGCTACGGGCAGGTAGATTTGCTTCTTGCCGATCTCGTCATGCCAGGAATCAGCGGCCACGAACTGGCGAATGAACTTGTGGCTTTGTATCCTCACGTCCGGGTTCTGTTGATGAGCGGTTATGCGGAACAGTTCGCATTGTGCCAGCTATCTTCTTATGGCAAAAAATACCTGGCCAAACCTTTTTCCATCCCCACACTCTTGAGGAGGGTGCGAGAAGTTTTGGACGCTGGTCCGTTCGATTGCGGAGCGAGGGCTTAACTCGCGCTGGTTTTGCGGTAGCGCGTGGCTTGCCGGATTTCGTGGGGAATTTGCGATAGCGGAACGACCCGGTCGAGGACGCCCATCTCCGCGCAAACACGAGGCATGCCGTAGACCGCGCAACTTGGTTCATCCTGACCCACCGTCAAACCGCCTTCCCGATGAATGGCGGCCATCCCCTGCGCCCCGTCTGATCCCATGCCCGTCATGATGATTCCCATGGCGAACGAGCGAAAGGCGGAGGCAACGGACAGCATCATGACGTCAACTGAGGGAACGTGGGGCTGACTCTCCGGCTTGTCCGAAAGGCGGATCACGGCTCGGGAGTTGGTCTGGCGGTCCACCGTGAGATGAGATCCCGCTGGAGCAATGTAGACTCCTGGAAGAATAACTTCTCCGTGCGATGCCTCACGCACGGAAACGTCGCAAAGTTCGTTCAGCCTCTCAGCAAACGGCGCGGTAAAACCGGCCGGCATGTGCTGCACCACGAGAATAGGAACGGAAAGGTCGCCCGGGAGGGTTGGGAGAATGTCCTGCAAGGCCTTGGGGCCTCCGGTCGAAACTCCGAGAGCAATGAGAGCCGGGACGGTTTGTGCAGGTTGCGGCGCATGCGGATTCACGGCGCGGGGTGGCTTGCGCAGAAGATTGAGACGGTCCCCTGAATTGCGCCCTCCGGCAGCGACCTTGATTTTGGCAATCAGATCTTCCCGGATGTGAACAATGTCCAGCGATACGGAAGAGAGTTGTTTGGGCACATAGTCGAATGCCCCAGCTTCTAGCGCATCGAAAGTAATTTCGGCTTCTTTCAGTGTGGACGAACTCACCATAATGACTGGCCGCGGAAACTCCGCCATGATGCGGCGGAGAGTCGCCAACCCGTCTAAACCCGGCATCTGCACGTCGAGGGTAATGACGTGGGGATCGAGGGATACTATTTTTTGCAAGGCTTCGGCTCCAGTGGCTGCGGTGCCAACGACCCACAGGCTAGGATCGGAACCGACCATTCTGGAGAGCGCCGTGCGCATAAAGGCGCTGTCGTCCACAATGAGCACTCGTATTTGCGGTTTGTCGTTTTTGTTGTTCACATGCGGTAGAAGGTTCGGACGAGGCCTATGGCCTTCGTTCATTTGGGAGTGCAGTTCGAACCTGAGGCTTGCCCATATCCTTGAACACGCCCTCGCACACATACGCTATGAACTTCATCGGCATGGACCGGAGGTACTTTAGCGGGAGCAGGCGCGGGCAGGAGAGAGCGTGGGATCACTCATCGAATGTGAGGCTCACGCAGGGAGTCGGAGCCGTCAGATCGCTCAGCGCGATGCTTTCGTCACAGAGTCCGGCCCAGAAAGCGAAGGGATCGCTGAGACTTGCGCACCCAGGATCACAATGTCTACGCGCCGATTCTGCGCCCGCCCTTGGGCTGTGAAATTGCTCGCGACGGGGTGATACTCCGCGTAACCGGCGGCCGAAAGTCTCTCCGGCGCGAAGCGGTGGCCTACGATGAGAACGCGAACCAGTTCCGTGGCCCGCGCCGTCGAGAGTTCCCAATTGGAAGCCATCTGAACGGTGTGTATCGGGATGTTGTCGGTATGCCCTTCGATTCGTAGCCTGCAGGTACGGATTGCGAGAATCGACGCAATGCGATCAAGCGCCGGCAGAGCCCCGGCTTTGATCGCCGCCGAACCGCTGTCGAAGAAACCGAATTCCCGCAGGCTGATTACCAGACCATCGTTCTCGCGATGCAGAGCCACCTCATGCAGCGCAATTTCGTTGTGCAGCGCCTCCTGCAATTCATGTTGCAAGGTGGCGAGATCCGTCTCATCGGACGCGGCAGCCAGCGAATCCTCCGGAGAGGAAGCGATTCTTCCAAGTTCGGTGTTGTGTTTCACGTTCTGGATAGCCTGCACCGTGCTGAAAGGCATCGGCTCGTTAATATCCAGCGGAATCTCCGTAGTGGAAGCGGGAAAGACACCCATCTCCTGGAACGCGACCTGGATGGCCAACGCAAGTCTGCCGACCTTGCGCTGGTCGACCTGTGAGGAAGCATAGTTGATATAAACATCCACCACATTCGTCGTTGTATCAAAAGTCAGGTTCCAGACGTGTTCGATGATCATGGCGCGCGAGACTTGGCGGCCGGCGTTGCGCATGAGATATTCCAACAGGGAAAATTCTTTGGCGGTGAGTTCGATGCGGCGGCCGGCGCGTTCGGCGCGGTGTTCCACTCGATCGAGTTTGAGATCTTCCAACACCAGCACAGACTCCGAGGGCAGATGGCTGCGGCGCAGCAAGGCGCGAATCCGCGCGGAGAGTTCGCTGAAGGAGAACGGCTTCGGCAGAAAATCGTCCGCTCCCGTATCCAGGCACTGCACACGGTCTTCCACCCGGCCGCGCTGCGTGAGCACCAGCACCGGCAGACTCGGCCGCTTCAGCCGCAGATAACGCAATACGCTCACTCCATCCAGCTTCGGCAAGTTCAGATCCAGGATCACAAGATCGTAGTCAAACTCGCTCCCCATGGCCCGCGCCTGCTCACCATCCTCGACCACATCCACCGCGTAGTGCTCGCCCTGCAAGCCCTGGCGCACAAAACCGGCCAGTGCCGTATCATCTTTCGCAATCAGAATCCTCATAAGTGGGCCTTAATCACAGAGCGATTCTAGTTAGAGAAAGCTCAGTTGAGACGGAAACTCGTCCGCACGAAAGTGAGTGTTTGCCGAAACGGGGCGGGGTTTCGAAACAGGAAGAGTGCAGCTAGCCCAGGCTGCGGAAAAACTTGCGCGGGATGGGAGGTACGACCACGGGGGCTGAAGCCCTTATCGATTTTGGATGCTTTGCGCGGCGCTGAAGCGCCGCTCTTCCACTTTACTGCCGGGCCCTCCCAAGTTTTTCCCGCAGTCTACAAGTTCTTCCGCAACTGACAAGCTTTTTGCACCCGACAAGTTTTTCCGCAGTCTACTGGAGGGCTATAATCCCGCGTGAGCGTGGATGTAATCTTCGCAACGGAGAAAACGCTACATGTGTTTTTCAGCGGCAGCGAACTTTATTGGCAGCGGAGCGCTGGCTGCCATCGGCGTCGTCACACTCACGAAGGTGAAGCACCGCCGCGAATTGCTTTTCGCTGCGCTGCCGACGCTCTTCGCCATTCATCAGTTCATCGAGGGATTCGTCTGGCTAGGATTGGATGGCATTCTGTCACCTACGGTCACGCACAACATGGGCGCGGCATTCATGCTCTATGCCCAGGGATTGCTCCCCTTCGTCCTGCCGCTAAGCGTGCTGCTGTTCGAGCCCGACGCGAAAAGCCGCAAACGCATGCTGCCGTTCCTCGGCCTAGGCGCGGCAACCGCGCTCTACATCCTCTGGGCGCTCACCGCCTACCCGCTGCAGGTCTATGTCAAGGGAAACAGCATCGTGTACATCAATCAAGCGACCAACAACACAGCGGTTGCGGTGTTGTATGTAATCGCAACGTGCGGATCGCTGTTTTTCTCCAAGATCAGGATGATGGTCATCTTCGGCGGGGCCAACCTGGCAATTCTTCTGGTGGTAATGGAGTTCAAGCGCTACGCCTTCACCTCGCTCTGGTGTGCCTACGCGGCGATTGCAAGCGTGATCATCCTCGGCTATTTCTGGAGAAGCCACGGAGACCGTCCGTTCCTGTACGCGTAGCAAGGACATTTTGAAGCCCGGGAACAAGGAGAAGTACATGAGAACCAGACTAGCCGTGATTCTGCTGTGCATCGCGTCGGCGCCAAGCGTCATGGCGCAAGCGACAACAACGAAGAGTGAGTTCTTCAAAACTTCCGATGGGATCAGGATTCACTACCTCGAGGCGGGCAGCGGCCGGCCCATCGTTTTCATTCCGGGCTGGACGATGCCGGCCTGGATTTGGCAGAAACAAATCGACGAGCTCTCAAAGAAGTATCGCGTCATCGCCGTCGATCCCCGTTCGCAGGGCGAAAGCGACAAGCCAACCTACGGCCATCTTCCCGAAACCCGCTCCCGCGACTACAAAGAACTGGTGGATCATCTTGGCCTGAAACAGCCAGTCCTGGTCGGCTGGTCAATGGCCTGCGGCGAGCTGGTGAAATATGCCGAACAATTCGGCACCGACAATGTTGGCGGCTTAGTTTTGGTGGACGGCCTTCTGCCGGACAAGCCCAGCCCCGAACTGTTCGCCTTTATTTCGGGATGGATGAACCAGCTCCAACAGGATCGCCAGAAACTTGCCGATGGCTTTGTCCGAAGCATGTACAAAAAGCCGCAGCCGGAGGACTACCTGAAGCGCGTCATCGACGCCTCCGTGCAGGTTCCAGCCGATACCGCCGCCGTGCTCATCTATAACATGATCGCGGTAAAGGATTTCTCACCCGGCCTGGCCCGCCTTGCCGAAATGAAGACGAATCGGCCGGTGCTCTTTATGTACCAGCCTGAAACGCAACCGACCGCCGACTTCCTGAAATTAAAGCTCGGCGACAAAGTCCAACTGGAGCGATTCGACGGCGATGGTCACGCGCTGTTCGTCGACGACCCGGAGAAATTCAACCATGTGTTAGAAGAATTCCTGCAAACCGCCTGGTCGTCGCATTGAGGGGGACAAAACCTTGCTCTCCAGACTAGGAAAGACACTGCTCACGAGCACTCTGGCCTTGTACTTCCTGCTCGTGGCTTTTAACAACATGATCGACTATGGGACCAACTTCAAATTTGTCGAGCATGTCTTAAGCATGGACTCTATTCCCGCCGATGCGAATGTGCTGTGGCGGGCCATTCGCAACCCTCAAGTGCACCGCGTTGCCTATTGGACGATCATCCTGTGGGAACTCATGACGGGCTGTATCTGTGGACTCGGGGCGAAACGCCTGTTTGCCGCGCTTCGCTCCAAGCAAGAATTTGACGTTGCCAAAGCATTGCCCATCGCCGGTCTTTGGCTGGGTTTGCTGCTTTGGTCGCTCGGGTTCATTACGATTGGCGGAGAATGGTTCTTGATGTGGGAGTCAAGCGCATGGAACGGCGAACTCCCGGCCCTGCGCATGTTCATGCTGAATGCAGTCGCATTATTATTTCTCTACCTACCAGATACTGCCGAGACCGAATCGAGTCCAAAATAAGTGCGGTGTCCGGGATCGCCAGAAACCAGCCGCCGGTTTTGTCCGCAGCATTCCCAGTCGCCAGCGGAATGGAATCGGTCACACTAGATTGTTCCTGGTCCCGCTTCGCAGCAGCTTCCAAGCCTCCCGGTAGCTCTCATACTTATAGCAGTCCCTTCGCATTGGCTGCACCGGGCAGAGCATCAACTCCGTGCCCTTGTTTTTTAGGACAGAGGCCGCCGGAATGATGTACCACACATCTTCTGGAATTACATACGCCGCGAAAAAGTCGACTTGCCCCCTCGTATATCGCTTGCTCCTTTGGTTGGAACTGAATCCGCACATGTAGCCGTTGCCGATCCTGAAGCTCGTCGACTTCACCTGCACCCTTAGAAACCGCCGCCCGTATTCCACGCCTACGTCGTAAGGACCCGAATCTCCCCAAGGCTTCGAGACCTTGAATCGCTTGCGCACGGCCCGCGCCATAAACTGCAGCTCCACCCATTCACCGCGCTCTTTAAAGTTCCTGAAACCCTTGCACTTAGCCATATCCTGCACGCCTCATTTCAGGCAAAAGAAAAGGCGCGGCCCAGGGGCCGCGCCTCGTTTTCTTAATTTTTACTCTATACTTTCAGTATATCAATTTGGAAAGGGAAATTGGGTCATGTTTCCTGGAATTATATCTCCATTAGTGCGAGCGGCTTAGGCTTGATCGTGTAGTTCTTGCCTATTGACACGGTTTCCGATGTCTGGCGGAAACGCGGAGGCCTGACCGGTGGTCGAGCGCTGCGCTTTCAGATCGATCTGGTGTGGCCACGTCACCGCAAGCTTGACCATGCTCGCCTACTTCCGTAGAAGCCACGCAGACCGCCCTTTCTTCTGCTCATGGTCGGTCTGCGCCTCCATAGATTGACGTTGAGTCGTTCTGTCTTGATGGGCAAGCCTTTCGTTCCGGAGAACTAACCCTTGGCCCCTTTTGACAGGAAGGTCCTCAGCCACGGAGTCAAAAGCCTGTCGTGGGCCTGGGGATTTGCCTCGATGAATGCTATGAACCTATTGCATGCATGATGCACAACTCCACGGATACAGACTTCGCACCCGTTTTTGCAATGCCCATGATTGTGCTCTAAGACAACGACCGGCTGTGTCTTACACTCGCCTGCGTGCTCAATATTGCGAGCGTGAAAATAGCAGTAGTCGCTGCCGTATCCGCAAACCGGACAGATGCCTTTTTGCTCGGCCAATAACCTGGCCCGTAATCTCTTCCGATCGGCCCCGGTCATGCAAGCCCCTTACCTTCATCCCCAAGAAGCCAGCTAGCTTCAACGCCTAGCACCTCAGCGAGGGCCTTAAGTTCATAGTCAAGAACATGACGGAGATCGTTTTCGATCTTCGCAATCGCGGCGCGGTCCAGTTGAACCCCGCGTCGGGCAAGCCTTCCCGAGAGGGCATCCTGAGTAAGCGCTGGCGTACAACCTCGACGCGCCTTGGCCACTCGCCTGCCAATGATGTTTTTCCGCGTGGGCTTCTTTTTCACATCGAGAGAGTACTTCGCACACGGCCTAGATGTGTTCTAAACTAGAACGTTGCGTTGCGAGGAGGAAGACAAGTGGAGAATCCACGCACAACCGTTAAGAGCGCAGGCCTGGCACGGAGGACGAATCGTCACCTGCCCGAAGGTCCACTCAACGCCGATCGTGTCCTATGGGGCGCGTGTGCCGTGACCAGCTTTGCCAGCGCTGCCGGGATGAAAGGGGACCTAAAAAAGGACCCTAAAACGGTGCTTGGCGACCTGCTTGCCGACTTAATGCACTGGTCCGACGCGCGGAATGCGGTCGATCTTCTCGCTGAACCGATCGACTTCGAGTTGGCCCTTAGACTTGCCCGCAACCACTACCGCGAAGAGAGCGTCGGCGCGAAGAGCACGCGCGCATTAACGGAAGCCAGCCCCAAGAATACATTCAGGTTCGAGCGAGGCATCTCCGCGAAGCTCCGAGCCGAAGTTCTTGACCGCAACGGCTTCACCTGCCAGATGTGCGGCCTCACACCCGGCGACATCGATCCTGCCACCGGACGTAAGGTTCGCCTCCATTTAGGACACATCAAAGACAAAAGCCTTGGTGGCAAGATCGAACTGTCAAACCTTCGCGCACTATGCTCGACCTGTAATCAGGGAGCCAAGAATATAACGGGCGAGAAGCCCACGACCATTTGGTTGCTGTCTCAAATCCGACGAGCCGGGCAAGACGAACAGCGAGCCGTATTGAACTGGCTATCCAAGAAATTTGGAGCGTCGAAGGACAATGGCTGACGTCTTCACCAAGGCGCAGCGGTCGATGGTCATGGCCCGCGTTCGTGGCCGTGACAACGCGAGCACTGAGATGCGAATGGCTGGGCTTCTGCGGGCAGTCAAGGTAACGGGATGGTGGCGACATTCGCCAATGTTCGGGAAGCCCGATTTCGTTTTTCAGAGGGCGAAGATCGCCTTATTTGTTGACGGCTGCTTTTGGCATGGCTGCCCGCGATGTTACAGCGCACCCAAGTCGTCAGCAGCCTTCTGGCGGTCCAAAATCCAACACAATATGCGTCGCGATTCGGAAGTGTCGTGTCACCTACGAAAGCGCGGCTGGAGGGTGATGCGGGTGAGGGAGTGCCAGCTTAAAACGCCCGCCCGCTTCTTGAACCGTCTCAGGGCTCTCACCGTCGCGGGCCCGATGTAGGGCCGCCCGGGGGCTTATCCTTTCGCGCTCTCTGCACAGGGCATGCAGGTAGAACTCGTGATCACAACCTACGAAATCCGCACGACGGGGAGTGGGAAAGGATGTTCATCATGATAACGGAGCTCTGCCGAACCTGATCGGTCAATTACTCTCATCCCGCACCTACACAGATAATAGGAAGACGATTCATCTGCAGAAGACTCTGCGTGCGTAAGGACGTTCCCCATTAACGCCGGACCACACCATCGATGAAGTCCCTGCTCACACCCGGCGTTTGCCTACTGGCGGTTGTGGCCCTGCTGCATACGGGACTGCTCACACCCAGCGCCGTGCTCGTCGGCTACGCCTTTTACGGCGCGTTGATCGCGGGACTGCTGCTGGCCTGGCGATTTCATTCCAGCCGCGTCTTCTCCGCCCTGTTGGTTCTGTTCCTTGCCCAGCAGGCAATCTCGTACTTCTCCGCAGGACACGTTCCGCCCAGCGGACAGGGAAGCACGGCTCTGGCCGCCGTCGGCCTGCTCTTGCCTCTTAACTTTGTGCTGCTCTCGTTTCAGCAAGAGAAAGGATTCACCTTCTCCAACGTTGCGCCTCCGGCCTTGTTGCTGTTTGTCGAGTCCGTGATCGTGGCCGTACTGTGCCGGCCCGATGCGCCAGCAGCCGCGCACGCGCTGCATCATGCTCTGGTGCCGGCGCCGTTGCCCTTCGCCACGGTGCTGGCTTTCGCAGCCGCGGCGGTGCTGTTGCTCATACGATTTCTGCTATTCCACAAGCCGGCGGAGAGCGGGCTTCTGTGGGCGCTGGCGGCTTGCTTTCTGGCGCTGCGTTTTGGAGGAGTGGGACGGATTCCCGCGGCTTACTTTGCAACCGCCGCATCCATTCTGGCGGGGGCGGTGGTCGAGACTTCTTATCTCCTCGCCTATCACGATGAACTCACGACGCTGCCTTCCCGGCGCGCCTTTCACGATAGGTTGCTTCGCCTGGAAGCGCCTTACTCCATAGCGATGGTGGACATCGATCATTTCAAACGATGCAACGACACTTACGGTCACGACGTGGGAGATCAGGTATTGCGTCTGGTGGCCGCACGGCTGGCGCGAGTTTCGGGCGGAGGACAAGCTTACCGCTGCGGCGGGGAAGAGTTTGCCATTTTGTTTCCCGGCAAGACCAGCAGCGATGTGCTGGAGCATTTGGAAAAGCTGCGCGTTGATATTGAGGCCAGCAGGCTTAAACTCCGCGGCAAAGAGCGCCGGCAGGAAGCGCGCGGCGCCGACCGCCGCAGGGCAGGACCGGGAAGTCCCGGCGCTCGTGCGCGCACCAAGACCGGCCACGCCATCCGCCAACTCTCGCGGGCCGCCTCGCCAACGGAAATTTCGGTTACCGCCAGCATCGGGGTTGCTACTTCGACCGAGAAAAATTTCTCCGCGGAAGAAATCGTAAAGGTAGCCGACAAAGCGCTCTACCGGGCCAAAGCTGCAGGACGCAACCGGATCGAAACTGCCGCTTCTCGGCGGCGCGGGGTCCGCACGAAAGCCGCGGATATCGCCTGAAGTACGCCTCACAGCCAGTTTCAATAAAGAGTTCGGGGAATGGGTTTCCGGCGAGAAACGTCCGGCCCGAACCGTCACTTCAGGGCGGGAAGCATGACGGCCCGGGCGCGTACGTTTTCGCAAGCACCACAGGCCGTGCGGTCAGCCCGCGGTAGAAGGTGGGATTGAGTTTTTCCGTCCACTGCCGACGCAGGCCGGACACTTCACCCGGATAAATGCAATGCCCTCGGACTTGCCGCTGATGTCCACCGGCTGGGCAATGTATCCGGTACCGCCGCAGCGCGGGCAGCAGTTGTTCGGATCCACTCATCCCCCTCAGTTCCACTGAGTTTTGCATTGATTCTGGTTCGCCGCGCTAAAAAGTTGATTGTGTTACGAAAGACGAACACGCGAGAGGCGTGCGCGTGTTGGGTAAGAACAGAAGATGGGCTGCAGAAGCAGGAGAGAACTTCCATGCATTGTCCGGCGAAGCCGGGATCGGTCGGATCCGCGCTAGGGCCCGCTGATGAGTTCCACGCCCAGCGTTGCTAAGGCGATGTCTTCGTTTGACGACAGGCCGCTGACGGCGACCGCTCCAACTACTGCGCCGTTTTTCCAGACAGGAATCCCGCCGCCCCAGCCTACATATTGCGGATCGCCGTAGTAGGAAATGTCGTGGCCTTTCTCGGGATGCTTGACCTTTTCTCCGATTTCTTTGGTGGGCTGGCGCTCGCGCGCGGCGGTCCAGGCTTTGTTCATGGCGATGCGGATGGAAGAAACGGGAGCGCCGTCCATGCGGGCAAAACAAATGAGGTCGCCGTGGGAATCGGCGACGGCAACCGAGGCGGCCTTCTGCATCTGAGAAGCTTTTTCAAGGATGAGGTCGAGGGCGCGTTTGGCTTCGGAGTAGTCGATGGTTGGGAGGGTTCTCATACGGGGAAGGATACAACACGGCTGGCAGGGGGGAAATCGGAGCAGCTAAATGAGATGCTGAATTAAACAAAAAAATCCGGGCCAGAGATATTTCCTGGCCCGGATAGCCTCTTAGAACTCGAATTTCAAAGCGAACTGAATCAGACGTGGGTTGCCTATGGTTGAAGTTACCTGCCCGAAGCCGTTGCCGGCGAGAACGCCTGGACTCGCAGAGGTACCGTTGAAACCCTCACCCGGAATGCCGAATTGGGGGTGGTTGAACAGGTTGAAGAACTCGGCCCGGAACTCGACACCAAACCTCTCGGCAATTGTGGTTCTCTTGAAGATGGCGAAGTCAAAGTTCTTGGCCCCGTCACCGCGGAGGACCGAGTCCACGCGCGCTTCGCTGCCGAATCCCCAGTCTGGCGGGGTAGCGAAACAATCAGTGTTAAACCAGTTCGCAACGGTGCCGCCAGTGGCTTTCTTGTCGCATCCGGCAACGACATCGGGACGTACGTTAGCCACGCCCAGGTTGGCCGCCTCTAGAGGCGTGGAGCCGGAGTAGCTGATCTTCAGTGGGAAGCCCCTCTGGAAGGTGGTTATGCCGTCTACGCCCCATCCGGAAACTACCTTGTCGGCGACACCGTTCATGCCGGAGAGGAAGGCTTTCCCGTGGCCGAAGGGCAGATCAAGCACATAACTGATGACCAGGCGTTGGGAAACATCCTGCGAGGAAAGCGATCTTTCTCCCGCCAGATTGTTCCAGTCCTGCACCGCGCCTACGCCTCCGGTTGTGCCGCTTTCAAGCCAACTGGTGAGTGTGTCAGTGTTGCTCATCAGCTTGGAATTGGTGTAGGCGGCCAGCAGGGTGCCACCACCTTGGAAGCGGCGAGTTACCGTCGCCTGCAGTGAGTTGTAATTGCTGCTGCAACAGCCGTATCCGGCAACAGATATGTTGTTGTATTCGGGATAGGGCCGATCAAGCTGACCGGCGGGGATTGTCGTCCCGTTCAGGCCAGAGTATGGACAAACAGAACCAGCAAGCGATGGGCAGGTCAGAGTGTTATTAACCGGCGTGGTGAGGGCGGTGGTCTGCGAGAGGAAAGAATCGGGTATCTGGTTGATGTCGGTATTGTACTGCTCGAGGTGTACGCCGTGGGCGCCGGCATACGCCACATCGGCAAAGAACCCGGCGGGTAACTGTCGTTGGATGTCGAAATTGTACTGCTCGACATATCCGTACTTTGGGTTGGTCCAGGGCGCCAAGGTAGGTGAACCGTTCGCCGCCGCGGTGATAGAAGCGCTCACAGTCCGGCCCGGCGGCAGTTGGATTCCTCCCGCGCCAAACGGTCCCACGTTGGTCGCGCAACTGAAGTTGGCAAAACTTGGAGCGCCGGTAAATGCGCAGTTGTTTCCATTCAACGTACTGAACGGGGTGATGTAGGAATCGGTCGTTGCGGTAAATGGTGTGGTTGCGAGGTTGATCACATCATTGTCTGGATTCAGGCCGAACGATACATAGTTCGGGATGAAAAACACTCCGTAGCCGCCGCGGAAGACAGTTTTCTCGTTCAGGCTGTAAGCGAAACCAAGCCGCGGCGAGAAGGCCTTCTTGTCCAAGGGCATATTGTTGTCGCTGGAGTTTGGACCTGTTCCCACGAGCTGGGCATCGCCCGGGCACGTGGTTCCCACACCATTGCAACCCGTGACCGTTGCATTGGTGGCGTTGGGATCCCAGTAGCTCAGCCGTTTGTAGCGCTCCGACCAAGTTCCAGGTAGCTCGTAGCGCAGCCCGATATTTAAGGTAAGTTTGCTTCTTACGTGCCAGGTGTCATTGAGATACAACGCGCGATAGGTTTGCTTGCCAGCCGTCAGAGCGGGCACCTGCGCGGCACCCTCGGTCTGGTTCACGAATGTTCCCTGGTTCTCGGAAAGACCCAGCAGGAAATCCGCGAATGCGGCCTGGGTAGAGGTCACAAGATTGCCGCCGCCGGTGCTTGAGGTCCAAACGCCGCCAAAACCGAAAGCGCCACTGGCGATGTTGGTTTGGTAGTAGTTATCCAAGCCCAGCTCGTATTGACCACCGGCTTGAATCGTATGCTTGCCGCGGATCATGGTAAGTTGCGGCGAGATGTTGTACTGGGTGTTGTGATCGCCAATGGCGCTGTTGCCCTGCGACCTTCCAACATCATTAGGGAACGGGAAAGCCGGGGTTGGAGGGGTACGGATGGCGGGAGCGGGACTGTTGTAGGCTTCCGACCAGCCGAGGGTCGTGAGGTCAAAACCTGACAGGATGGGCTGCCTGGAGTAGATAAATCGGCTGCCCGCTAGATTAACGTCAAGGATGGTCGTAGGCGTGAAGGTATGGTTGATACCAATGGCCAACGCCTTAGTGTGGTACTCCTCAGCGCAACGGTCGTCGCAGAGGCCCGTACCAAAGGGATTGGTAGGCAAATCAAGCAGACCGAAATAAGTGAAACGCGCGAACAGGCGCGTAGTGCTGTTAATGACCTGGTCTCCGCGGGCCACAAATTGGTTGGTATTGCCTCCGGAACTAGTGGCGCTGGTGAAGTTGTTAGCGCCCGTGAACTGGGTCTGGGGGAGGTTGGGTGGAATAAAATATGTATCCCACATTTTTGTCGTTGCCTGACTCCACTCAGTCGACGGGATCTGGTTGTTCGCGTAAGGGAGGCGGGCGCCGCTGGTCTGGTTTACCGTGTACGGGTCGTAAATCTGGTCGACGTAGGTGGTTACACCGTTGACTGTGGTTGTGTCGCCGCAAATGGCGACACCGTTGGAGGCCACGGGCCCCGTGAAGCCCGTCGAACACAACGAGGAGAAGTCGCCTTGCCGCATTCCACCGGTGACGCCAGCGGGGGTGAAGGCGCTGGACGCGGTAACGGGAACCGTGGTGGTCAGCACCGAGCCGGTTCGCAAACGGAATTGTTCCCAGCTCACGAAGAAGAATGTCTTGTCTTTGATTACCGGGCCGCCGAAAGTGAACCCGTACTGGTTCTGCACGTAGGGCGGCGGGGTGTTTGGGTCACCATTCGCTATTTCCAATCCCTTATTGAAATACTCGTTCGAGTTCAGCGCTTTGTTGCGCAGGTACTCATAGCCCGAGCCGTGGAATTTGTTGGTGCCGGACTTAGTACTCAGGTTGACCACGCCACCGGAAAACTTCCCCCACTCGGCGCCCAGGTCGTTGTATTGCACCTTGAATTCACCTACCGAGTCCTGGGTGGGAATAACGATGGGCAGGTTGATATAGCCGATATTCAGGGGTTGACCATCCAGGTACTCCGCGCTCTGATTACCGAAAGAACCGCCGACCTGGTAATTGCCCCAGCTAAAAGGATTCTGGCTGACAGGCGTCCCACCGGACCCACCCTGGGCGACCACCGAAGGGGAGACCGTAATCAGGTTAAAGATATTGCGGCCATTCAAAGGCAGTTCATTGGCCTTGCGCTGTTCGACCACCTGGCCCAGCGAGGAGGTCTCAGATTGAAGCAGAGGGGTTTCCCCAGTCACTTCGACAACCTGGCTGACCTCGCCGACTTGAAGCGCGGCATCAATGTGCGTGTCCTGCTGCACTTGGACCGCGATATCCGCGCGGACGAAGTGCTTGAACCCCTGTTTTTGCACGTCAATCCGGTATTGGCCGGAGAAGAGATTCACAAAGGTGAAGAGTCCATCGCTGCCGCTGGATTGCGTTCGCTTCTCGGCTGTGCCCAAGTTCGTCAGGGTCACATTGGCGTCCGTGACGATGGCTCCTGAAGTATCGGTGACCGCCCCGGATATGGAGCCGTAGGTGCTCTGAGCGTAGAGAGAAGGGGAGGCAGAAACAAGCAGGGCTATCGAGAGAAGTAGCGCGCAGAGTATGCGACTTGGCATAGGAGACTCTTTCGGGTGCAGAAATCTTTACAATCTGGAGCGGGTGGATTTTTGAACATAAGGGCGACCGTTGTCAAGAAGAAAATACTACTTTTGGCTGATGAGTAAACGTTAACCCTGAAGCAAGGAGTGGTATGCTGAGCGGTCATGTCCGCAACTATGATGGACATCGCGAGAGATCTAAAGGTCTCCGTGGTGACGGTATCGAAGGTTCTGAGAAACCAGGGCCGGATCAGCGAGGCCACGCGCAAGCGAGTGCTGCGGCGCGCTAAGCAACTGAATTATCAGATGAATTGGGTGGCGCGCAGCCTGGTGACGCAGCGCACCTACACCATTGGGTTGCTCTTGCCGGCGATGACGCATCCCTTCTTTGCGGAGATTGCACGGGCAGTCGCGCAAACTGTGCGTCCCCATGGTTATCATGTGATCATTTCTTGTTTCGAGGAAGATCCCGAATTGGAAGCGAGCGAGGCTGAATCACTGCTGGCCCGGCAGGTAGATGGGCTCATCATTGCTTCCTCGCAGCCGCCGAGCAGCCTGGATTTGTTCAAGCGGGTTCGAGAGCGGCACGTGCCCTATGTTTTGATTGACCGGCAGATCGCCGGTCTGCGGGCTTCCTTCGTGGGGGTTGATAACCACGCCATCGGCAGGTTGGCGACGGAGCATCTTATCGCACGAGGCTGTTGCCGCATTGGGCACCTGCGCGGTCCAGAAGTAAGAATCGCCGCGGAACGACTGGAGGGTTACCGTCAAGCGCTGGCGAAAAGCGGATTGCCTGCCCGTGCATGTTATGTGGTGGAGAGCGGGTATCGAGACGAGGGTGGGTATGAGGGTATGCGGCAGTTGCTAGGAGTGCGCCCGATTCCGGACGGAGTTTTCTGCTACAACGACCTGGTTGCGATCGGCGCGATGAAGGCCATCCTGGAGGCAGGGCTGAAACTGCCCGACGATATTGCGGTGGTCGGAGCCGGCAACGTTCACTTCACCGACATGTTGGCCGTTCCACTCACGACTGTCGATCAGGGAACGGGCGAAATGGGAGTACTCGCAGCTGAACTTCTGGTTGAGAGAATCGCGTCGAAGCGTTCGATGCGGCCAACAAAAATTCTGATTCCGCCGAAGCTCGTGGAACGGGAATCGACCCGGCGGCAAGCGTAGAGTCTGTGGAGAAAATTAAAAAGTTTGTCCTGGTTGAAAAATGTATTGCCAGCGCCGTGAGCCAAGCGAAGAAACATTCGGGAAGCGGGTGTGCAAGGACGCCGCTCGCGCGCTATGCTGGGCGACTGAAGGAAATTTAAGTTGCTGAACATTCTGTTGCGCGTGTCATGTGTCCTGACCCTGGTGCTGTGGGCTGCGGGCCCGGCAGCGCCGGTTTTCGACGTGAATCTACCGCATGGCTTGGATTTCACGCTGCAGAATTCTCCGACTCCGCAGAAGTATTTGATTGAAACCATGCCCGGTGGAGTGGCGCTTCTCGACTATAACAATGACGGGTTGTTGGACATTTTTCTCGTGAATGGCGGGCGGGTCACGAGCCCCATGCAAACGCCCGAGAACTTTGACCGGCATGATCCAAAATATTGGAATCGGCTTTACCGGCAGAACAAAGACGGAAGCTTTACGGACGTGACGGAGCAAGCGGGCCTGGCCAATGTTGGAGATGGAAATTATGGCATGGGCGTGGCGGTGGGAGATTATGACAACGATGGCTATCCGGATCTTTACGTAACCAATTACGGGAAAAATATTCTTTATCACAACAATGGTGACGGCACGTTTACCGACGTGACCGCGAAGGCGGGAGTGGCCGCCGGCGGGTGGTCGGTTTCGGCGGGATTTTTTGATTACGATAACGACGGGAAGCTGGATCTTTTTGTAACCCGCTACATGGAGTGGGACACCAAGCACAGCAAAGATTGCGGGGGGAACTACCATACTTACTGTCCGCCGGAAGAATTTCCGGCCACGACCAGCATTCTTTATCACAACAACGGAGATGGGACATTTACGGATGTGAGCCAGCGCTCCGGCATCGCCGCCAAGAAGGGGCGTGCTTTGGGAGTTGCCTTCGCGGACTACGATGGCGACGGATTCACTGACATTTTTGTGGCTAACGATGGGATGCAGCAGTATCTGTATCACAACAATGGCAACGGCACTTTCACGGAAGTTGGGCTTGAAGCGGGCACCGCTCTTTCCGAGGATGGACGGCGGCTATCGGGCATGGGCGTGGTTTTCCAGGATTATGACAACGATGGCCGGCCCGATGTGATCGTTACTGAGCTGCCGCGGGAGATTTACGGCGTCTACCACAACGACGGTAACGGGTCGTTCACTTATCGCAGTCTCGAAACCGGACTTGGGGCACTCTCGAGTGGGAGTTCCGGCTGGGGGGTTGGGCTGGAAGATTTCGACAACGACGGTTGGAAAGATTTGTTCGTGGCTCAAGGACATGTGTTGGACAATGTGGAGAAAATCGATCCCTCGCTTCACTATCTCGAACAGCCGTTGGTGGCGATGAATCACAATGGGCGGTTCGAGCGGGTGGAGTCCGGAAGCACAGTGCCGGTGGCCGCGCGGGGAGCCGCGTTCGGCGATTTGAATAATGACGGCTGGCAGGATGTAGTGATGACGACTTTAGGCGGCCATCCTCAAGTATTTTTCAATCGTGGTGGCAAGGCACACTGGCTGGTGATTACTTTGCTCGGCACGCGCAGCAATCGGGATGGGTTCGGAGCGCGCGTGCAGGTGAATGGGCAGACACGATTTGCAACTTCAAGCGGCAGTTATCTTTCATCGAGCGACAAGCGGCTTCATTTCGGGCTGGGCACGGCGGAGAAGGCTAAGGTTGAAATCAATTGGCCATCCGGGATTCACCAGACATTGAATGATGTTCACGCCGATCAGTTTCTGGAAGTGCGTGAACCGGAGAAACCGTGATCCGCGCACTCTTATTCTTGTGGTTCGCCTGGCAGGCGGCATCGCCACAGGCGGGCGAGCACATGCAGGCGGGGATCGCGGCGGACAAGCAACGGCAGTTCGATGTTGCCATCAAGGAATTTAAGCAGGCGACCGAACTCGATCCGTCATTCGCGGATGGCTTTATCAGCCTCGGCCAGGCCTACATGGAGAACGGAGATTACGGCTCGGCCATCGCGCCGCTGAAGCATGCGTTGGAGTTGAACGCGGACTCACTGCCGGCTCACCAGTTGCTGGGATACGCCCTGCTCGCTCAAGGGTATGCGGGGGAGGCGATTCCGCACTTGCAGCGTTCGCCGGATAAAACTGCTTTGGGGATTGCAGAAATTCAGACCGGACAATTGGCGGAGGCAGTGGCAAATCTGCAGGCGGCGCAGGTAGCGCATCCGAACGATCCGGATATTCTTTATTATCTTGGACGCGCAAGCGGCCTGCTTGCGAAGCAATCCATTGACACCTTGCTGGCCGCTTATCCGGACTCTGCCCGAGCGCATCAGGCGATGGCGGAAAATTATTTTGTGCTGCGACGAATGCCGGATGCTGAAAAAGAATATACGGAAGCCTTGAAGCTGCGGCCGGGGCTGCCTGAGGCTCACTTGGCGCTGGGCGAGGTGTATGCTGGCGCGTTCCAATGGCCGAAGGCGGAAGAAGAATTTCGGATGCAAACCAAGCTGCAGCCGGGAAACGCAGAGGCCGCGTATCGTTTGGGCGAGGCGCTGATGGAACAAGGAAAGGTACACGAGGCACGAGGGGAACTTTTGCGCGCGGACCGATTGATGCCGGACATGCCGGAGACGCTCTATTCCCTGGGAAAAGCGGCATCGCTGGAAGGTGACGCCGCCGCGGCCGAGAAAGCGTGGACCAAACTTCTTTCTATCGAGAAGCAAAGTTCGCTGGCGGCGCAGGCTCATTTTGGGCTGGCAGGGCTCTACCGTAAACAGGGAAAGACGGCGGAGGCGCAGCGGGAGATGCAGGAGTTCCAGAGCTTGCAGGGCGCGGGGCAGGCAGCTGGGAAGCAGGAGGCGGCGCATTAGCGGGCGTAATGGTAAAACTAGCTGCGGGAAAATCATCAGAGTGCGAAAAAGATCACCTCAGGCGCTAAAGCGCGGGTCCATTTTTGACGAGTTTACGGCACGAGTAAACTCGTGCCCTTCCCGTTCACTTTTCGCAGCGCTGAAGCGCTGCGCCACCCAAAATCAAATAGGAGCACTTGATATGGAAGTGATTCGGCGTGGATTCCTTCGTAGTCTAGCTGCAACCACTTTTTTCTTTCTCGGATTTTTGCTGTTTTGTTCTTTCGTCGCGTTGCCTCTCGAAGCGGCTGAGCCTTCCTCGCGCAACCTGGATTCAGGCTGGCAATTTCGTGCCGTAGCCAACACCGATCGAGCCGACGTCAAGGAGTGGCATCCAGCGCAGGTTCCGGGCGTGGTTCAAACCGACCTACTGCACAGCAATCTCATCCCCGATCCTTTTGACCGAGATAATGAATTCCATCTGCAGTGGATCGGCCTGGCTGACTGGGAATATCAAACTACGTTTCAAGTGGATGCCGCTGCGCTGGCGCACGACCATATTGACCTGGTTTTTGACGGGCTCGATACATTTGCGGACGTCTATTTGAACGACCAGTCGATTCTCCACGCGGATAATATGTTCCGCCGCTGGCGAATTGCCGCCAAAACTCTGCTCAAACCGGGCGCAAATACGCTGCGAATCGTTTTCCATTCGGCGGTCGAGAAGATGATTCCGTACGTCAAGTCGCTGCCTTACGTTTTGCCTTCGATCTCGACCCAGACTTCTGGAAACGAAGAAAACATTGCGACCGCCCCTTACACGCGCAAAGCTCCGTACAACTACGGGTGGGATTGGGGGCCGCGCTACATGACCGAAGGGATTTGGCGGCCGGTGCGTCTGGAAACCTGGGATGCGCTGCGCATTGAGAATTTTCATATCCACCAGCAGAGCATCACCGCCGATTTGGCGAACGTCACGGCCGAGGTTGAGATTGATGCCAGCCGGGCCACGACGGCTACTCTCGCATTGGCTCATGACGAACTGTCTGGGCCGCAGACTGCGGATGGAAGCCAGACGCTGCAACTCAATGCCGGAATGAATCATGTTTCGTTTCCCCTGCGGATTTCAACGCCGAAGCTGTGGTATCCGGTGGGGTATGGAGCTCAGAGCCGGTACCGGTTTTCTGCTGTGATCCGTATCGGCCGCGAGGTGGCGGCTAACGCGGAAACGAAGACCGGATTGCGTTCTGTAGAGCTGCGCCGCGTTGCCGATCAGTGGGGGAAAAGCTTCGAGTTTGTGGTAAACGGTATTGCCGTTTTCGCTAAAGGCGCGGATGTCATTCCGTTCGACAGCTTTCCCAACCGGGTGACACCGGAGATTCATCGCAACATTCTCCAGGCTGCGCGCGACGCCCATATGAATATGGTCCGGGAGTGGGGCGGCGGGTACTACGAGTCCGACGATTTTTACGATATCTGCGACGAGCTCGGCATTATGGTGTGGCAGGAATTCATGTTCGGCGGGGATATGATTCCCGGCGACGTCGCCTTTCAGAAGAATGTGCGGCAGGAGGCGATCGACCAGATCAAGCGGTTGCGGGATCATCCCAGCATCGTGATCTGGTGCGGGAATAATGAAGTTGAAACCGGCTGGTGGCACTGGGGCGATCGTCAGGAGTTTAAGGCGTCCATCTCGCCCGATACTCGGGACCGGGTTTGGCAGGATTATGTGATTATGTTTGCCGACATTCTCAAGAGCGCGGTCAGTGAATACGCCGACCCCACGCCTTACACGCCCAGTTCTCCCAGCGCGAACTTTGAGGAAGTTCCTGATAATCAACACAACGGCGATATGCACTATTGGGCGGTGTGGCACCAGCAGGCGCCGGCAGAAGACTATACCAAGCAGTTTCCCCGCTTCATGTCGGAATACGGGTTTCAATCTTTTCCCGAGATGCGGACCATCCGCACGTTTGCCAACAAGCCGGAGGACTTCGATATCCGCTCGACCGTCATGCAGGCGCACCAAAAGAATAAGGGAGGGAATGAACGCATCCTGACTTACATGCTGCGCGAGTACCGCGAGCCGAAGGATTTTGCTTCGTTTGTTTATCTGAGCCAGGTACAGCAGGCGGAGATCATCAAGATCGGGGCGGAGCATTTGCGCCGGCAGCGGCCGCGGACCATGGGTTCCCTCTATTGGCAGTTGAACGATTGCTGGCCGGTGGCGTCATGGGCCAGCATCGATTACTACGGACGCTGGAAGGCTCTCCAGTATTATGCCCGGCGGTTTTACGACGATGTGCTGATCTCGCCCTTTTTGCACGACGACAAAGTGGATGTATACGTGGTCTCGGACAAGCTTCAGCCACTTTCCGGAGCGATCCACATGCGGCTGCTCGACTTCTCGGGGAACTCTTTGATGGAGGAAACGAAGGACGTGCAAATTCCCGCGCAATCGAACGTGATTTATTTCAGCGTGGATAAGGCGGCCCTGGCGGGGAAGGCCGACCTGCGCAAGAGCTTTCTGGTGTTTGACCTGGAAGTGGCCGGGAAGAGAGTGTCCCGGAACCTTATATTCTTCGATGCGATGCACAATCTGGAGCTGCCGGTTGCGCCCAAGATTGAGACGACTCTGACTAAAACCGGGGACGACTATGCCGTTACTTTGCAGTCACCGAAGCTGGCACGGAGCGTGTATCTATCTTTCGGGGATCTGGATGTTCAGAGCTCGGACAATTACTTTGATCTGCTTCCGGGAGAGCAGGTCACGATTCACCTCAAGTCTGCCGCGGCGCAGGAGCAGATTCGAACGGCTCTGAAAGTCACCTCACTTACAGAGGCTTTCAATTCGAATTGACCCCTCCTGCTTGCCTGGCGATTTGTGCGGTAAATAGGGGTGTTCGGCGTTCGCCCCGGTCGCCTCAGCCTTCGCTTCGGGTCTGCCAAACCTGAGTTTTCCAGTATTTGGGCCATACCCGGCCCTGCCAGCCACCGCCAGCAATAGCCCTTCGGCCGCTCCTGGCATGTCCTTTCGAGACCTTCCGCAATTGGTACTGGAGACCGCACACTTGACTTTTGCACAGGGAGTTTCGACAGAAGACAGCTTACTCAACCACACATGGGCCACCTCCCCACCCGTTGGAATGCGCTTGTTGTCGTGCTCGCCCTAGCCACAATGCTGGGCTGCCAGGGATTGAGCACCAGCAAACCTGCCTCGCAAGGCACGAATCCCCAGACAGTAGGCCTGAATGCCGCACCCGCTAGCATCAGCTTTGGCAACGTGCAGATTGGAACGAGCCAGAGTCAGTCCGATACGCTGAGCAACACTAGCGGAACCAGCCTCACCATCACGCAGGCTACCGTGACCGGGAGCGGTTTTAGCACTACTGGATTAAATCTGCCTTTGACCCTGGCCGCCGGACAAAGTACCACCTTTAGCATCGTGTTTGCCCCCCAGGCGGCCGGGAGCGTGAGCGGGAACCTGGCTCTCACCAACGACGGCGCGAGCAGCCCCTTGAATATCGCGCTTTCCGGTACGGCAGTGCCGGCGGGAGACCTTACGGGAAATCCGACCAGCCTCAGCTTTGGCAGCGTGCAGGTGGGGGCCAATCAGACGCAAACTGAAACCTTGAAGAACTCCGGTGGCGAGAATCTTACAATTTCCCAGGCGACCATTAGTGGTACGGGGTTCAGCTACACGGGGCTGAGCCTGCCGCTGACGCTGGCACCAAACCAAAGTACGACATTTGGCGTGGTTTTCACGCCGACGTCGGCGGGCGCCGGCAACGGAATCTTATCGATCACCGCAGGCGGGTCGAGCACTACGCTGGATATTGCTCTTTCTGGAACTGGGGTGATGCCGGTAACCGCAGCTATCCTAACCGCAACGCCTGCCAGCCTGACGTTCACGAACGTCCAAGTCGGCAAGAATCAGGCGCAAAGCGGGACCGTGACGAATACCGGCGGCTCGAATGCAACGATCTCTCAAGCTTCGGTTAGCGGTACGGGGTTCAGCATTTCGGGATTAGGCACAAACGTCACTCTGGCGCCGGGGCAAAGCGCAGCTTTCAGCGTGACCTTTGCGCCGCAGTCTTCGGGCAATTTTAGCGGAAGTGTCGCAATCGCTTCGAGTGCTTCGAATCCAACTCTGAGTGTAACGCTCAGCGGCTCTGCGATTGCCCAGAGTCAAGGCACATTGAGTGTCAGTTCCGTCAACGTTGGGAGTGTTACGGTTGGGACCAGCGGAACTCAGATCGGGACGCTGAGCGCCACGGGTGCGAGCGTATCGGTCTCCTCGGTCAGCCTGAGCGGGACCAACCCTTCTGAGTTTTCCATCAGCGGCCTCTCGTTTCCGGTCACCGTTACCACGAGCCAGCCGGTTACCTTTACGGTCACGTTTACGCCTGGCGCCACGGGAACGGCCTCGGCGTCGGCTTCATTTAGCGGCACTGCCTCCAATTCGCCAACCGGCGCAACCTTGACGGGCACGGGCACGGCGGCGCCCGTTCATAGTGTGAGCTTGTCATGGAAGGCCAGCAGTTCTTCGGGCATTACGAGCTACAACGTGTATCGCGCCGTATACGGGGGAAATTCCTGCGGTTCGTATTCGAACATCGGGTCCACGCCGGGTTCGAGCACAGCGTATACCGATAGTGTGGTGGCTGACGGCACGACCTACTGCTACGCGACCACCTCGCTAGATCCGAGCGGTGAAAGCGGATATTCCAACATTACCCAAGCCGTGATTCCTCCTCCGTAGTCCTTCCAGCTTGTGTGGGCGGATTGGTACGGGCTCGTTCGGACTAAGTTTTGGGCGACGAGCTTGCCGGCTTGATTTTCTTTTATCTTGTTGAAATCAAATATCTTTGGGGGACAGTTGCAGTAGGCTGCAACGGGGTCGCAGAAATTATCAGTCTTGACAGTTCTGAGCTTCGCGCTAGAGTAGCAATGTAGTTGTGGCCGCAGGCAACCCTCCCCCATCCTGTTTTATCCAAATGAGGAGTTTAATATAATGAAATCGATTACCAGGTTTTCGGTGGGGTTAGCGTTTGCCGCGCTTTTGTGCTTTGCGCCCAGCGCTTTTGGTCAAAGCCCGGTGAACATGAAGGCGAACGGCGTGGGATATAGCTTTCTGAACAGTACACCGTCTGGCTTCCTGGCCTTTACGCTCAGCCTTGGCGGCAACCAGGGCGGGAGCAGCAGCGGGTGCAGCAACGAAGGCCGGAACGACAGAGGTTGGGATGGCTGGGGCGGCGGCGGTAACAACGGAGGCGGTGGGTGCACGTCGCTGCCCGAGGGCGGGACAGCCCTGATGTACGTGTTGCTGGCCGGCCTTTGTTGCCTCGGAGCCATGGTTTTCCGCTCACGGCGGCAAGCATCTCTGGGCGAAACCAACTAATTGGCCAACTTGAGCTTTGTCTGAACTCCGACAGTCCAGACCGATTCAAATCCGAACGGCGTGCTGAAATCAGGCACGCCGTTTTCGTTGTACGTACGCCTTTCTGGCCTACGTCCTCAAACCCGCAGCGCGCAGCCGGGATGTCTGCCGTGTTTATTGCACCCCCCCAGGGACCGCGGCTACACAATGGGGTCGTAACCGATTGCTATCAATGTCGCAAGTCATGGACATAAAGTGCAAATTCTTGCACACACATCAGCGAGCGAGATCTTAGCTGAGTGGCAATTGCGTTTCGCGAGCGTGATGCGTCCCGACCCATTCTGGAATTGAGCCTATTTGGTGCTAAGTGGCAATGACATCAATAAGTTATGTACTTGTCTCCGGTGCCTTGGGACTACGCCCGAGCGGAAACGGGAGAGCTTCCAGGAAAAATCGCGAACCATAAGGTCATGAAGTATCACACTCCTACAACAGGAAGTAACATGCCGCTGGGTACTTTGTAACGCTTGCAACAATCTGCAATCCGATGTAAGCTCATTGTCATCAGGGCAGGCTGGCTTATCAAGCCGGTCGCGGTTCTCCCCCAGCCCGATGGTTCCAAGGTAATTCTGTGCGGGTCCGGCCAGAGAAGGCGGAAGCCTCTTGAGAGGCCGTTGTGGTTTGCTATATTCCCTATAGGAATAGTTGTTATTAGACAGGCACATCACTTTTGGCATTCGACCTGCTCCATGCACCCTTAGAACTGAGCACGGTGACCCGGAAACGGAAAATAGCCTTTGCGTAACTAAACGATTTTTTGAGTCCATCTCAGTTGAAGTAAGCAGGAAAAACAGCATTCCCCCCAGTTTCCTGCCCAACGTTGCTATCCCCCTTAGGTCTCATTATTGAGATCTCGACAACAGACTTGTAGTTGAAATTTGGGGTCACTGTGAGAAGTGACTTAGAGGGCGAAGCTATGGCCGTAAGCAGCTTGTCATTGGCGGTTCCGCAGCCGGTTCCACTGGCCGAAACGGATGCTGAAAACTGGTACGCGCTACAGACGCGCTCCCGTCACGAAAAAATTGTGGTGCAGCGGCTGGAAGAGCGAGGCGTGACGACCTTTCTGCCTGTGGTCACAGAGGAGCACCGCTGGAGTGACCGCAAGAAGCAAGTGCAGGTGCCGCTTTTCGGTTGCTATGTGTTCGCGAAGTTTGCGCCCAACCGGGCGGAGCGCTTGCGGGTTCTCCGGGTAGATGGAGTATTCGGCCTGGTCGGCGACAGGGGCGAAGGCGCACCTATTCCCGACGAGCAAATCGATGCGGTCCGCAGCTTGGTGGGCGGGCAACTGCCCTGGGCTTCGCATCCCTTCCTCAAGATCGGGCAGCGGGTGCGAATCCGGAGCGGAGCGCTCGACGGCCTGGAGGGCATACTGGTGTCGCGCAATGGGGACCGGACGCTGGTCATTTCCGTGGATGCGATCCAGCGGTCGCTGGCGGTTCGGGTGGAAGGATACGAGGTCGAACCGGTCTGAAGCTGTCCTGAAATCAGGTCTATTTCCCCTGTAAGGATCCACTCACCCTTGACGGAAACCAGACACGAAACAATTCGTTTGCTGATCGTAAGCCGGGACCCGGCTGTTCTGCGTCAGCTTTGGTCCATGGAAGAATCCAACGCCTGGCGTCTGGAAACTGCGGCGAGTTGTTGGGATGCCATGGAGCAGGTGCAATCCGGCATAGCACCCCACCTGCTGTTGCTGGACCTTCCCCGCGGCGAGGCCGACGGCCTGCACCTCTTGCGGTGGCTGCGCCGGCTGCGCCCCAATCTTCCGGTCATTGCGATGTGTTACCGGGATGATGCAGCGAGAGAGAAAGAAGCAACCCGCCTGGGAGCGGGAGAGATTCTACTCAGGCCGCTCGACGAGCATCAACTCGAATCCGTGATCCGGCGGCATCTTCATCTGGGGCCGGCAGCAAACCGACCGGCGGGAAATGGGGCGGGAGGAAACGGCAAGGCCGAAATCGTAAGCGAAAATGTTGAGCAGCTGGGCGAGGACGCATTTTTCATCAGCGCCAGTCTGATTATGCAGAAGCTTCGCGCTCAGGCGGCGCTGCTGGCGCAAAGCGATGTCCCGGTACTCATTCTGGGAGAGGGCGGGACCGGGAAATACACGGTCGCAAGCCTGATTCACAAGCTCTCCGTCCGCTCCGGCTTCAGGCTGGTTAAAGTAAATTGCGCGGAAATGCCGGAGGCACTGCTCGAAGCCGAACTGTTTGGGCAGGACGATGCCAGCGCCCCCCCAACGATTTTCGGAAGGTTTGCGGCGGGCGAAAAAGGCACGATCTATCTCGACGAGATCGCGGAGATGCCGGCTGCACTGCAATCCCGGCTGCTGCAGGTATTGCAAACCCAGAGCTCGCAGAACCAGATTCTGCAGAACCAGGGATTGCAAAATCAGGGATTGCATAGCAGCGAGTTCCGAAGGCCAGCCGGCGCCGATGCGATCCCTGCCGATGTGAGGATACTGGCAGCGAGCAGCGCCAATCTTGAACGTGCACTGGCGGAGAAGAAGCTCCGGGAGGACTTGTATTATCGCTTGAGCGCCTTCACCGTGCACGTGCCCTCATTGCGCCAGCGGAAGGACGAGATTGCAATTCTGCTGCGGTACCTGATGCACAAGCTGGCCAAGCACTACAACCTTGCTCCCCGCGAATTTTCATCCGCCATGCTGGATGCCTGCCAGAATTACTCTTGGCCGGGCAACTTGAAAGAACTGGAGACGTTCGTGAAACGCTACCTGGTTGCGGGCGACCAGGAGTTGACGCTCGGTGAAATGAACTTAGATACGGCGGAGCTCGCCGAAAATGCTCCGCCTCCGCGGGTAGTTAGATCGGTGGTGACTCCATGGGAACAGAAAGAATCGGGACCGGAACAACCCAAACCGGAGTCGCTGAAGTCCCTGATTCAGGGCATCAAGTCGGAAGCGGAACAGAATGCCATCGGAGCGGCGCTGCGAAGAACCGGCTGGAATCGAAAAGCAGCCGCGCGCCTGCTCCGGGTCAGTTATCGCACATTGTTGTACAAGATCGATCAATACCACATGCGCGCGCCGGAATCCTATCTTTCGCCGCTGCCGGTGGACGAATTTTCGGTGTACGGCAACGAGGTCAAGGGCAACGGCAAGGCAAGTTGAAGCGCGCCACTCAGGAGATGCCGGGAGTTGACCGGCAAGGAGCAGCTATGACCATAAACACACGCACGGGGTGGAGAGGACGATTGGCCACGCTGCTTTTCTGCGCTCTGTTCGCCGGTTCGCTCATCTCCGGTTCACTCTGGGCGCAAACCGCCGCGGCGGGGCACGATGCGGACGCTTCGTCCGGAAAGCCGCACGACGACAGTTTCGTAATCGGCAATGACGACGTGCTGGCCATTAATGTGTGGAAAGAGCCGGATATCTCGCGCTCGATTCCGGTCCGCTCGGACGGAAAAATCTCGCTCCCGCTGGTCGGGGAAGTCCAGGCGGCCGGGCTTACGCCCTTGAAGCTGGAAAAAGATATTGCCAGCAGGCTGAAGAACTTTATCTCCGAGCCGGAAGTTACGGTGATGGTCCAACAGGTCAACAGCCAGAAATTCAACATCCTGGGCCAGGTGGTAAAGCCGGGATCGTACGTGATCGCCAATTCTCCGACGGTGCTGGACGCGATTGCATTGGCCGGCGGCTTCCGCGATTTCGCCAAAAAGAAATCCATCTATGTGCTGCGGCAGGGATCGAGCGGGGAGTCGCGCATTCCGTTTAATTACAAGGATGTCAGTGAAGGCAAGAACATGTCGCAGAACATTAAGCTGCAGCCCGGCGATACGATCATTGTTCCGTAAGCACTATCAATGAGAACCCTTGATTCATTCCGGTTGGGTTTGATCTTGCTGGCCAGCGTCCCGGTTTGGCCGCAGGAGCAGCCCAGCGCCCCGGTGCCGGCGGTGACCGGCCCCATCATTTCCGTCTCCATGAACGGCGACCAGAACAACGAAGACCGCATGCTGACGCCTCCTCCGGTGAGCGGACAAACCTATCCGCTGGCTTTTGCTTCCGAGGAGCGAGCCAACTACCTGCGCGGCGGCGTTATCTTCAATACCGCCTACTCCGACAATGTGCTGGGTGCGACCAGCCTCACACCGATAAGCGATGTGAGTTATTCGGTCTGGCCCACGATCGCGATCGACCAGACCCTGACGCGGCTGCACTGGGTGCTCTCCTACGCACCGGGATTCACGTTCTATGAGCACACCAGCTCCCGCAACGAGGCGGATCAGAATCTGTCGCTGGACTTGCAGTACCGGCTGAGCCCGCACGTGACGGTCAGCCTGCGCGATTCGTTCCAAAAGACGTCGGACGTATTCAATCAGCCGGAGGAAGGTTTGGCGGGAGCGGTTTCCGCCGGGGCGCAGGGCGCGAACGATTCCGTGATTGCGCCCCTGTCCGACCGGCTCAGCAATACCGGCAACGCGGGCATCACCTATCAATTCGCCGCCAACGCCATGATCGGGGCCAGCGGAACCTTTACCAATCTGCACTACCCGAACCCTACCGAAGTGCCGGGACTCTACGATGCGGCTTCCCGAGGGGGATCGGCGTTTTACAGCTACCGCCTCTCCAAGCAGCACTATATCGGTGCGACCTATCAATATCAGGAACTGCTCTCTTATCCGGCTGGAGGAACGAACCAGACGCAGACAGATGGTTTTTTTCTTTTCTATACTTTCTATCCGGCGCCCACGTTCTCGTTTTCGCTGTTTGGCGGTCCGCAATATTACAACGCAGGCCTGCAATACACCGATGCGACTCCGCCGACCGTGCCGGCGGCGCAAACCTGGTCTCCGGCTGGCGGCGCCAGCCTGAACTGGCAGGCGCAGCACACCGGCGTGGCAGTCAGCTATTTGCACAGCATCAGCGGCGGTGGCGGCCTGATTGGGGCGGTCGAACTGGACAGCGCGAATGCTTCAGTACGGCAACAGATCACGCGCAACTTCAGCGCCTCACTGGCTGGAACTTATGCGAATAACGGCGTGCTCGCGCTTCCCGACCTGGGCGGGCATTCCCTCTCTGGAAGCGCCGCCCTGCAGCGGCAGGTGGGCGAACATCTGAATCTGCAGGTTGGCTATACCCGGCTGCACCAGACCTACGGCTTCTTTTCCGCGAACCCGGACACGAATCGCGAGTGGGTTTCCATCTCTTATCAATTTGCCCGACCCTTGGGAAGATAATCCTGGGAAGATAGTCCTGAGAACATAAAATTATGTCTGAAGATTTCGAAGAGAAAAATCCGGCGGGCTTCGATCTCCCGCATTATCTGGGAATCGTCCGCCGCCGTCACATGCAGTTTCTGATCCCACTGGCGCTGGGCTTTCTCGCCGTGTGGGGCGCCAGCTGGGTGCTGCCGTCACGGTATCGCTCCGGCACCTTGATTCTGGTGGAGCAGCCCACCATGCCGAAGGATTACGTCACGCCCAACGTGAACGACGATCTGCAGGACCGCTTGCGCAGCATCACGCAGCAGATTCTGAGCCGCACGCGATTGCTGCACATCAGCGATCAGTTGAACCTGTACGCCGATGCGCACGGCCACCTTTCGCCCGACGACAAGGTGGAGCGGATGCGCAAAGACATTGAGATTGAACTGGTGCGCGACACAGAAAACCGGGTCAGCGCCTTCAACGTTTATTACTCGTCGCACGATCCTCACGTGGCCCAGCAGGTGACCAGCGAACTCACCAACCTGTTCATCAGCGAGAACCTAGAAGTGCGCCAGCAGCAGTCGGAAGATACCACGAAATTTCTCGAAGGCCAGCTGGAGACCGCCCGGAAAACCTTGTCCGATCAGGAAGAAAAGATTCGCGAGTTCAAGGGACAGCACGTCGGCGAGCTGCCGGCGCAGGTAGCGAGCAAT
>Ga0182015_10000477_pt1 | contig 57167 bp, 70 predicted proteins | sample 712P3MmetaG_FD_120478 | JGI IMG/M metagenome (GOLD analysis project Ga0182015, IMG submission 120478) | Permafrost microbial communities from Stordalen Mire, Sweden - 712P3M metaG | ecosystem: Environmental > Terrestrial > Soil > Wetlands > Permafrost | place: Sweden: Stordalen | collected...
TGCAACCGAGCACATGGCGCGGTCGGTCAGAACAGATCTCGCTCGATCAAGTGGGCTGAGAAGCAAGAAAAATTCCAGCCGAAGGAGACGTGTTTTTTCTTGCATTCTCCCTTTATAGAACTAGCTAATTGGCGCGTTGCACTGCCTTGCTGTCAAACACGCGATCGATCCTGACGAACCAGAGACACTCGCTCTTCGCGCTGCATGAATATTGATGCCTCTCATTGCTCGGAACCTGGGCGTAACCGCCGGGTCCGAGAATCGCAGGTGGCATGCTGAACGTCTCGACTTTGAATTCGCCTTTAATCAGATTATTTCTTCCACCGCCGTATGAAAATGCCACGAGTAGATGCAGCCTTTCTCCATTTTCACCAACACGGCCGAGGGCCCAGTGTCGGGATCCCCCGCTTCGAGGGCGGTACTAAGACACGGTATGTCTGAATGTGATGCAAAATTCGCATTCTGCAAAGGGTGAATCACGGGTTCGCGCGGCGAATCGGAAGAGGCAGATGTAGCGACGCAAATGAACAACACACCAAGTGAAATCGCCCGCAGAGCGCCATACCTAAAGTTGCGGCGCAGAAAGAAACGCCGGACATCGCCGCGGCCATTGCTTCTTGGCTTCATCGATGGACTCCTCTGCGGCCTCTGCTCGCGCGCTGGACCGACCGCGAAAGAATATCAGAATTTCGCCGCGGCGGCTTGCCGCCGCTTTCTGTAGCCCACGCTCCAAGAAACGGAGCCAGTTTCATTAATGCCGCTCCTTTCTGTAGCGCACGCTGAAGAAACGGAGCCAGTTTCATTAGCTTAAACCCCAGAGCGCTGTCATCCCGACAGAGGCCGCTTTTTGGCCGACGAGGGACCTGCTTTCGTCTTTGGATTTCCCGACCCGCTTGATACGCCGTGAATGCAATGCTTTTGCCTTCGCAAGCCTGTAAACTATTCACCGAACAATTCCGCGGCGTGATTCCCTTTCTCCATCTCGGACCGGTAACCATCCCAACATTCGGCCTCATGGTGGCCTGCGCCATGCTCGCCGCGTTTTTCATGTTGCGCGCGGACTTGATTCGCCGCGGACTCGTTGCGCCAACCGACAATCTCCCCGTAAAACGTTCCGGCAAGCCCGCCGCGAATATTCGCTCAGCAGCGAACGCCGAAGCGGAAATGTTGATCGCGATTCCCTGTTTGGCTGGGATCGTCGGCGCGAAGCTCTACCACGTCCTCGAATCGCCGGCGGATTTCTTCGCCCATCCGCTCGGCCAGATCGTCAGTCCTTACGGCTTCGCATGGTTTGGCGGTTTGCTCGCAGGATTCGCGGCCTTCGTCCTGGTTGGCCGCCGGCAAAAGATCCCGCTCCTGACATTGCTCGACGCAGGCTCGCCCGCCGCCGCTCTCGGCTACGGTATCGGACGCATCGGCTGCTTCCTTTCCGGCGACGGCGATTACGGCATCCCCACTTCTCTTCCCTGGGGCATGAGTTTTCCAAACGGCTTGGTCCCCACGACGCAGCGCGTCCATCCCACGCCGATTTACGAATTGATCGTGGCGTGCTTCATCGCGTGGTGGCTGTGGAGAATCGGCGCGCGCCAGATTCAGGAAGGTGGTCTAAAATACGGGCTAACATCCGTTGACGGACCCGCGAATCCGGAATTATATGCACAACTCCAAGAAAGCTCCCGCCGGCGAATTCCGTCGAAAGTCCCGCCGACGCGAGCCTCGCAGCCTGACCGAGGCCAGCGGCGTCCGCCAGACGGGTCGGTCTTCGCAAGCTATTTAATATTGACGGGCTTTGCGCGTTTCCTGGTCGAATTTATCCGCATCAACCCGCGTTCATTTCTAGGAATGTCCAACGCGCAAGCTGCCGGCCTCGCCTGCGTCATCGCCGGAGCGATCTTGTCATTCTGGCTGGCGAAACACGATCGCCACACGGCAGTTTTGCCGTGATACTTGTGGCGAAGCCATTCTTCCGAAGCCGCAGGAGTTGCGAAGAAGGTGTAAATGTAGCGCCGGGGCCTTCAGCCCGGCAGCTTTTATAGAAATTGTTACCCCCCCCGCAGGGCCACAACATTCGCGTTCCCGACCACTCTTATGGCGTCAGCAGCCAACGGCCGGGATTTCGCGCCGTTTCGCGAGCTTTAGCCAAGCGGATTCCGAGCAGCCCGTTGGTCACAATTGCCCGGCACGACGCCGGATCCACCTCGGCCGGCAATTCACAAATACAAAAAAGATGTGCGGGAGTAACGTCACGGTTTTCGCCGCGCATAAAAGATTGATCTCGTGCCGCGTGCATGCACATCGCAGCTAGCGATTTGGCGTCAATGGGCGGAGGGCCGCGCAAAGTACCGGGCGAATGCGCGACGCGAGGCGCGCTAACACGATCGTCGCAACCGTTGCGCGCAAATATCAGCAGCCAGTTAGGTTCCACGCCCAAAGAAATGTCCGTGCTTCGGTAACCAGGCACCGAGGCGAGAGCGCTCACGAAATCGCCGGCCTCTGCCACGTCCACTTCCATCTGTCCCAACAACTCACACTCCGCCTCCAACCAGTCTTCAAGTTCGTTGCCTGCGGAATCCTTTCCGCGCACCCGGAATTTCTCGTAAGCCAGACGCGCCACGCCATCGTAAGCGGAAAGCAGGCAATCCGTGAGGTCGCATAAAGCTACGTGCTCTCGCAGCGACTCGACGAGCGGCGCCGCTCTAACATGTTTCTGCGCCGGAACCGAGCGCCCTGCTATCGCCGTTGGCTTCATGACCATTCATCCTCTCTGCGAAATGTCGCAATCTTCTGTCGTGTCGACCGGACAACGGCGGAACTCTTGTTCCCCTCATATGTGTAGGGGCGCAGCATGCTCCGCCCGCTTCAACCCCGCCAAGCAATTTTGAGCTCGGTCTAAATCGCCAACCCCACGCATGCGAACGGCTTCAAAACCCGCCTCCTAAACGCAATCCCGCCAAACATTATTCGGGCCGGTGAATTCTCACTAAAAAGCTTTCCCCGCGAGCGCCTTCTCAGTGATGTCTTTTCGCGCCTTCCCACCAGCATTCGCCGTCGAGCTATTTGTGTCATCGCCCGCCCGCGACCGCAGGAGTTTCTTCACCTCCGGCGCGGCTTTGAAGGCCGCTCCCCGTCTCTCTTGCGGGCCCGTGCGTTGATCGAGTCCAGCCATAAACTTGTGCGACACCGACTGCGGCATAAAAGCATAGAGTGAGGGTGCCGCCGGATGTTCCGCGAGCACGGCCTTTTCATTCAGCAGCGCCGTCATTTCCGATTGCAACGTATGCGAATTCAGCGCGCGATCGCCGAGCGTACGAACTCCATGTTGCACAACCGGTAGCCACAAACACGCTTCCGATAGAGCGATCGCCACCAGCAAAGTCGCAGAACGGTTCACCACGCTGTTCGGTAAGATCGTATCCACGTCCGTCGGACAGAATCTCACCGGCGAGAACGATGTCGAACCGCGCCGCGCGCAACGACAACTCCGCCTCCGCAGTCGTATCTACGTATTGAATAGCGCAACCTTCGCGCTCGAGTTGTTTAAGGGTGAACGAGGTTGACGGTGAGATGTGGCCGGCTACAAGAATGCGCGCTGCTGTCGTGCATGGCATGATTTCCCCTTCTGACGGGGAACGAGCGATCGATGCCGACGCGCCCGCTATTTTGCAAGCCTCCTCTGTGCGAGGCCTTCGCAAAAAGCTGACGAATCGGAACGCGTGCAGCACGCGTCAGATGGCGCTGCAAGCGCATGCCTCGTTTTACGAGATATGTGGTTCGTAAATATCCGCATCTTTCCAGTGCCGTTTGCGCCGGTAGTTTCTCTCGAACGGGGTTTCGTCGGACCGCGTGCGGCACTGGACCAGATGCTCCAAACATTCCGCCCATTCCCGTATTCCTTATCGGGAATTCGCGAAGGAAACATTAGAGACATTCTCGGGTACTCTTCCCCTTCCAGCTCGACAGAATCCAATATTAGGAGCGCAAAAACTTTGTTTCAATTCGCAACAGTACGGCATTTTCTTTGCGGGGCCTACTTAAGTGCAAGATTCAAAAGAGGAAAACGTCTGTCCCGCTTCGGCGATAATTGCACGAATTATTTCTCCACCCTGCCGATTGAGGACTCACTCAGACGCTTATGGTGTTCAATCTTAGACGTCGGCGTTTGTGTTTATCAGTTAATAAACTTTCTCGAAAAGGGCGGCTAATACCCGGGTAATCGCCACAAAAAACGATCTCAACGCCGAAAAACCCCTCCCGCGCATAATCTGCTTGACACCCTATTAACGTAAGAGTAATGTAGCGCTCGGAACGGAAATCCTGGGTTCTCCTTCTGTTTCGTCAAGACTTTTTAGTTGTCGCTGCTACGGGTTTAGCGGTGTGCCTATTCGACTGACCAACAAGTTCGACCCGAGCGCAAGCATCTAATCGTGTCACGAAAACAACGAGAACCAGCCAGCGTTTCGAATGAGCGCCCTCAGAGCGCCGATAATAATTCCATCCCCGCGGGTATTTTCAGCTCCCGATCGAAACATCCGCTTCAAGCCGCTTCGCGCCCGCTGGCCACTTTAGCGCAGACGTTCGACGAGTTTTTGTTCGAACTCGATGCCGGCGGCAAGTTTCAGGGCGTTTGGAGTTCCAGCCCTGCTCTCACCAACGCGCGGCACTCACAATTTCTGGGCCGCCACGCCATGGAAGTGCTGGGAGAAGAAGTTTTTCGCCCGTTTAGCGCCGTTTTCCATCGCGTCATCGATACCCAACAGAGTGACGGCATCGAATTCCGCGTCGATTCTAAGGACGGCGAACGCTCGTTCTACGCTCGTGTTTTACCGGTGGCCCGCCGCTCCGGCCAGCCTCCTTCTGTTTCTTTGCTCACTCACGACATTACCGCCCAGAAAAAAACCGAAGAAAAGCTGCGCAGTAGTGAAGCCTTGCTGGCGCAGGCCGAGCAGCTCGTCGATATGGGAAGCTGGGAAATTGATACCACACTTCAAACACTCACTTGCTCCGACAATCTCTCCCGCATACTGGGCCTGGATATTCAAGATCGCGAGTTCAACCTGCGGAAGATGCAAGACCACCAATTGCCTCCCGAAGAAGCGCAGATGGCGCGCGAAGACTTGCGAGCGGCCGTCGAGGACGGAATTCCGTTCGAGCATGACCTTCATTACACACGGCCCGATGGCGTGCCCCGCAATCTCCGCGCGCGCGGGTTCCCCGTTCACGACGCGGACGGGCACGTTCTACGCGTGGCAGGAGTGACGGAAGATCTCACCGACCGTTTGAAGGTTGAGGAAGGCCTGCGCCGCGTCTCCGACCAGCTGATCACATTGCGCGACGAAGAGCAGCGTCGTGTGGCGCGCGATCTGCACGAAACTGCTTCGCAAGGCATGGCCGCGTTGAAAATGGCCCTCGCGCGCGTGGGGGATACGGCACAAAGTTTCTGCAATCGGCACGCGATTTCGCCGAAGAGGTGATTCAGCAGATTAGAACCGTTTCTTACCTCCTGCATCCCTTGCTGCTCGACGAAGCAGGCTTGGCGCCGGCCTTGCGTAGTTTCGCAAACGGCTTCGCGCAGCGCAGCGGCATCCCGGTGAAAGTCAAAATCAAACGCGGTCTCGGGGCCTTGCCTAGAGAAATGGACATCGCGCTGTTCCGCGTGGTGGAGGAGTCCCTAACCAACGTCCACCGCCATTCCAAAAGCCGTGTGGCGAAGATCGTGTTGGAACGCGTGCGCGGCAAAGTGCGCGGCACGATCGAGGATCGTGGAGTAGGCATGCCCCCCGCCTCCGCCGCGACAGGTTGGATCCGCCCATGGGTGTAGGCATCGCGGGAATGCGCGAGCGCGTAAAACAACTCGGCGGCGTTCTCGATATTCAGAGCGAACCCGGGCGCGGAACCGCCATTCGCGTCGAGCTGCCCCTTTCAGAGGCCGCGCGAACCGGCGACGAAAAGCTGAACGAAACTATCCGTGGCGCAAAAACGGCAATCACTTCAAAGCCGGCGCCGAATCGCGATTGATCGAGCAAAACAATTTTGCGACCAAACGAGGCCACACCATGTCAAGAGAATCGGCAGCAGTAGCGGTCAGAGAAGCTCCGGCGCCGCCCAGGCCACCTATCTCGAAAATGTATCGCGTTCTCATCGTTGACGACCATTCCGTCGTGCGCCGGGGAATTCGTTCGCTGTTGGAATCACAGCCCGGCGTGGAAGTTTGCGGCGAAGCCGCCACCGGCGTGGAAGCGCTGCACAAGGTCAACACCGAGCATCCAGATCTCATGGTGCTCGACCTCACCATGCCGGAAAAGAATGGCCTGGAAGTTACGCGCGTCGCGCGCCAGCAATCGCCCACCACCGACGTGCTGATTCTCACCATGCATTTTTCCGAAGAGATCGCCAAGGAAGTGTTGCGTTGCGGCGCGCGAGGTTATCTGTTGAAATCCGATGCGGACCACGAACTGCTCGCCGCCGTGCGTCATATCCAACGGCACAAACCTTTTTTCACCAGCAAGCTGGCCATGAGCATGGCGGAAAGTTTCGTGCGCGACCCCGGTACCCGCGAGACCGGCGCCCCGGAAGTGCCTCTGTCAGCCCGCGAGTTGGAAGTGGTGCAATTGCTCGCCAGCGGAAAGAGCAACAAAGAAGCTGCCGCCATGATCGGGGTCTCCACGCGAACAGTGGAAAGCCACCGCAACCACATCATGCGCAAAATGGAATTTCAGAGCTTCAGCGACCTCATCCGCTTCGCCATACGCGCCAACCTGGTCCAGCCGTAAAAAAATTCATTACGCATCGGGGAACGGGTCTTTGAAGTGGGCGTTGGGTTCCAGAATTATTCGATTGCGGGCGTAATCCAGTATCACCGTAAACCTGCGAAGCACTTCCGTGCCGATCATGCGCTTTTGGTCCGGGTTTTCGGAGCAGCACGAGTCTATGGGTCCATCCAAGCGAAAGGATCCTAGTTGCAAATATAACGCGAGCCCGACCACGCCTTCGCCCGGCTGTCCCAACCCAACGCCCGTCTGCACCTTGCGCACCGGGCCAGTCGTATTCGCGATGCTGGGTTCATCCACCGCGTCGCTGGAGCCGCTATCGATCAGAAATTCTCCGCTCTCGGGCTCTACTCCCGGCACAGCAACAATGCCATCGATATACGGCCAGGGTCCGCGAAATTTAACGGGAAAACTTTCGCCAGGACCGGAATAGGCGAACGTAGAAGGGTCCGCGATGGTCATTTTTCCACCGGCGTAGTCAATGGTAATGGCAAAACGTTGGATGAAGTCGTGGCCGAGAAACCCATCCTGATGCGGTTTCAGCCCGCTCAAGTCCGTCACCTTCAAGCGATGCCCGGAGGAAGTCAGGCCCGAAAGCTCCAGCGTGACCGAGTCGATGTAGGTGACCGGGACTTCTCCCGAACCTGCGCCGTGAACCGCTCCGCTGCCTGATGTTTTTAGTCCCATGCGCTTCGCGACAGCCGTATCTAAATATGTCGACCCAGATCCGGTGTCAAACGTGAACTCAAGTGGCTGGTCGCTTCCGGCAATTTTCAGCTTCAGGAAAATTGTATTCTGCCGCAATGCAAACGGAATCACGGTTCGCTGGTCCGGCGACGAAAAGTGATAAACCTCGGACGCCTCTTGCTCGGAAGTTTTCTCGCTCGCCGACTGAGCGTGGGGCCCCGCGTTCACCGCGAACAGAAGAGCCGCTATCGCGAGCCATTGAACTCTCATTGCGCCTCCCAACTCCTTTCCCTAAGCCGAGAGGCTAACACCTTCAGGCGCGCTTCTTGGCATGGATAGTAGCCATATGCCATATTCATTATATGAATATCAGGCAAATTGACCTGAATCTGCTCGCCGGTTTCGAAACCTTGATTATCGAACGAAGCGTAAGCGGCGCAGCGCAGCGTATGCAGCTGAGCCAGCTGCCCGTCAACTCACCGCGATCATAGGCCGTCGCCGACAGCCCTTCGCAAGAGCGCCCGGGGTGAATCCCTTTGGGATTCACGCGACTCTGCTCAGTGTGAATCCGGCTGGGATTCACACAACTTCGCTCCGGCCCCTCTGTCGGGGCACAAAAATATTATTAGATTATTTTGTGGATGAAGCTTTGATAGCACGCTTTTCGCGCGTTTTCAAGGAGCGGTGTTCTGTGTGCACGAAATATTTTGCGCGGCGGTTCCGTTTTGGGAATGCGGTGAGTATTCCAGAGAAAGGGTTGCCCTCATGAGATCTAAAGCCGCACCCTTCTGAAAGGCGAAGGATGCGGCACCCCGCGGGTTTCAATCGCGCAGACGCTGACCGCTGGTGCCGCGCCCAAGGGTTGGCCACGGGCCAGTTCCGTTTTGGGAATTCAACGGACTTAATGACTGTGCGAGTCGATTGGTTCGAGCGTGCTTCACTCTTCCCGCATGAGCTTGGATGGATCGACGGTGAGCGCTCGCCGGGCTGGAATGGCAGACGCTGCAATACCTAGCAGGGCCATGGTCAGCACCGCGCCGCCAACGACTGCCGGATCTCGCGAATTCGCCTGATACACAATCTGTTCGAGCAAGCGGCTCGCGAAGACGCCTGACAGAAGCCCCACCGCTGATCCCACCCCAAGCAGTATCATGGGCCGTCCCACGGCCGCTCTCACCACCTGCGCTCTCCCCGCGCCCAGCGCTACGCGAATGCCCAGCTCCTTCATCCGTCGGCTTACGCCGTAGGACGCCATGCCGAAGATGACGGTCACAGCCAGCATCGCTGCCAGCAGGCCCATGATGCCCAGCGCCACTGTCGCCCCTCTTGCCGGGAACAGCACACCTGCGAGCGCATCAGGCCAACTCCGCACCGTGATTGGCGCATTCGGCGCTAAGCCGCTTAGTGTGCGTTGCAACGCCGCTGCCGTTTCGTTCGGCGCCCGCCGCGAACGCACCACGAAAACTGCTTCGCTGTCCTCGCTCTGCGAAAGCGGCACATACACCGCGGACTGCGGCGACTCTGTCAGGTCGTGGTACTTGCCATTCTCCACAACGCCTACCACCTCCGTCAGCTTGCCCCACAGAAAGAAGTGCTGTCCGAGCGCCGGCGTTTCGCTCCACATCTTCCGCGCGAAGGTCTGGTTCACGATCGCCACACACGGCGTCTTTGCGGTGTCCTCCCACGAGACATCCCGACCGCTCAATATCCGAGTGCCGGCAGCCTCAAGATACCCCGGCGACATCCGATAGGCGTACGTCGCCAGCACATAATTGTCCATCCTGAACTCGACTGTTTCGGGCCGGTAGATTGGAATATCACGCATCCAGCTACTCATCGGAACAGGTTTCACCGCACCCGCTGCGGTAACACCGGGTACGCTTCGCGCCGCCTCAATTATTTTTTTCTGCAGCGCCGAGTCAGCATGTTCCACATTGTTCAAGTCCACATCGGCCAGCATGACGCCCTGCGGCTGGATGCCCATGGGACTGTGTAGAGTCCGGACCATGCCGCGCGCTGCCACCAATGAGGCGGTTACCAGCAGCATGCAGATCGCAATTTGTGCGCCTAGCAAAAGGTCGCGCACCGCAAAACGCCGCAAGCGCCTTACATCCCCCGGTCCGTTCTTCAGAATTTCCAACGGACTGCTCCGCCATGCCTGCCGCGCCGGAACTATTCCAAACAGCAGCGCGCTTCCCAACGTAAATACCAAACCGGCTGCGAACACGCGTGCATCCGTGCTTACTGCCAGATGCCCGCCGTAGGAAGGATGCCACCGGTTGAGCGCACCCAGCAGCAGGTCCGCGGTGACGAGCCCCGCGGCTCCGCCCATCAGCGATACGATTACCGCCTCAGTCAGCAGTTGCCGCACGATCCGCCACCGGCTCGATCCAAGCGCCACACGGAGCGCCAATTCCCGGCTGCGATCTGCCGTGCGTGCGGCAAATAGAGTTGCCAAGTTCGCGCATGCCGCCACAAGCACCAGCAGCGCCAGCACGGTAACGCTGTAGAGGAATCCGCGAATGACGTCCCCTTCGTCCCCGAAGAGCCCCGGATGGACGAGCCGGAACGACATCCCCTTGTCGGTCTTCGGATACTCCTTCGCCAGTTCGGCCGCGATCACATTCAAATTTTCGGTTGCCTGTGGCGGAGTCACTCCCGGCTTTAGCCGGCCAATCACCGTAACGCGCGATGTCCGGTCACTTAGGTAATCCGGGCCCTCCACCTGCTCCTCATTCGCCATTGGCATCCAGTAGTCCGGCCACACAAACCGCTCCGTGCCGTGAAACTGGGCCGGCGCCACGCCCAGCACCGTGAAAGGATGTTCGTTGAACTCTACGACAGTCCCGACTACATCCCAATCGGCGTGAAACGCGCTTCGCCACAGCTGTTCGCTCAACACCAGATATGGCGCTGAATTCGGGCCGTGCTCGTCTGCAGCGTGGAAGAACCGTCCTGCCCTTGGCTGCACCCCCAACAGATCGAAGTAATTGCCGGTGACCTCATCGCCGTGAAGTTTCATCACCGCATTACGCCAGATCAGTTCCGCGTCAGAATATGCATAAATCGCGGCCATCTCACTGAAGGTGGTATTTCGCTGTCGAAAATCCTCAAACGCGGGATACGACGTAGTCAATAGCCGCCCGCTCACCCACGGCCCGTAGCGAAGCTGATACAGGTTCTGTGGATCGCTCACGTCCAGAGGCTGCAGCAGGACCGCATTCAACACTCCGAAGACGACGACGTTTGCCCCAATGCCCAGCATCAGAGTGAGTAAGGTTACGACAGTGAACGCGGGAGACTTCCGAAGCACCCGAAGCGCATAACGAATATCCAGCGTCATCGACATCCTCTCGCCTGATATTGGTGGAAAAAGTAGGGCTAGTCTATTTTTTTTTCGAGTTGTGCCCAGTTAGTCGAATAATCCGACGTTTGAAATAGTGTTAGTGGGCAGGCGCGACCCCAGTGGATGCTCGGCGAAAGTTCCGCCGACCCTTCGCCACTGATCTCAGGGCAAGAAGGAAGACGGCTCCTTTGGGTTTTGGTTCCGGGGCTTACGGGCTGGGCTAGCTTGTCTCACGCCTCCGGCGTGCGTAACTCGCATGGCTAAAGCAGGTCCCTCGTCGGCCGGAAGACGGCCTCTGTCGGGATGACACGTTAAATTCAAAAACAAGTCAAAAGACGAACCTTTTCTGCACGAACAGCAGAAAAAGTTCGGCGCCCTCGCGAGTTTCGGCAGTTACTGGATTGAATGCTGGTGCCGCGCGGGAGGATCATCCATCTGCCTCAGTTCATTAATCGTGACTTAACGACGAAGTATTGACAGTGGCACCGCCGAAGGCCTAGTATTGTGTACTGGCTACATGGCGGAGGTTCCGTGTCTTCCTCAATGCGAAACATGATTTTACGTTCCGTGGCGCTTGTCGCTCTCTCGCTGGTTGCACTGGTTCCGATTTCGGAGGCGGGTAGCATTACCTACAAGTTTACCGGGACCAACAACGCCGTGGGCGGCGATGGCCTGACGGTGGCATTTCAATACACATCCTCCGGATTCATCAATCCCACTCCACCGTACTTGTCGTTGATAGCTTCTCAACTCGACTCGTGCACGAACTGTGTGGTATCCACGTTTATCCCCGCGGTGGCGTTTCAGCTGCCAAGTCTCACATTCGGCGATCAAATCGATTTTGCCGACATACTAGGCGAGGGGTCGGCATATGCGTTTCCGTACGGTGCATTTCTAGCCGTGGGCACTTACCACTCAACAAGCCCCTATAATTCCGGGACTCTGGTGGTTTCAGCTACCCCGGAGCCGAGTTCGATATTTCTATTTGCCTCCGGATTGCTGCTGCTTGCGATCATCTCGAAACGGTTTCGTCGGAGTGCGAATATCCCCGTTAAATACTTCTCCTGATAAAGACGGATTAGCGGGCCGTTCTGCAAACGGGTAAATCAGGAGCTCCCTCACCTACCAGCTCCGTCACTTTTTACAATTCCCTTGCATAATCCTCCACTGACAGACTGGCAGAAATTCGTTGAGTCATATTCGCGCAAAAGCTATTGAAGAATAAAGTTTCGCTTGAACCCAAGCAGGACGCGATGAATCCGAACGCGACAAATTCGGGCGCGACCAATTGCGACCAATGCGGCCCTACGAATCCGGACGCTGCGGGCCCGTTACCAGCGGTCCTGTTATCGCGCAATCGCTCTTTCCGAACTGGCACACTCGGCGGCTGTCCTCTTGAACTGGCGCGTGCGCAACGAACATCTGCCGCAAATAAACCTTTCGTTGGATGGCTCGAAAAATCTATCATCACGGCAGCCGTATGGATTAAGACTGAACACCTGGTAAGTCAGAACAGCGGACACGTCCTGTCCTGTAGTTTTCGTTCTCCAAGCGAGCGCGTTCGCCACACACTAACACTAGAACTGAAAATTGTGATGGGGGTTTGAATAGTGAAATCAAGTTCGATTTCCTCAACGATCACGAGAGTTTTGAAAATGCCGGTTTTCTACGCGCAGGACTACTCGCTGCTCTCTCTTGAGTCGGTCATGGTCCTGTTCAGCAAGCACCTATACGTGGAAGACACGCTCGAACAGATGGACCAGATTGGAGTGGGTTCCATCCTGATTATCGCGGTGGCGCTTTTTTGCGTGGGCGGCGTGATTGTGTTGAATGCGGCGTCACAATTCAGCCGCTTCGGCGAAACAGTTTTGACCGGTGACGCGCTTTCGTTGTCGCTAGTGCGCGAGCTGGGTCCGGTGTTCACTGCACTGTTGGTAGCCGGACGAAACGCGACGGGGATGGCTTCGCAATTGGGGTCCATGGTGGTTACCGAACAGGTGGACGCGATGCGGGCGATGGGGATTGACCCGATTCGCAAGCTGATGACTCCGCGCGTGCTCGCGACGGTGTTGATTCTGCCGCTGATCGTGGCGGTGGGGGATTGCGCGGGCCTGCTCGGCGGATTCCTGGTGGCAAGTTTCACGCTGCACATCGATGCGCAGCAATTCTGGATGCGCGCGGTGAAGGCGCTGTCTTTCGGCGACCTGGTTATCGGCTTCTGGAAGCCGGTTGTTTTCGGATTTCTTGTGGCGACAGTGGGGTGTTATCGAGGGTTTCGCGTGAAGGGTGGGACGGCGGGCGTGGGGCGCGCTACGATCATGGCATTCGTGGATGCGGCGCTGGCCGTACTTATCGCGGATTTGTTTTTGACGCGACTGCTGCTTTATATATTTAATAAATGACACCCTGCAAAGCGGTCGCTTTCCTGACGCATTAAGCGGAGGCCGGGTGATTATGGGATGAAGCGCACTTTGCTTGCGCGAAAGCTAAGTTCAGGGGCAAGTCAACACACGAACTAAGTCAAAAGGCGAGCGTCAGTGGCCTGCGTCGGGATCCGCCGTGCCGTCCGACCAGTTGCCCACCGGGACCATAAAAATTGTCAACCGGTCTTGAGGATCTTGGCTCGCGAGAACCGGAGAGCCGTCGAGATTTGCTCCCCAGGCTACGGTGTCCGTTTGCGGAACCAAAAACATCAGGTGCGGATGCCAGTGGACGGCGCTGTCGTTTAAGTATTGTTGCTTCGACAGCATGTAGCTCATGGCTCCGGGCTCCTGCTTGGACAATTCCCCTTTGTCAAAAGCGGCTTTGATACTTTCGAACATTTGAGATTTAGATTGGCCGGCCAGAATCAAGTCAGTCTTCTTGATTACGATGGGAAGATAGGTGCGCGCGGCTTGCGGATTGTAGCAGTCCGGGCCGCGCAGCTTGGGATTCCAAAAGTCCGGACTGTCGATGTCGGAGATCCACGAGCGTTCCACGACGCACACGAAATTATTTTTACCTTTTACGGCAGTCTCGTAACCGTAACGCCCGAGGACCAATATTTCGGCGTCGCTTGAAATGGACGGCGGGGCCGCGCTGCGGGCCAGCGATATCTCGGCGTTCCGATCGGCCATCAGGTATTGGTCAAGCGGGGCCATGGTTGGGTACGGCGATTTGGTGTCCTGAGCGTGTGCCTGCGATGGTGCGGCGAGGACAACGGCCAGCGCGAAGATTGTTAATGCTAAGGTGCGTGGAGTGTTTCGCTTCATAGGTCTCCCCCTTCAATTGTTTCTTCTGATTCAAACCGCGCGGATGGGGATGCTTTGCCCGTTGGGCGTTTGGCGCTTTAAAAGATAAATTCCCACTCGTAACTTCGCGTGGAGCTCGGACATCTTTATCAATGCAAGCGCAGGGCACGGCAAATTGATTGCAAGGAGAAATCATGCATCGAGGACAACGATTCGTAAGCTCGCTATTTCTGGCGGCGGCACTTGTTGCTCCGGCGGGAATTATGGCTAGCAGCGCCTTCGCGCAGCCCGCGCAAGATGAACACCATGACAAGGACCATCGTTACTACGACGAAGAGCACAAGGACTATCACAATTGGGACACGCACGAAGATGCCGCGTACCGCCGATACTTAAAGGAACAGCACCGGAGCTATCGCGCATTCGACAAACTGCAGGCTAAGGAACAGCAGAACTACTGGAACTGGCGCCACGATCATCCGGATCACGACTAGAGTTTAGTTTTTCGCGCGGCTTCTCTTTCGGGCCGCGACCCAGCCTACATTCAGCGATTTCTAAAGCGAAGCTATTCGCGCGAACGTGCTGCGTCGGCGCGCGTTGTGCGGATTGTCACGCGCCGGCAAGATGCCGGGCTGAAGACCCCGGCTCTACATTTAAACCTGACGGCATGCGTGACCGCTTAGTTGGCGGCAACGGGCTGGGAGATTGAGGCGTACAGACGCCGGATGTGCTTTACGGCGCAGAGCGAAGGTGCTGCCGCTGCGCCGCGGGAGTCATTCAGGCGAATGTTCAATTCGCCAACGAAGTGTGCTGAATTGCACATTTTTCATAGCGTGTAGCGACGACACTACACCTTGCAGCAACGCACGTCTCAGCCATCTCAAGGAGATCTCATGCACACTCGCTATCGATTGGTTAGCTCGGTTTTTCTTGCAGCCGCGCTGCTCGCGACGCCAGTCATCGTCGCCGCTTCAAACCCGCCCGCTCAAACTGAACACGAACGCGAAGAGCAGCATCGATATTACGACCGCCAGCACAAGGATTATCACAATTGGGACGAAAGCGAAGATCGGTCTTACCGGATATATTTGGGCGAGCAGCACAGGCAGTATCGCGATTTCGACAGAAATAGCCGCGCGCAGCAACAGGCTTATTGGAACTGGCGCCACGAACATCCAGATCACAATTAGCGCTACATGAAATGGCGCGAGCGAAATAGCGCTAAACAAAAAGCTCCTTCATCTGTCCGCGCCTGGCCTACTGCTCATGACGACGATTTGAAGGAGGGCAGGAAAGCCGGCGATTTTGGAGCGCGTGCGTCCCGCGCACGCGTTTCAACTTTTTTCGTTCGCCCGAACTTGGTGCGAGCGGGTTTGTTCGCGTCCAATACAACGGCAAAGCGGCGGCAAGCCGCCGCACTCCAAAACGAAATCGAGAAGATATTGCGCGTTGAAACCGCTGCGTAACGGCTCGATTTGTGGCGAGGCGTTTATGTCGATCGAAGTCTCGATTGTTTTCTGCATTCCTTTATTGTGTGGGGGGGCACGTCAACTGCGCAAGTGATAGCAACAAGAAAGAAACAGCAGGTCCCTCGTCGGCCAAAAGGCGGCCTCTGTCGGGATGACAATGTTAATACTACGATAAAACAAAAATAGGTTGCAGGCTCTTCAGCCGCGCAACCCATTAAGATCAAATCTAATTTAGGCGCGAATCAAAAACGCCGATGCGCAGACGCCGGGTTACGCTTTCTTTACGGACTTGCGGCGGCCGCGGCGGCGGGTGGGAGGCTGAGCGGGGGCTTCGCCAATGAGTTCCGCGGACCAGATCGAGGTGACGAAACGCTTCACGCCGTGATCGTCGAAATCGATGGTGGTGCGTTCGGTATTGGATTCCGTGACTGTCCCCATTCCGTACTGCTCGTGACGAATCGACTGCCCTTCCGATAGGATCTGCACCGCTGCCTCCTTGATAATTACGAAAATTTGATTCTTATGAACTGCCCGCGTCCGAACACTAAAAATCCACAGGACTTGTGATTTTCAGCTATGTACGCCGGCAGACATTGCCGGATTTTCCGGGCTAAGCTTCGCGTACGGCGTTCAAAAGGGGCTAAGACTTAGCTCCGCCCCTCGAATCGAGGCGCTGAATTGTAAGACTTAAGCTAGAAAGGGTTAGAGGCCGATAACGTTCTCGGCCTGCAGGCCCTTGGGGCCTTGCTTGACCTCGAACTCGACTGCTTGCCCTTCGTTGAGGCTCTTGTAACCCTCGGACTGGATCGCCGAGAAGTGCACGAAGACGTCCTCGCCGGACTGGCGTTGGATAAAGCCATATCCTTTGGCCGCGTTAAACCACTTGACTGTACCGTGCTCTTTTGCCACTGACCTACTCCTAAACTACTGATTGTGTGGACGTTAACAACAGCGTCGGCGACCCCGAGGACTTGCCCTGAAGCAACAAACGCAAGGTAATATTATCACAGGGGGCGAAGCGCGCGCAACAGGTTCAGTACGCAGGGAATAACTCGGACTTTGCGTTCATCGGCGGATTGAATCACCGAAAATATTCCGCAGCTATCCTGAGTCGAGCAGCTATCCCGAGTCGAGTTTAGAGCTCGGCCTTTGCTCAAATCATTAATCCTGGAATGTGTGCTAATTTGCACAGCGTGCGGTTGGAAACGTCGCTATCGTTCGACATGCACCCGCACACGCCGCGAGTTTATCTTGCGATATCACAAGGAGATTCAAGATGAAGAGATCGTTAATCGTCAGCGCGTTTTTGCTCGCTCTAATGGCTTCGGGATGTTCAGGTACTCAACCCGTAGCTCCTGCTCCTGCCGCGCAAGCGCAGCCGGACGACGCGCATCGTGATGATCGCGATAGAGACCACGACCGGGATAAGGACCGGAACCCGCCTCCGGATCGCGACCATCGATCAGGCTGCCCGGACGGACAGCACCTTGTCACCGATCGCGATGGCCGAACGAGCTGCGTCAACAACTGATCCGGGGATAACGAAATTTTCGAGTGAGCGCCATGCAACACTGCACCTTATTTCGGTTGAGACTGTAAACTTTTGTACCGAGCGGAGGCGCTACTGGGGTGGGAATGTGGCGATGTATTCCTGCGCGGTGGCTTTGTGCGGGGTGGCGTCCACATTATAAAGACTTTGAGGTTTTTGGCCGGGGCGCACGAGCAAAACTTCAATCCACGGAAACGAGTGCGCTTTTTTCTCGCGATTGACGACAGAAATTATCGAGCCATCGCCGAGCGGAACGTCATATTGCGCGTCGGGTCCGGGAGAATAATGCAAGGTCCATCCGCTGATCACTTGGCCGTCTTCGCGCGCTAAAGTCGGCAAAGTTGTGGGGTCTAGCTTGCGCAACTCTTGCGGCGTGGCCATCACGTAGCCGTTAATCGTCCACTTGCAAAGGAGCGCTCTTTGGCAAAGCGCGAAGAATTTGTTGTCGTACGGAGTTATCAAAGTGGCTTGCACTTCCGGGCCGCCGCAGGGGCCGCGATGGCGTTCTACATCGGTGGACGTGACGTGAATTACCACCGGGCAGTCGCGCTCGTTCGCGGGAGGCGGCGTCCAATAAAACTGCATGAGGACAATCACCGGAAGCTCCAAATAATTGATGTAGTAGCCGGTGTGCGATTGCTCGGTGAAGATGTAGGCTTCGTTTCCCTTCCAATAAAGCGTGACGCCGCTGCCGTCGGCGATGTAGCGAGTTTCGATGAACGCGGAGATCGTAAGGCAGAGCGCCATGAGGACAGCCGCAATCGCGATCTTCGCTTTGAAATCCAGGCGCTTAATGTCATCGATCGTGTGTTTCAGATCCATGCTCTCCGACGGATGCTGATTGGATTACGTTCTTCAACTAATAATAGTGGGTGGGGCGCGGCAATTCCAACACGGAAGCTTGGAGAATTTGCGGCAGTTGTCTTAGGTTTAACGGTGGTGCTGCGCGCCAGCCGAGAGTGTTCGGGGACACCGCGAATCTGCCCTCAGCCGGGGGGTAGGTTTAAATGCAGCGCCGCGGCCTTCAGCGCGGCATTTTACCAGCGGATAATTTCGTTTCGCCGAACGAGCGTGCAATCTCTCCAGGGACGCAGTCTGCCTGTTTGTTGCGCCCGCCAGTCCCGTAGCACTGCAACTCGAGTTCACCGCGCCAATTTTCCGCCGGGAAACGCAACGTACGCACATCGTTCAGGCGAATCCAAGATGCCGGGCTAAAGACCCCGGCTCTACATTTACACCTCAAGACCCAGCGAAACCCCTCGACCTAAATGGCCACGCCAACTGGAAACGGAGGTTTAGGATTTTCGCGGCTTTAACTCGCTTAGCGCGGGGAGGGAGGTTGACGCGGTGACGGTGTGCTCGATTGGCTGTTTGCCGATGGCCATTGCGTTTGCCAACATTTCGATGGCTTTGCCGGCGATCGGCGGGATCAGAATTGTTGCGGCTAGCAATCCATCGCGAAGCCACTTCTGTCCTGTCTTGGGGACGCCGTCGCAACCAGTAAATGGCAAACCCAGCCAGCGTTTGCGCTCTTCTTCGTTTCTTATTTTTTCGAACGCGGCGCGCGCACCCATAGCCATGGAATCGTCCTGCGCGGCAATCAGATCTACGGAGACTTTTTGCGAAGTGCTCAACTTCAGCCACGAGCTTACGGCGCGCTCGGCGCTTTGTGTGGTCCACTGGCCTTTCAGCATGGTGACTTGGATATTTTTGGGCTTGGTCTCCAACATGCCGGCGGTGCGTTCCTGCGCCGAACTGCTGTACGACGGGCCTTCGATGTACAGAACCGAGCCGCCTTGCGGCAAGAGCGCGGCGAATTGTTTTCCCTGGATGCGTCCGATTTCCGCGTGGCTGGAAGTGACCGCAAATATCGGCGCTTTGGTTTTGCGCCGCAAATCCGAAATATAATCCGGCGCGCGATTCAATACCGCCCAGGCGATGCCCGCGTCGCAGGCAACTTGGGCTACCTGAGGCAGCGCGCTCCCGCGAACCGGCTCCAAAATAATTCCGGCCGGCCGCGACTCCGGTGGAGACTGGATCGCCTTCAAAATATGCGTGCTTTGATTTACGGTGTCGTTGTCGGAGTAGATGACGTTCACTTCGATCCCGAGTTTCGCGCCCGCCCGTTGCGCGGAAAGCGCTTGCTCCAACTGGAAATCGTTGTCGTCGGTGGGAAGGGACACCAAAAGCTTCAGCTTCTTCATTGCTTAAACAATACTTCCATCCGTCGGCGGCGCGAACTCTTTCGTGGAAACGGTAATCTAAAAGGTACGATGGCGAGTCGTAGCTTAGGGGCTAGCGGCTCAGTTTCCGGTAAGCGTCATCGTCCGAATGCCCACGCCACCATCAGCGGGAACTCTTCTCGCCAGAATGCGCCACCGTGCGATCCGGCTCGCTCATTCATGACGACATCCGCACCCGCATCGCGCAGCGCGTTCGCCCACCTCCTTGCGTTCCCGAGGAAGAACGGCTCGTGTGTGCCAGCGACAAGGTATGTGCGCGGAAGCGGACTCGGCATAACGTCGGGCGGCTTGTAACCGCCGCCAGGCGAGGCGCAGAAGACCGCACCGTATACATGTGGATGCCGAAGCCCAAGAGCGAGGGCCAGCTCTCCACCCGCCGAGACGCCGAACACTGCGGTACGTTCGGTTGGCAGCGCCACGCCAAACCGCGACTCCGTCCATCGGCGAACGTCCTCGACGAAGAAGCTCTCGTGCGCCGCGAACCGATCCGGCTCAAAGCCCGGTGAGTACTCATGGAGCCGTAGCATCTCATCGGTCAGCCCATGTACACCGACGATCATTGTGGACCGGACGTCGGCCTGCACGAGCAACCGGCCCCACTTAGAAATTCGCTGACCGTCGCTGGCGAAGACGATTGCTTCGGGCGGGTCCGGTGGAACGTATACCGTGACCTGCCGCCCACCGTCGTACTCGAACGTCTCAGTGACAAACTCTCCCGAGACTGCACCCTCGGGATTCTCGGGAACTAGCGGCATATATCTTTTTTCACTCGCTTTTTGTCCAAATCGAGCCGATAACACCGGGACTTCTCATCCCGAATTAGCAGTGCGTTTGAATCCAAGTTCAGGTCGGTGATGAAAACCCACTGAACATCCTCTTCCATCCGAAACCTTATCTGCACCGTGAATGCTTTTACCTTCCAGAGTTCTTTTCCGGTAGAAGTCTCAGTCGCTACAACATATCCTCCCCGGCCATCTCCGGCCGCAGAGTAGGTAACTCCGGCGTGCACCACTGGGCTCACGGGTTTGGGAGGAACTCGTTTTGCCCACAATCCCATTGGTATTGCGAGGACAGCGAGTATTAGAAGTAAGCGCAATCTCATCCCGCCATTCTATACTCCCGATAAGTCGTGCCAGCTCAACCGGTCGATGCAACACTCATAAAGGGAGGCGTAGTGAGCCCAACCGTCAAGTATTCGAATTGGCTAGTCGTGATGATATTGTTAGTTTTTGGAGGCCGTGTACTCTTCGTCGTTCTCCGCTGGGTGTTGGGCTCTAACGATTCTTGGAGAGAAGGACCGTGGGTGCCCCTGGCTCACGCAATCCAAGCCTTGTTGTTTCTTATCGCGGCTACGGGAGTTTTTCGCTGGAGAGATTGGGGACGGTCACTCGCAATTGCCCTTTGTGCTTGGAACGTATTTGTCACCGCCTTTCTGACTCTTTGGCCTCCCGGCCACAGAACAGAGGTGCTAAGCGTCTGTGGCGTCTTGGTCCTCGTGATTATTTGGTTCTATCTGCCGAAGATAAAATTGCAGTTCGTTCGGCCAGGATAAATGTTGCCATTTTTCACTCGTCTGGTAATCGCGTTTACCAGGACCTGGCACGCGTTGACGAGCCCGTTGCTCCATGGAAACACCTGAACGTTAAGCCAGGCCTTTCCCTGATTCGTTAACCTTATACTTGGAATTCGCAGCGGGTCGGCAAATCCCAGGGTGGTTTTGCCCCGTATGCCGGTCATCAGCGCGGGCTTTCAGGCCCCGCAACGGAAAGCTATAGTGTGACGGTTATGTCCGACATTTCGATTCCGACATGGTTGAAGTATTCGCTAGCCTTGGCTCTGGCTGTGCTTGTTGGAACGATTTCGGAAATTCCCGATTTCGCGTTGCCCTCGCCTCAGGAATCAGGATGGAACCCACTAGTTGCGCTCGTTCACGCGGTCGTCGTCGGAGCAGCGTTTAGCTTGCTCTTGGTCATCGTGGACCGGTTGCTAAACCGGTCTCAAGGTAACGTGCGGCAAAGCAATCTCCGCAGGGGGGTGTTTGTGTTCCTGCTGTTTGCTGGAGGCGATTTCGCCGTGGAGCTTCTGGCGCGGCCTCTCTTCTCGGAACTTTCGAGCCATGCGGCCCTTCAAAACGCAGTCGCTCGGGTTGTGCGGGCGGGAGGTGGTTTTCTGTTTCCCTTATTGTTGTTAGTAGTGTTCATCGCCTTCGTGCTCCTGAGGCACCGTAGGGCATAACATCAGTGGACGTATAGGCGGATAACCGGAAACTGACGCACTACCCTTGGGGGAGATCACGGGGACGGGCGAGCGGACCGCTTACGGCATGCGGGTGCCGCAGCGGCCGCATTCTTCAAACACGGAGAGGACGTTGGTCAAACAAAGGAGGTCGCGGATGCGTGGGCTTAAATTCACCAATTGCAGCCGGCATTTCGCGCCCTTCGCGGAAATATAAAGAGCCACCAGCGCGCCGAGGCCGGAGCTATCCATGTGCGCGAGGTCGGTGAGATCCAGAATTACTCTTCGTTTACAGAGGATCAGCGCTTTCACTTCCGTTTTCAGATGGACGGCGGTTTCGGTGGTGAGGCGGCCGGTGCAGCCGACGACGGTGGCGTCCTCCCAGGCGTAGGTTTGAAGCGTTAGTGTGCGCGCACCTATCGAAGCGTCGGTCGCCATGGTGGGTGTATTTACTCTGTGCCGGGGAATAACACAAGGAGTTTCTGCGGCGCTTCCCACGGATTACGGGTGCCGAGCTACTTCAAAGACGCCGGCGTGAAGGTCCGCCTACCTGCGGGCAGGCCGCCGCTACAAAGTCCCGAAATAAATGCGAACTAAGTGAGGATCACTTCTTGGCGCCGGTGGTTTCCAGGTTTACGGCGGACTTGGAAGCTGTGTCCTTGGGCTTCGGCGGAGCCTGCCAAAAACCAGGCGTGGGCACGATGAACTCGATGCCGACCTGCGTTTTTCCCATGAAGCTGTCGCCAACGCTGGTGACGCGGCACAACAATTCTTCTCGAATGAGCGGATTTTCCACGCGGATGATCTGATTCACCTTCACCGAAGCAGCCAGCAGAATTAGCGCGCCGTGGTCGTTAACGATGATGGCTTCCGTTTTTTCCGCGAGCGACTGCTTTCCCGCATCTCGCAGCCTGACGACGACAGGAACGCGTTTCAGTACGCGCTTGCTGCGCCGGCGATTCTGCGGGCGCATTTCCGGGATGGGGGCGATGAGTGTCACGCCCAAACGTAACAATACTTTACAGGCCCTACAAGCTTCAGGAGTCCCAGGTGTGCCTTTCTAGGCATCGCAAACGCAATCCCGATCGGCCGCCACTTCGAATGTGACCGGTTACATAAAGCGCACGCAGACCCTCGAACTGCGTCCCGCGCCCCTGAACAACAGGGGCAAGAAAAACCGCGCGGGATGACAGAGTTTTGTGGGGGCTTCGAATTCAGCCGATACCGAGAATGGTTTCCTTGTTGGGAGCCTTGCAAATTTTGGAACCTTTCAGCGTCCTCGTGCGCAATTACTATTAGCCCGGCAATTTGTAACGCCTCGCCCGCGCAGCTTGCGTCGGACGCAGGCCCAGAATAACTTTCCCACAAACAAAGGAGAATTTTCGATGAAGAAGTCCACATTCAGTTTTTCGTTATATATTCTCGCAATATCGTTGTTCGTGTCGGTAGCAATCGCTCACGCTGCACCGCAGGAATCAAACTTCGCCGGTACCTGGAACATGACGGTTAACGGTGACCAGAGTGGCGGCGGCCGCCAGTCGGGCGACCAGGGTGAAGCTCAAGGAGAGGGCGGCGGACATCGCGGCGGTGTAGGCGCTGCCCAAACGATTACAATCACAAAAGACGGAGACACTTTCAAAGTTGACCACAAAACGCACAGAGGCGACGTCGTCTCGAACGCGACTGTCGCCGGGAATACCATCTCCTGGTCAGAGGAGCGCAAAGGCCGCGATGGCAACAGCCACACAACTCAATTCAAAGCCACGCTGAATGGCGACTCGATGAGCGGGACCTCGGCTGGCGGACAATTCAGCCGGACTTTCACCGCCAAGCGCGCCGGGTAGTTCCCTTTCCGACGCCGCGTCCGTTGCGCGGCAGAGAAACACACTTCACAGCAATGTAAGGTACCTGAAGTATTTTCAAATATGGCGTCGAGTGTCGATTAACGACCCCGACGCCATTGTTATTTTTAGCGCTTGCGGCGATCCGTCGACATTCAAGACTCAGTCGCTCGCTGCGCCATTCATCAAGCGAAGAGTTCGAGATAGCAAACAGCAGATCCCTCGAACATATTCCGCCTACTTCGTAGGCTCATCCCCAGGCTCGACTGCACGGACTATGAATGCTTCCCGCCCAACTACCGGCTCGTCCGCGACGTTCGTCTCCGCGAAAAGGTTCCACAAAGTTCCAACTATATTTTTCTAATGTCCGCGAAACTGTGCAACCCTCGCAAAAATACTTCCGTCTAACGCCGTGTAACAAAAAGCAAAGAAGCCGCGACCTGCCATCCCGCGGTCTTTGCCATAGGGAGTTTCACAACTTCCGCGGCGTGCCAGGCTGTTTTTAACGGGAAGGCCTGATTGCGCTGGATGTCAGCCGCTGTAAAAAACTAAAAACACGGGTTTTTCGCAACGCTACGGGTGTGCCCGCGCGGGCGAACGATCCACTTCAACAGGAGGCAATTAGAAATGCGCATAAAATTAAACCTGCTGATCGCGGCGTTGGCGCTGTGTTCCTTACCAACGCTCGCGCAGCAGGGTAATTCGGAAGTGTCCGCGAATTTCACCGGGAATTTCCAGAAGCAAGCTACTGGAAATGGAATCACCGACAACGCATCCAATTCCGGCGGTGTTCTGGTGAATTATCGTTACCACTTCAATCGCTGGAGCGCCATCGAAGCCAACTATTCTCACACGCAGTTCACTCAATACTATAATTCCGGAAGCACGACCCAAGCCGCCGTCAACGAAGTCAGCGTGGCCTACCAATTCACATTCGGCATTCCTGAAGAATCTCGCTTTCATCCATTCGCAGAAGCCGGCACTGGCGCGGTATTGTTCTCTAGTCCTATAAATGCAGGCTCCAACACGAGCGGCTTTTCGCAAGGGCGTCCCGCATTCCTTTATGGCGCAGGCGTCACCTACAAGCTCGTCGGCGGCCTTTCGGCACAAGTTGGATATCGCGGATTGGTTTACAAGGTGCCTGATTTTGCGATCACCAGCCAATTCACCAATGCCACCACACAAATGGCGCAACCGTACGTAGGGCTAACGTTTCGCTTCTGAGTGCGAGTTCTTTGCTGCGCTCGTTGCGTAGCGCAAAGGTCCTGCGGCGATAGCTTTTGTCAGCGAGCTATCGCCGCGGGATCCGACACTGTTGCCAGTGCGAAACCGTAAGAGCGGATCGCTCGAACATAATCCGCCTACTTCTTAGGCTCATCCCCAGGCTCGAGTAACCGTCGACCTGGGCGGCCCCATTTTGTCCCGCGCCCCTGAAAAGCAGCGGAAAGGCAAAAGCGCGGGACTCCGCTTCAGGATGACAGTGTTTTATTAGGGCTGCGGGCGGGACCACACGACAAAAACAAGAAACGAGATGCCGCGGAAGGCTCAATGTTGGGCGAACTTTTTTCTTGTTACTACTGAGATGTGCTTTGTGGTTTCGGCTGCGGATTAGGCGGGCTAATAATTGCGCTGGGGAGCGAGGAGCGACTGGCCGCGCCGGCACGGGCGAATTCGTAAACGCCGCGCGCGTCTGTTGCGACGATCAGCCGATCCGGTTCCACGATGATCGCGCTCGCCCGCACCAGCGCGCCTTCCGGGGTGGCAATAAAATAATCGCCGAGATAATCGCCGTTCTTATCGAAATGCGCGAGGGTTCGGCCGATGCCCGCCCACATGTCTTGCGAAACGGGATCGACGCCCAGCGCGGTAATCTTTGGATTTTCTTTGGACGTGTCAATGATGTGATCGAGATTCACTTTCACGGTGCCGGTCAAATTGTAGACGCCTTCGCCGAAGCGTCCATGAGGGCCGCCGAAATGCCCTTCTCCGGCTCCGCGTTCGAATGAATGACCCGTCGTCGTTCCGCTCGATGCCGGCGCAGTGGAAATCGTCGGAGAATAAATTGCCTGAGCTCTCAGCGAAGTGTCTCCGAATTGTCCAAAGCTTCCGAGGCCTGGGAAAAATCCTTGGCCGGCAGCCATTCCACCGCCAAACCCGCCCACGCCTCCCATCCCGCCCATGCCGCGTCCGGCTACCGCTGCGGATTGCGCGCCCAGTCCGCTGACCGGTGCCGTGGAAAAAAGTTCGGGCAGGCTGATGTCAGAATTGTTCGCCTCAGAAGAATTGGTCATCGCAGAGGAATCGTTCGAACCGGAAGATTGCGCGCTGAATTGCAAATCGGAGGAGCCGATCGAGTTGGAGACCGATTTCTCGTCAGCCGCACCCGTGGAGTTCTGGTTCGCGCGTTTGCCTCCCAAATGAAATTGCTTGGAATCCGGAGTAATCGTTCCCTGCGCTGACAACATTCCGCCGCCCGCTGAACCGCCGGGTCCTCCGCCACCTGGGCCGGTAGCCATTCCAGTTGAGAGAATATTCGCCGTCGCGGTCTGCGCCGTCTGCGGACCTTCACCGTTATGCGCGCCCAAACCAGGCGACAATCCGCCGCCGAAAAATATGTCGCCTTTGTTTCCGATGGCGGCGAAGGTGTTGTAGGAGTCCGAAAAATTCGACTGGCCGTAATTCACGCCGAATTGAACGCGATCGGTGGGATCCGGCGGCAATTCCGTGCCGTAAAGTTTCAAATCGAAAGTAACGTCATTGGCGGCATAGCCGTAGCGGTCGTATTTGCGGACGGTCGGATCCGGCAGCGCGATGAATGCAAAATATATGTTCCCCGCGCCGTCGCCGAATACTTTTCCCAGGTTTTGAAGTTGTTTCGCCGATTGCGGGTCCGCGCCCGCCTCGGAAAGCTCGCCGAAGCTGCGCACTAGGCTCCCGTCGTCGCTGCGAATTTCCACCAGCCGCTTGGAACGCAGAGTGGAAACGGCGAACTGCTGGTCCGGAAGGCCGACGATGCCGGTGGGCGCAAAAACCGGAATTTTCGCGACGAACACTCCGTCGGCCGAGAAAATTTCGACCGCATTGGCCGCGCGATCGGCGACCAGCACACGTCCGTCGCTGTCGATGTCGAAATCGGCGGCGTACTGAATCTTTGCAGATTCTGCGCCGGCGCGAGGAATCCGGCCGATGCGTTTGCCGTTGGCGTCGAATATCCATATGACGTTCGGCGGGTTAGCCAAGACGTAGTAGCGCCCTGCCGTATCGCGCTTCATCGCGGTGACGCCGGAACCGATCTCCGAGAACACCCGTGCGCGCGCCGGTATGGCGTTTACAAAACCCTGAGCGCTAACGGGAGGAGTGGAAGCGAATCCAGCAATCAGCAGGAACAGGAACGAGGGTTTCCATAATTTCCACCGCAAAGCACAAACCATGGAACCAATCCTTGCTCGACGGAAAATATTTTACACGATTATAGCTCGTATTCGTCTACCCCTATTTCCGCCTGGGGCGAAAAAAGTTCCACAATTTCTTCCTGTTTTAGTCCCAACCGAATTCACCTTCTTATAAGACTCAGCTTTACTCATCCCGATGTGATCGGGTCTTCCCCCCAGCGGCTATCCGAAAGAATTAACCGTATCACCGCTGGAAACTTAAGCTCCATCGAAACGTCTGACTTGTTGGACTCTAATGGAAAAGCCTTTACAATTGATACATGTTGCGAGACGACCGCGGCGGCACGTTGCTAACTACTACTAATCCAAACAAGTGGCGGCGCAGGTGGCGGAAGAAAGAGACCGTAAGGGAATTTATGAAATGGTTGGTGAGTTTTGCCGCGAAGCCGCAGTGCTCTTCTTTGTTTTTGGCAACCTCGATCTGTGGCTTAAGAGCTATACCGGAGAACTTAGCAAACTATCTTTGGGATGGTGGTCGATTGTCAGTCATGTGAGCGCAGTTTTCGGCTTAGCCATCTTATTTGGTGTTACTGGAATCTTATTAGAAAAATGGAGGGACATCCTATGAGCCAGGCCCAAATTTTGATCCTGGTGCTGTATGTCGGCTTTGCGACGATTATCCTAATTGCCGGGTTTGTCTACAAAGAGGTGCGCGATCATAGACGACGCCAGATTTCGCCTAAACTGCCATTTGATTCGCAGCCAAATCAGCACAACGACATAATTCACGAGCGAGTGGTCTAGTTTCTTTCTTCACCCGGCCGTAAACCGCCATGGAGCCGTGTCACGGCTCCCCCATTCCGATAAAGCTGCTAGTCAAGCATCTAATTTCATTCTACTTCTTGCGGTATCGATCGATGAGCTGCTTGTAGCGGGGGTCATCGCGCAACGATGCAAAATAGGGGCTGGCGCCCAGCGCCGCGAAATCGCCGTAGCCTAACTTGAACGCTTCCTGCAAGGCCGCCAGCGCTTTGTCTTTGTCGCCCTTACCGGCGTATGCGGCGCTCATCCAGTAATAATTCAACGCGGTTTTTTGGCGGCCTAATTTTGTAATCCAAGTGAGAGCGTCGTCCCACTTCCCTTGCGCGATACAAAGCTGACCCATGCCCAGGTCCTCGTAAGTTTTGTCTCCGATTTCTCCCGCGCGACGGATAGCCACTTCGGCTTCCTGGTAGCGCTTTTGAAAAATAAACGCGCGTGCCAGGTGATACTGCGCCGCGGCGGAAGTGGGCTGAAGCCGAATCGCCTCGCGCGCTGCTTTCTCCGCCTCCGCAGCTTCGGGAGGTTGCTCGTAACCCAGCGACCAGGACAGCAAATCCCAGGCGAGATAATTGTCCGGCTCCAATCGCGTGGCTTCACGGAGTTCGGCCACCGAAGCGGAATAGTTATATTTCAGGCCGTAGGTCTGGCCCAGCGCGACATGCGCCTCCGCGAGGTCCGGATCGATGGCTATTGCCCGCCGCGCGTATTCTTCCGCACGCTGCAGGTGCACTGGATCGCTGTCGAGGTCGCGGTAGTACAAGCTCTCCACGTGAGAAAGTCCGGCTAGCGCGAGAGCGTAGTTGGGGTCGAATTTCAGAGCATCTTCAAAATTTTTGCGCGCGGCTTCAAACCTTTCTGCCGTTTCCACTTCGAGCAGCCCGCGTCCCAACAGAAAAGCTTCGTAAGCCTGTGGATTTTGAGTGTAGCGCTGCTGGATGGCCTTCGTTTCCTGCGGACTCAGATTAAGATTTAGCGCTTGCGCAATCTTCAGCGCGGTTTGCTCCTGCAACGAAAAAACATCTTTCATCTGGCCGGTGAAGTCATCGGCCCACACTTGGAATCCGGTGGTTGAGTCGATCAGATGCACGTTGATGCGCACTTGATCGCCGGATTTGCGTACGGTTCCTTCCAACAGATAGCGCACGCCCAGTTGACGCCCTAACGCGCCCGCGTTCTGGTCCGCGCTTTTCGCCGCGGCTGCGCTAGCGCGCGGAGCAACATCAATGCCCTGTATTTTCGAAAGCTTGGTAGTGATTTCGTCGGTCATGCCGTCGCTGAAATAAACACTGTCGGGATCCGTGCTTAGATTTTGCAATGGCAGCACGGCTACCGACGGCCTTGTGGCAACTACGGCCGCTGACGGCGCGGAACGTTTCTGGTACCAAAACGCGCCGATGGCCAGCAGAACGACCATCGCGGCTACCCCTGCATAAAGTTCCCAACGGTTTGATTTCGCCTCTACGGGCGCCGATGCTTCCGCAGCCTCTTGCGATCGCACGCGGCCGGATCCTGGCGAGGTTGCCCGCGATGAAATCCTTCCAGACGATCCTGCCGAAGGTTGAGCGGACGACGCGTTCGAGGATTGCTCGTCTGACTCGCCAACTTCTTGGGTTGCCACCACGCGCGACGAATCGGTCTCACGCCGCAGCCTGCGCAAGTCCGCGCCCAAATCGGCAGCGGACTGGTAACGCATCTTGCGATCTTTCTCGAGCGCCTTGTTCACCACATGTTCGAAGCCCGACGGCAGCGCGGGATTCAAACGCAGCGCAGGAATCGGAGCGCGATTCAGAATGCCGTCGAAAATCACTCCGGTGGTCGCGCCGGTAAAAGCCATGGCGCCGGTACCCATTTCGTAAAGCACCGCGCCCAAGGAAAAAAGATCGGTGCGCTTGTCGAGATCGATTCCGCGCACTTGCTCCGGCGACATATAGGTCACCGTGCCCAGCGACGTGCCGGGACTTGTCAACAGCGCATCGGCAGGCGCCGTTCGCCCGGAAACCGTAGCGCCTTCCGCTACTTTTTCGTGCGTGGGAGTAAGTTTCGCGAGACCAAAGTCCAAAATCTTCGCGTGACCGCGCGCGGTGATGAAAAGATTGGCAGGCTTGATGTCGCGATGAATGATTCCCGCAGAGTGAGCGGCGTCCAACCCCTCCGCGATCTGCGTGCTCCAATCGAGAAGATTCTCGATGTCCAGCGGACGGCCGTCGATCTTGTGCTTCAGCGTCTGCCCGTCCAGAAATTCCATGGCGATGAAGCGGCGGCCGTCGAATTCGTCAATTTCGTAAATGGTGCAAATGGCGGGATGGTTCAACGCTGATGCGGCCTGCGCCTCGCGCTGAAAACGTTCCAGCGCGAATTCGTCCCTGGCCAAATCTTCCGGCAGGAATTTCAGCGCGACGAAACGCCGCAGCTTGATGTCCTCAGCCTTATAGACGACACCCATCCCGCCGCCGCCCAGCTTTTCCACGATGCGGTAATGCGAAATGGTCTGCCCGATGAACGAAGACGCGTCCGCCATGTGTGCCGCACATGTTAATTTGCGCGACAACGCAAGTCAACGCGAGCAAGTCAACGCAGCCCGAGTCTTGTTGTCGCCGGCCGCTTACCGCTCGCCGTTGCGCTCCTAATTTGATGGCTGTTAAGCGCCCTCGTCTCGCAACCTGCTTGTATATGGATGCCAATGAGTCACACTAGAGGCCCTTCCAGGCTTTCGCACTTATAGCTTCAGTTTCGAGTTCTTATTGGCTTGGGGCTTTGAACTTCAATGTCTGAACCCAACGCTCGTTTATTCAAAAGTCTGCGCCTGTATTGCCAGATCATGGCCATCGGCGTCGTGGCATTGGGCTGTCTGGTTCTTTACGGCTGGGCGTTCGACATTGAAACTCTGAAAACGGTTCTTCCCGGACTGACAACGATGAAGGCGAATACGGCCATGGCTGGGATGTTCCGGCACTTCTTTATGGCTGCTGCTTCCCGATAAGTCTCGCCCGCCGAGGAGATACGTTGCGCGGCTACTCGCCCTAGTGCCGATGTTGATCGGCTCGCTGACTCTGAGCGAATACCTATTTCGGATAAATGTAGGCATCGATCAACTGATATTCCACGATCTGAAAGGATCGCACGGAACTTCCGCGCCTGGACGGATGTCTCCCATGACGGCGATGGTTCTACTGACCACGGGATTGGCGCTGCTGCTCCTCAATTGGGAAACCAGGCGCGGGCGCCGGCCTTCGCAGGCCGTGAGTCTGTGCGCCGGTCTGATCGCGATGATGGTCCTTAGCGGATACATCTATCACGCCATGGCGCTCACTAGAATTTTGTTTTACACGCAGATGGCGCTGCACACCTCCATCGCCTTTTCTCTGCTGAGCGTCGCCGTTTTCTTCGCGCGGCCTCGCAGCGGTATCGCCGGCGACCTGACCGGCGAAGGGTCGGGCAGTGTTATGGCGCGCCGATTCCTTCCCGCGGTTTTCTTGATTCCTGTGGTCTTAGGCTGGATCCGTCTGCAAGGACAATATGCGGGCTTTTACGGAACGGAATTGGGCCTGTCGCTGTATGTCACCTCGAGCATTGTAATTTTTGCCGTCCTGATGTGGTTAGGCGCGCTCCGCATGAATCGGGAATATGAACAGCGCCAAAAAGCGGAAGTCGCAATCCGCGATCTGAACGCGGACCTGGAAATCCGCGTGGCCGACCGCACGAGAACGCTCGAGCGGCAGACCTCCGTTCTCGCGGAGCAGGCCGCGCTTCTCGGTCTGGCGCACGACGCCATTGTGGTGCGCGACATGCAAAATCGCATTCTCTTCTGGAATCGTGGCGCCGAGGTAATGTACGGCTGGACCGCCAAGGAGGCGATAGGAACGATCAGTCTTCACCTGCTCAAAACGGAATTCTCTGAACCTCTGGCAGAAATCGATGAGCAACTCTTCCGCGAAAACCACTGGGAAGGCGAGGCCATCCATTGCACGCGAGACGGTACTCGGCTGAATGTCGGTTGCCGCTGGGCTTTGCAGCGCGATAAAAGTGGCGCGCCGGTGCAAGTTCTCAGCATCATTCACGACATCACTGGCCGCAAATTGGCCGAAGAATCGCTTCGTTTGCTGACTCAACGATTATCTCTCGCCACTTCTACCGGAAAAGTGGGCGTTTGGGACTGGGACATCGTCACCAACGCCGTCATATACGATAAGACCATGTTTGAAATCTACGGATTCGCGCCAAGTTTTGCGCTATCCGGCGAGCAATCGTCTGCATCCGGACAGTACGCGCAATTTATGGAAGTGATTCATCCCGAGGATGTGCTCCTGGTCGAGGCCACGTTGCAAAGAGTGATCGCCGAAAAGAGCCACGGCTCGGCCGAGTTTCGTTTAAAATTCCCGGACGGCTCGATCAAATATATTTCCGCCGTGGAGCGCGCCGTTCTCGACGAGCATGGCAACGTTGCACGCGTGATCGGCGTAAACATGGACGTTAGCGAGCGCAAGCTGGCCGCGGATGCGTTGTTTGCGGAAAAAGAGCGCGCGCAAGTGACGCTGAACTCCATCGGCGACGCCGTGATTTGCACCGACATTTCAGGAAACGTTACTTTCCTCAATCTCGTCGCGGAGAAAATGACGGGCTGGCCACAACAAGATGCCACAGGCCGGCCTATGGTCGAAGTCTTCCAAATCCTGGACGGCTCTACTCGCGCAACCCTTCCCAACCCAATGGAAACGGCTATTGGCCAAAATCAAACCGTCCATTTGCCCAATGACTGCGTCCTGATACGCCGTGATGGATACGAGATTCCCATCGAGGATTCCGTTGCTCCCATACACGGCCGGGATGGCAAGCCGACCGGCGCTGTGATCGTTTTTCGCGACGTGAGCGACGCCCGCGCCATGTCACTGTCGATGACGCATTCCGCGCAGCACGATTTTCCGACCGGATTGCCCAATCGCATGCTGTTGAATGAACACGTCCGCCTTGCGATTGCTCTGGCGCCGCGCCACGCCAAAAAACTCGCCATCTTGTTTTTGGATTTAGATGGCTTCAAACACATCAACGATTCTCTGGGCCATCCGCTCGGCGACAAACTGCTTCAATCCGTTGCCAAAGGCCTTCTGGATTGCGTGCGCGCTTCCGACACCGTAAGCCGCCAGGGCGGCGATGAATTTGTGGTTCTACTTTCCGAAATCGAACAGGCCGAAGACGCGGCCATATCGGCGCGGAGAATCCTCGAAGCCGTTGGCAAAGCGCACGGGATCGACGATCACGATTTGCACGTCACCACCAGCATCGGCATCAGCGTCTATCCCGACGATGGCATGGATGCTGAAACTCTGATCAAAAATGCCGACCTGGCCATGTATCAGGCCAAAGAGAACGGCCACCAAAGCTTCAAGTTTTTTAAGTCCGCCATGAACGAGCGGGCCGTGGCGCGGCAATCCATTTAAGAAGGTTTGCGCCGCGCTCTGGAACGCAAAGAATTCACACTGCACTATCAGCCCAAAGTGAATCTGGCCATCGGAGAAATTACCGGCGCCGAAGCATTGCTGCGCTGGAGGCATCCTACTCGCGGCAACATCCCTCCCGCCGAATTTATTCCTGTGGCGGAAGATTGCGGACTGATCGTACCCATCGGCAATTGGGTCCTTCGCGAAGCTTGCCGGCAAGCCCGCGCATGGGTTCAGGCTGGTCTGCCGCGGACCACTATGGCCGTGAATATTTCCACGATGGAATTCCGCGACGAGCACTTTCTCGAGGGCGTGTTCGCAATTCTTCGCGAAACGGAATTTAATCCGCGATGTCTTGAATTGGAACTCACCGAGAGCGTCCTGATGAAGCGCGTTGAATCCACCGGAGGAATACTGAAAGCGCTAAAGGAGCATGGCGTGCAAGTGGCCGTCGACGATTTCGGCACCGGTTATTCCAGCTTGAGCTACCTGCGAAAGCTTCCCATCGACGCGCTGAAAATCGACCAATCGTTCATACGCCAGATCACTACTTCCCCCGACGAATCGTCCATCGTCACTGCCATCATCAGCATGGCTCGCAATATGAAACTGCGCATCGTGGCCGAAGGCGTGGAGACGCAGCAGGAAATGCTGTTTCTGCAAGATCACAAATGTGACGAAGCGCAGGGTTACTACTTTAGCCGCCCACTTCCGGCGGCAGAGTTCGCCAAATTGCTGGCGTCGGGTGTAGCGGAAAAGATTCCCGTAGAAATTTAACAATCGGCGGATTCGCATTTCAAAACGCGAACATCGCTGTGCAGGAAATTGTGTCAGCGCGTGGCCGCGCCAGCGTCGTGCAGCAGGACGACGTCGGACTCCAGGTGGCTCCGCATTACTCCGATGTTCTTGCCGTCAGGTGAGAACCGGAACGTGGGAATGGTGTCGGACTTGAAGTTCGTAATCCGTCGGCCTCGAGAGCCATCGAGCGGTTGAAGCCACAGGTTGTCCGTGCCGTTCTCGCGTATAGGATATACGACGGCCTCCCCGCCCGGGGTGAGTTGCGGTGCCTCCGCAACACGCGGATCGGGATCAAGGAGGCGCGTCGGCGACTGAGGCCCCGCATTCAGACTCACCAGTGCGATCTTGTGCGGCGCACTATTCTGATTGCCGGTGGTAAGGAACGCCAGCAGCTTGCCATCACGCGCGATACTGAGCCCATCGTGGAAGTAGCTAGCGGGAATAATCGTTCCAGGTACAATTTCGGGCGTTCCGCCATCAATGCTCAACCTCTTGACTTGAAGATCTTGCACGTCGTCGTAGAGTACCCACTTTCCGTCCGGTGAGCATTCCGGCGCAAGATCCTGCATCCCGTCTGTGAGCTGCGTCGGGTTCGAGCCGTCGGCGTTCACCCGCCAGATGTTCGTCTTGTTACTGGAGGAACGGCCGGCCCATGTGAAGACAACATAGTGCCCATCCTGGCAGCTCGACGGGTGAATAATTTGAGAACCGGGGTCACTCACAAGCTTTGTCTTATCTTCACCGTCGGCCGACATGCGCACCAAGGAGTCCATATCATCGAAGTAAATCGTACCGTTCCCCGACCAGCCAAAGAAAATCGACTCTTTAATCTGCGCCGGCGCCGGATCCGGCGTATTTTCGGTGAATCCCGCCGCGGGTAACACGTAGAAAGTTTGTATGGCTCTTTGCTGGACAGTGGCAAGTGTCTTGCCGTCTGCCGAAAGTGTAATGGTCTGATAATTGTTCGTGTCCCTCGTGATGGGGCGTAATTGGCCGGCAGGTTCAGAGACAAACGCGAGTTGACTGCGCGCATAAGGAGTCGCGTTGTGTTGATAGGTGGCGACGAGGCCGCGTGCGTCCGGCAACCAAGCCAATTCGAGAACCAGCAGGTTGTTGAAACGGGACAGCGTCCTCACTTTGGCGGAAGGCATGTCCTGAATTTGAATCACGCTCATTGCGTTCTCGAAACTCGGCATCGCAGAGGCAATTTGCTTCCCGTCGGGGGACCAAGCAACGGAATTCGAAAGTGATGCTATGGAACCATCCGCAAACTTCGACTCGTTCGTTCCATCTGCGTTTGCCGTAAGTACTTGAAACTTTTCGATGTCGGGATCCATGCCGCGCACGAACGCAAAGCGTTGGCCATCGGGCGCAAAAGTGATTCGAGTATCGACATCGTGCACGATCACCTGCGGCGTGCCACCGAGTACCGGCGCACGGAGGAGATTGGAACCCTCACCCACTTTGTCGATAGCCCTGAGGAAATAAATGTAGTTGCCGTCCGGGGAAAAGGCGAGGCTCCCGTAAAGAGCGTCGGCCGGTGCGATTACCTGCGTATCGCTGCTGGTTTGCACGTGGCGGAGCCACAAGCTTTCTTTGCCTTTGTCCTCCATCACGCTAAGCAGATATTTTGCATCGGGGGAGATAGCCGCGGCGATAGTCTTCCCGCTGTCGGTGACTTGCGTGATGGTGAAATTTTCAAAAGGCGAAGCGCGCTTCCCGCCGAAAAAGGAATAGAGTCCATAGCCGGCAGCTATAACGAGGGCAAGCGCTATCAGGGCGCTCGCGAACAATCCGATCTTGTGCTGCTTGGCCGCTTCCACCATCGCCGAGCTGCTCGATGCGTGTGACGCGGACGAGTCTTTCGGTGATACGTGCGCCGCTGCAGTTGCTTCGTGTCTGGGCTGCCCTATTGCCACCCGCCCCGAATCCGTGTCGCGCTTTAGGCGTTGCAGGTCCGCACGCATTTCGGAAGCGTGCTGGTAACGAAGCTTGCGGTCTTTCTCCAGCGCCTTGTCGATGATGCGCTCGATCTCCGCCGGCAATTCCGCATTGAGCCGGACAGGCGGTACCGGAGCTTTGTGAAGGATGGCGTCGAATATGGCCGCCGACGTTGCGCCACTGTATGCTAAAGCGCCCGTAGCCATTTCGTAGAGCACCGCGCCGAAGGAGAACAGGTCGGTACGCGCGTCCAAGTCTTCACCCATCGCTTGTTCTGGTGACATATATAAAACGGTTCCAACAGTCGAGCCGGGACTGCTGAGCAACTCGTCGGCAGTCGCAGTGGCGAGCGCGGACGCCGTTACTCCCGGGCTCACTCGACGCGGCGAGAGCACCTTGGCCAGCCCGAAATCGAGCACCTTGCTCTGTCCGCCGCGTGTGCAAAAAAGATTCGCCGGCTTAATGTCGCGATGAATGATTCCCTTCGCGTGAGCGGTATCGAGGGCATCGGCTACCTGGATTGCAATCTCCAGCATTTCATCGAGTCGCAGCGGACCGTCAGCGATGCGGTGCTTCAGCGTTTGACCATCCAGAAACTCCATGGCGATGAAATGCTGGTCTTGATATTCATCAATTTCGTAGATGGTGCAGATGTTGGGATGGTTCAGCGCAGAAGCCGCGCGTGCCTCGCGCTGAAACCGTTCAAGTGCCGCGCGATCACGCCCTAGTTCCTCGGGCAGGAATTTCAACGCCACATGGCGGCGGAGCTTTTTGTCCTCCGCCTTATACACAACGCCCATACCCCCACCACCAAGTTTCTCAACGATTAGGTAATGCGATATGGTTTGGCCAATCATGGGCAAGTCGCGCAATCTTAGGTTGCGCCGTCTGGCAAGTCAACGAAGCGGGTTGTCCATTTCCGCACAAACGGACACAGCAAATTCGTCTTGGCCGCCTCAAATGCTACTGTGACAATCAATACGCTACCCTTGGGAGGTAATCGTGTTACGCGCGGCGACTCTGAATTTTGTCTTGATCTTAGCTGTCACGGCGCTGGCGAACGCTACGCGCGCGCAGGACCATCAATCCCAACCCCAAACTCAAGCCACCACTTCCACAAAACAAGCCACAACCGCCACGGGCAAACTTTCCGCGGACCGCCAATCCTTCTGCGATGAATTGCGCAAACGCAAAGACCCATCCGCTGAACAAGCGTGCGCGGCGTTCTCGGTGAATATAGGCCCGGAATACGAAGCGCTGGCCGAGCGGTTTACTCAGCTGGCAAAAGCGGTATGCGCGGCGAACAATGGGCAGATGCCCTCCACGCAGCCTCAGGACCCTACGCTCGCCGCTCAATGGCGCGATCTGAGCGCTACGAACGCCAAGTTCTCAGAAATGATGAAAGAGGAAATGAAAACGCTCAGCGACGCGGAAGCTGCCGTCAAGTCGATCAGCGAGGAAGAATTGCGCGAAGCGTCAGAAAAACTGCCGGACTGGCCTGACGCCCATGCTGTGGCGCACAATCCCCAGGAAGAACAACGTTTCCACGAGATACAGGAAAAATACAAGCCCCGCATCCAGGGGGTCGAACAGATTGCGACGCAGGAAAAGCCTCGCGTGCAGAAATATTTCTACGACTTGGAACGCACGCAGGAAATTTGCGGACGCCACTAGTTGGCGCGCTTGTTGGGAGGTTAGATCTTGGTACGACTCGCGCCTCTGAACGTATCGCTCGTCCTCCTCTCCCTCGCGATGTTCGCGAGCGTCACGCACGCGCAGGACAGCCAATCCCAGCCGCAATCGCTCGGCGACGTGGCCCGTCAAGCACGCGCTGCCAAATCCTCCGCGCCAAAATCCACCATCGTGCTGGACGACGACAATCTGCCCAAATCCAAAAATGGCGCAGGTGGCGGCGGAAAACTTTCTTCAGACAAGCAAGCCTTCTGCGACGAGGTCCGCCAACGCAAGGATCCCACGGCGGAGCAAATTTGCGCCGTCTTGGCCATCGATATGGGTTCCGAATACGAAAACATGACCGCGCGCGGCGTCGAGCTCACAAAAAGTCTCTGCGCCGCAAACGGTGGCCGCCTTCCCACGAGCGAGCCGAAAGATCCTTCCCTTGCCGCAAAGTGTCGAGAGCTAACCGGTATTGGTGTGAAGCTTGGCGCTATTATGCAAGCGGAAATGAAAACATTCAGGGACTTAGAAGCTGCCGGCAACGCCGTCCGAGAGGAGAAATACCGCGAAGAGGACGCTCAACTCCCGGATTGGCGTAACATGGCTGCGCTTATGGCAAACGCGGAAGAAAAGAAGCGTTTTTTTGAGATCGAGCAGAAATACAGGTCGCGTGAACAGGAGAAAGAAGAAGCATCTGCGAAGGAGCGGGCGCGGGGGCTAAGGTATCTCTACGATACGGCCCGCCTGCAAGAGCTCTGCGACCAGCACTAGCGCCATGCAGATTTGGGAGGCTAAATTTTAATGCGAGTCCTGGCGCTGAGTTTATTTTTTATCCTCGCGTTCGCGAGCATCGCGCGCGCGCAGGACAGCCAATCGCAGCCGCAATCGCTCGGCGACCTGGCCCGTCAAGCGCGCGCCGCGAAATCCTCCGCGCCAAAATCCACCATCGTGCTGGACGACGACAATCTGCCCAAATCCAAAAACGGCGCCGGGGGCAGCGGAAAGCTTTCTCCGGACAAGCAAGCCTATTGCGACGAACTGCGCCAACGGAAAGATCCGGCCGCCGAGCAGAATTGCGCGGCGCTGGCCGTCGACATGGGTGCTGAATACGAGGATGTGTTCGCGCGCTACGTCGAGCTGGCAAAAAATCTTTGTGCCGCAAACGGCGGCCACCTCCCTAACAGCGAGCCTAAAGACCCTACACAATCGGCGCAGTGGCACGAGTTAATGAGCGTATCCCGGAAGTTTGGCGAAGTAATGAAACCTGAGACGAAGTTGCTAATGGACGCGGAAAAAGGCAGTGATGTCATTCGTCAGCAGGAATACAGCGAACTCGATAAATCCGCGCCCGATTGGCACAATCCCGGCGTCTTGGCAGCGAATCCGCAGGAAAAGCAGCGCTACGCCGAGATCACTACGGAATACAACGCTCGCATCGCTGCACACGAAACCGCCGCCATGAACGAAAAAGCTCGCGGCCAACGGTTCGTCGTGGACATGATGCGCCTGCGAGAAACCTGCACGCCGCATTAATCACCGTATCTTGCTACGCGAGGATGAAACCAATGGAATTCTCGGCCAGGACTTTGTGGACCGGGTGGTGAACAGGCGCTTTCGCTCGGGTGCAGCGTCTAGCTTCCGGCTCTACGACGAAAACATGTTTGTCAAACTCGTGGTACGCAGCAATTGCAGTATCCGCGGCCTCATGTTGACGAGTCCCATATTTCGTGCGTGTAGCTCGACACACCTGCAACGATTCGCTACACTCTGGAAATGACACTCTCAGCGCGTAATCATCTCGTCGGCAAAGTGGTCGAACTTCAGTTGGGCGACGTAATGGCCGGCGTTACCGCCGTGGTACTATCGCCGCGCTATCCAACCAAATGGAAAATGCAGCGCGACAAAGCGTCCTGCACCCACGGGTCTGTCCTCGGCAATAATTTCAAGGAGCCTTCTGAAAAATGACTTCTCTATTCAACGATGCAAACGGCGATTCGAAACGAAGTGCGTCCACAACTGCCGTTGAACCTGCCTCCGCCTGCGCTTCCGCCGCCTTCCCCCACGCAAAAGTCTCGAACGAAACATCCTCTCGGCAAACTTTCTTCAAAACAACCATAGGCGGCGCAGTCGCCGGCTTGGTGACCGCGACGGGAGTAGATTGCCTGGCGCCACGCCGCGTCTCCGCGCAGTCCGCGCTCAGCCCCGACGCCGCGCTGCAGGAATTGATGGATGGCAATCGCCGGTTCGCAACTGGAAGTCTGACCTCTTGCGACCATGACCTTGCGATATTGAAAGCGCACACCGTTGACAAGCAGGAACCGTTCGCGGCAGTGCTGTCATGCGCGGACTCGCGCGTTCCCGTCGAGCTAATTTTCGATCAAACACTGGGGCAGATTTTTGTTACGCGTGTGGCTGGAAATTTTGCCGCCCCTGAAATTATTGCGAGCCTCGAATACGGGGCTGCCGCACTGGGGACGAAGGTAATCGTGGTGCTGGCGCACAGCGGTTGCGGCGCAGTGAAAGCCACCATTCAAGCCAAAGATGTCCCGGGCCAGATCAGTTCCCTCTTCGCCTACATCCGCCCCGCCGTCGATCAAGCCAGATCAAACATTGAAGCGGCGTCCAAAGCAAACGCCAAAATCCAAGCCGGCCTTCTGCGCCAGGCCTCCACGGTTATTTCCGCCATGGTAAAAGACAACAAAGTTAAGGTTGTCGCCGCCTATTACGACCTGGCCACCGGCACAGTATCACTCCTCGACTAGCCGGTTGCGGACCACTCCGCGCGGCGCCAATATTCGGTCCTATCCCGACTGAAACTCGCGAGGTGGTGAATCTTTTCTGCGGCTCGTGCAGAAAAGGTTCGTTGGTTGTGACTTGATTCTGAATTTGACGTGTCATCCCGAAATCCGCGTCGTATGAGGATAGCTTTGAGGGACCCGCTTTATTCTTGCGGATTACGAACGCTCCGAACGTGATAATTTCAAGGCACCGGAATCCTGTACAAATTTCTCCGGTTGGTAGCGACGCTGAAAGAATAAAGCTCCGGGGTGATCGCGGCTTCCACCGAGTGAGGCACTGCAATCACGCCTGTAACTGCGTTCAACTCTTCACCGTTCCTCGCACCTTGCTCCGGGAGCTTCGGCAACGCGCCATTTTTCCCCATCGGAAGGAAGTAGCTTTTATCCTCTTCCTTCAGAAAACTCAAAAACAGATACGTTTCGCTGGAATCCCAACCTACCGCGCAGATCGCGCGGCAAAGCGGTGTGCTGGTCCCGCCGGCGATGGGGTAAGACATCAGCCGAACGGGATGTTCCTCATCTTTACTTACTTTTTGCCCGAAGATGGCCCAATTGCCGCTGGGCGAAATCCCCATCAAGTCGAGTATGGGCTGATCGAGCAACATTCGCTCGCCGCTGCCATCCGGCTTTCTAGTGAACATATAATTGTTTCCGTTTCGACTGCCCCGGAAAATCAAATCTCCGTCCGGCAAGAAATACGGTGAATCCTCATTGTCGTCGGAAGCGAGTTGTTGCGGCGAGCTTCTCCGGTCCGTGGACGCAATCCACAAATGCGAGATCCGTTTGGCATCTTTGCGAACGAACGCGATGCGCTTACCGTCCGGGGAGAGCGAGAAATCTCTCCCTTCGGAGTTGGCTTCTATTTCGTACCCGGGGAGCACTTGCTCGCTTTGTCCTTTTGCCAGGTCCGTTCTCCACAGTTCAGCCACGCCTCCCGTTCCGGTGCTTTTCAGGTAATAGAGTGTGGAGCCGTCTCTGGAAAAAGTGGCCTCGGAGGAGTTCCCTTCTGAAGATACTTGGCGATCGCCATTCTTATGGTGAATCCAGGCGGTTACATCTCCATTCCCCACGGACGTGATGAACGATTTTCCATCATTGGCCATAGCGATGCCTTCTTCTTCCGTAGGACCTGAAGTCACTTGTTCCGGTTCGCCAACCGGAAAGCGCTGCCGCCAGATGTGAAACGCGCCGCCTTGCTTCGCACTCACAAAAACCCATTTGCTGTCGGGACTCCACGCGCCGCTTGTGCAAATAGCATCCGGCGGGCCCACTAAATGTTCCTGCCCGCTGCCGTCGAACGGCACAACGCGGCATTGCGTCAACTTGCCTAGTGAATTCATCAACACCGCCAGCACCCAGCGCCCATCCGGCGAAATGTACGAATGGTGAACCATGCTTCTCTCGCCCGCGGGTACGTAGACATTTCGGCTTTGCCCGCGGGCCTCGTCCGTCGTCACCAGGACCATATGCAGCCCGCTCTTAATCTCGCTGAAGAGCAGCTTTTTCCCGGAGTCAATCCAAGTGAGCGAAGACGCATTCTTCATCATCAGCCGGGGTTCGCCCCCGAGCACGCCGACCTCCCAGGTGTCCCAGGGATCCACGGTTCCAAACGCGATGCGGCTGCCGTCGGGCGAGAAAGTCGGTGCCATCTTTTGCATCTGGTCGCCGCGCGTCAACTGCACCGGCTCCCCATTGGGAAGCATTTTCAGCCAAACATCTCCCAGTCCGAAGAATGTGTCTTGGCCGCGAATGTAAGCGAGCATTCTTCCGTCCGGTGACAAGGCCGGATACACGGCCGAGTCCGTATAAAAAGTGATCTGTTCCCAACTCCCCGAAGCTTTCTTTGGCTGTGTCTGAAAATGCAGATACAAAAAGATACCGGCGGCCAGCAGGAGAACTGCCGCTAAGGATGCTGCGGAAGCCCAGGTCCACCACCGCTTTTTGCTGTGCGACGCAACTTTCTCAGCCCCGCTCTCCCTGTCTCTGTTCAACCTCTGCAAATCGGTGCGCAATTCCGCCGCGCTCTGGTAGCGCAGGTTTCGGTCTTTCTCCATCGCCTTTTGAACAATTTCATCGAGCTTTTGCGGAATAGCTCGATTGACTTGCGAGGCCGGGGACGGCGTGCGCTCAAGGATGGCGTGGAATATCAGGGCCGAAGTATTTCCCTGAAAAGGGAGTACACCAGTGCACAGTTCGTACAGCATGGTTCCCAGGGAAAACAGGTCCGTTCGAGAATCCAAATCCTTGCCGCTGACCTGTTCGGGCGACATGTAGGCCACGGTTCCCAGAGTTGATCCAGGGCTGGTAAGATGCGCGGGAGCATCGGCCGTCATTGAGTCTGCAGCGGCCCCGGAATCCGCGAAAATCTTTGCTAATCCGAAATCTAGAATCTTGACGTCTCCGCGTTTGGTGACAAAAATATTCCCCGGTTTGATGTCGCGATGAACGATTCCTTTTGCGTGGGCCGCCTCCAGGGCATCCGCAATTTGTTTTGCCAGAGGAAGGATGTTCTCCACCGCCATGGCCCTATTCGCCGCCAAATGGCGAAGCGTCTGGCCTTCTAAATACTCCATAGCGATAAAGGAACGATCGTCTTGTTCGCCGATGTCGTAAATCGTGCAAATGTTGGAATGGTTCAGGGCGGAGGCAGCTTGGGCTTCCAAAAGAAAACGCGCGCGGGCGTTTTGATCTTTATCGAATTCCGGCGGCAGAAATTTGAGCGCGACGAACCGGTGCAGCCGAATGTCCTCGGCCTTGTAAACCACTCCCATGCCGCCCGCACCGAGTTCCTCGATGATGCGATAGTGCGATATGGTGTGGCCGAGGAGCGATTGGGAATCCCTCATCTGGCGACATCTTAAGTGGGGGTCAAAGCCAAGTCAACGAAGGGAAATCGTGTGTCGCCGCAAAGTGAGAATGTCCGGTTTGTGCAAAGTAGAAATGTCCGCTTTCATGGATGGCCGAGGGCCTATGGAAACGGAGCGAATCGGCAGTGGCGAACTCTTCCGTGCGGCGCCGGCGTTCAGTCCCGGCACGCTTGAAACCCGCGGGGGGTGCCGAACTTTTTCGGTGGATCGTACAGAGAAGGTTCAGTTTTGACGTTCGGATTTTTGACGTGGTAATAAAAGCCGCCGCATTCGCAAAATGTCAGCCACGATTACCAGCCCATTTGGTCCATGCGCTTCAGGATGATCGCGCTGTAGTTATTCATGCGCTCGGGTCGTCGTTTCAGGGGAGCCGGCAGAATTGCAGCAAGCCGTGCCGCCTGTTGCCGGTCGATATTGCGGGCTGCGGTTTCGTAGTAGTAGCGAGAGGCCGGCTCTGCGCCATAAATGCCAGGGCCCCATTCGACCACGTTGAGGTATATCTCCAGAATGCGCTGTTTGCCGAGGGCGAGTTCGGCCACCGGTACCAGCGTGGCTTCCGCCCCCTTGCGGAGGATCGAGCGGCCCGTTCCGAAGAATAGGTTTTTTACCAGTTGCTGCGTAATGGTGGAAGCTCCGCGAGTGCGATCGCCTTCCAAATCGTCTTCCGCGGCGATTTGCATCTCGTGCCAATCGAATCCATGGTGCTGATAGAAGTGCGCGTCCTCTGCGGCGATGGCAGCGTGCTGGAGATTGGTCGAGACTTGGCTGAGCGGAACGAATTCGTAGCGTTTGCGATACCGCGTGTGGTGAATCCAGGCCTGCAAGCGGCGCTCGATGTGCACCGCTGTTGTCGGTGGGTCGATCCACCGCGCGGCCACCAGGATCAGCGCGGCAAGCGACCATAGAAGCGCCACGCCGATGACAAGCCATCGAATAAACGACCGCAGGAAGCCCGTCCGAAGCGGCGTCTTGGTGTCTGTGTTCGGCATTCCAGTCACGCTTCAGAATAATAGCCTGGGCTGGTTGCGGTCGTGGACGATCTTGTGAGGCGTCGCTGATGGATGATCTTGTGAGGCGTCCGGCCCACGCTTTCGTATCGAACTACACCAAAATTTCGTTACGCCAGCGCCTCGCGCTTGAAGGTCCCGCACTCTTCGTTTTTCAGAACGGTGCGGGTTTAGATTTCGATACTCGCTGTCCCGCTCCAGCGCCGGCGGCAGCATCGAGGAAATAGGCCAAAGAATTATTCATTTCTCCGCGCGCGGATGGCCCAGGCTCTTGCCGGCATTTCGATTGCGCCTTGCGGACTTGCCGGAAGCGTTGCGCGCAATCGATCTCGGATGGCGGATTGAATCTGCTGATCGCGCGTGGCCAGATAGGCTGGCGCGGAGCCTTGGCCTGTCAGCAGCGGCTCCCAGTAATCGTCGAAGCTGGCGAAACGCGTAACTACTTCCAGCGCATGCTCTGACAAATTTTCCAGCTTTGCTTCCTTAAATAGGTTGCGCAATCCTTCTTGCGTGCACATTGGAAAACGCTGCGCCTGGTCGAAGGCGGCTGCTTCGTTATCGACTGCGATCGCGGCGTCCCAGAAATGACGGACAAACATCGCGCCGCTCACGTAGTCCCAAACGTAAACTGCAATCGTTCCGCCGGGACTGACGACGCGCCGGAATTCCTCCAGCGCCCGCGCGGGACTCGGGATGAAATTTAACCCCAAGCCGCAGACTGCTACGTCGAAAGTTGCGTCCGGAAAACGCAGCGTCATCGCGTCACCGGTCTCGAAGCTGACGCTGGGGTGCGCGCGATGCTCGCGAGCGAACTCGATTTGCTGGGCGGAAGCATCCACGCCCATGACGCTGTGCGGCGCAGCGCGTTCAACGATTGTCTCGGTGACCACGCCGCTTCCGCAGCAAACATCAATCCAACGTAGCCCCGCGGGCGCCGCCAGCCAACTCACAAATTCCCGGGCCAGCAGACGGCTCCAGCGCCCCATCCATCGGTCGTAGTGCGCACCGGAAGTCCAGCGATCCATGCTCATCGATTTATATTGCGACGCCATATTTGCCGCGGCTACTTCAAGAATTCGCGGACGATGAAGGCGATTTCATCCGCTGCGGTATCCAGCGCGAAATGGCCGCCATCGACGATGTGGATTTCGGCCTTGGGCACATCGCGGCGATACGACTCGGGCTCGGACGGATCGAAGGACGACTCATACTTGCCCCATATGACCAGCAAATGCGGCTGTTTCTCGCGCATCCAGGCGTCCCACTTGGGATAATTCTCCACGTTGGTGCGGTAGTCGTAGAAAAGATCGCTTTGGATATCGATCTGTCCGGGCTGGTTGAGGAAATAATATTCGTCGGTCCACAAATCCGGGTCGTGACGTTCCACGTTGGGGTCGTCGCCCACGTGGCGCGCGCGCGTGGTCGCCAGTGAGAGCAGATTTTCGCGCAACGCGCTTTCGTTTGGCGCGCGATCGGCCCAATACGCACGCCGCGTTTTCCAGTTCGCTCCCAATCCCGTGTCATGCGCCACCGCGTCCTGAACGATTAGCGATTCCACTCGCTCGGGATGCGCCAGGATCATGCGAAAGCCCACCGGACCACCGTAATCCTGCATGTAAAGCGAGTAGTGCGAAAGGCCGAGTGCTTCGGTGAAATGATTCATCACCTCGGCGACGCGATCGAAAGTGTATGCGAATTTTTTCGGGTCGGGCCAGTCGCTGTGTCCAAAACCGGGATAATCGGGTGCCACCATGTGATAACGGTCGGAAAGCCGCGTGAAAAGCGGCTCAAACATTCGCGATGAAGACGGAAGTCCGTGCAGCAGCAAAAGCGTGGGCGCATCTTTCGGTCCGGCTTCTCTGTAAAATATGGAAAGCCCGTCGACTTGCACCGTGCGATAGACCGTTGCGTGCTCCCTGGTGTGTTCCCCGCGATGTTCCATAGGTCGTTCCTTTCCTTGCCCAAGTGCCGGCAATTGTATGGATGCAAGCAACATAAGAACCAGCATTACCAAGCGCGAGCCCGGCAAGCATGTTTCCGCCCGCCTCATAGTTCCATCCTTTCGCGGATTAGAGTCAACTTGGCCCGGTCTGGTCGCTGAAAGTTCCTGTTACCGGGCCACCGGGAAACTGATTCCCGGATCACCCGCGTTGACGAACCTTGGTATGGCAGCATTGCCTCGTTGAACGCGTACGAATTGTTGCATGGCGTCTCCTTTCCGATGGCTTTGATATAAGAGTCGAGCGACTTTTACTTTTGTACTACTCCCAGTTCTTTCCAAACAGCAGAATCATCTGTTATATAAAATATCGGCTCCATTTTTCGATGTTCGATAATTTCAGTTATGCCGTTTACAGTGATTATTTCGTAGAACGGATAACGAGGAGCGAATCCAGACGGAGGATTTTTCAGTTGGAGCGGCCCTAAGCCTTTCATCTTGGCATGTACCTTTTCCAGTGTTTGCCCTTTCTTGTTTTGTAATATGAATATCGCGCTCCTACCCCACGGCATACTGTAGTAGCTCATCGTAATTGAAACGTCGGCGCGTGTAAGTCCCGGAGGGAGGGTAATCCATTTCGGGGACCTCGAGTCACTCGCTAGTTCAAAGGTTGACTCGGGGAACCACTCGCACCCTATCGTCGAACCCGCAATCGTTAGCGCAACAAAAAGGAGCAGGAATTTATCGACGCGCCTAATTATTTTGAACACTTGGCCGGTGGGAAACCCTTTGGTCTTCGTTGATTTTTCCATTTGAGTGGACAGCATGGCGGATAGTACCACACCGATATTTCATTACTGAGTTCACTCGATCCGCGAGGGTGCCGAACCCTTCGTGGTGTGAAGGGTTCGCGGGGTTTCAAATGAAACAACGCTTAAGACGCCGGTATGGATTGTCTTCGGGCAAGAAACTTCCTCGAATATTGAATTTTATGTCGTTACATTCACATTTGGGAAAGTGAGTGCCGTATCTTCCGTTCAACAGCGTTCTCCTCCTCTATCTGGAGTGACGGATTCCACCTGCTTGAGTAGCCGGATTAACCGGACCGCTTTGCCCTCTCATGCGGACAGATTTTGTTTGTTGTAGCTATTTCACGCGGGAACGCGTACGGTCGGAGTGTCTCACTAGCATCCTGCCGTAAGCATTCCTTCTACCTACGGCTCCCTGCGAAATCGGACAGCAGCACTCGCCGCTGTGCACAGGACCCACAGCCCTATAGCAGGACCAAGAGTCTCTCGTTGTGTACCGGCATTTAGTCGAGGTGCGATATGAACCAAAACGAATGGACCAGGATATACAGAGCCGCTCTACTGGAATGCGATTTGGCGAAGCTCCCTACGCGAATTCGCGAAGCGGAAACTGCAATCTTTGCTCGGATCCGGGAACTTGCTGAAGATTCCGATTCCTGTCACGAGCGGGAGTTGATCTCCGATGCGCTATTCGGCCTGCGCACTTTGCAAAAGCCGTTGCAACGTTCCTCCGGCGCCGGGCAAGCAGATCGTTCACATTTTTCTCTCCCAACTTCGAGGCCACCCCGCGCCTGATCGGGCTGAGGAGATCAAAATGGCAGAGACAATCAAAACAGGAACGGTCTTGATTAAGGATGGAACGCTTTTGCCGAACGGGCTGGAACTTGAAAGCGAGCCTTGTGCCAAGGGTTGGAGGCTGGTGAAGAACTTCGATGGGGCCAGTTTAGGCCGAAAAGTCGATGAAGCTGGATGGAACTTTTTCTGCCTGGCGGGCGAGATCAAAAGAACCGTATTCGGCCTTGGTGGAAAAGATAATGTGCGCAGAACGGTGAAGCGCATCCTGATGAATCTGAGATTAGAGAATTTCAATAGCCTGGAAATTATGCATGTCGAGAAGAAACGATTTCTAGGATTTCGTTACGCGACCGTCAGCGCGCATTCCCGTCATATTCAAGAAGACGCGCTCCTTCTTGGGGTCAAGGACATCGCCATTAGACCGAGCTGATGGCTGCTAATCGAAGCAGAGGCCAGCAAGAAACGGAATCTTGAGGAATCTTTAACGGAGGTCGTGGAAATGACAGCAGATGTGACTAACCCGGATACTGCGATTCTGGTGGAGCATGTGAAGGTTGAAGAACCGAGTCCATCGCGCATACAGGTGGACCCCGAGGGCAACCTAATCATCAGCGAAGAGGAACACTTCGCAACACTGTCCGGGACCGCCAGAGTGGCGTCCGGCAATAAACCGGTTCGGCAACTCGAAGTTTCTCAACCGGAGGGTGCATTCCATTGGCAGGACAAACTGTAACTTTTGAAAACTCAAACCGGGGAGCTTACACGACATGGCTGACAGTCAATGGCGGACTTTGTACCAGGCGGCTGTTTTTGAAGTGGATCCAGAGAAAATTGAAGGCCGCGCCAAGGCAGCAGAACTCGCAATCAACGCGCACGTCTTTTCCGATCACCAACATATTTCCGGAGCCGAGCGCTCGGATATGTTACATGCGCTCACGTCTCTGGGCGTGTTGACACTGGAGGGCCAAGCGGGTGCTGAACTCAAGCGTGACCGGAAGAGTTAGCGGCAAAGCGAACTTGAACTTCCCGGGGACCGATAGATTTGTAGACATGAAGTGAGTCCGCATGCGCCACGTTGGCTGCAGTAAATTCAGGAGAAACGAAAATGGACGGTAGAATCGAACGACCATGCCCTAAGTGTGGAAGCGGGGACGTGTGCAGGTCGCGTCGCCACGGAATCGTTGAACGCTGGTTAAAATTCCTAATGATAGTTCCCTTTCGATGTGACGTTTGCAGCGTGCGATTCTTTCGATGGGCGTAACGTGAAATGAACTTCGCTTCTTGGGACAGGTTTCAATGAAACCAACGAAGTTGCAGCAGTCGGAATTAAAGATATCTTAAAATCAAAAGAGGAACACTGAATATGGGATACGGTAACCGCGACAAAATAGAGAAGAAATCGGGACGAGCCGGATTTGTGGATGCTCGACTAGAAGAGCTTCGGCGCCGGTGGGAACTGGCCACAGACGAGAGAGAGAAGGCCGAGGTGTCCGACCAGATTCGCGAGTGGCAATCGTTTAGGCCGGAACGATCCGAACCCTCCCGCGGCGGACGTTGAAGCCGTCACGGAACGTGCAACGCGCTAATTCATCTGTACGGTGGCACGTTGACAACATTATTCAAAAAGCTAAAACCGTGGAATCGAACTACGCCATAACTTAGATTTTCGGGTGCTTAAAATCTTTCTTGAGCCGGATTTTTACCCAGCCTCCGAGTGCGGCGTAATCGCGCCGGCTTAATATTCGCGCTTCTTCACGAGTTTCGCCGACTTTCAGCAGCAATTCCTGCCTCTGTTTGCCATCGAGGCTATTGTAATTCTGTTCCGCGGGCATATCTCCAATGACCACTCGGCCGGTGAACGCTACGGCTTTCCGGCGGCCTCTTTATACGACCGTGAATTCGTCCACCTTGCTTTTCGGCCGCATCCTTCGCTATTCCGTACGGTTAAACGAGCCGACTCGCCTTGGGAGTGTCAATGGGAAGCTTTAGGTTCCGGAAAAACTCCGCCTCCAACAGCAGCGCGGACTTCGTAGTAAAACTCCGGGTGTCTCGCGAGAATCGACTTTATCTCCTGGGCCAGCGGGCTTTCCGCAAGCCACAGCTTTTGCTGGTCAGGAAACATCGGGAGCATGAGCGGTTTTGCCTGTTGCAGCAACTGCTCTAGCTGGGCGTGGTCGGGCTTTCCATTTTCATTCATTTTTCGATCCTCCAAATATGTGCTCTGTCTTTCCCGCAGCAACGACAGCGTCGTTTGGCATTTTGAAGAATTGGTGGAACAAAGGTTGTACTTTTATTATTTTCTGTCCGGTTCCGAAAAATGTCCGGCGCGCTCGTTCAAACGAATCTTCAACCTTTGAACTTGTCCGTTTGGTTTCAGTTTTTCTATTCACGTTTCCCTCTTAGCTTAGCGGAGCACCGTTTCCCACTCTCTCAGGAATTGCTAAGTGGAAGTCTCCCGATCGCGGGAATTCTCGCCGGCGCCCTAAGTTCTCTCTTGAGAATCGACAAGCCGTTCATAGCATCTTCTATGGCCTGCCACTCCAATTCTCCGTCCGCGTTCGTGCGTAACTCGGTTGTACGCGAGCCAATCGCTTTTTCTGCATCGGCTATCCGGCCAGGAAGCTTCAGATGGTCCGTCTCCAGGAATGCTCTCAGATAGGGGTCTTCCCATTTCCATTGTGTATTGGACATGTTTCTCCTCTTTTTGCCAGGTGAAAGGAGGGTAGAGGTTTCGATTCTTAATTTCTGTATACTTTTGCACACTTCTAAAACTGACCTTGTTACGAGGATTCGCGGCAGAGGGCGCGTTTCTGAAGCCAATATCCGAACCGATCCTTTCGAAACTTTTTGAATACCGCAGCGCCCGGCCGGCATCTACAGGTAGATAGGAGAGGCCATGCAGAAACGCAAACTCGGAAAAGGCAACTTGGAAGTGTCAGCCGTCGGGCTCGGCTGCATGGGAATGAGCTTCGGCTTCGGTCCGCCCATGGACAAGCAGGAAGGTATCTCGCTGATTCGAGCGGCCGTCGAACTTGGCGTGACATTCTTCGATACCGCTGAAGTTTACGGCGCGTACACGAACGAAGAACTCGTGGGTGAAGCCCTCGCTCCCTTCCGTGAACAAGTGGTGATCGCCACCAAGTTCGGATTCAAAATTGATCCCAACACCGGCAAACAGGCCGGTCTGGACAGCCGCCCGCAGCACATCAAGGAAGTTGCTGAAGCCTCGCTCAAGCGCCTGAAGACCGACGTCATCGATCTTTTCTACCAGCATCGCGTTGATCCCAACGTCCCGATCGAAGATGTCGCCGGAGCTGTGAAGGACCTGATTCAGCAAGGCAAAGTAAAGCACTTCGGACTTTCGGAAGCGGGCGTGCAGACCATTCGCCGCGCCCATGCGGTTCTTCCCGTCACCGCGCTCCAAAGCGAATATTCGCTGTGGTGGAGAGAGCCTGAAAAGGAAGTGCTCCCCACGCTGGAAGAACTCGGAATCGGCTTCGTTCCATTCAGTCCGTTGGGTAAAGGATTTCTTACCGGAAAGATCGGCGAAGATACGCAGTTCGACAAAAACGACTTCCGCAATATAGTGCCTCGTTTTACGCCGGAGAATCGCAAAGCGAATCAGGCTTTTGTGGACTTGCTTGGCAGATTTGCGCAACAGAAGAAAGCGACGCCCGCTCAGATCGCGCTCGCTTGGCTGCTCGCGCAAAAACCCTGGATCGTTCCAATCCCCGGCACCACCAAGCTTCATCGGCTCGAAGAAAATATCGCAGCCGTTAATGTGGAACTTTCGGCCGAGGATCTAAGCGAACTGGACAACGCAGCCTCAAAGCTCTCGGCGCGGGGCGCTCGCTACCCGGAAGAGCTTCAAAAAATGGTAGGCCGCTGAAGCCACAATAGAGAGCACACGACCAGCTGCCTTCTCATTTCTGCCCGCAGCCCTAGGGTTCCCTCTGTGGCACACTCGGCATTTTCCCCCAATGAATCTAACTTGGACGGTTAGTCGGGTGGTCTCACATCGCGGGCTCTTGTCCCTAACTACTTGGCGGGTCCGCGGAGTCCGGCGCGGTTTTTTGCTGCGGCGTCTTGGCAGGCGCGCTTACTTCGGGGCGCGTCAATTCCGGGCGCATCAAGAGGAACATCACGCGCCCGCTCACCTGCTCAGAAAATTCGCCGCCATTACTTTCGAAGATGAGTCGAATCCCTTCCGCCTGGCGCTCGCGCGGCGCGTCTCCCAGGGCGCAGTTCACTTGCAGGACCGCTGCTTTTGTTGTCCCCCTCATCGGCAACAGGCGGATATGGAATATCGCAAGACCTCCTGTTGGTACGGGGCCAGAGGCCACCGGCAAGTGTTTGGGCTTGAACGGTGTAGGGCCGAGCGCTCGTTCCTGATGCAGGAGTGCGTTGGGGGCCATGCCGTAGGAGTCGAACCTGACGAAGTCACTCACGATCCATACACCTGCCTCAAGCACGGTTCCATCCGAGGACTTGTGGGCGAAGGTTCCGGTTGCTGTGACCGACTTGCTTTGCGTGTCGAACGTGCCTGCACCGCTCATCTCGTAGCTGTCGCCGTTTGTTGACTTGACCACCGCCGGGCAGGTGGCAGAGTCTCCGGGATCGCAAAGAAAACCTGAAGCGACCAGGAAGGCGTAATTCGAAGAGTTGTTTTGGGCCTTGGCCGGACCAGCAACCAGAAACATGGCTAGAGTCGATACGGCAACCCACCTGAGAATCAGGGTCGAAAATGTGTTTTGGTTTGACATGACTTCCTCCGCTGCCCGGGCGCCCTTGGGAAACTGTGTGAAGGTCCAGTTAGACCCAACGGCGCTGCCGCCTGCCGCGCGAAAAGTTTTGCCTTCCGCCACGGACCTAAAAAACTGATAGTTATCAGCCTGTCGGATGCCTTCGTGCCCGGTATTGCAAACGAGAATGGCCTCAGGTCCATGCAGAAAACTGCATTAACGAGAGGCCCTCTCAGAAAACGTCAACCAGTCAGGTCAACTCACATCGCTTACGGCGTGCGGACAAATCCGTGGAAAAGGTCCGACGCGTCTTCGTAGAACCCGACCATGACGCCTAAGGCATTTATTCCGGTTGGCTCCGTGAACAGGACTCCGGCTACGGGATAGTCGAACTCCGTGAACTTGCCATCGCGCAGCAACCAGCCGTGCGCGATGCCTTCAGCATCGAAGTACGTACCTACGACCTCGTTCTGGACGTTACCCCCGGTAGCAAAGGTGCCGCCGGTAGCGCCCGGAAAATCAATCGTGGTGTACTTTCCCAAGAACAGCAAGTATCCGTGATTCAACTCACCGACAGTATCCGTATAATTACCGACGACTGCGCCAAGCAAGCTCACTGTGCTGGTACTGCTGCTGGTTGCGCCGGGGGGATCGAAAAATTTGAAAACGCCATTCGGGGACCTTAGGAAACTGTGGGTAATGCTAGCAAGGCCGGTGAGGCCGCACGCAGGGTCGGAACAGGTATTTCCTGAAAGTTCACCGAGGTCGTTGATACTGGTAAGGCCGCTGCCGGCTGCGCCTTTGACGTCAACAAACGTGTATTTTCCCCCATCGAGAATGAAACCGTGGCTGACGGAAATCGCATCCAGATATTCGCCCACGATGACTCCCTGCAAGTTGATGAAGGCGGGTTCCGTGTTTGTGGAGCCCGGGGGATCGAACGATGCGAACACGCCCTTCGCCGTATACGAGAAACCGTGAGTGACAACACACCCGGCATCCACGTAACCGCCGACGCCTGTGCCTTCCAGATTGGGACCGCCGGCCAGAAAGGTAGTCCCGGGACAAGCGCCAGGGAAGTCGACCTGCTTATAGGTCTGCGCTCCCGCAATCGACGCAAATGCCAGACCGATGGTACAAATTGCCAAAAACCGGAATACTTTCATCATGAGAGTGTCCTCCAGGTCTTTCTGTCTACGTTTTCGCGCGGTAGCCCAGGACCTGAAGCAATTTCCGATACATAATGGTTGATGGCAATACCCACTTGACGGCACTTTGATATGACCATTATAGTCGCGCTGTGAGTAAAGTCGCGGCCACCTTCACCCTGGTCATTTCCGTTAATCGCAAATCCGGCCGGCCGCTGCACCGGCAAATCTATGACGCCTTCCGCGGCATGATTGTGGCCGGCTCGCTAAGCTCCGGCCAACAAATACCCTCCACTCGCACGCTGGCCTCCGAATTGGGGATTTCGCGGATTCCGGTCCTGAACGCTTACGGACAACTCCTGGCCGAAGGATATTTTGAGGCTCGAGTGGGGGCGGGAACTTTCGTTTGCAGCTCACTGCCTGAACAGGCCAGCCATCCCGAAAAAAGCGGGAAATCCCGGGTTTCGGAGAATCTCGCTCGTCGCCGTGTCGCGCGCATGCCGGGAATGCTTCCCCGCTTCGAGAGAGCTCCTTGGGCGCGCCATGAAGGAGCGTTCGATCTAAGCCAGGGGGCTTTGGATGAGTTTCCCCACAAAGTGTGGGCGAACCTTCTCGCGCGGCACTGCAGAAATCCGCTGACCAGTAGCTTGGGATATGGTGATCCCATCGGCCTCCGGCGTCTGCGTGAAGTGATTGCGATATACCTGCGAACGTCGCGCGCGGTGCGCTGCGAACCGCAACAGATTATGATCGTCAGCGGTTCGCAACAGGCATTGGATCTGTCAACGCGCGTTCTTTTGGACCCCGGCAGTCCGGTTTGGATGGAGGAGCCCGGCTACTGGCTCGCTCGGCACGTTCTGATTGCCGCTGGGTGCCGCATCGTACCGGTTCCTGTAGACGCTGAAGGACTGGACGTGACGGCCGGCATTCGGCGCTGCCGCACGGCGCGCGCTGCATTTGTCACCCCATCGCACCAATTTCCGCTCGGCGTAACTATGAGCGCCTCGCGGCGTCTTTGTTTGCTGGAGTGGGCCCGGAGCGCGGGCGCTTGGATCATCGAAGACGACTACGACAGCGAATATCGTTACGAATCCAAGCCGGTGGCTTCGTTGCAGGGCCTTGACGAGGCCTCGCGCGTCATTTACATCGGGACGTTCAGTAAGGTGCTGTTTCCTTCGCTGAGGATCGGTTATCTCGTCCTCCCACCCGACCTGGTCGATCGTTTCTTGTCCATGCGCTATGCGATGGACGTCAATCCTCCGCATCTTTACCAGGCGGTGTTGGCCGATTTCATCGGCGAAGGGCATTTCTCGCGCCACATTCGCCGGATGAGAATGATTTACGAGGAGCGCCGAACGCTGCTCGTCGATTCATTGCAGCGCAGTTTCGGCTCGCGATTGCAGATACTCGGCGATATGGCCGGCATGCATCTCACGGTGACCCTGCCGATTGGGTTGAATGACGATGAAATCGCTAACCGTGCTGCCCGCGAATCGCTGTGGCTGTGGCCGCTCTCGCCCTCCTACGCCACGAAAGCCGCGGCTCACGGCTTCATCCTGGGATATGGGAGCACCGCTCCCGCGGAGATTCCGCGCGCCGTCGAACATTTGAGCGCCATTCTCGACAATTTGGACAATGGAAGTTCGACGATCAAAAGCTAGATGCCGCGCGGAAGAGTTGGCCACCGGCCGACTTCACCACAGAAAGGGAATGGCAAGCATAAGCAGCAGAAAGGTTATTACCGCAAACAGGAATCGCCGAAACCATAGCCATGCGCGCAGTTCGTCCGCGTCGTTCGGACGTGGACCCGAAAGTAACTGCTTTCTAACTTCGGGGCTTAAACCAAGCTGCGGTACGACGCGATACCACTGAAACATAGGTACCCATACCCGGATAAACGTCGCGTAGAAGAAAATCTGAATTGCTGAGGCGGGCGCTAGTCGATGCGGCGGACGGCGGGGCCATCCTTGTGGCCGGGAGTTCGGGCGCCGTGGTCGCGCAATATCGCAGCAGCGCGATCGGCAGGTTGCTCGGTGGAGGTTCGGACAATTATTATCGCGCCGCCCTGTTTGATGTGATTGGCGTAAAATTCTTGTTCGCCGATGTAGTTTGGCTGCTCGCCGGAAAGGCCGCGCACTTCGCTTTTTTCGAGAGGGCCGCCGACGCCGAACAAACGCTCGATCCAGTTACGATGTGCTTCGTGGGATTTTGTGGACGGTTCGCCCGGCGTGTTTGCGGTTCGCGCGTCTTCGTCGATATCGCCGATCACTTCCACTTGTTCGCCCACGATGCCTGCTAACTCCAGATCCTCAACCGCGGCTTCCGCATCTCCGTAACTTTTAAGAATTCCGACGATCGCGTATTGCATAACTCGGACCTCCCCACATCGGCGTCACCCTTGTTCGAATCTTATTCGACCACGCCTGCGCCGCAAAGACTTGCGCCTATCGATGGCAACTTTGCCCGCATACTGCGCCATCAAACCGAAGTAACCTCTCAACATCATCCACCGGCATCAAGGGCACACATAAACCGGTTGGTTGCCATCCTGCCGCTTGGCATCGATATTGTGATTACCTTTGCCATCGACAGTGCAACCGTCCGGCGGCTGTCCTAATGGCGTCTCGATCATTTTCGTCACCACCAAAGAAGGATCCGTTAGCCCTGGAAGGATTGCCGAAAGTTCCCCTTTGTCTGTCTTGGCGCTAATTTGGATCTCGTCGGACGATACCCTCCGCGTGCATTTCAAAATCATTCCGGACGAATCTATAGTCGCGCCGTCATTTACTGCGGGCGTGCAACTCGCGCTATTGGGAGTCAGCGTAAAATCGCGTATCTTCACTGACTCCCCTTCCGCGGCATCGTCGGCTAGTTTTACTGTAAATTGTAAAGGGCTACGAGTCAGCTCGATGACCGCCAGCGGCTGGCCTTTACTGTTGGACACGCAGGTCTGCCAGGCCTTCGCCATTCCTTGGTCCGCGGTGTTCACGATTCGCGAAAATTTATCCAGGTTTCTTTTGTCCGCAAAATCCACCGTTTGCAGCGCAGCTTGATAGCCGTGCCAATCGGAATCTCTCGAATGTCCACCAATCTGCTTCGGAATGTCGTCTATCCTCACGCCCATCTCGCGCGCGGCATCTAGCGCCTTCGAATAACTGTCCAATGTATTTTCAGACAGCCAGTTCACGAAAGCTCGCGTCCTGTTCTCCAGCGAATCCGTGGGAGCGCTTCGAAAGAGCCCATGTTGACTGATATCAGAGCAATCGCTTTGCGCAAATATTACAGTGGGAGCGGTCGGCAACAGCAGCAACACTAGGGCAGTTCGACAGACTCTTAATGATTTCATCGCGAGGCCTCCCTATTTCATTTTGACGCTTTTTTCCGCCAAGAAGTAACATTTCGAGCGGCCGCGCATACCGTTCCACGCGGTGCCGCTAACCGGGAGGTGGGCGACCGAGGCTTTGAACGCCAAAACACGAACCTGTTCTGTACGCACCACAAAAACAGTTGATTGGATAAGAACGAAGGCTCCAGTCTCTGGCCGAGTATGCTTGGTTTGAGGACCGAAGCAGTCGGTAGGAAGGAGCCTTCGATGATGATTATAGGATGTGATTACCATCCCAGTTGGCA
>Ga0182015_10000478_pt1 | contig 57156 bp, 40 predicted proteins | sample 712P3MmetaG_FD_120478 | JGI IMG/M metagenome (GOLD analysis project Ga0182015, IMG submission 120478) | Permafrost microbial communities from Stordalen Mire, Sweden - 712P3M metaG | ecosystem: Environmental > Terrestrial > Soil > Wetlands > Permafrost | place: Sweden: Stordalen | collected...
AGCAATGAAGCAAGGTTGTTGAGGCGAATCGCAACAAGAGGGTGGTCGCTTCCGTAGCTCTTCTCGTCGATCCCCAGCGCCCGCCGCATCAACGGCTCGGCCTGTCCCCACTCGGCGCGGGATTGGTAGAACAGCCCGAGTTGGCTCATAAGTCGGCTGGTTGGCTCAGGGATCGATCGCCTGTCTGCCTCTTCGGCTATTCCCCTCGCGTGCGGCGCAAGCGCTTCGGCAACGGGCCAAAAGCGAACGTCGTCAGCGTCGTACGGAAACCCTGCGTTGACCCAGCGCAGCGCCGCGCCAACATACTGCCCTTGCTCATCTTCCATTTGGCCTCGGCGAGCAACAGCTTGAATCACGCGATGAACGGAGAAGCTCTCTTTGTTCTCGGACGGGCTGGCCAGCGAGAAACGCTCGAGCTCGCTCAGAGCCGCCTCGGCTCGTTCGACAGCGCCAGGCCGCTCGGCCTCCGGCAAGCCATCTTCTGACTCCGCGGCAAAGGGTCCGCCATCGACCGACAATAGCGACTGCGGAATCGGGTCAGGGGCCAGCCACGCCAGGATGTTCAGAAGTTTGAGGCCGTCTGCGCTCAACTGATCGATTGTCGTCTTCTGGGTCACAAAGACCGACCTGGAGTATTCCATGGTCAACTCGTCGTGGAAGTCGATAAGGCTCGCGTTGTTCGCCCGCCACCGCGTCAGATACTCGGCGAACGAAATGGTTCTGGCCTGGATGTACGCGGCGGCCTGTTCGAGGGCGAGTGCAAGGCAGCCAAGATCTCTCGCCACGAGCCTGGCATCAGCCTCATCGGCCGCCAGAGTTCGCCTGCTGTCGGCAGTGCGCTCCAAAAGGTACTCGACCGCGGCCTCCTCGCTGAGTTGGTGAAGGCCAATTGAATGAATCGAACCACCCCAGGCAGCAATGCGCGACGTGATCAGAATATGCCCGCAGGTGAACTTCGACACCAGCTCCCTGACAGCCTTAACGGCCCCCGCCGTGTCCACGTTGTCGAGAATCAGCAGCCAGTCCTTGTCAGCCTGAAGCCACTGAACCACAGCCGCGTGTTGCGCTGGTTGATTGCCAGTCAGATACGCCGGCAGGTCGAGAATCTCAGGAGACGATAGCAGGGCAAGATTCGATTCAAGCTCTTGCGCGGTGTTCGCCGAGACGAACAGCAGGGCAGAGAACTTCCCCTGGTTGCGAAGGCCGTACTCGACGGCAAGGCGTGTCTTCCCGATTCCCCCCATCCCCGTAATCGACGCCGGCTGGACGATGGCTGTGGCGCCGTGCTCTTCGAGTTGCTCTTCGACCCGCTTCAAGTCCTCTTCGCGCCCCTTGAAAAGGTCCCCAAGCGAACCGAACGGCAGATTCTGGGGTTTCCGTTTCGGGGCCTGACCTGCGCTGTGATCCCGAGCAAGCAGCGCGTCAAGCTTCTCGTCCATGCCAGGAATGAGTCTTGTGTCCCCCTTGATGGAGACAACAGTCTCTTTAATCTCCAGGATCGCGGGGCCGTATTGTGCCTTGAAGCCATCGATGAACTTATTGACGTACTGTTTGTTGGCCTGATTGTTTCGTTCGCTGGTGAGGAGATCGTCAAAGATGGGCGGCAAAACAACCGGAAGGCATTCCTTAAGAAACTCGACAAGTGGCGAGTCCGGCTCGTCAAGCTTGTGTTTCCCAAATGTAATGAGGCGGTGAGATGCATCTTCCTTCGCTTTTCGGTCGAGCATCTTACCTTGCGCATTCAACAGCGCAAGGCATGCGCGCAGCTGGGAATCAGCCTCTTCGGCGGTTTTGGGAGCGAGAATCGCGTCGAAGTCTTCGAGCAGCGGCGCCTCCCGCGCGCGATCCCAGTTCTTGAACCAGGCGTCCATGTTGTCGCCAACGAGCGCTCCCGGGTCGGAAATGGATAAGCGGGAGGCGGCATCCGCCTTGATTTCATTGAGAGCTTTCCGAAGGGATTGGGTAAAGACGCGCTGAAGCGGGTCGTTGCGCTCGCGTTTGGGAAGGTATTCAAGCCCAAGCTCCGCGGCGATCTCGCTGGCCTTCTCCGAGGCAAACTTGAGGATCTCTTTCGCCGGACCACTTGCCGCTGCCGTCCCCGCGACACCAAGGCCGCCGAGCAGAAGCATGCCAAAGTGGCCGCCTGCCATGCCGATGACGGCGCAGCAGGCAGTCTTAGCTGTCGCAACTGCAGCGGATTTTACAAGCTCGTTGGACGTAGGCCGGCTCTCGCCATCTCACGGGGTTGGCAGCCATGTTAGCAGAGATCGATAAAAGGAGTTACTGCAGTTATTGCGCTCGCCCCTGCGCACACTAGCCGCCACAAAAAGAGCCGCAGCCCCTCACAAGGCTGCGGCTCTTTTTATTTGGGCGCGGTTCCAATGGAACCGCGCTGGTTCATTCCTTAAAAACGCGTGATCTGGAACGTCAGCGTCGCCGTGTGTGAGGTGGTCCCGCTTGTACCCTTGATCGTAATTGGATAGGTCCCGACGGGCGCGTGGCTTCCAACCGTCAGTGTGTAATCCGACGTTCCCGTTCCGGTAATCGACGTTGGGCTGAAGCTCCCGGTCACTCCAGGCGGAAGGCCTGTGGCTGAAAGCGCAACCGCACTGTCGAATCCGCCGGATGCCGTCACCGTCACTACCGCGAATCCGCTTTGCCCCCGGGGCAGGGACCCCGAGCTCGGCGAAACCGAAATGCTGAAGCTTGCCGTCACCGGCGTAGTGACCGTGAGGGTCACCGTCGTCGTGTGAGTGATGCCGCCGCCGGTCCCCTTCACCGTAATGGTGTAGGTGCCTGCAGCGGTGCCTGCTGACACAGCCATGGTCATGGTTGACGACCCCGAGCCCGGAACCGCAATCGACAACGGGTTGAAGGTGACGGTCACACCCGAAGGCTGTCCGCTGGCCGACAACGCGACCGCCGAGTCAAACCCGCCGCTGACGGTGGTGGAAATGGTGGAGGTTCCATTGCTGCCCTGCACCACGGAAACCGACGAAGGCGATGAGAAGATGGCAAACGCCGGGCTTGTGCTGGTGGGAGCAAGGGCGTTGATGAGCCCAGTCCCGTTGGGGCTGCCCCAACCCGTGACCAGGTCATAGCCGGTGACCGCAGAATAGCTCCCCGACGTGCCGCTCGTAATGTCGTGGAAGTCTGCAGCGTAGGACGACGTGACATTCTGCTTGTAAATCGTCGGGTTGATGAATCCCAGCGTCTTGCCGCCGCCCGCCACGAGCTGCTGGTTGGCCAGCGCAACATAGGCCGCCCACATCGGCGCTGCAAAACTGGTGCCGCCGTAGTCGTTCGCGAGGCAGCCCTGCTGGTCGGCGCAGGTGTAGAAGGTGAAGTTCGCGTTGGCGGAAACATCGGGCCCGTTGCGCAATGTCGCCGACCCCTTGTTGCTGGCGTTAATGACGCCGGAGAGCTGCTGCCACGCCGGAATCGCGATCCCGTCTGGCGAAATGCCGCCGCCTGAGTCCGCCCACGCCGTCTCTGACTTCCACGGCCCTGCAGCGCTCGCCGTAATCAGGTCAGTGCCTCCAACCGATACCACGTACGCATCGTCTGCCGGCCATGCCTCATTGGCAGCGGACCATGTGGAATTGTCGCCCGACGCCACGAAAAAGTTCTGCCCCTGCGCGGCCATTTTTTCAAAGTAAGGGTCCAGCGTGGTCGGATCGGCCGGCGTCCAGCCCCACGAGCAGCCGACCGTGGTCGGAAGCGGGCTGTGCGTGGTCATCGCGCTGATAATCGCCGTATCAGACGACCCGATGTACATCACCAGGCTCGAGAGCCCCGGCGCCATCCCGATGGCCTGCGTCATATCCAGCGTCTGCTCCGTGTCGTCGCAGTTGCCGCCGGCGCGTGTGTCCACGCAACTCGTGCTCGTGCCGTCGGTAGAGAGCAGGGTAATCGGGACATTGTTCGTCTGGCCCACATTCTTGAAGTATGTGTTGAGATCGGCCAGATCCGTGCCCACATATTCGAGCAACCCCAGGTTCTGCCCTGCGCCCGTCAGCGCCGTGCCTCCGTAGTAGGCCGCACGCATATCGCTGCCCAGGAACGACGCCGAAGGTCCGGACCCCGTCGTAGCATGGCTTACCACGGCTTCGGAATCGATGCCATGCGCCGCTGCGTAGTCGCTCCGCTTGACCAGCATTGGATGCGGGATGGAGTAGTTATCGAGCCCCGACACGTGCCACAGCGCAAAGTGCAGGTCCGTCGTCGGCTCGCGGTCAGGCCCGTAAAACGTGCGGCCCTCCGTTGGATGCTGATAGGTCTGCATCGAAACGTGGAAGGCGCGGCTCACGGCAGCGACCGTTCCCGTTACCTGGATCTCCATGCCATCACGGCTTCCGCCGACGACTGTGAATCCGCTCGTTTGCAGATAGCTCACCGTGGCGTCGTAGTCAGCTTGCGTGGGGCCGAACCGGGCAGTGAACTCGGCCGGCGTAAGAAACTGCCTGAAGCTGGGACTGGCGGGGTTATAAACCTGTTGCAGAAACGCTTTGAGCCCTTCCGGATCGCTCAGTGGCAGCACCACGTCGAGCTGCATTGTCTGGCCGGCCGGCATCTCTGCCAGCGCCGGCGCTTCGCCTGTGCGAACTGCTTCTCGCACATGCCGGGTGAGCAGGTTTTGCGCTTGGCCATTGAGAGCCGCGACGACACAGATGGCGGCCACGAGAAGGAATTTCAGTCCTTTTGTCCGAACCACTTGATTATCTCCTTAGATGGGGGTCTAAAGGTTGGGGAATTGGGGCGTAGGGCTTCCGTGTGTGTGCATGTGGATGTGCAGCCCTTGGGGTTCCCGAAGGATACCACCCGGAAAACACGTCCGGCCATCAAAAAATCCGCAGCGCGCGCCGCTGGATCCACTTCTATCGCTCAAAAATGCCGACTTCATGAGCGATAGAACCCCATCGTATCGCTCATGCTATCCTTCCTTCGCCTTCAAGAAGCGATTTACTCCATGCGATTGGCAACACAGCGGATCGCGAAGCATCAAGGCAAAACCGAAAAGACCCAAGGCCCACACCATGAACAGATTCGCCCTCTTTGCCGCGGTTCTAGCGCTCGCCTCCGCCGCACCGGCACAGCAGGTGGCCTTTACCTGGGACGACCTGCCCGCGCACGGTCAGCTACCTGCCGGAGTGACGCGCGTCCAGGTTGGCAAGCAGTTGATCGCCGCGATGCAGGCCGCGCACATGCCGCCGGCGTGGGGATTCGTGAACGGCGTGCACACCACCGAGGAGCCCGACTCGACGCCCATGCTCAAGGACTGGCGCGCCGCCGGCTTCCCCCTCGGCAACCACACCTGGTCTCACCCCAGCCTCAACCGTATGCCCCTCGCCGAGTGGGAGGCCGACCTCGTCAAAAACGAGCCCCTCCTGCAGTCCTGGATGCCCGCCGACTCCCAGCGCTGGGTTCGCTTTCCCTATCTCAACGAGGGCGACACACCCGAAAAGCGCGACGCTGCGCGCAAATACCTCGCCGCCCATGGCTACAAGATCGCCGCCGTCACGATGAGCTTCGGCGACTACCTCTTCAACGGCCCCTACGCGCGCTGCGTCGTAAAGAACGACACAGCCGGCATCGCTCAGCTCGAGAAAACCTACCTCGACGCGGCCGCCGATAACCTTGCCTTCTCCCGCGCTATGTCTGCGGCCCTCTTCAAGCGCGATATCCCCTACGTACTCCTCATGCACGTCGGAGCCTTTGACGCGCACATGCTCCCGAGCCTCATCCAGCTCTATCAATCCAGGGGCGTCACATTTGTCAGCCTCGAAGAAGCGGAGAAGGATCCCTTCTACGCCAATGATCTCGACCTATCGCTGCCCGGCTCGCCCGACAATCTCGAAGGGGCCATGGCTGCCCGCGGACTCCCATTCCCCCCGCACCCCAAGCTCGACGTCGACCCCGAGTCACTCTGCAAATAGCGCGCGTCCACACAACCGGAATGGCCGCCCCTCACCTTCATCCTCATCCCAACAGGATGTCATCCAGAACGAAGTGAAGGATCTGCAGTTGCTTTGTTTTGAAAGGGCATGACTTCACAGCTTGCTGAAAAACTCAACCGAGCGGCTTTGTAACAACGGCACGGCTTTAGCCGGGCCAATAGAGTCAGCAAAATGAGTCGGGCTTCAGCCCCTGCTAACCCATCCTGCGCCGGATTCGCTTTTCGTTCGGCCTTTTTCACCAAGCTGTTCAGTCATGCCGAAAAGCCGCCCAATTAAATGAAGAAAGCCGCAGCCCCTTGCGGGGCTGCGGCTTTCCTGCATCTTCGCTATGCCACAACCTTGAATCCCTCAACGCTGTCATCCTGAACGAAGGTCGCCGCCGCGGCCGGAGTCGAAGGATCTGCGGTTGCCTTTGAGAATTTCAAATTGGCGTTACTTCCGGATTGCCGACAATCCGCCCGGAACCAGCGACTGAGGCGCCGAAGGAGAATCCCGAATTATGCCGGCACAGGATTCGGACCAACTGTTCGGGTTACGGATAGAACGGTAATGTCGTCCTCCTGGCCGAATTGTCTGGCTGCTTCCGCAATGGCATTCGCCGGTTGGTTGCTGGCCGCAAGAGTGCGCTCAAAGCCATAGAGCTCTCCTTGCGGGTTGGTCGCTTCGACCACACCGTCCGAGACAAACGTGAGCCGGTCGCCAGGTGCAATCCGGTAGTGCGTCTCTCGATAGCTGGTGTCGGCCAGCATGCCGAGCGGCAATCCGGGCTCGACCGCCAATACCTCGCCGTTGCGATAAGGAGCCGGGTTGCCGGCGTTCGCAAACTTCATCGTGCCATCCGTTGCGATGAACGCAACGCAGCAGGTGACAAACCCGCCCACCTGCCCATAAAGCGCCTGGTTAAGGTGCGCCAGAACCTGTACCGGCATGCGTGAGGGGCAACCAGGCAAAGCTCCCATAATGGCGCTCACAGTCATCGCCGCTTTCAGTCCCTTCCCGCTCACGTCTCCCACCACAACCAGCAAGCTGCCGTCCGCTGCGGGGAGAATACGGAAGAAATCCCCGCCCACCTGTTTGGCGGGGGCATAGACGCTCTCGATTTTGAACCCCGGCACATCCACAGCCGGAGCAACCAACTGCTCCTGCACCTCGCGCGCCGCCTCGAACTCGACGCGTAGCTCATCGCGCGCGCGCCATGCCTGCCATCCGCTTTGGCCGAGCATAATGAAAAGCGCGAGGGCGGAGACGAAGAATGCCAGGTCCAGGAATTCGATATGGATAACACCGAAAGTGCCGCCGTAGGCGCCACCGAGCCACAAACTGCTCGACGCAATGGGGATCGATGCCAGAGCCGCGGCGATCAGCCGGGTTCGCTTTCGATTAAAAAGCGCCCAAAGATTGACGGCAAGGATGACGACGTTGAAGACCACTGCGGACAGCATTACCGCCGGAGTTGACAACCGGGTAATGGCGGAAGTCGTTGTTGCCAATTGTCCGTCGAGCCCACACAGATTAAAGACGACGAGGCCGACCTGGGCCAGACGCTTCAGCGTGGGTGCGCGCAGACCGTGGACCTCCCAGGTGAACTCGACCATGATCGCCATGCCCGCCGCCTGCAGAAAGAAATAGATGAAGGTGTTGACTTGGAAAGAAAGTCCGAGAAGGCCGAGCACGCCAAGGTCGTGGAAGAGCTGAAATACCGGGTAAGCGACAAGCATCGCACTGCAAAGAAGAACTTCGCGTGTTCTGGTCCAGCGCCAAAATGCAAGGAGTCCGAGCCCCATGATGCCAATCAGGATGTTCAGGCCAAGAGTGGGTCCCCATTCGAGCAGTGTCGTGGCCCTGCTCGCATCCACGGCAAGCCGCAGGTTGCGGCTTCCATCGAGGATGAAGTCCGCGCTCCCGAACCAGCCGAATGTCCTGATGAACGGGGGATACCACGCCCGGAAGGCCACCACCAGAGTCGTGCCTGGAGCTGCCACACCCGAGGGCAGATCGAAGACTGCATCCTGTGGAAAGAGGCTGATCTCAATTTGTGGTGGCGGGCTGCCTTGACGACCCACCTCGTTTCCGTTCACAAAAACCTCGTCCGCAATTGCGAGGATGTTCTGACTGAGACAAAGAGCTATCGGACCGGCTGCATCGGTCGGGACCGTCACGCGGGCTCTGGCCCACACAAAGCCATCGGAGTTTAAGGCAGGCACAGGCCAGCGCCCCTGTTCAACAGTAGGCCAGGATTGATCGTCGAAGCCCGGATCGGCCCAGTGGGGATCGTCGCCGAAATGGTAGCGAATGGAGGCGAGCGGGATGCCCGTGCCGGATCGCCCGCTGGGCAGCAGGTGGGCGCCCCCGGGACCCTCCTTGCCGCGCTCAGTGGAGACGGCGGCCTTCAGTTGAGGCGCGCAATAGACACAGATCACCAGGAACGCAATCCGCAGGTTGCGCGGCAGGCGGGGAAGCATGCATGAATCATACGCCGCCCATGTATTGCAGCGAATGGACGACCATCCACAGGGTTATGGCTGGATGACCGGCTATCCGGAGGTTTCCATGCAGGCAACCCGTACTCACTTTCATGCTGGTCAGGCGTAGCACAGAATTAGCACAGAAATCCTGAAGCATCCGCTTCACGCGCTGAATTGCAGCCGGTTACGGATCGGCGTTTTCGAAAAGGGCACAACGTCAGTCATGGCGGAGAGCTGCCCAAATCAAATAGAGAAAGCCGCAGCCTCGCAAGAGGCTGCGGCCCTTCTGCTTTCACCAAAGCACTCTGCTTACTCAAGCCCTGTCATCCTGAACGAAGTGAAGGATCTGCGGTTGCCTTTGCTGTTGTCTTCCGGAGGGAGCAGGAGGCTTCAGCCTCCTGAAAACCTCCAACTTGAAATTGAGAAGCTAAGAAGCCGCAGCCTCGCAAGAGGCTGCGGCCTTGCTCTTTTCGCCAATGCTCTTCACACAACCCAACGCTGTCATCCTGAGCGCAGCGCAGCGAAGTCGAAGGATCTGCGGTTGCCTTTGCCGTTGTTTTGAACGCGCTCGGCTGGTAGGTCAGGGTTTTAACCCTGACATCAAGTCCGCGCCAGCGATTGAGAAACAAATGAGCCGCAGCCCCCTCGCGTCCCGAGGCGGGCCTGACGCAGGCAGGCCCCCGGGGTCCCCATGGACGCGTCGCCGTCCGTCGGGCGAACGACCGGAGTCGAAAGCTTGCCCGCCGTGGCGGAGATCTGCGGTGGTTCTTGGGGTTGCTTTAGTTGACGGATCAAGCAAGGATCGAGATTTCGCCGTCAATGCCTTTCGGGTTGTAGAGCAAGCCATCAGTGAGCATATGGATGGTTCCCCGCTGGAAGACCCTCACGCAGGAAAGAATGCCGCAGCCGTTGCGCTAGGTAAGCTGGGCGGAACTAAAGGCGGGAAGGCAAGGGCCGCAAAGCTGACACCGGCGCGTCGCAAAGCAATTGCAAAGAAGGCCGCGAAAACACGTTGGAATAGAAACAGTTGATTTTAAAGGATTTAGTACTAGATTAAAACCAAAAGTGGACTGTTGACTTTCTATCGTACACTGTGTACTATTTATCTTGTTGGTTCGGAGAATGGCCCGTGACGACAAACGGCGATGAGATTCAATGCATTTATGTCGGGGAGCACCGACGAGAGAAAACTACGAACATCGAGGCAAGGCCAATCGCGCCGAAGCGCGACTTTGCCCGGACTGTCGCACTCGGAGTTTTGGGAGGGCGCACTGGCCGGTATCACCCAACGCCGCATTTTAAGAAGCGCGCCAAAGAGCGTGAATTCAATGTGCTCGACATTGAATATGCAGTTAGAAACGGCGTATGCGTCGGAGATGGGATTTTCTGCGAGGAGTACCGTAACTTCAAGTACACGTTCCACGCAAACATTGAAGGAACTGGTTTTGATGCAGCATTTGCCCTGTCTGCCGATGATGATTTCATTCGCTCACCGCTCCTGGTTTTGATAACCGGCGTCTTTAAAACGGAGTCGGGTAAACGAACCAGGCCGTATTGAATGGTTCTGCGAAAGCAATTCGGAAAAGAGAGGGACGGATAGGCATGACGGAGGTAGTTTCCACCACACGCTGCTACGAATGTGGTCACACGATGGAGGGTCGGAAAGGGGAATACAAATACACCGAGTGCGGCCTAGATTCGGTGACCTTGATGGATATTCTTGTCTACCACTGCACACACTGTAATGCGTTGGTTCCGGAGATCCCTGCTGCGGGAGTTCTTCACCGCGTGATAGCGATGCGGCTACTGAATAAGCGGAGCCTGTTGGCGGGGGCTGAGATTCGTTTCCTGCGTAAGCTCTGCGGTTTCTCGGCGAATGATTTTGCCGCGATGCTCGGTTCCAGCAAGACGGTAATTTCCCGTTTTGAGAAATTAGGCTGCGGCGAACAAAATGACCGGCTGATTCGGATGCTAGTCCTCACTAGCTTTGCTCGGGAATTAGCCAATCAACCGAATCGAATCCTGAGGAATGTAACTTTTGAACAGCTAAGCTCTGAAGTTGAAAACACACTCAAGTTGATAGCGGGTAGAATTCACCAAAAGGAGAAGTACGAAATACCTCCCGAGGAGATCGCTCGATACTTTGGAACTGAAGAACCACTGGAGGAGGCTCTAGCAGTTCAATAGAACCGGTCTGCTAGGCCACAAAAATGCTCCGCCTAGTCGCGGGGCATTTTTTGTGTTGACAATACCTACTCGGAGCGCACAGGATGACGCCAACGACAGCCAAGAAAAACCCACCAAAGAAGCTCCCACCCGGACCCAAGCCCGATAACCTCAAGATCGAGGGCAAGTGGCAGGATGCCGTGAAGAAGTCCCTGTCCAAGAAAAAACCGCGTAAAGGATGGCCTAGATAGGACGGCAGCTTTCTTGTATATTTACTGGTCAACTTTAACTAAAAGTATGCACTTATACGTCAATAGCTGATAGAATCCTTGCCCATGGGAACTCCACCAACTCCACCACCATCAACCAAACTATATCTCTCATTCACCGCCAAAGTGAATGACCAAACCACAACATTGTTGATGAATTCGCTAGCTAGCGCCATTCAACAGGGCATCAAGGAATTGACCTTGCTCTTGTCAACTCCTGGGGGCAGTGTCATGCACGGAATGACCCTCTATAACTATCTCTCCGCGCTCCCGGTTGAATTAACCACCTTCAATATTGGGAATGTAGATTCAATTGGAGCTATCGTTTTCTTGGCGGGGAAGAAGCGATACGCGTGCCCTCACTCCACCTTCATGCTTCATCCTGTCGCGTTTTCATTGCAGGTGGCGCAGACCTATGAACAGCCAGACCTGAAAGCAATCGCACAATCTCTGGAAGCGGATCAGGCGCGGATCGCGGGGATCTACGCCGAAAGATCGGGCCTAGAGACCCAGAATGCTCTCGCTCTTTTCGGTCAGCAAAAGACCCATACCGCCACCGAGGCGCAGTCCTTCAATTTTGTTCACGAGGTCAAGGCCCTCGCTATCGAGCCCGGCGCTTGGGTTGTCCACCTGAACGCTATTTAGCGGCACAGTGGAGTTGAGGCGTGGGTAGCACACGCCAATAGGGCCGACGGTGGTGAAAGTGTTCAGAATAGACATATGCCCTCCGACTTCATCCACAAGCACGTTAGATGCCATCTTTATGCCTGTCTTGATGAAGTGTTCTCATTTGCCCTTAACTGAGCCGAAGGCGAAAATTTCGACTTGACAACAGCCTAATAAACCAGAGTAGGCAAAAGGTATCGCAAAGAGCGGCCCGATGTCTACAACTTTCATAGTAGCGTGTCAAGTGGTTCTCCACACCATATTGTGGACAATGCACACTTTATTGTGCATATCTGATTCACTCTGGTTACCAAGTACCTTACAAGTAAACATGATCGAATTCGGACAGGCAGTCACGAAGGCTCTACTCGCGCTTTGCGTAAAGTACATACTTCCGAAATAAAATCCCCGCAATTTGCATATTATTTCCCCCCTTCGGCGCACAATCGAGCCAACCAACAAATCTCAAAGGACCAACAACATGGCCGGGAAACCGCCGCGCGGAACCTCCCGCGCCCAAAACCTCGCCCTAAGCCCTTTGAAATGAAGATTTTGATACTTAACCCCTGTGCAATCAAGATTTTGCGGCTGCTTCCATCTGGCAAGTGCTGTGAAATCAAGAATTTACCTGAAAAGCAGGGGGAGGGGGGTGTCCCATGCATTTCGTCTGTCGCCACATCATGCCCAACGGCAACAAGTGTGATTCGCCTGCCTTGCGCGGCAAGCAGTTTTGCTACTTCCACACGCGTGTGCACAGTCGCGCCCCTCAAAAAGGCCAAACCGCCGATCAGCCGCTCGAGTTCCCCGTCCTCGAAGACCGCTGCGCCATCCAGATCGCCCTCGCCCAGGTCCTCAACCGCCTGGGCTCCGGCAAACTCGATCCGCGCAGCGCCGGGCTCCTCCTTTACGGCCTCCAGATCGCCTCCCAAAACGTCGAACGCAACCTCGATATCCTCCCCAAGTACGGGGTGGAGGCCCAAACTCGAACCAAAGATGGCGACGTCCTCGCCCCCCCAAAGGTCCGCTGCCACAAACCCGAAAATTGTGGCGACTGCCCCCACTTGCGCATCTGCGAAGACTTCATGTTCTCCAAAGATGTGGACGAGCTGTTCAGCAAGAGGCAACAAACCGATCCATCGTTTAAGCCTACAACCGTGTCTCAAGCTGTGCGCAGACTTCTGGGTCTAGGTTGATTGCCGCCGCCGCGACGTTCTGCTCCAGGTGCTCCACCTTCGATGTCCCCGGAATCGGCATCATCACCGGCGACCGCTGCAGCAGCCACGCCAGCGAAAGCTGCGCCACGCTCGCCCTGTGCTTCTCCCCAATCCGGCCCAGCGCCTGCGCCGCCGGGTGCTCCGCCTTCAGCATCTTTCCGCCCGCCATCGGATACCACGGCATAAATCCGATGCCATTCTTCTCGCAGTAAGCCAGTGTTTCCTCGTGGCGGCGGTCGGCCAGACTGTATCGATTTTGTACAGTCACGACCTTCACGATCTTGCCTGCCTCTTCGATCTCTGCCGGCGTGACTTCGCTCAGGCCGATGTGCCGAATTTTTCCCTGGTCCTGGAGTAGCTTCAGGGCCCCAAGAGACTCCTCGAGCGGCGTGCGTGGATCGATGCGGTGGAGTTGATAAAGCTGAATGCAGTCGAGCTTGAGCCGCCGCAGGCTCATCTCTACACACTGGATGAGGTAGCCAGCACGGCCCACATATTCGGTCTTCGCCGGGCCCTGCCGAGTGATGCCGCCCTTGGTAGCGATGACCAGGCCTTTCGGATATGGCCACAGAGCCTCGCAGATCAGGCGCTCTGCAATCTCAGGCCCGTAGGCGTCGGCTGTGTCGATCAGGTTGACACCGAGCTCAACTGCGCGCTGGAGCACGCGGCGCGCATTTGCCGGATCGTCAGGCTCGCCCCAGGCGCCCTCGCCGACAAGACGCATGGTTCCGTAGCCCAGGCGGTTCACGGTGAGGTCGGCGCCGATGGCAAAGCTTCCGCCCGCTGCAGCATTCAAAGGTGTGTCCATCTGTTTATTCTGATGCATCGCCGCGACCGATCGGCTCTTGCAGCAGGCTTCCAGATCGCTCGACGGAACCCAATCTGGAGCCTGTTTTGGAACCAGTCCCGGGCAATTTGCGTATTCTGAATTGAACAGAGCTCGCCTCGAACCGTAACGGGCGGGACGCACTCAAGGAGATCCACCATGGCCACCGCAGCCTATCCAAACCCGCAAGCCGTCTTCTATCAGCATTACGAGGCTGTCCGCCGCGACGAGGTCGTCGGTGTTCTGCTGGCGTTATTCCTCGGTGGCTTCGGCATTCACCACTTCTATCTGCGGCGCACCGGTCTGGGAATCCTCTACCTGTTGTTCTCGTGGACCGGCGTCACATGGATCCTGGGCTTCATCGAGTGCTTCTTCATGCCCGGCCGCGTGCGCGAGTTCAATGCGATTCAGGCTGCGGGAATTGCCGCTGCACTGGGAATGCAGATGCCGGCATGGGGCCAGCCCTACAACGTTACGGTGAATGTGCCGCCGGCCTCAGTAGGAATGCAGCCTAGCACGCTGAGTGCTTGCACGCGGTGCAGCCAGACCAACCCCGCCGGGGCAAGGTTTTGCTCGGGTTGTGGAGGGTCGCTGTAGGTGCTGTCCTACGGCTGAGAAAAGATCTCGGAGAAACCCGAGAAAATGAACATGGCGCAGATCGCGGTAATGCCTATTACGACCCAGAGGTTCATCCTCTTCCAATTCTCGCGACGAAAGTACCCCGCCCATGTCGCTCCCAAGATGGCGAATCCTACAGCCAGGTAGAAAACCGGACTCGCATGTCCGCCTTGAGCAGCATTCGCGACTGGTCCGAGAAAACTCATGGCCTCTCGCCGTTTTCCATCTACATATTGGCGTGGCCGGAGCGCATGGACTCATTGAACTTGGGCTTTGTGAAGTCCAGAGCTGCTTCAAGCGCAGCCTGGTAGTCGGCGGCCCGCTCCATCAGCTTGGGCGTGGCGGCGGCGAATTCACCCTCGACCTCCAGCAATCCCTCGGCGGCCTCGTGGCTCGCCATGCGGAGGAGATCGGCTTCCGTCGTGTTCAGGTACTGAGCATCGCGCGGGTCGGCAATCCACACCGGTCTGCTTTCACCGAGAACACCGGAGAGCCAGTAGACCTTTGACAGCAGGTAGCGCAGGCGCTCGGCGTCGTCGGTGTCAGTAAAGACGAACTTTTTGGCCCAGCGGCTGTAGTAGCGCGTGGTGACCGGGACCGGCTGGCGATTGCCGGATTTGACGAATTCCAACTGCCCATAATCCACCGTCTTGCGGATGGCGTTGTAGACGAATGTCTCTGCGAAGGGCTGCTCCATTGCCGGAACAATCTCGGCAAAGGTGAGCGTGACCGCCGCGGCCACCTTGGCGTGCAGGTTGTGGGCGCCGCCGTCTGCCAGGTGCATTTCGCCGTGAACAATGTAGGTGTCCGCGCCTGAGGTAGACGTGTGGAAGGGCCACTCGAACTTGCCGAATGCAATGGGCAACCCGCCCAGCGTCACATAGCAGTCGGGCCGGGGATTGCGGAGGCGCTCGGCCTCGCCGGCGAGGTACGCGGTCATCGTCGGCAGCATCTCCGCCTTGTCGAAGTCGAAGGCCTCACTCAGTTCAAGCTTCAGCGTGCTTCCCGCTGCCTGAGCACCGGGAAGCGAAAGCTCGAACTCCGCTGTGGGCTGCCCGTGAAAATCAGTACCCTGGCTGGAAGAAAGGAGGACCAAGCCGGCCTTTGCGGCGGCTGCTTCAACGCTGGTGGCTAGTTTCGACTTCAAATCGGTTGTCATGTGCTGGGATACCTGCGGTTGAGATCTGTACGTAGTGATTCTACGGGAGCAAGCGGTTCGATGTCGCATTTACAATGGGATGGTGCCGTCCGATCAAGCTTTGCCCATCATTCTCGCTGAAAACCTGGTAAAGGTTTATGCCGCGGGCCGCCTGGAGGTGACAGCCGTGCGGGGCGTCTCCCTGAGCGTTCAGCCGGGCGAGTTCGTCGCCATAGTTGGTCCCTCCGGCTCGGGAAAATCCACTCTCTTTTATCTTCTTGGCGGCCTCACCCAGGCCACTCAGGGACGTGTGGTCATCGATGGCATCGATTTTGCCACCCTCAACGACGCTGAGCGAACCCGCCTCCGCAAACACCGCATCGGCTTTGTTTTCCAGAAGTTCAACCTGCTGCCAACGCTTTCAGCGATGGGCAACATCGAGATTGCGTGGGCTGTGAGCGGCCGCAAAGGTTCGGTGGACCTGAATTATCTCGACCATCTTAGCGATCTTCTGTCGATCCGCGGTCGCCTGAAGCATCGCCCTTCAGAGCTGAGCGGCGGCGAGCAGCAGCGCGTGGCCATTGCGCGCGCGCTGGTAACGCGACCGGCCATCGTGCTCGCCGATGAGCCCACAGGCAATCTCGACACAAAGAACTCCGACGCGGTGCTGCACATGCTGGTGCGTTCGAACCAGGAGCTTGGCCAGACCACGCTGATGATCACGCACAACCCCGAGGCCGCAGCCGTTGCCGGTCGCATCCTTTATATGCGCGATGGCGAAATTGTCCGCGAAGAGCGTGGTTCGCGGGTCGGCGAGGTGAAGCTCGGTCTTGCAAACATCTGAATCGGAGGGCAGAAACATGAGGATGGCGCGCGTGATTCTCTTTACCAATCAAATGGAAGCGATGAGCACCTTTTACGGCCATGTACTCGGGCTTCCGCTTATCTCCCAGGAAAAGGGCTGGCGAGAGTTTGGCACGGATGGGGCCAGCATCGCACTTCACTCCGGGTCGCCTTCGCCTGGCCGCAAGGGGCCAAAGCTGGTCTTCTATGCAAATGATGTAGTCGCACTTCGCAGTGCGCTTGTGGCCCGAGGAGCAGCGTTTGGCAAGGTCCGCGATGGAGAGATGTTATGCCTGTGCGATGGGAAGGATCCAGACGGCAATCCCATCCAGTTGTCGAACCGAAAAGCTTTCGGTCCGGTTTGACCCTATTTCGGCCGCCCCGGTATACTCAATATTGCAACAAGCGGGAGTAGCTCAGTGGTAGAGCATCGCCTTGCCAAGGCGAGGGTCGCGAGTTCAAATCTCGTCTCCCGCTCCAAACCGCCCTCCGGTAGACCCCGGATTGGCTACGGCGGTCTGGAGCGAAAGCAACAATAAAGGCAGCCCTGCCAAGGCGCGGTACCCAAGTGGTAAGGGAGAGGTCTGCAAAACCTTTATGCGCCGGTTCGATCCCGGCCCGCGCCTCCAAACTTTCTGACAACTTAGTAGCAAAATGATTCAGGGTCGGTTGTGATCCTGTGGGGACGTTTGTGGGGCTACTTGCATTTTAGTCCCATTTTTGGCCCTCTGCGGCGTCATGGCCGCGCGCGAGGCCCACGGGTGGCGAATGTCTCTTCTAACGCTTCATCCGCCAACCTACCCGACTAATTCTTCATTTGCCACCCGGCGGGTCTTCCCGCGTGAAACGAGGAACACGGCGACGCCTGCTCCGATGAGAACAACTGTTCCGCCCACAACCTTTGCGATGGCCAGCGGCTTGTTGGGCTCGTCGGCGGCGGGGATTGCGGAGAGCACAATCGTCATGCTGGTGCTGGCGAGGCCAACCGACGCGAGCGCAATTGCCACAGGCCTGCCTCCTGGAACGCGGCGGACTTCGGAGCCGGCGGGCGTGTTTTGCAGGCGGATCATTGCGCCGAAGAGAAACAGGTAGGGCACAAAGTAAGAGATGATGCCCATGCTCACCAGGACTTCATAGGCTCCGCGCACGGAGGTTCCCGCCTGGCCGAGAAGCGTGACGGCCATGCCCGCCAGCCCGTAGATGCCGATTGCGACCCATGGAGTGCGATAGCGCGGATGAATGCGGCCAAAAGCAGGCGGCAGGCAATGATGGATGCCTGCGACAAAGGGGAGGCGCGAGGTGGAGGAAAGATAGGCCGCTGCTCCGCCGACCGCGTTGAGGGCTACAAAGAGCGCGACCGGGGCCAGCAAACCAGCGATGCCGAGGCGAGCGCTCATGAGGCGGAAGCCGTTGACAAGGCCGTCGGGGCCGCCGACCGCTGAGCTGGGCAGAGCCACGAGCAGAGCGCCGGTGCCCGCGATGTAGCCGATGGCCAGGACGCTTCCACCGACAAGAATGGCCCAGGGAATGACGCGGCGGGGATTGCGGATCTCGTCGCCCATGGCACTGCCGGCCTCGACGCCGCCAAAGGCAAAAAAAACGCTCGACCAGAAGATGGCGTTGTTGAGCGAGAAATGCGGAATGAGGCTGGCGAGGGTGATGTGGGCGGCCGCGCCGAAGCGCGCGTATGTGGCGGCGGCAAGCAGGATGAGCACGGCGAGCGGAAGCAGACTGCCAAGCGCGCTGACGTTGTTGAGCCATTTGCCCGCATCGACTCCGCGGATATTGAGGAGCGTGATGATGGCCAGCCACACGGTCGAAAAGGCTACATAGTAGGCCGGGCTGGCGGCCAGGGCCTGCGCGTGCGGACCGAAGGCGAATAATGCCGACGCCGCGCCGAAGTAAAGCACGCCGGGAAAGTAGGGGAGATTGCTCATCCAGTAGGTCCAGGCGGCGATGAAGCCGGAGAAGCCTCCGAAGGCCTCGCGCGTCCAGACGTAGATGCCACCCTCGTCGGGATGGCGAGAGGAGAGTTCCATGACGCTGGCGGCAAGCGGAACGAAGAAACAGGTGAGCGCGGCGACCCACACCACGAGAATGCTGGGGCCGGCTGCGGCGGCCATCGCGGTCCAGCGAACACTCATTCCACTGACCACGTAGAAGAGCGCCAGATCGCGGAACCGGATACCTCGCTTGAGTGCGGGCGCGGGAGACATGTTGGGCGCAGCATATCAAAGCTGCATGCGGCGAAGAAGCTATTTCTTCGAGTCGGCAAGGATGGCCATGGCGGCGTTGCGGCCGTTGATGCCGATCACGCTGCCGCCGGGATGCGTGCAGGCTCCGCACAGATAGATGCCTTGCATCGGAGTGCGCGGCGCGAGCCGGTTGGACCACATATAGGGAGGCAGGCACTCGCCCTGAAAGATGTGACCGCCGGTGAGGCCGACTTTCTGCTCGATGTCCGGCGGGCCGAGGACCTGGGCGTCAATGACGCCTTCGGGGATGTTGGAACAGAAGCGCGCCAGAGACTTCAGGGCGAGGGCGTGGACTTCATCGCGCCGGTTATCCCAGTTACCGTGGGCGAAGTTATACGGGACATATTGAGCAAACGCGCTCATCGTATGTTCGTTTGCCGGAACCACCGACGGGTCATGGACGCTTTGAAAATATAACTCGCACCATAAGTGCTCAGGTAACTCGCCGCGCCGAGCGGCGGCATAGCCGGCTTTCCACTCCTGCTTGGTTAGTGGAGCGTTGATTTGGCCATAGTGATGGGGTTCATTGGTGCCCGGGCGCGCAACAAAGTTGGGCAGCTCGCGCAGATGCACATTCAGCTTCACGGTGCAGCCTTCGATGGGCACAAGTTCTACCTGTTGTTGCCAGGCGACGTCGGCGTTTGCGCCGAGCAGGCGCAGGGTTTGCCGCGGGTCGGCATTGGAGACGATGGTGCGCGCGGCGATCCGCTCTCCGCCCTCGAGGCGAACACCTTCGCCGGGCAAAATCTGGGCCACGGGCACGCCCGATATCACCGTCGCACCGGCCTCGCGAGCCGCATCACAAAAGTAGAACGACACCATCCCCATCCCGCCGTGCACATATCCCCACATCCCCGGCAGTCCACCCAGCCGCCCACTCGAATGATGGAATCGGATCGAAGCCGTCCCCGCGTCGAACGGGCTCGCGTTCGTCCCGATCACGCCCTGGCCCAGACAGGCAATCTGCAGTCGCTCGTCGTAGATATACTTCTCGACAAATTCGGCCATCGACCAGTCGAAGAGAACTGCGCACGCCTCGGGATCGCCAGCCAACCGATCTTCCAACTGCTCCCGTGTGGGCGCTTCGCCTAGCCAGACGTCGCCCGCATACGCCTCCGCGCCCCTGCGATTCGCATCCGGCGCCGGCCTCAACTTACCCCGCAGCCGCTGAACCACATCGCACATCGCGCGCCAACCCTGCACATCGCGGGGAGCCAGCGCGCGCACCTCCTCGGCGCACTTTTCGCCGTCGTCCCAAAGCTGAATGCTCGTTCCATCGAGGAAGGGCACAAACAGCCCATTCACCGCCGGAGTCCATGCGAAGCCGCGCCGCTCGAGCTCAAGCTCTTCCACAACCAGAGGATGCAGCAGCCCGGCCAGGTACGCGCAAGGAGACATTCGCACTCCGGGGAAGGGCTCCTCGATGGTGCATGCTCCGCCCACCCGCGCGCGGCTCTCGATCACAAGGACCCGCTGGCCGGCATGCGCCAGGTAAGCCGCGCAGGCCAGGCCATTGTGTCCGGCGCCGACCACGATCGTGTCCCAGGTTTTGGCCGCGAGCGCGCTCACCGGCATCACCAGCCCAACCTCACCGAGTAACTCAGCATTCGGAGAACTCATATCCGCTCTAAGCTAGCATTTTTGCCCCGCTTGCGTACCGGCAGACATTTGGGGTCCCCCTGTTGCGGCGCGGGAATGAGCGCGGTGCCGAATTGAAGGGCGCAGTGACGAAATCAGAGGGGGGCCCTTCGGGTCAACAGAGGCTGCTTGAAAAGCAGGAACCAACTCTGTTGCTCCTGAGTTCATCCATCTGGGTCCCTGATCGGAATTTAGAAGCTTCCAAAACCAGAACCGTTCAAGCCACCCGAAGTTGTATGGGCGGTCATCAAGAGAAAATTGAAAGCGTCTACTTCCGAGGGGGAGTTATCCAAGGTTGTGTCACAGACGTGGCCACAGTTAGGCAACAGCTCAAGGTATGGATGAAGAGAAGGTGTTAGTGCTGTATACGCCGCTGCCGTGCTGTAGAGGTTGCCACCTTGCGTTACGCCACTGCCCCATTTCGGAATGACGAGGATGTCTGCGCCTCCGTATTGATGCATCTCCTGAACGTTCAAGTACGTAGCAATGTTTGCCGTAACGGTGTTGGCAACTGGGTCACAGTTCAAAGATGCGCAAGAAGCCTGACATGAACCTTCGGAGGAGCAGTTTAGTTGCTGCATCATCGCGTTTCGCAAAGTATTGATCGAATTGTCCCAACCCGAATTCCCGGGCGGATCCATCCAAACCATCGGATTCCAGCTTTCGACTGCGCGAAACTGGGGATCCGTAGCAGGTGCGGGGCTGTCGCAGGACGGGGCATAGGAGTTATCGGGCGTCACGGCGGCCCACCGTACCATCAGCGCACCCCAACTGGCACCGTACATACCAATGAGCGACTTATTGCCGGGGAAGGTGGAAGAGTTTGCGAGAACATGCCAGACTGAGCACTTAGCGTCTTGCCATTGTGCGGGAAAGGAGTTTGTACCAGGCACGCCGTTTGACGCGGTAAGGCGGTAATTCACCAGTGCAAGCACAATTCCCCTGCCGCCGACCGCGTTAGGCGTTCCAAGGTATTGTTGAACCTTCAAGATGCTTTCCTGCACGGGAGTGCCGTCACCCCAACAGCCACCGGCCTGGACGCCACCCAGCGAGCCTCCTCCCTGGTGCATACAGTAGATGATCTCGTAGTTATTGGGGTTAGCCGGCGCTTCGTGCGGCATAACCCACGATATGTCGCAGCCGCTCTGGTTACCGTTTACCGGAGGAACATAGGGGCAGACTTCGGGGTTGTACTCGATGCCCCAAAACACATCTACGCTGGCCGTGGTGACACCGTTAATCGTGTAGCCTGTTGCCGGAACGGCTGTGGGGACCGTCGATCCGCGTCTTCCCGGCCAATGAAGCGGGCAGGCCGAAGTGTCCGATGGATTACAGCTTTGGGCAGAGCTGGAATCGGGCAGCCACAAGACTCCTGCCATAACTACAAACAGAAAGAAGAGACGCTTCAAGGTTTTCCTCCTGGCAAAACCTGGTTAGATAGTCCAAGGAAGGAATGGTTCCTGTCCCCGATGTCACTTTTGTTTCGGTTGCTGAGAATGGAAAGGCTTATGGTCATCAGTTAATCTTTGTCAGAGTCAATCCTGTCAGGGTCACGGAGTTCCCGCCAGTCCCGGCGCTGCATTCCATCAGGACCGAGAGGGTTGCTGAAGTATTCGAGTTGTAGCTTGTTGTCTGTGAAGTGTGGTTAAGAGCATTCATGCCAAAGTTGGAGAACACTGAACCTATCGAATAGACAGTTAGAGCAGCGGAGGCCAGGTTGGAGCCGGATATCTGTTCGTTCACTACGGCGCCAATGGGGAGGTTGGGCGTGCTTAGAGTGTTGCTCTGCGATCCGGAGGAATAGACGACAGCACCGTTGTCTTTGATCTCGAATTGAAAGGTCAGGCCTGAGGCGGAAGATGTTTCGACGGCCGAGAGTCCTAGTTGCCAAATCGCTCCTGGGGTTTGTGTAAACGCGGGACGAGAGATGGTGGTGGCAAATGGGACAAAGCTGCCGGTGGCCGATGAGCAGGTGACTGTGTCGCTTGAGCCGGTCGCTGGGTTGACGGAATACACCGTTCCCACCGGAAGGTCGGCGATAACTTCGGATCTGAATGTCGGAGCCGCAGGCGATCCGCTGGCTGGTCCCCAGAGTGCGGCATTTGCGTTCTGATTGAGAATGGTGGCAGCGACTGAGCCGCTGGTGGTGACGGCTGTGCTTGGAGTTGAAGAATCTACAACCCCGTCGCCGGTGAATGTTACGTTGCCGCTGCCGCCACCGCCGCCCGATGCATAATGGCAGGCACCGTCGGCGCCGAGATACTGAGAGCCGGAGCACGAACCAAACAGATTGACGATATCCAAGGCAGAGGCTGGAACAATGTTGGTGGAAGTTGTGAACTTAGAGATGTTGCCGAGGACGGGCGAACCCGAAGACGTGACCGTTCCCGAGCCGGAAGCCGTATGGCAGGCCCCATCTGCGCCGAGGTACTGTGCTCCCGAGCAAGTGCCGAAAAGGTTTACGATATCGTTCGCAGCAGCCGGAGCAATGTTTGTAGCCGTGGTGAACTTCGGAATGCTGCCACCGGACGGCGAACCAGTCGATGTGAGTGTTCCCGTGCCACCTGCGTGACACGCGCCATCGGCACCGAGATATTGAACCCCCGAGCAACTGGCGAATAATCCGATAACATCTGAGGATGCCGCATCGGTTAGTGCGCCGGCGCCTGTCGTGTTCTTAACAATGCCCGTACCTAGCGCCGCAAGATTGATGTTTGCAGTTCCAAGCGTCAATGTCGCCGTATTGGCAACGCCAGTTCCGCCTTGCGAGGGTGTTGCTGTACCAGAAAGAACTGAGATACCGGGCGTGCTCATATGCTGGTTTCCGGCGTTGTCAATGTAAGAGACCCACTGGTTTCCGTTTGCACCGGTGGACGGGACCACCATGTTTGCGATCGCTCCGCTGGCGTTATCGTTACAAGTCATTACATGGTTGGTGCTATCCCACCAGCAAACAAAAGCGCCGGGCGCGCTGCCTGGTGGCGTTGAGCGCTCAGACCCGTAAATGACCGTTGGAGTCGCAGTGCTACCCGGGCCCTGATAGTTTGCGCCGTCATAGGTGTAGATCTTGTAGACGCACTCAGATGGGTAGTTCGGTATGGATGCCTGCTTCAACGATCCTGGCATCGCCCAGAGCCGAGGCGATCCGTCATTACACAGACCAAGCGTGTAGGTCGCGCCGTTGGAAGGATTTTGGAGCGTGATCAACGAGACGTTTGAGCCATTTGCCGTGATAACAGCGCAGGAAGATGTGGCCCAGTTCACTGTTACTGTGCCGTTTGATACCGTAGCAGCCTGGCAACTGCCGCCGCCGTTTGGGGGCTGGGTGAGGCCCTGCAAAATGCCGGGCTGGTAAAAGCCCTGCACTCCACCGAGGACGCCCCAAAAGGATCCGTTTGGGCCGGTCATCGATAACTGCGTTGCAGTGGCCGCGTTTCCTGTGATGCTGCCGCTGGGGGTCACGTAGTCTGTGCCTGCAATGGCCGCAGTTAAAGCGCCACCAGAACCCTTGATGATGCCGGCAATCGCCGAGGTGGTGGTGGCGCTGACAGAGTTCGGGCCGGCAGCGCCGGCTGCGCCCTTGGAGCCCTGCTGAGCCATCAGAGCCCAGCTCGTGTTGAGGTCGGGTGTCGCTGCGCCAGGTGCAATGGCCGCAAGGGCATCGTATGTTGAGCCGTTATAGGTGACTACATCGTATGGTGAGTAGTTCGCGGTTGGGTCAAAAATGTTACGGAAGTTGAAGCCGGGTCCGGCTGTGCCCTGGGGACCGGGAGGGCCTTGTGGGCCGCTTGTTCCGGTTGTCCCGGTGAGTCCTTCCGGCCCAGTCGATCCGATTGGACCGGCGGGTCCCTGGACACCCTGTGGGCCGGATGCTCCCTGTGCACCGGTGGATCCTGCTTGTCCGGCTGCGCCGGTTGGGCCGGCGGGACCAATAAGCCCAGTTGGCCCTTGAGGGCCTGTTGGGCCGGCGGCGCCCTCAGCGCCCTGCTGCGCCATCAAGGCCCAGCTTGTGTTGATGTCCGGCGTTGCTGCGCCGGGGGCGATGGTCGCGAGTGCGTCGTATGTCGAGCCGTTGTAAGTGACTACATCGTAGGGTGAATAGTTCGCGGTTGGGTCAAATAGGTCGCGGAAATTGAAGCCGGACCCGCCTGTGATTTGGGAGCCTGACGTGCCCGGGGGGCCGACTGGGCCAATTGGACCCTGCGGGCCTCCTGGTCCAGTGGCACCGGTGAGGCCGATGGGCCCCTGGGGGCCATTTGCGCCGATTGCGCCGGTGAGCCCCTGTACGCCCTGCGGACCTGTTTGACCCGTGAGGCCAATTGGCCCTTGCGCACCGGTGGCTCCCGTTGGGCCGGGAGCGCCGTGCTGAGCCATCACAGCCCAGGCTGGGTTGATGTCTGGCGTCACTCCGCCAGGCGGGAGCGCCACAAGGGCATCGTATGTGGAGCCGTTGTAGGTGACGACATCGTAGGGCGAATAAGTCGCGGTAGGGTCAAACGCGTTGCGGAAGTTGAAGCCGGTTCCGACTGTGACTTGTGTGCCGGTTCCGCCTGTTGCCCCCTGGGGCCCGACCGGGCCAACAGGCCCTTGCGGACCCGCTGGTCCGTTGAGGACGATTTGCAACTCCGGCATATGGGAGGTCTGTGTGGCCTCCTTGCTATCAAGGAGCAGTCCGCCAGTGGAGGACGTCATGGACAGTGCGAGACCGTTATTTGGAATTGTGCCGTTCACCCATTGCTGGACCAGCGGGGTCACATCAATCAGGATGAACTGGTCAGCAGTTGCCGGAAAGGTGACAGGTTGGTTCCCGGTGGCCGAGGCTCCCAAAGAAGGCGCGTTTGCGTAGGTCAGTGTGCTCTGGCTCCACGGCGAATTGAGTTGATAGACATCGAAGCTACCGGGACCGAGGACCTGGTTTACGTAGAGTTGCAGCGTGGCCTTTTGAACGCTCGAGTCGGCCGGGATGCCCGTCAGATTGAATTGAATATAGACATTGCCATTGTTCACTCCGGTCTGGAGGGTGAGGTACGCAATCGATGCGCCCGCGCCATAGACTGTGGTGGGATGCATTTCCTGCGAGTATGCATTGGCCACGGGTGGGGCCGACTGCGCGTAGCTGTGGGTAGAGAGCAGGGCCGCAGCACAAGAAACGGCGAGGGTAGGCATCCGCCAAAGTCGCATGAGCTTTAAACACTCCAAGTGAACCGGGAGAGGCCAAAGCCCGAGATTTGGACCCTGGACAAGGGCCTACTGGGATTTGGATTGGTCACTGAAGTACCCTTTCACAGGTTACCTTTATTTGTCTAGGTGTTACTGTTGATTCTTGAGGTAATATACGGTACTTCGCGATCAAGAAGTAAGTGCTCTCCAAGTTAACTTGTTGATGTTGAAACTCTTATACCTATTGGAAACCGTTTCAAATCCCGGTACGTGACCACATGACGAAAGTTGTACCCGTCGCTTTGGGGCCATCGGAAGGGTGTGGGGCTGCCTGAGAGGCATAAAACGCAGAAAGCTGGAGACTTCCGATCCGCACAGAGTCTGCCCTCAATTCGGGCGGCGAAACCAGCTCCAAAAGGAAACTCCCGCCAAGGAAGTCCGGACTGTGCCCGGGCTGACTTGGCGGGATTAAAGTGCGTGGCAGAACTGTGTGGCGCGCTATGGGACCTTCGGATTGTTGATGCCGCCCATTGTCGCGTTGGGGAAGAACGGCAAGGTGCGAATGCGTTGTCCGCTGGCTTTGAAGTAGGCGTTGGCCACGGCCGGGGCAATGCAGGGTACACCGAGTTCGCCAACGCCGCCGATCAAGGTGCTGGGGTTGGACTGAGCCGGGCTCGGGATAATTGTTGTGGACACCTTAGGCATCTCGTACATGCGGATAACGCGGTTGTTGAGGAAATTCAAATTCTGCACAACACCATTGACCATGGTCGAATGCCCGTAGAGCGCGGCGTTGAGCCCGTGCACCATGCCGCCTTCCAGTTGTTGCTGGATCTGGCCGGGGTTTACGGCCAGGTAGCAATCGAGCGCGATGTAGACATTGTTTACGGTGAAGAGCGAGGCCTGACCGTCGTAATCAACGGCATTGGTCAGCGATAGATCGACCATAACTGCCGCATAGCTGTTGGCATAGACTTCGGCCGCGAGGCCAAAGAAGTGTCCGGCGGCGGGTCCCGCAGCATAGTTGCCGAGTGTGGCCACGGCATTCAACACCCCGGCCCAGCGCGGGTCAGTACACATGTTCAGCCTGTACTGCAACGGATCCTGTCCCGCGAGCGCGGCCAACTCGTCGATTGCCGACTCCGCAACGAACGTGTTTACCGACATGCCAACCGACCGCCAGAAACCGGCGGGGATTGGCGATGGATGCGAAATCCACTGCATCGAGGCAGCCCCGCGCGTGTATGGCAGGCCCGTTAATCCTTCAGTCGACTGACTGTCGCCCGTGGCACCCACCGGGTAGCCATGCTGACCAAGGATCGAAGGACTGACGTTGGTGGCAGACCACCCAACAATGTTGCCGCTGCTGTTCAGGCCTGCGTTCACCTGCACGAGCGAAAAAGGCCGGTACTGGTCACGCCCGAAGAACTGTTCCCGCGGCCACATCAGCATTACCGGCTGCTTGACGGCGACCGCAACCTGGATTGCCTGGCTTACAAAGTCCGTTTCGAACTTGCGTCCCAGTGCTCCACCCAACTGAGTTGTATGGACGTTGATTTGATTCATACCCAGCCCAGTGATCTGTGCCGCAAGGGGCGGAATAAACGCGGCCGCCTGCGTTGGAGCGTAGATATCGATGGAAACGCCGGGAACGTAGTTCACCGCGCAGGCAAGGTTCTCCAATGGGTTGTGGGCTATATAAGGCAGTTGGTATTGCGCTGAGAACTGCTTGCTCGCGCCGGCGATTGCCGCATTCGCAGCGGCCTGATTTCCTTCCGCTTGATACAGCGTGGGAGGATTGTTTGCCCCACTCGGGTTGTAGGGAGTGTTGGTGGTGAGCGCAGCCTGCGCCTGGCTAAGGTAGGCAGCGTCGTTGAGCTGAGAGGCATTGGCAGGCGTCGTCCAGCTTACCTTCAGGTTAAGCGCCGCCTGCCATGTATCCCAGGTATTGGGCCCCACCACTGCGATAGCGTTCACCATGCCAGTTTGTTCCGAGCCGCGGCCAACGCCCGCTTCGACCTGGGTGGGCACCACGGCGATCATTCCCGCCGGTGTCGCAGGAACCGCCCCGCTCAAGACTCCGCCGAAGGCCGGGGAATGCTGGATGACGGCATAAACCATGTTGGGCAGGCGGACATCCATACCATAGATTGCCGACCCATTTACCTTCGATGGGATATCGAGCCGGGGTTGGGTCTTGCCAATGTAACGGAATTCGCTGTCGGGAATCAACGGAGGATTCGCCGGCGGTGTCAACCGCGCCGCCGCGTTCGCTACCAGGCCATAACTGATGAGGGTGCCATTGGGGGTGTAGGTGATGACGCCGTTTGAAACGGTGTAGTTGGCGCGGTTCTGGTCGCCGATGATATTCATCGCGGCCGACACCAGCATCTCGCGCGCTGTCGCGCCGGCATTGCGCATGCCCCAGTAGTTGGTCCAGGTAACGGTGCTGCCAACCGTGACGATCGAATTGCCTGTCAGCTGAGTTGCAAGCGCGGGCACACCCTGGACGGTTTTGATTTTGGTGAAATCCACCATCAGGTCTTCAGCCAGGATCATCGCCAACCCTGTATATGATCCCTGGCCCATCTCAGATGACCCTATGGTCATCGTAATGACGCCGGTGTTGGTGATATTGAGCCAGCTGTTCACCTGGGTCTGTGCCGGAGGACCGGCAATTCCGCCCATCGCCGCAGCTTTGCGCGAGCCGGCCGCGATGGCAAATCCCAGCGTAAGGCCGGTGGCGCCTCCTGTGACCAGGAACTTGCGACGGCTGATGTTGCTCGACTCCGGCGCTTGCGCCTCGACGGGTTCAATCTCGTGTTTCTCGGTGAAATCAATGGCAGCCATGTTTTTATCGACCTCGCTCGACCTGGTGTGTGTCGTTTGATTGCAACTGAAACGTCTCGATCGCTCGCAACTAAAGCGTATTGACCGATTCCAAAATGCGGGTATAGGTACCGCATATGCAAACATTCTTCATTTGTGTAGCCAGGGCGGCGCCGTGATTCCCGGCCCCCATTTCAGCGGCGCAGTTCATCAATTGACCTGACTGGCAATAGCCGCATTGGGGAACCTGGTTGGCGACCCATGCAACCTGGGCGGGATGGGTGGAGGTGGGGGATAGACCCTCGATGGTGGTAATTACATGTCCCACCGCCTGTTCCACCGGGGTGATGCATGAGCGAATAGCGAGGTCGCCGTCAGCCATTACGGTGCAGGCGCCGCAGATGCCTTCTCCGCAGCCATACTTGGTGCCTGTGAGGTTAAGCAGATCTCGTATGACCCACAGCAGAGGCATCTGAGGGTTGTTCACTGTAACGTTATGGTTCTGACCGTTGACGTTGAGTGTGTAAATAGATGGCACGGGACCTCCAGCTTTCAGGGAAGTTTTGAGTTCAGGGGAATGCTTAAGGGAAAGCCTAGAACTGAATGAAAGCATTTTATGACGAGTTTGGCAAGCACTCAATTAGAGTTCTTCGAACCTACTTAAGTAACAATCGAGGCGGTAACTATAGTTCGAAGAATGAACAACTTGGGTTGTTGACATTTGGGGAATCAGCATTTGAAATAGGACCCTACTATATTTGCATTGTCGATCCAATTTTTGCTTGCTTTGCCGATGCAATCGCGGCTAGGATCATGCTCACGCCGATTCCCCAACCTAGATCAAGAATTTGAAAGGGTACGAAAATGCGAGGTCGAATCTCCGCCACAATTGCTGTCGCGCTTCTGGTTTTGTCTGCTACGGCTGCGCTTGCCCAAACCGTATTCAGCGACTTTCCGGTGAACGGCCAGATCAGCGCGTTTTCAATCAGCGGAGGCGGTTCCACCTCGGATTCGTTCACGCTTGCCTCCCCCGCCACAGTTGGGCAGGTAGTATTTGGCGCGTGGGTGAATCCCGGCGACACGGTGACATCATTGACCTGGGCGATCGGAACAACGCCCTACGACACGTCTCTCGGCACGGGTGTTGCCGCCGCGACCAGCGCGTACGACTTTACGAATGTGGATGGCTTCGACGTCGATACGATTACCTTCTCGATTCCGAGCGTGAGTCTTCCCGCTGGGACGTATTACCTGACGCTTACGAATGCGGTCAGCGCATCGAGCCAACCCGATGCCTACTGGGATATCAACGATGCGACTGGCGTGGATGCCTGGAATAACATAAGCGGACATGTCTCGGCTCCCGGCGCATGCTATGCGACCGTTGGCATCTCTGGCTCTTGTGCGGAGTCGTTCCAACTGCTGGGTCCGACCACTGGCACGACCGCGACTTTATCTTCGCCTCTCTCTTTCCCCAATACCCCAAGTGGGACGACATCTGCCGCTCTTGCGGCAACACTTTCGAATACCGGCACCACGGCACTGAACAACATTGTGCCGAGCATCACGGGCGCCAACCCCAGCGACTTTGCGCTCTCGACGGGCGCGAATGCCTGCGGCGCAACACTGGCGGCAGGATCGAGCTGCTCAATCTACGTGACGTTTACACCGGCTACGGCTACCAGCTTCTCGGCGACATTGTCAGTGGCTGACAGCGCTACTGGATCGCCGCAGACCGCGACGCTCACCGGCACCGGAACTGCGCCAGTGGCTACGCTGAGCTCCCCGGTGGCCTTCCCGAATACACCGAGCGGCACGACTTCGGCCGCGTTGGCAGCAACGTTGTCGAACACCGGCAATGGCGCGCTGAACAACATTGTGCCGAGCATTACGGGCGCGAACCCCGGCGACTTTGCACTGTCTACGGGTGCGAATGCCTGCGGCGCAACACTGGCTGCCGGCTCGAGCTGCTCGATCTACGTGACCTTTACACCGGCCACGGCGACGAGCTTCTCGGCGACGCTCTCGGTTGCTGACAACGCAGCAGGCTCACCGCAGACTGCGACGCTCACGGGCACAGGCACCGCGCCTGCTGCATCGCTGACGCCGTCGCTGGCGTTCCCGAACACGACTGCGGGAACAACATCGTCGGCACTGGCAGCAACGCTGTCGAATACCGGCAATGGCGCGCTGAACAACATTGTGCCGAGCATTACGGGCGCGAACCCCGGCGACTTTGCACTGTCGACGGGCACGAATGCCTGCGGCGCAACACTGGCTGCTGGATCGAGCTGCTCGATCTACGTCACGTTCACACCAGCCTCGGCAACCAGCTTCTCGGCGACGTTGTCGGTAGCTGACAGCGCGACGGGATCGCCGCAGACGTCGACGCTCACAGGCACAGGCACCGCGGCCGTTTCAGGCGCGTGGCCGAATGGTTATAACTACGAGGCCACCTTCACGGTCGCAGCAGGCAAGGTACCGAGCGCGCAGACCAACTTCCCTGCGCTGATCTCGGGCACCTTTGCTGACTTTGCGACGACCGGCAATGGCGGCAAGATCGCCAATACCTGCACCCAGACAGTGGGCAACAATGTGACATCGGTTCCCTGCGATCTGATCTTCACGTCGGATGCGGCAGGAACACAGTTGCTGAGCTGGGAGTATGAGACCTATACGGCAGCAACAGGCGCCGTGAATGTCTGGGTCAACGTACCGAACTTGGCGAATGGAACGGTGGTTTATGCGTGGTACGGGAAGGCCTCTGTAACCACATCGCAGTCGACGCCGTCGGCAACATGGTCGAACTACATGGCCGTGTATCACATGAAGGAAAACCCAGCGGGCGGCGCTCCGCAGTTGAACGATTCGACGGGCAACGGCAATAACGCCACGATGGAAGGGCCAGCAGTCGCCGGTCAGCAGGAGCCTGGCGAGATCGACGGCAGCATCGGCTTCACGACAAACACGTGGGCCGGTCTGTCCAGTTCTACCGCCTTCGACTTTGAGCGGACCGATTCGTTCTCGCTCAGTGGCTGGATCAAGATCGGGTCCAATACCAATGGACAGATCTTGACGAAGCAGACGGCAGGCGAGAGCAACGGTTGGATGCTGTTCCAGAGCCCGGTCGGAGCGAGCCCCGCAATTGAACTGGGTCTGGTAGGCACGAACGCGGCAACGCTCGCGTTGGCAAGGACGCCTTCGATCAGCATTGGAACATGGCACTATGTGGTGGCGACGTATTCCGGGACCAGCACAACGGCGGGCATGAACATCTACGTGGATGGCGTGCCGCAGACGCTGACCAGCATCGCAAACAACCTGTCCACATCGATTGTGAATAACGTGACGCCCGCCATCAACGGCAGGACGAACGGGTATCTGGAATCGAGCGATGGCATGGACGAGCTACGCGTCTCGGCCAAGGGTGTGGTGCTTACACCTGCATGGGTGACCGCGAGCTACAACAACGAGAGCAGCCCAGGGACATTCTTTGGAGTGTCTACAGGGTTGACCAATCAAGGCACGGCTCCGGTTGCATCACTGAGCTCTTCGCTGAGCTTCCCCAACACGGCGAGCGGAACAACCTCTGCCGCGCTGGCAGCAACGCTGTCGAACACCGGGAATGCGCCGCTGAACAACATTGTGCCCAGCATCACGGGCGCGAACCCCAGCGAGTTTGCACTGTCGACGGGTGCGAATGCCTGCGGCGCAACACTGGCGGCCGGCTCGAGCTGCTCGATCTACGTGACCTTTACACCGGCCACGGCGACCAGCTTCTCCGCGACGTTGTCGGTTGCTGACAGCGCGACGGGATCGCCGCAGACGTCGACGCTCACAGGCACCGGCACCGCGCCTGCTGCATCGCTGACGCCGTCGCTGGCGTTCCCGAGCACGACTGCGGGAACAACTTCGTCGGCGATGGCAGCAACGCTTTCGAACACCGGCAACGGCGCGCTGAACAACATTGTGCCGAGCATTACGGGCGCGAACCCCAGTGACTTCGCGATCTCAACGGGCGCTAACGCTTGCGGCGCAACACTGGCCGCAGGATCGAGCTGCTCAATCTACGTGACCTTCACACCGGCCACGGCAACCAGCTTCTCGGCGACATTGTCGGTGGCTGATAGCGCGACTGGATCGCCGCAGACCGCGACACTCACCGGCACAGGTACGGCGGGTGGTCCAACAACGTGGCCGAATGGCTATAACTACCAGGCCACCTTCACGGTCGCGGCGGGCAAGGTTCCGAGCGCGCAGACCAACTTCCCTGCGCTGATCTCGGGGACGTATGCAGACTTTGCGACGACCGCCAATGGCGGCAGGGTTGCCAATACCTGCACCCAGACGGTGGGCAACAATGTCACATCGGTTCCCTGCGACCTGATCTTCACGTCGGATGCGGCAGGAACCCAGTTGCTGAGCTGGGAGTATGAAACCTACGCGGCAACAACCGGCGCCGTGAATGTTTGGGTAAACGTGCCAAACCTGGCGAATGGATCGGTGGTGTATGCCTGGTACGGGCAGCCGTCTGTAACCACTCCGCAGTCAACCCCATCGGCCACGTGGTCGAACTACATGGCCGTGTATCACATGAAGGAAAACCCAGCGGGCGGCGCTCCGCAGTTGAACGATTCGACGGGCAACGGGAACAACGCCACGATGCAAGGGGCGGCGGTTGCCGGACAGCAGCAGCCGGGGGAGATCGACGGCAGCATTGGCTTTACGACTTCGACATGGGCAAACCTGTCGAGCACGTCGGCCTTCAGCTTCGAGCGGACGGATTCGTTCTCGCTGAGCGGATGGATCAAGATCGGGTCCAACACTAATGGACAGATCTTGACGAAGCAGACTGCAGCCGAGAACGGCGGCTGGATGCTGTTCCAGAACCCGGTCGGAGCCAGCCCCGCGATTGAGCTGGGTCTGGTAGGCACGAACGCGTCAACGCTCGCGCTGGCCAGGACGCCTTCGATAAGCATTGGAACCTGGCACTATGTGGTGGCGACGTACTCCGGAACCAGCACAACGGCGGGCATGAGCATCTATGTAGATGGCGTTCCGCAGACGCTGACCACAATCTCAAACAACCTGTCCACAACGATCCTGAACAACGTGGCGCCAGCCATCAACAGCAGGGCCACGGGGTATCTGGAATCGAGCGATGGCATGGACGAGCTTCGGGTCTCGACCAAGGGTGTGGTGCTCACACCTGCATGGGTGACCGCGAGCTACAACAACGAGAGCAGCCCGGCGACCTTCTTCACTGTCAGTACCGGATTGACGAATCCGTAAACTGCCGGCGAATTGTTTCTGGCGCAGCCGTTGTGATTGATCCTAGTGCCGGTCGCGTAGTTTTCTATACGTGGCCGGCGCTACTGGCGTGAGGGGCAATGCCATTTCGTGCAGGGCCTCTGCGTGCCCGACTAAGAGGTAACCCCCGGGCCGCAGGTGATCGCAGAGCTTCTGGAGCACGCTCGCTTGTGTGGCGCGGTCGAAGTAGATGATCACGTTCCGACAGAGGATGACGTCAAAGGTTTCGTCGACCTCTAAATCCTCGTCGATGAAATTCACGCGCCGGAACTCAATCTGCTGGCGCAGCTCCGGAACAATTCGGACACGATCTGAGCCTGGATCGCGGCTGCGCATGAGATGCTTGCGTTTCATATCCGCAGGCACTGGCGCGACTACTGCGCGTGAATACACGCCGGATGCCGCTCGGTCCAGCACAGTTGTCGAGATGTCTGTCGCCAGAATCCTGAAGCGGAAGCTGGGATGAGTTTCGGCATACTCGCTCATGACCATTGCCAGAGTGTAAGGCTCCTCGCCGGTGGAGCAGCCCGCGCTCCACACCATGAAGGGCCTGCCGCTGCCAGGTGCTGGGGCCAGCTCTGGCATTGCTGAGTTCACAAGGAAGTCAAAATGGCGGGGTTCACGAAAGAAATCGGTCTTGTTTGTGGTCACCACGTCGATCAGGTGAACGATTTCGTCTCTTTGCCCACGATTGCCGAAGAGATAGTCGCAGTAGTCGCCATAGGAATCCAGTTCGAGCTCTTTGAGGCGCCGCTTGATCCGCACCTCAAGCATGGTGCGGCGTTGCGTGCCAAGGCTGATGCCGGCCCGGTCATAGACCAACACGCACAGCCGCTTGTAATCGCGCGCGGTGAGTCCGTCTTCCTGAGAATGGGAGCTCATGATGGGACTCCTCGCCTTGAAGGCGGGGGTTTCTGAGGTTGGGTTCTTGTCGAGCGGGCCTCTCTGGGCTCTGGCCTTTGCATTTGTGGGACGCAGTGAATTCGAGGGAGACGATTAAGAGGTTGCCTTCAGTACAACGCAGATCTGGGTTCCGCAGTGTTTATCGGCTGCAGATCGATTTGCGTGAGAGCGGGGGCGGCCTAATGCGCAGGGGAGCAGACGCACGATCGATAGGACTCTGCCGTCAGATTTGAGAGCGCGCAGGAGTATTGAGGCCAGAAGGCCTTGATTTCCGCGGAGACATCGCGGACATAGTAGTTACGAATGTAGCTTTGGGAAGCCTCCGTCTGGACGTTGGGATCGGCGGCAAACTCCGCGACCAACTTTCCAAGGGACGCTGCGGAGAAGTCCGGCTCGTGGTATGCCTCCCTGAAGTCGTATGCGCGCGTCCACTCGGCGTCCAAGCCGGTTGTGTTCGACGCCGCAAAGACTTTGTAGTCCGCCATCACCGCGGTTGCTGTGTCGATCTGCGCCACCGTAAAGGACGGGCTGTTCCCGTTGATCGGCGAAATGGACGAGACGAGCTTGACCGCAACACCGGCTTGCGCGCTCTGGGGAGCTTCGCTATCCGACGGCTTGAGCAGGCGCAGCTCGTCCATGTGCGTGTGGGCAAAGATCGCCAGGCGCACAACATCGCCGAAGCCGGCAATTGTCTTGCCCAGGTCATCGGATGCCAGGAAGACGTCGGGCGACTTGCCTCCGCATACATTCCTCATTTTGAGGATCGTGGTAAAGGGATCGATTCCCGGAGGAATGTGGCCCATGACCCAAACGCTTTCGCTGTGCTCGCGCGCGCGTTCGAGCTCCTGGCGCAGCCATGCAATTTGCGAGGCGGCGGCTGCCGTGTCGGGCTTGCCGTCGCAGGTCGAGTACCTCCGGGACATGAACGAGTCGTCGAGAACCAGCAAGCGCGTGCGCTCGATTGGCGCGGGCAGCGCGATGCTGTAGTAGCCGCCTAGGCCGAACGTGTGCTGGGCTTCTTCGCGCACGGGCGGCGGAAAGCCCTCGGTGAAGGTGGCGCCAGCCGCGCGCAGAAATTCGCTGTTCGCATCGAGCTGATAATCGCCGCAGCCTGAGTCGTTATTGCCAAGCGCCGCGTAGACAGGAATGCCAGGGAGTGCCTCGCGTAGCTCGTGCAACACATAGTCCAGGGTCTTGACGACGAAAGCACTGTAGGCCTGCGGCGACGCCTGCGGAAAGAGCGTGCTGTATTTGCAGGAAAACGCGTGCGCCACAAGGTCGCCACTGACGATTACAAACCCAGCATCGCTTGCCTTCGCATGGATGGCTGTGAGGCTGGACTTGTACAGGGCATACGGGGTATCCACGCCGCGTGCGTGGCATTTGTCCTGGAGCGCGTCAAATCTCTGCTGACGGTCAGCTGAGGGTGGAGCGCCGAGGATCGCATCCCAAGAGCGGGCCGACGCGGACTGCAGTTGCGTTGCCTTGGCGGGATCCCAGAAGGGCTCGAAGTGGATGTCGCTCACAAGCAGTACGGAAACTGTGCGCGGTCTGGCCGGTTCAGGACGGGGATCGGAGTGAGAATCCTGCGCTTGAGCCGCCATTCCAGATAAGGAGATGAAAAGAAGGCAGATCGAAAGGGCTTTTTGCGCCAGTACTCGAGGGAAATGCGTCATCGGGTGCTCCAGGGAATGTTTGCCAACGCAGGTCCACGCCAGGATCTCGACGACGATGCGCCGGGCGAGTGTAGGATAACCCGCGCTGCCGGAAAGCGCTGCGCAGATGGGCTTGGCTCAGCGTAGAGAGACGCGCATTCTGTCAGGCCTGGGTTACCCGGCGTGGAATGGAGATCCCTGTGTCCGCGGTCACTTTCCCAGGTTTGGGCGGTAGTACAATAATGGAATTCGTGCTACTCGCTGGCTGCGTGCATGGCGGTGAGGCGGCGGATGAAGGGATCCAATGTCGTTAAACTTGCGAACCTTGCTCAATGACCAGGGCGGCAACACGCGAGCGAAGGTTTGCGGCATGTATGGCTTCCTTGTGCTGTTCAATCTTTTTGCGTGGCTGTGGGCAGTCGTTGCATTTCATTACTATCCTCTGCTGCTCGGCACAGCGTTTCTGGCGTACAGCTTCGGCTTGCGTCACGCGGTCGACGCCGACCACATTGCCGCCATCGACAACGTCACGCGCAAGCTGATGCAAGAGGGCAAGCGGCCGGTTTCAGTGGGGCTGATGTTTTCATTCGGTCACTCGACGATCGTCGTGATTGGGTCGCTGGCCATTGCTATTGCGGCACTCAAGCTGCAGCAGCACGTGGACCAGTTTCGTAACATCGGGGGCATCGTCGGCACGCTGGTTTCGGCGTTCTTCCTGCTTGCCATTGGCCTTGCAAACCTGGTGATCCTGCGCTCAGTCTTCAAAACCTTTCAGAGCGTGCGCCACGGCGAGGCATATGTCGATGAGGATCTCGATCTTCTGCTTTCCAACCGAGGGTTTCTTGCGAAGATCTTCAGGCCGCTGTTTGGAATGATCACGAAGAGCTGGCACATGTATCCGCTTGGTCTGCTGTTTGGCCTGGGGTTCGATACAGCGACCGAGATCGGACTGCTCGGCATCTCCGCTGCTGAGGCATCGCGCGGGCTGTCCATCGCATCCATTCTTGTTTTTCCAGTTCTCTTTGCGGCAGGGATGTCGCTTGTGGACACGACCGACAACATTTTGATGCTCGGCGCGTACGGATGGGCCTACGTGAAGCCGATACGCAAGCTCTACTACAACATGACGATTACTTCAGTCTCTGTGCTGGTGGCGCTGGTGGTGGGGGGTATTGAGGCTCTCGGCCTGCTTGGATCGCAACTTCATCTGCAGGGCAGTTTTTGGAGCGCCGTCGGCAGCCTGAACGACAACTTCGGCTTGCTCGGCTACTGCATCATCGCGCTTTTCATCCTGAGCTGGGTCGTCTCGATTGCAATCTACAAGGTTCAACACTTCGAGGAGCTCGAACTGGAGGTCGAGGGCTGAGTCGAACTCGAGGGCTGAGATGGGGGTCTGACTTCCCTGCTAGCCTCCGCAGGCGGCTACTGCCTCTTCATCGCTATCAAATACACCGAAGAGCGAGAGGATTCCCACCATCTTGAAGGTCTTTGCTACAAAGTTGCTCGGCTTGACAAGCTTGGTGCTGCCACCCATCTTGGATGAGATGCGCAGAGCGTTGACGATTGAGCCAATGCCCGACGAATCAATGTAGGGCAGCGCCTCGAGATCGAGAATAAGGAAGATGTGGCCGCTCGCCAAGGCGGATTGAAACGCTGTTTCAAACTGATTGACGGCTTCGCCACTCACCAGCCTGCCCTTCAGCTTGATCGTGCAAATATTGCCGCTTTCCCTAATATCCAGGTCCACAGTGTCCTCAATCGACAGTCAAGATTCTTCTTTACTTCAACAAGGGGGCTTGTTAAGCTCCAACTACTTCAGAATCAATACGCCCTCTTCCCCTTGTCAAGGGAAGTTATATCAGATCGGTGCGGGACCCGATGATTTCCAGTGTTTATGACGCGGCTTGTGAACTCGGCGCATCTCTATTGCTTGCGCCTGATGCAGCAACGCGAGCTGCGCTGGTAGCATCAACCGTCACGCAGCTCATCCCTGACTCCGCATGCGCCGTCCACCGGGTTGTACTCACCGAGGAGGGCTCTCATTGGATGGTCCTCGCCGTCGCCGGCGATGCCTCTCACGTGCAGGAATCGATTCCCGAGGGCAGCTCATTGGTTGATCCGCTTCTCACGGAGGAATCGCAGGCCGTAATCTACGCAGGTTCTGAGGTGCGCCGCGAAGACTACGCTCACCTCAATCTCTCGCGTTCAGTTGAATCTCTGGCCTACATCCCGCTGCTGATGGCAGAGCAACTGATCGGCGCAATCGAGATATTCACTTTTTCTTCGGCGCTGGAAACGGAACAGATAGGGGAACTTGGCCCGGTTGTCGGTCTTGCCGCTCCAGCCATTCTGGCTGCGGAAGGCGCCGACGCACAGCGCCAGGAGCTGCTCGACTCCGTGCATCGGATGTCGCAGCTTTACGATCTGGAGAAGTCGCTCAACTCGACACTCGAGCTCGATGAGGTGGTGGCACAGATTCCGGCAAAGACGATTGCCATGCTGCCCTGCCAGGCGGTTCACCTTTGGCTTTTCGACAGTGGCATGCTGCGGCTGGTTTCGAGTTGCGGCGAGGACTCCACTGTTGAAGTGGAAATGACGCAGGCTCCGGGCGAGGGGTATGTGGCCGACATGGCAGAGTCGGGTGAGGCTCTGCTGATTGACGATGCTGACGATGCGCGGCTCGCCAAGCGCAACGAGACGTTTGACGAGGAAAGCGGAATCATGCCGGTGATGAATTCGCTGCTCGTGCCCCTCATGCAGGGCGAGTCGGAGGTCGGGGTTCTCGAAGCCATCAACCGAGAAGGCCGGCCCTTCGACGAGGACGACGAATTCTTCCTGATGTCGATGGCGGAGTCGGTCAGCAACGCTCTCAAGAATGCAAGCCTCATGCATGCCGAACGCAAGCTGGCGATTCTTGAAGCGCTTGTGCACGTCAGCTCCGAGATCACGTCGACGCTTCGCCTCGATCGCCTGCTGCAGATCATCGCTAACAGCCCGCAAAACGTGCTGCCCTACGAGCTCTGCGCCATTGCGCTCGACAACCGCGGCCGCCTGCAACTGAAGGCCATCTCGGGCATGACCAGCCTGCCGCTGGGCGACGCAAAGGTCACGCAGGTTGAGGAGATTCTTCGCTGGCTGGCGACGCAACCGGGTGCGCTCCAATTGTCGCGCCATGACGGCGCGGAGGAGCAGGCTGACCTTCCTGAAGCTGTTACCCGCCATTTTGACGCGAGTGGCAATCGCGGGCTTTTTTCGTTGCCTCTTGTGGATGATCAGGGCCGCGTTGGCCTTCTGCTCTATGAGAGCAGCGATCCTGATTTCCTGGACCTGCCGCACATCGAGATGATCAAGATCCTTGCCGGTCAGGCGACGGTCGCAATCCGCAATGCACTGCTCTATCGCGAAGTCCCGCTCATCAACATCCTCGAGCCGCTGATGCAGAAGAAAATTGCGCTCCTGAGCACGAGCCGCAGCCGCCGGCTCACGTATGCAGCCGTTGCCGCGGTGGTTGCTCTGTTTCTTGTGTTTTGCCCGCTGCCCATGCGCGTGACCGGCGACGCTACTGTGGCGGGTCAGCATCTGGTGACGATTGCCGCGCCAATGGATGGCAATGTGCAGACTGTCTACGCCCATGAGGGCCAGCGCGTGAAGGAGGGCGACCTGCTTGGGGCGCTGAATGACTGGCAGTGGCGTTCTGACCTGGCAGCAGCCGAGGCCAAGTACCAGGAAGCGATGCTGGCGATGCAAAACGATCTGGCGCGCGGCGCCCCGCAGGCCGGAACCGATCGCGGGCAGACTGAGTACCTTCGCTCAGAGGTTGCACGCATCCGCGCCCGCATTGACGGCGCGCAGTTACGCTCGCCAATCACGGGAATTGTCGTAACGCCAAACCTGGAAAACGCTGCCGGCAAACATCTGGTCGCCGGGGATTCCTTTGCACAGGTGCTCGATCTCAAGAGCGCTGTCGTTGAAGTCGCCGTTCCCGAGCGCGATGCGCCCCTATTGCAGGCGGGCGAAACGGCGGCCGTCAAGCTCGACAGCTATCCCCAGCGCACGTGGCGGAGCGAGGTCTCAGTGGTGAGCCCGCAGGCGCAGGCGGGCGATGGAGTTCGCACTTTCAACGCAGAGGTGCCTGTCAGCAACGCCGATGCCATCCTTCGCGCGGGCATGAGCGGCCGGGCCAAGATTTCCATTGGTTGGAGGCCGTCTGGGTACGTTCTTCTGCGCTCGCCCGCTCTCTGGCTCTGGCAGACCCTGTGGAATTGGATTGGCTGGTGACAAGAATGAGACCGCATAGAATCCGTAGATGCCTTCCCGCCCTAGCTTCCCTGCTGGCAACGGCGTCCGTCCTGTTCGTGAGCACCGGTTGCAACTCCCATCCGCAGCCCCCTGCAGCGACAGCGTCGGAGGGGCCTGCGGCGGCTCCAGCCCCGGCTCCCGCACCGGTCTCAACCGACCCCAAATCATTCACCACTACGGGCCCGATCGTTGCTGAGCAACAGGCAGACATTGCCGCAGAACGGGCGGGCCGCATTGCCGGCATCAACGTGCAGATCGGAGATCGGGTGAAAGCGGGCCAACTGCTTGCTTCGCTCGACGACCGTCTGCTGAAATCCCAGTACGAATCGCAAAAGGCGCATATTGCCTCAGCCCAGGCGCAGGTTCACGAGTGGGAGTCGGAAGAAGAGACGGCCAAGTCAGACCTGCGCCGCGCCGCCCTCATGCGCGACGAAAAGATCGTCAGCGAGGAGACCTGGGAACATGCGAAGTTCCGCGTTGACGAGACGATTGCCGAGGTGAACCGCTATCACAGTGAAGAGGCTGTCGCGGAAGCGGACCTGAACTCTGCCAGTCTGCAGCTTGAGCAGTCGCGCGTGGTTGCGCCCTTTGGCGGCGTTGTTGGCCGGAGTTCGGTGCGTCCGTCGCAGGAAGTGAAGGCCGGTGATGTTCTCTTCTGGATTACCGCCGAGGGTCCATTGCGTGTTCTTTTCACGGTGCCCGAGTCGGCGATGGCCGTCTTTGCGAGAGGCAAGCCGCTCGACCTCACCACGGCAGACTATCCCGGCCAGCACCAGGTCGCCCACATTTTCCGAGTGAGCCCGGTGGTCGACCCGGCCAGCGGCAGTGTTCAAGTCATCGGCGCTGTCGATCATCCCGCCGCCTGGCTTAAACCTGGAATGTCAATGCAGATTCGTCTAGCGCCATGAACCTTACCGAAGCTCTTGACGCCGCGCTTCCCGAGATCCCGCTTACGCGCCTGGCGCGCAGCAGGCCTCCGCGTCTCGACCCGGAACTGACTGTCCTCGAAGACGTGCTGGACGGCGAGCCGATCGTGGGCGTCTTTCAGCGCGTGGGAACCAACTACTTCCGCTTTCCGCCCGATCAATGGCAGCTGATTCAGCTATTCGATGGAGAGCGCTCCTATGAAAAGATTGCCGAGGCGTATGCTGCCCTAGCCGGCGAACAGATCAGCACGGAAGATCTTCGCCTTTTCGCGGACCAACTGGAAGAGGCAAAGTTCTGGTACAAGAGCCCGCAGGAAAAGAACATCGCGCTCAGCCAGAAGATTACCGCCCAGCGCGGCCGACGGGCGCAACAGAAATCGAAGATCAACCTCGCTCACATAGGGTTTTCCGCCTGGGACCCTGATAAATATCTCGGATGGCTCGATGGGGCAATTGGCCGCTATCTCTACAGCCCCTGGTGCATCCTGGCGACTTTGACGCTCTTCCTCTTCGAATTCTCGGTCTTCGTGTCGAAGTGGAGCACCATTGCGCCGGATATTGCGCTCTACTACAACTTCTACAACAAGGGCTTCTGGGACATGGTCCAGTTCTGGCTCCTGATCCTGGTTCTCGGCTTCATCCATGAATCAGCTCACGGCCTTACCTGCAGGCACTTTGGCGGACACGTGCACAGCATGGGGCTCATGTTTCTCTTTTTGGCTCCCTGCTTCTTTGTCGACATGACCGCAATCTGGATCAACTCGAGCAAGATCGAGCGTATTTACACCATCATCGCCGGCATCTGGAGTGAGATGGTGCTTTGCGGCCTGGCCATGATCGTGTGGGTGAACACGCAGACCGGCCAATGGCTCCACGACTTCGCTTACCAGGTGATCCTTCTTTCAGGTTTGGCCGTCGTGGTCATTAACCTGAATCCATTGATCAAGCTCGATGGCTACTACTGCATGACCGAACTCATGGGCATCCCCGACCTCAAGGAGCGCTCCACTGCCTTCATGACCGGGTGGTTCCAGAGTAGAGTTCTCCGGCTGCCAGTGGAAACCATCGTCGTGCCCCGCCGGCGAGTGCCGCTCTTTATCATTTACGCGGTTCTTTCTGGCGCCTACAGCTACTTCCTGCTCTTTTTCGTCATCCGCCTTTCCTTCAACGTCTTTTCTCATTGGCTGGCAGAATTCGCCCTCATTCCATCCGGCTACCTTGCCTTTGTCATGTTCCGTTCGCGCTTGCGCTCGCTGCGCAAGGTTGGCCTTCAGTTCTGGGAGCTGAAGATCCGCTCCGGCCAGTTCCTCCGACCGCTTCCACTGCTTGCCGTTGCCCTGGCTGCTGCGATTCTCTTTGTGCCCATATGGCGCGACCGAGAGAGTGCTTGGTTCGTAATTGAGCCGTCGCACACAGAAACTCTCCATGCGGCTGTCCCCGGCCGTCTGGAGCAGGTGCTGGTCACAGAGGGCGAAACGGTCCACGCCGGTCAGACCCTCTTGCAGATGAGCAGCTTGATGGCAGCGAGTATGCATTCTTCCGCAGCCGCACAGACCGGAAGCGCGCATTACCAGGCCGTCACCGCTGAATTGCAGGGCCAAAGCATTGGAGCTGCGGCTGCTCAGCAAAATGCGTCGCTGCGCTCAACGTCTCTTGCTGGTGAGGCAGTCTCTTCACTGGAGATCACCGCACCTTCCGACGGGGTAGTACTCACGCAGGACCCCGGCTCTCTGCTCAACCAGGACGTCGCTGCCGGCCAATCGCTCCTCGACCTGGCAGACTCCACCCCTCCCATGGTCCGCGTATATATCCCAGTTTCAGCTCTTGATCGGATCAGACCCGGTTCAGAAGTGGCCCTTTCGCTTCCGGATCGCTTTTCGATCCTTCGTATGCCGCTGGCGCCGTTTGGAGGCGATGCGGAGGCCCTTCCAGCTGGCCTCATACCCAAACAAAAATATGAGGGCATCAAACTCCCCGTTTTCTACTGCTCCCGCATGACGCTGCCCGCTTCAGCCGGCAGTACTTTGTTCGGAGTTTCGGGGCAGGCCCTGATCTTCGGTGAGCGCCGCAGTCTCGCGGCACGCGGGTTCACCGTTCTGGCCAATCTCACCAAAGCCCACATCTGGTAGAGGCGAAGCCGACAGTAAAACAAAAACGGCAACCGCTTGCGCGATCGCCATTTCTGCTCACAGAAGTTCAGGCTTGCTCGGAGTTCAATCGGTCGGGGAGGGCCGCACGAACCGCCTGTCGCTTCCGCAATTCTTTGCTGCCACACGTCTATTTCAGCCGCTTCAAGGGGGAAGCCGCTGAAATAGACGTCCTGAAACTGACCGTAGAAGAGATCGACCATAAGCCGATCCAAAACTCGGTGGCCTAGACGAACTTGCTGGCTCCGAGAACCTTGGTGGCGCCCAGAACCTTCGTTGCTCCGAGGACCTTGGTCGCGCCTAGAACCTTGGTGGCTCCGAGGACTTTGGTGGCGCCTAGAACCTTCGTGGCGCCTAGAACCTTCGTGGCGCCTAAAACCTTCGTGGCGCCTAAAACTTTGGTGGCGCCCAGAACCTTCGTCGCTCCGAGAACCTTGGTGGCGCCCAGAACTTTGGTGGCACCTAGCATCTTGTTAGCGGCGGTCACATTCGAGAGCGTCGCGCTCTTTGAAGCGGGCTTGGTGGTCATCCCAGTGCTGATCAGAGACTTCTTCGTAACGGCCATTGTGATTCTCCCCAGATAAGATTTTTGAACTTCCGAACGCCCTACCTATTGCATCCGGCGTGCCAAACTCCGGCCAACACAATATTGTCCTGCAACTTACTGATTTTATGTGACATCCGGCCGGAATTTGTAACCCGGCAAAAGACCGCCCTTTTCGAAATGGGTTAATTTCTCACCTTTTGGTGGTTAATTTTTCACCCATGCCCGCTCAAATCCCGTATTTCCGGCACAAATACTTCATGCGCTGCGTGTCTATCTTCAGCAGTCTGGACGCTGCAGCCTTGTGGCCGCCCGCACGGCGCAGAGCGGTGGTCAGCAGTGTGATTTCCAGCCGGCGGACCTCGGCGTCGAGATCGGTCCCCTCCTCGGGCAGCAGGATCGCCTCCTGGGCCGCCACACTTTGCGCCACAACCCTCGAAGGCAGATCGCTCGCGCTGATCTCATCGCGCCGCACCGTCACCACCAGCCGCTGGATCAGGTTTTCGAGTTCGCGCACGTTGCCCGGCCAGGTGTGCTCTTCAAGTGCGGCCAGCGCATCCTCGGCAAGTCGCTTCACTGCAACGCCGTTTGCCGTGCAATGTACCTGGAGAAAGTATTCGCACAGCAATGGAACGTCGCCTGCGCGTTCCCGCAATGGCGGCAGGTGAATGGGCACGACGTGGATCCGGTAGTACAAATCCTCGCGGAACTTGCCATTCCGAACCATCTCTTCCAGCGGCTCGTTTGTCGCGCAGATGAGCCGGAAGTCGATCTTGCGAAATGTTCGCCCGCCCAGCCGCTGCACCTGGTGATCTTCGAGCACGCGCAACAGCTTGGTTTGCAGCGCAGGGGTCAGCGTCGCGATCTCGTCCAGAAAAAGCGTGCCTCCATCGGCCAGCTCGATCTGCCCCGGCCGAGACTCGGTTGCCCCGGTGAACGCGCCCTTCTCGCTGCCGAACAACTCCGATTCGATCAGGGTCTCGGGCAGCGCCGCGCAATTCAACCGTATGTAAGGCTTTTTAGCGCGAGGACTGAGCGCAACAATGGCCCATGCCGCAAGTTCCTTGCCGGTTCCGCTTTCGCCGCGAATCAGCACGTTGATGCTGCTCTCGGCCACCTGCTGAATGGCGTCGTAGACCAGTCGCATCGGCTCGCTGGCGCCTATAAACTCCTGAAATCGGCTCGATTCCAACGACCGTTGCATCATCCACTCGCGCGCAGCCGCCTCGGCGCGCATGCGCATCATCTCGATCAGCGTGACGCGCAGCTCATCCACATCCACCGGGCTGCGAAAGTGTGCGTCCACGCCGTTGGCGAGCGCCTGCTTCTCCACGGCGCGTGTGCGTGCGCGACTCATCGAAATCAATGTGAGGTCATCGTTCAGCCGGCGGAGCTCGTTCAGAACAGGAAGCCCGCCAAAAGCCTCGTCGCCCTCAGTGTCGATGCTGAGCAGCACGGCAGCGACTCCCGTTTCGCGGGTCCACCGGGTCAGGTCCTCGTAGCTGTCGCGCACCACCACCTGGCACCAGGGCGCTAACTCGCGAGACAGGTCCTCGACGAACTCCTCGTCCACTGTCACGATACAGACGATGGGCAGCTCCACCTCGGGGGCGGGCGCTGGTTCCGCTTTGGGTGACTTTCGAAGGGTGGTCATAATAAATTCTACCCGGCAATCGGCGGGCTTTGCACCATTGGTTTGATAGATCGAAAGACGGCAACTACGTCAGCCTGACGGACAATGATGCTGTCGCTCATGACCTACGGGCACCGCGGATTGCCTTTACGGACGGCAACTCCGGGCGCTGGGTCTTCATTTCTTCTACAGATTTTTCACGACCGATCCTGTATTTTCATTGAAGATCGCAGATCCCCGAGAAACCAGAACAGAATCGGATGCGTTGGGGCTGGAGCCGCCTTCAGCCAGGGCCTCACCGCTTTACTCGTTGCCTGCAAGGGAGGATGCTTGAGCACCAACGACCCGTCGCTATCGAACCGTGACCTGGCCCCCACCACGCCGGAGCAGCGCACCTGGGGCCTCTACAACTACACGGCTCTCTGGTTCTCGATGTGCATGGAGATCACCACATACCAGCTCGCCTCAGGGCTGATCGCCAAAGGCATGGACTGGAAGCAGGCGGTGGGTACGGTGCTGCTGGGCAATCTGATTGTGCTCGTGCCCATGCTGCTCAACGCACATGCAGGCGCCAAGTACGGGATTCCCTTTCCGGTTTTTATCCGTGCGCCGTTCGGTGTGGTCGGCGCCAACATTCCAGCCATTCTTCGCGCGGTGGTTGCGTGCGGCTGGTTCGGCATTCAATCGTGGATCGGCGGCACAGCGATCTACGCAATGCTGGAGGTGATCTGGCCATCTGTCGCCAGCCAGCCGGCGGTTTTATGGGCGAGCTTCCTCGGCTTTTGGCTGTTGAACATGGTGGTCGTCTGGCGCGGCGTCGAATCCATTCGCCACCTGCAGGCCATCGGCGCACCCCTCATGTTCGTCATGGCCGGCGCGCTGCTGTTCTGGGTTCATTCCAAGGCGGGCAGCTTCGGCACCATGCTTTCCACGCCCAGTCAGTTCCACTCCACGGGCTCGTTTCTCGCCGTCTTCTTTCCGTCCCTCACTGCCATGGTTGGCTACTGGGCCACGCTCGCGCTCAACATTCCAGACTTCACGCGCTACTCCAAGTCGCAAAGCAGCCAGGCCTGGGGACAGGCTCTTGGCTTACCGCTGGCCATGGTTCTTTACACATTTGTGGGCATCGCCGTTACGTCGGCTTCGGCGGTGTTGTTCGGCCATCCCATCTGGAATCCGATTGTGCTGATCGGGGCATTCCATCAGCCGTTTGTGGCCTTCATTGCACTCATCGGCATCCTGATCTCCACTCTCAACGTGAACCTCGGCGCGAATGTGGTGTCGCCTTCAAACGACTTCTCCAACCTCTATCCGCGGCTCATCAGCTTCCGCACCGGCGGCATGATTACCGGGCTGCTCGGCCTGGCCATGTGCCCGTGGAAGCTGCTGGCCACACCCGACGCTTTCATCTTTGGATGGTTGATTGGCTACTCGGGCCTCATGGGCCCCGTGGCCGGCATCATGATCGCGGACTACTTCCTCATTCGCAAGACAGATCTCGACGTGAATTCGCTCTATCATCGCGAGGGCGTGTATCACTACACAAAAGGCTTCAACCCGCGCGCGATCATTGCGCTCGTAGCTGGAGTGGGAGTGGCGCTGATCGGGAAACCCGTAGAGTCGCTGCACTTCCTCTACGACTACGCATGGTTCGTGGGGTTCTTTGTGGCAGGGATTCTGTATGTGGGGCTGATGAAGCTGGCTGCGCCGGTAGAGCTTGAAGAGAACGCAGGAAGGGTGCCGTGAGGACAGCCTTCAACGGTCAAAAAGAGACACACTATTTCAACCCTGAAACAAGATACAAATCCGAAAGCAACCGGACATAGCCATAGACGTATGCGCTGCCGTCGGCATTGAGCAGAACGTGACTCATATCGCAAACTCCGGGCCCAGTGGGCACATCAATTTCTTTGAAGAACTTCCTTTGGCCGGTAAGGATGTTCAGCCGGAAAACTTTGATCGACGACGTTCCGCGCTGAAACACGAATAGGGAATTCGGGTCGGAAGTCCATTGAACCCATTCTCCGGTCTGCAATCCGGGGATCGCGCGCGGCGCTCCTCCGTCCATGGAGTAGAGTTGCGGTTCGCTCGCTGGCAGGCCGGTCGCTGCAATCAGCTTTCCATCTGCGGACACCTGACAATTGCGAGTCCCTTCCGGCGTGACGGCACGCGGCCTTCCCCCATCGATGTTCTGAACAAAACACTGGATCGCATGTCCAGTCAGATTCCCGGAGAATAGGAGCTGCTTGCCGCCAGGCAGCCAATGAATCGTGTGCGCGTATTGTTCAATGCCGCCCTGTTCCATCCGCTTCACCGTACCCGCTCCAGTTGGCAGCAGCAGCAGTTGATGATAGGCAACCGTCGCGGTCACCCACTTGCCATCCGGGGAAAATTCGCCGGCCACTCCTTCTCCCAGCGCCACCGGCGCTGAGCCTGTCATTTCGCGCGTGACCACTGTGTAGTTTGGCCCGCTCTGCTCTCCTTGCTCATCGAAGAGCAGCGTCTTGCCGTCGCGCGAGACGTCCGCGGGCAGCGACCAGTCCTGCCACGAAAGATCCTGCTCTTTCGTGGCTCCGCGCCCCTCGCCCATGATGCCGGCGCGCCACTCATCGAGCGTCATCAGCACTCTACCGTCCGGCGCTATATCCTGCAGTGTCACTCCGCCCAACGCGCGGAAGGCCTGGCGAAGACGCCCCGACAAATCCACGGCATAAATCTGGCGCTGCAATCCCGAACGAGTTGCGGAAAACCAAACTTCATTTCCGCTTGGCGACCAAGCCAACCCCACCTCGCATTCCCATCCCGTAGAGAGAACGGTCTTTCGCCCATCCTGATCCACTACGGAAACATCGCCCCGGTCATCGTTGGGGTTCGGGTGGTCCAGAAATGCAACTTCGCGGCCGTTTGGCGAAACCCTTAAATCGCTCACCCAGCCGTAAGTCTCATAAACAACGTGTCCAAGGGGAAACTCGAGTCGATCCTTGCCCGCCTCCGCGCGAACCACAGCCAACGACTTTCCATCAGGCGACCAGTCGGCCCACTCCACATTTTCGGCAATCTGCCTAGGCGCTCCGCCCGTGAGAGGAACCTGACCCAGGGTCCCCCTCATCCCGGTCATGAACTTCGGCTCCGCCGGTTGCAGCACAGCCATCTCGCCCGTGGAGGAAACTGCAAGCAGATCGGTGCCCTTCAAGCCGACTGACTGCGAGCCATGAAATTTAAGGTCAGTCGAAAACATGTCAATCGGTGCGCCCTCCCAGGCCGCCGCGTAGATGACGTTCCGGCCGCCTGGGGCAAATCGGGCCGCATAAACAGTTCCGCGGTTTACGGTGAGGCGTTGAATCTCCGCCGACAGCGGCTTCACACTTCTGCGCCCAAGCCACGCACCCGCCGCAACCAACGCTGCACAAGCGATCAAGGCCACGCTTCCAAACAGCAGGCCTTTCGCCTTGAACAAGTGTTGGGGCTTCTGCTCGCCATTCCAGCCGGTTCCATCCGGCGGTGACGCGACGAATGGTTTTACAACCGGGCTTTCTACTGTTCCAACAAATCGATAGCCGCGGCGCGGCAAGGTCTCGATATAGAGAGGATTCTCGGCTGAATCGCCCAGGGCAGTGCGCAGCTTGCCAACCGCAACATTCACTGCGTGGTCAAAATCGCCATAGCTGTCGTCGGGCCATATGCGCGACTGCAATTCTTCGCGCGACACAACATCACCGGGATTCTCCAGCAGGACCTGCAGAATCTTGAATGGCTGCTCCTGGAGTTTGACGCGGTTCCCCGCCCTGCGAATCTCGCCCGTATAAAGGTCAGCCTCGAATTCTCCAAAGCGAACCCTGTGACGCTCATTCGGCGACGTTGCCTTTCCGTTCTCGGGAACTTCGAGCATCCTCGTTTCCATCTCTCTCTTGATGCCATATTCCGGCAGCATCTTCAACTATTTTCCCGGAGATTCGCGTCGCCTGCTCATCTCCAACTTCTCTCCTGCGTTTGAACCGGTAATCGATCTTCAGTCTACGCCCAGTGAATTGAGGTACTTGATGTCCTCCCGCATGATCGCCTTGCAACATGAGGAGGAGGTCAATGCTCAGTCGCCGTTTCTTTCTAACGCTCTTACTTGCCGGCCTGGTTATCGCAGGCCCTTCCCAGGCAAGTGGCGCCGATCGGCCGGATTTGGTTCCTGCACTTCGCGATACGACTGGATCTCTCCCGTTCGATCTACATCAAGGCTACGGCATCGTGGTGCGTGGATCGGCCGGCTCGCTCAACGACCTCAACTTCTTTCTCGATACAGGCACGATCCATTCAACATTTGATTCGCGGATCGCGAGCGAACTCAGTCTCCGCGACCAAGCGCCCGCCGGCCTCGCAACCTTGGGGGGTCGGGTCCAAGCTGAGAGCGCAATACTGCCTTCGCTCTCGATCGGTTCGGTGCACCTGTCCAGCCTTCACATCTTCACTGCCGACCTATCCCCGTTCGAGAAAGTCTTGTTCGTTCGCATCGACGCCATTATCGGCATGGATGTGCTGGGGTTAAGTCCCTTCGTCATTGATTACACGGCCCGCGCCATCCGCTTTGGGGCGTCCTCGGCACTCCCCAACTCCATTCCATTGCGGCTCGATCAGGGCTTGGCTGTCTTTGATGCTGAGATTGATAACCGGCCCGTGCATCTTCTCCTGGATACCGGCGCCTCATCCTTCGTTCTCTTTAAGACGGATTCGCAATCAGATTCGGGAGCAGACCACCCCGCCGGTCGTACTCCGGTCAGTTCTGGAGAAATCGAAAGGAAACAGGTCCTGCTACGTGACCTTAAAGTCGGCCACGCGGAATTCCGGCAGGAACCAACTAGGACGGCTCTCAATCCCAAACCTTCTCGGATCGATGCGGATGGTCTGATGAGTCCGGCGGCCCTCGGCATCTCCCAACTCTCCGTCAATCTCGCCAAAGGAGTATGGTCATTCAGCCGCTAAATCGGCAAGATGCTCGGCGAGACACTGCCCCTATTGAATGATTCGCACCAGTACGAATCCTAATCCGCAAACAATGACCAGAACAAAGGAGACCACAAATAACACCCTGAGCTTGCTGTTCGGATAGAGACGACTGTGTTCTCGAAATATGCCGGCGTAGTCACGACTCAGATAGCTGAATCGCAGCGATTCTTTGGACTTACCATTGATCCCGTCGATCAACGCGAATTGGACAATCCAGCAGACAAGGATAGAAGCGAAGCCAAGGCCCAGGCACATCATTGAAATCACGAACATAAACGACCGAGCCTTCCATGCGCTCCACTCGCCAATCCGCAGCTAGCGGCTAAAAGCTAAGAGCTAGAAGCTGCTTCTACTCCACCAGCGCATCTGCAATCGCCAGATGCTCATCCAGCGAAGCAATGCCTAGGTCCAGCTCTTCCTTCGTCACGATCAGCGGCGGAGCAATCACAAAGTGGCTGACCCAGGCCTGGATTGAAACGCCCTTGGCAAGCATCTTTGCGGCAATTTGATCGACCACCAGGGGCTTGCCCTCGACCTTGTCGCTGTTGGTGTTGAAGAGCTTCTTGGTCTCGCGATTCTTGACGATCTCGACCGCAAAGAACAGCCCCAATCCGCGCACATCGCCCACCGAGGGATGCTTGGCCTTCAGCGCTTCGAGCTTCTCGCGTACGTAGGGCTCAAGCTCGGCCGCGCGCTCCACCAGCTTGAGCCGCTGCATCTCTTCAATGGTGGCCACGCCGGGACCGAGCGTCATGGGATGCGCTTCGTACGTGTGGCCGTGAGCGAAGTAGTGATCTTCAAAGTAGTCGGCAATCTTGCCTGTAGTAGCGCAAAGGCCCAACGGCATGTAGGCCGAAGTGATCCCCTTGGCTGTGACCAGGATGTCCGGAGTCACGCCCCAGTGATCCACGGCAAACCACCTGCCCGTGCGGCCCCATCCAGACATCACCTCATCGGCAATCAGAAGCACGCCGTGGCGGTCGCAGATTTCGCGAATGCGCGGAAAGTACTCCGGCGGAGGAACCAGCACGCCGTTGGTTCCCACGACCGGCTCAAGAATGACCGCTGCCACGTCGCTCTCGTTTTCGATCATGTGCTCGATGTAGTCGGCACAAGCGATATTGCAGCTCGGATAGGTGTGTTTGATGGGGCAGTCGTAACAGTTGGTCTCAGGCGCGAAGATGAAGCCGCCGCCCTTGCCGCCCGGCTCCATGGCCCAGCGCCGCGGATCGCCCGTTGCAGCGATCGAGGCCATGGTCGAGCCGTGGTACGAGCGGTAACGCGAGATGATCTTGGTCTTGCCCGTGTACATGCGCGCAATTTTGAAAGCCGCCTCGTTGGCCTCAGTGCCGCTGGTGGCAAAGAAGAACTTCGTCAATCCCGTAGGGAGTACTTCAAGCAGTTTTTCGCTCAGCCGCGCCCGAGCCCGCGTAGCGTAGCCCGGTGCAACGTAGGTGAGCTCCCGCGCCTGCTCTGCGATGGACTCGATGACGCGCGGATTCTTGTGTCCCAGGTTGACGCACATCAACTGTGCGCTGAGGTCGAGATAACGCTTGCCTGCGCCGTCGATGAAGTAGCAGCCTTCGGCATCGGCAATATACATGGGCTTCCATGTCTTCTGAAAGCGCCATGTGCCGTAATTGTGCTGCCGCGTGGTTGCGGAGATCTCTTCTGCTGTCATCTCTTTTTGCTGGGGAATCGCGGTCTCAACCGTCTCGCTCATGGCGCGGCACTCCTCGGGAAGAATGTTCAAATCGTATCACCGCGATTGCGGGCCTGTACTCATGCAGTTGGTCTGCGCCGGCAGTCCTGCGCAAGCCCGTACGGAGCAAATTCAGCCCGGCCCACTCTCGCTTGGAACCGTACTATCGCACCTGCGGAAACCCCAGGTCGACTTTGCTCGAGCCCGGATCGGGCCAGCGGCTGGTCACTACCTTTGCGCGCGTATAGAACTGCACGCCCTCCGGGCCATACATGTGCAGATCGCCGAATAGCGAGGACTTCCACCCGCCAAAGCTGTAGTACGAAACAGGAACAGGAATGGGAACGTTGACGCCAACCATGCCCACCTCCACGTCGAACTGAAATTGTCGCGCGGCGCCGCCATTTTGCGTGAAGATCGCGGTCCCGTTGCCGTAGGGGTTTTCGTTGATCATGCGCACCCCTTCGGCGTAGGAATCCACGCGCACCACGCTCAACACCGGCCCGAATATCTCCTGGTCGTAGCAGCGCATACCAGGCCGGACGTTGTCGATGAGCGACGGTCCGAGGAAAAATCCGCTCGTTCCGGTTGCGGGATCCTTGCGGCCATCGACAGCCAGGGTTGCTCCCTCGGTAATGGCCACGTCGAGGTGGCCAGCGACGCGATCCCGATGTTCGCGCGTGATCAGCGGCCCCATCTCAATGCCCGGCTCCGAGCCCGGCCCGACCTTGATGCGCGCCAGCCGCTCGCGAATCGCCGCCACGAGCGGCTCCGCAACATTGCCCACTGCGAGCACCGCCGAGATAGCCATGCAGCGCTCCCCTGCCGCGCCGTATGCCGCGGAGACAGCCGCATCAGCCGCCATGGCGATGTCCGCATCGGGCAGCACGAGCATGTGGTTCTTTGCGCCGCCCAGCGCCTGCACTCGCTTGCCATTCTTCGTGCCCGCTTGGTAAATTGCCTTGGCCACCGGCGTTGACCCGACAAAGCTGATCGCCTTGACGTCGGGATGCTCGAGCAGTCGATCGACGGCAACCTTGTCGCCATGGACCAGGTTCAGCACGCCGTCAGGCACTCGCGCCTGCTGCGCCAACTCCGCAATCAGCATGCTCGCCGAAGGGACTTTTTCCGATGGCTTGAGCACAAATGCATTTCCGCAAGCGATCGCGTTCGACAGCATCCACAGCGGCACCATTACCGGAAAGTTGAACGGCGTAATGCCGGCCACCACTCCAAGCGGCTGGCGAATTTGATAAACGTCAACGCCGCGGCTCGCCTGCTCAGTGTATCCGCCCTTCAGCAGGTTGGGAATTCCGCATGCGAACTCCACATTCTCCAGGCCGCGAGCCACTTCGCCCAGCGCGTCGGCATTCGTTTTGCCGTTCTCGCGGGTCAGAGTTTCTGCGATTCGCGCGCGATTCTGCACAATCAGCTCGCGCAGCTTGAACAGCACTTCGGCCCGCCCAGATAGCGGAACGGAGCGCCATTCGCGAAATGCATTTTTCGCCGCAGCGACGGCATGATCCACATCGGCGGCGCTTGCAAAGCCGACCTCGGCGATACCTTCGCCGGTCGCGGGATTGTGAACCATCCCTTTTCGCCCCGAGGTTGCTGCTTCGAGTTTTCCGCCGATCCAGTTGTGCACCGTTGCAACGGCCATGGTCTCTATTGTGCTCATTGCTTCTCCAGTCTCAGGCCAATCTCCGCGGCCCGCAGGCGGCAAGGCCGCATCAATTCGAACGAATCCAGTCCATCGTCTTCGCAGCCAGCCTGTCAAACGCCGTGAAGGCCAGCTCCAGGTGTTCTTCCCGCGTGTCTTCAATCTTGTTGTGGCTGATCCCCTTAAGCGATTGCACAAACATCATCACCGTCGGGATTCCGGCGCGAGAAACCTCAGCCGCATCATGCAGCGGCCCCGAGGGCAGCCGATGCGACTTGTCCGCTGTCTCCTCGATCGCCGCTTCGCACAGCGCAATCAGTTCTGGATGAAATGGTTCCGGCGCAATGTTCCAAATGCGCGACCATTCCACCGTGCACCCTTCTTCCTCTGCAAAGACCTCGCTCTTCTGCTGCGCCTCGCGATACATGCTGGCCAGCACAATGGCGTCCAGGTCGCGCTGGTCGAGCGTCGCTTCGCAACGGCCCACCACGGCGGTCACAATGCCTGGGAAGGTCTTGACGCTGCCCACGGTGCACACCGCGTCCGGGTGCTTCATCGCAATCGGGCGAATCTCGAGCGCGAGCTTTGCCGCCGCGGCCAGGGCATCTCTGCGGGCATTCATTGGCGTGGAGCCGGAGTGCGCTTCCTGCCCGTGGAAGGTAATCGCGTGCCGCTCAACACCCTTGGTGCCGAGCACGGCTCCGAGCGGCAGGCCCAGCTTCTCCAACACCGGCCCCTGTTCAATGTGCAGCTCCAGATACGCCGCCGCATTCTTGCGTTCAATGCCAGCGTCGCCAATCGCGTCCACGCGAACTCCGCACTCGGCCAGCGCATCTTCCAGTCGCTTGCCGCCGGTATCGGTCCTTCCGCGATCCTGATCGATGGTGTGAGTCCCGGCAAACGCCGAAGATCCAAAGAGGCTGCGCCCAAATCTCGCGCCTTCCTCGTCCGCCCAGTCCACCAGTCGTACTGTGACCGGTGGCTTGCCGCCGAACTCATCCGAGATTCTGCGCAGAACGGCATATGCGCCCATCACGCCGAGGCAGCCGTCAAGCCAGCCGCCATTGGGAACAGAATCCAGATGGCTGCCGAGGATCAGCGCCCTTTCGGACTCGCCCTTAAGCGTCGCCCAACTGTTTCCAGCGGCGTCGTAGTGATGCTCCATCGGCAACTCGCGCAGCTTCGTCAGGAACCACTCGCGTCCCTTGAGCCACGTCGGACTCCATGCCAGCCGCTGCGCGCCATTCTCATCGGCAGTGAGCGCGCGCAGCTCCTTCAGCAGCCCGATAGCAGCATTCGCGTCAACCGGCATGGCCCACCTCGCGCGCGGCATGGCTGGCCGTGCGGCGAAGCATTTTTCCACGCCCCGCTTCGCCAACGAAAACGCCATCGCGTACCTGCACCTTTCCGCGCACGGTCACAACCGATGGCCGTCCCTCGATCGCAAATCCTTCAAAGCCACTGTAGTCGTTGTTGGTGTGCTGGGTCGCGACAGAGATCGTCCCGCGATAGGAAGTGTCGTATACGACAATGTCTGCATCCGATCCGACGGCGATCGTCCCCTTGCGCGGGAACAGCCCGAAGAGCTTCGCTGCTTGTGTGCTGAGCGCATCCACAAAGCGATGCAGATCGAGCGATCCACGCTTGACCCCGTAGGTGTACATCAGGTTCACGCGATCCTCAATGCCGGGAATCCCGTTCGGGATCTGTGTGAAGGCCTTCGCGCCCAGCAGCTTCTGTTCCACATCGAAGGGGCAATGATCTGTTCCCACAGTGTCGATGAGGCCCGCTTCAAGCGCGCTCCATAGCACCGGCAGATTGCGCTTGTCGCGCAGCGGCGGAGACATCACATGCTTCATGCCCTCCACGCCGGGGCGTTCGGCATAGGTCTTGTCGAGCAAAAAGTGCGGCAGCACGGACTCGACGTGCAGCTTCACGCCGCGCAGCTTTGCCTCGACTGCCGCGCGCAACGCAGGCGCACACGAGAGATGCACCACGTAGCCCGAAGCCCCCGTCTCCTCAAGGAAAGTCGCAAAGCGCGCCGTGCCCTCCGCTTCCACCGCCTCTGGCCTGCTCAGCTCGTGCCACTCCGGACCCGTTTTGGCCTGCGCCAACAACAGTTGCTGCAACTGGCCAACAAGTTCTGCGTTTTCGCAGTGCGCCGTAGTGATCACGCCCAGTTCCGCGCCCAGCTTTAGCGTGTTGAACATTTCCTCATCGGTCACGCCGAAGAAGTTTTTGTAAGCGAGAAAGATTTTGAACGAGGTTGTGCCGTCGGCGACAATCTGCCTCAGCTGTCCTTCAGTCTTCGCATCCCAGCGCGTGACGGCCATGTGGAATGCATAGTCGCAGGCGCTGTTTCCCTCGGCCGTTTGCTTCCACGTGGTGTAGCCCTCCAGCGCATCTTCCTCACGCGAAGGGCAGACCATCTCGATAAATGTGGTGGTTCCGCCGAACAGCGCGGCCTTGCTCGCCGTGGAATGGGTGTCCTTGGCAAACGTTGCCATGAACGGCAAATGAATGTGCACATGCGGATCGATGAAGCCGGGAAAGACCAGCCTGCCAGTTGCATCGATTATCTCGGTTTCCGGCGGGGCAGGCAAATTCTGCCCGATCGCGCTGATAGTCTCGTCTTCAATCCAGATGTCGCCGTGGAACCGTGCATCTGCTGTAACAATTTCTCCGCCCTTGATCAACAATCCCATTTTGACGTTCTCCCCTGCGCACGCGGCCTCGCTGCAGTACAGCATTTCTCAGTGAATCTCGATCCCAACCTGCTTGCGATACTCCTTCATCGTCTCCCAGTCTTCGGTTACCTTGGGCTGCTGCTCCGATAACTGGCTCCAGGTGACTGGGTTTCGGCCCGACGGCAATTCCACCATACGGATGCAATCGTCTACCGGGCAAATGTTGTAGCAGAGTCGACAACCCACGCAATCCTCTTCGCGAACAACCGGCTGCGGACGCATCTCTGTTGCGTCGTGCTTGCCGTTTGACCGCACATCGTACGATCGCGGCTCCACAAGCTTCCCGTCCGGCCCGACAAGGTCAATGCACTGGTGTGCAGTGTCGTTGCAGGCCACGTAGCACAGGTCGCACTTGATGCATTTGGCTGTATCGATGCGGGCCACTGCGCGAAACGCCAGATCGAAGTCCTTGAAATCCGACACGCGATGCAGGCTGTGGCCGCTGACGTCGGCGATGGTTGCGAACCCTTTCTCGTCCATCCAGTTTGAAAGCCCATCGCACAAGTCCTCAATGATCCGGTAGCCGTAGTGCATCACCGCAGTGCATACCTGCAGGCTGCTCGCGCCAAGGAGCAGAAATTGAGCTGCGTC
>Ga0182015_10000479_pt1 | contig 57049 bp, 48 predicted proteins | sample 712P3MmetaG_FD_120478 | JGI IMG/M metagenome (GOLD analysis project Ga0182015, IMG submission 120478) | Permafrost microbial communities from Stordalen Mire, Sweden - 712P3M metaG | ecosystem: Environmental > Terrestrial > Soil > Wetlands > Permafrost | place: Sweden: Stordalen | collected...
ACTGCGGAAACTAGAAGGCCGCCAAACGTGCTCGGATTTATTATGCTAAACTTTTTGGCGCGGCGCGCCCGTAGCTCAGCTGGATAGAGCGTCTGGCTACGAACCAGAAGGTCGGGAGTTCGACTCTCTCCGGGCGCGCCATTCCTTGTACGCCTATTTCCATGAAGCGAATCGCGATTCTGCTTCTGTTTTCGAGCCTGGCGCTGACCATCGGCGCTATAAACGATCCGCCGCGCCCGCGCATCCTGGGGATTTCGCACATGGCGCTGTTTGTCGGCGACCTCGCGAAATCGCGCGCGTTCTACGAGGATTTCCTCGGATACGCGGAGCCTTACAATCTGAAACGCGACGATGGTTCCGTGCACATCGCCTTCATCAAGATCAACGAAGACCAATACATCGAGCTGTTCACCGATCCGCCCAAGCAGGATGGGCAAATGAGCCACATCGCTTTTTACACCGATTCGGCCGAAGGCATGCGCGAGTACCTCGCCTCGCAGGGCGTGAAGGTGCCGGCGGCGGTCAATACCGGCAAGATCGGCAATTCCGAATTCGACGTCACCGATCCCGACGGCCACACCATCGAGATCGTGCAATACCAGCCGGATGGCTGGACGCGCCGCGAGCACGGTAATTTTCTGCCCGATACGCGCATTTCAACGGACATGCGCCACGTCGGCGTGACCATCGCGGCGCTCGATCCGGCGATGAAATTTTACGGCGGCAGTCTGGGCTTCACTGAATTCTGGCGGGGCAGCGGGGACGGAAAGATTCTGAGCTGGGTCAATCTGCGCGTCCCGGACGGCCAGGATTACATCGAGTTCATGCTCGGTTCAGGGCCACTTGATGCGAAGCAACAAGGCGTGAAAAATCACATTTGCCTGGTCGTGCCCGACATGGATCAAGCCGTCGCCACACTCCAATCGCGCGCCGCGGCGGCGAATTATACGCTGCCGATTGTTATCAAGGTCGGCGTCAACGGCAAGCGCCAGGCGAATCTTTTCGATCCCGACGGCACGCGCATCGAATTGATGGAGCCGGACACGTTCGATCACAAGCCCGTGCCTTCATCCACAGCTCCGCCGCCGATGTAGATCGCAGGAACTCGGGGAACTCGTTTTTGCGGCCTTCGCAAGTGATTTTCGCCCGCTTTCTCCCACACCGCTTACGTTACTAACTCGAACCACTCCCGTCACATCGATCGCCCGTAAACATCTGTATCGAATAGAATTGCCGCCAAGGTAGCAAGAAAAGCTGTGACTGCGAGGAACACGCAATCTGGGACCGCACGGCGCGCGCCGCGCCTTTTGTGGCGGCTCGCACTGGTGTTGCCATTTCTCGCCGCTCCACTTTACGGACAAAGTCTGGGCGATATCGCGCGGCAAGAACGCGCGCGCAAGCAAAACCAGCCGCAGGAAGCGACACATGTTTACGACAACGACGATCTGACGCACGATCAAATTTTGTTGCCCGTCGATCGCGATCGCATCGCAGCGCCCGCGCAAGCAGCGCAGGCAGTGGCGCCGCCATCGGCCGCGCCAAATGCGCCGATTGCGCCGCCCGCGCCAACCGTAGCCGAAAACAAGATTGATCCGGGCGCGGATCCGAATGTGGATCCGAACACGCTGCCGCTGGGCGATATCGCGCGCCACTACCGCGCTCTGAAAGCCGCGCGCCAGCAGCAACAGCAATCGCAATCCGCCGCGGGCGTCCCCGCGCCGGCCGCTCCGTCGCTGGGAAGACCGGCACCTATGCAAACGCCGGCGCGGCCTGCGGCGCCACCCGCTTCAAGCGTAGCCGACGTGTATCTCGATCCGAATGTGGATCCGAACACGTTGCCGCTCGGCGATATCGCGCGTCACTACCGGGCGCTGAAAGCCGCACAGCAGCAGGCGGAGGCTCAAACCGCGGCGAGTGAGCCGCTGCCAACCGCGCCACCGCTAGCAGATCCGACGTTTACCGAACCGCCTGCGCGACACGTTGCGCCGCTGCCGCCGCTGCGCATCGCGACAACTCAAATTTCGCCAGCGCCGCCGGTCCAGCGCGTGCTGGGTTCGGCAAGCCGTGAGGAAGAAAACATCGCGGGGTCGATTCGATTCCGCGTTCATGCCGGCGACACGCTTTGGAGTCTGGCGCGCAAATATCTCGGCCGCGGCAAAGATTGGCTGGCCCTGGCGGCCCGCAATCCACAGGTGGGCGACCCGAGAAGGCTCCAGGTGGGAGCGCGGCTGCGCTTGCCGGACGACGCACGGGTGCGCGACTCCGGAGCCGCAGAGCGCGTTCGCGTGCAGAGCGGCCAATCACTTTGGAAGTTGAGCCAGATCCACTTCGGCAGCGGCGGCGACTGGACCTGCGTCGCGCAAGCCAATCCTGATCTGCGTGACGCCAATCTGATTTTCCCCGGGCAGATGATCACCATTCCCGGCACATGTGCTGCTGCAGCCCGGCCGCACGCCCGAGGACCGTCAATTTCCGCCGACTCATCGGCGGGTGCCGATCCGCCTGAAACGCAGCAACCGCGCTGAGCGCCGAACCGCCCCGCCGGGACTGGCGGTACATCCCGTACATCACAGATAAATAGGCACTTATACCTCGCGCGCCGGGAGCGGGTTCTAGTACGCCTAAGGCTTCTCTACCCCCTGCGGCGGTACGACTGCCCCATAGTGGCAGGGCATCCCGTTTAGTATCCTTGAGCCGTGAGCACCCGGCCCCTGAACGGAGCAAACCCCATGGGAGACTATATTCCAGAACCACGAATTGAGAAGCTGCCCGGCTTGGAGCCGGGATTGGCAAGCCATTGCGCGTCTGCCGCCCCGCCGGAAGAGCGTAGGAAACTTCGCAGGGCGAAGCTGCGTTTGCGTGCGCGGATGCGGCCCGGAGAGTTTGACGATGGGGCTTTTGAGGAAGTCGCGGCAACGCTGAATGCGTCGCGCAAGGCGTTTTACTTCCACACGAAATCGGATCGGTATCGCGCGGGGATGCGTCTTCACGTGAGTTTTCCCCACGATCCGCAGGCCAATTCCCGCCCGGTTGACGACATCGGCGAAGTCGTGCGGGTGGAAACGACGAGCGGGGGGTATGGCGTGGCGGTGGTGTTCTGGAGGCAGGGTGAAGCGCCGGTATCTGGCGGGCGATCGGACGCGGCGGATGGAGAGCGCGGAGGCGACAACGAGCGGCGATGCGATCCGCGGCGGCCGGTGGTAGCCGCGGTGGAGCTGATCGATCTGCCGACGGGATTGAAGGCGCGGGCGAACACGTCCGATCTCGGCATGGGAGGTTGCTACGTGAACACGCTGAACCCGTTTCGGCTGGGCGCGACGCTGGTGGTAAACATCGAGCATGCTGGCGTGACGCTGGAGGCGGAAGCGATCGTGTGCACGCGGTTCGAGGGATCGGGAATGGGGCTGGCATTCCGGAACGTCACGCCGATGCAGATGGCGGTGCTTTCTGACTGGATGCCCACGAAGAACTCGGTTGCGGCCGACTAGGCCGATCGAAGGAAACGCGCGAGGGGCAAATCCACGACCGTGGATTTGCCCCTCTTGTTTTTGCGATTCGCTGCTTCACGCGTGAAGCGGAATGCTTACATTACGACGCTGATCTCCATGCGCTCGCCCGGGTAGTAGGGGTCGAACAGGAAATATTCGCCGTCAACGTAGTCGATGTAGACATCATCGGTGTAATACGAGCTGACAGGCCACGGATCGACAAATCCAAACCAGAAGCCGCCGTATTGGAAGCGGGAGTATCCGCCGACCATCTCCGGATTGCCCATGCGGAAGTTATGGTTCTGGCCGAAATTGGAGCGGAAGCGGTCGTCAGGAATGCGAGTGTCCGTCCTGACGCTGACTCTGATTGCCGGCTGCGAGCGCTGTCTTTGCTGGTCAGAGGCGGTGCGCTCCGGTGCGCGCTGTCCTGGCTGATTCTGTTCGGCCTTGGCTTGCTGCGGCTGTTGCGTCTGGCGTGCGGCGGGCTTCGGCGCCGGCTTCGACGCTCTGGCCTGCTGTTGCTGTGGCGCTGGCTTGGATTGTTCTTGAGGTTTCGCCGCACGGGTCTGTTGCTGCTGTGGCGCTGGCTTGGATTGCTCCTGCCGGGCCGGCGCGGCCTGCTGCTGCGGCGCGGGCTTCGCTTCCGTTTGGCGGTCGGCGGGCTTGGGTTGCTGTTGCGCGGCCGGCTCGGGTTGCTTCGGTTGTTCCGCTGGCTTGGCTTGTTGATGGTCGGCTGGCGGGGCATCCTGATGTTCGGCTGGTTTGGCGGCGTCTTGCCCGCCGCCGTGGTCATCCGGTTTGTCTTGTGCCGCGAAGGCCGGAGCGGCGATGCCGAGAAGCAGGAACAGTGCCGTGGTTCCGATCAATCTGACTGGTTTCATAGATGCTGCCTCCAATGACAGCTACTGCTATTCCACGCGCGGGCCGCTAGTTGCGGCGGGCGCGTTCCGTGCCTGTGTTACACAAATTCCTGGCGCGAAGTTGCTACGCCTTAATGTGGATTCCGGAGAGAGTGTGCAGGAATCCGAAAATGTCCAGGAGCCAGAGCACGACGACGATAACGACGATCGCGTTCAAAATGGATTTGATGGTGCCCTGCATCGGGATGAAGCTATTGACGAGCCAGAGCAGGACGCCGACCGCGACGAGGATCATCAAAACTTGAAGTAGAGGCATTGTCTTTGTGACTCCTTTTCTTCGCAGGAAGACACGTTGCCATGTCCCAAGGTCCCGCGACTTGCAGTGTTGGTGCCGAAGCGCTTGCGGCCGTGTGAAAAGGGAGGGAACCCGTTGCTGCCGGCGTCGATCGGTCTGAAGCTTGAGGGATCGCGCTTGTTGCGGACTACGCGCTCGGCTCCATACAAAGACATGGTAGTCGAACGAGGGATGCGCGTCTGTCCCGTTGCGGACATATCCGCATTTCGATTGCAGATTCGCCCACCTTTGCTAACATTTTGAAGGACATGGCGAACCTCGATTCGGACGCACTGGTTTTCTTCGGCGCTACAGGCGATCTGGCCTACCAACAGATTTTTCCCGCGATTCAAGCGATGATCCGGCACCGGCACTTTGATCTGCCGATCATTGGCGTGGCGCTGCCGCCATGGACGGTGGATCAGCTCCGCGCGCGCGCGCGGGATAGCATCGAGAAGCACAGCCAGATCGACGAGGCGGCGTTCGCCACGCTTTCGGCGAGATTGCAATACGTCAGCGGGGACTACTCCGACCCGGCCACATTCCTGAAGTTGAAACAGGCGCTGGGCGCGGCGTGCCGGCCGCTGTTCTATTTGGCGATACCGCCGGCGTTCTTCGGTCCGGTGGCGCAGGGGCTGGCGGACGCGGGATGCAATACGGATGCGCGCGTGGTGGTGGAGAAGCCGTTTGGGCGCGACCTGGCTTCCGCGCGGGCGCTGAACCTGACGCTCTCCGGCTGCTTTCCGGAGAGCGCGATTTTCCGCATCGATCATTTCCTGGGCAAAGAGCCGGTGCAGAATCTGCTTTATTTCCGTTTTGCGAATTCGTTTCTGGAGCCGCTGTGGAACCGCGATTACGTGCAGAGCGTGCAGATCACGATGGCCGAAAATTTCGGCATCGCGGGGCGCGGCGCTTTTTACGATCAGGTGGGCACGATCCGCGACGTGGTGCAGAACCATCTGCTGGAGATCGTGGCGCTGCTGGCGATGGAGCCGCCGATCGCGCATGGTCTGGACGCGCTGCGCGACGAAAGGCAGCGCGCTCTTCGCGCCGGGCGGCCGCTGGTGCCGAGCGACGTGGTGCGCGGGCAATATCGCGGTTACCGGAAAGAGCCGGGCGTGGCGGCGGATTCGGACATCGAGACGTTCGCCGCGCTGAAATTGTTCATCGATACGTGGCGCTGGGCGGGCGTGCCATTTTACATTCGCACCGGCAAGGTATTGCCGGTCACCTCGACGGAAGTGTACGTGCGGCTGAAGCGTCCGCCGCAGAACGTGTTCGACGCGATTCCGCTGCGCGATGCGAATTATCTGCGGTTCTGCCTGAGTCCGGATGTATCGATCTCGCTGGGCGTGCGCGCCAAGTTGCCGGGTGAAACCATGACCGGCAGGCAGGTGGAACTGACGATGCATGAAGCGGCCGGAGACGAAATGCTGCCGTACGAGCGGCTGCTGGGCGACGCGATTCGCGGCGACCAGACGCTGTTTGTGCGCGAAGACATCGTGGAGGATTCGTGGAACATTGTCGATCCGATTCTGCCGGGAGCCGCCGGCGTGAAGCCGGTGTGTGAATACGAGGCGAATACGTGGGGTCCGGCGGAGGCCGACGCGATCATTGCCGACGATGGCGGCTGGCACAATCCCAGCGGAACGTGATTTAGGGGCGGACCCCTCCCCCCTACCGTGTTTTTTGGAAGTGTTGATTCTAGAAGGGTTAAAACGAAAAATCTCAGAAGTGTTGATTCTAGTAGACTTCAAACCGTTTATGGAGAGCGAGATACGGGGAGTCTTGGAAGTGTTGATTCTAGAGGGGTTAAAAATCGATTTCTCAGAAGTGTTGATTCTGGGAGGGTTGGAGGCGACAAATTTCGAATTGTGCTCGGCTTTCATCTGCGAATATAGCATGGAGAGTACTTATGTGTCAAGCTAAGTGTTGAGGAAATGTATTCGAATACAGGACGCTTGCGGCGGAGAAAGATAACGCAGAGGCCTGCCTGCCGGCAGGCAGGCGCTGAGTGCGCGGAGATTCGCTGGGAATTACGGGGAATTGAATGGCAACTTGCGGCGAGGGCGTGAGACCCGCCCGCTGCTGTGTAAGAGATTGGGCCGAGGAATCTCGTGAAGGTCAGTCAAGCTACAAGAGACTCTCAACGCTGCATACCGAAAACGGCATCGGCATGATCCTCACGTTGCTCTCGCGCCAGTCTCTAAAATCAACGCTGATGTAGAATCGCCCTGTGCCGTCACTCAGGGACTCCGGCGCCTCGATCGCTGCGTACTTGCCGATGCACCTCCGGAAGAACGCTGCTGCTTGCTCTTTGGTGCCGTTCTCGTCGTCGTCGAAATTGCATCGGACATTTCCGAAAATGGCATAATCCTTGCCAACGTTTTCCACCTTGTACACGTTCGCATGTGTCATCAGTTTTCGTCCTTCGGCTGGCGGGGAGTGATCAAGCGGCGCCACCGTGACAGAATCTTAGCACCGCCGAGTTGCCTGTAGCCAATGTGATCAACGCGACTTGAACAGGTACAGTCGCCGACTCGCGCTCTTTTGCCCCGACCACTTCCGACTCGCTTTCAGGTATGCTTGTTGTGGTTCTCGGTCAGCCCAAGTGTTCCGATGAAAAAGTTGATACTCTGCGCTCCGGTGTTTGCCATGCTTGCGTCGCCTGGGGCCGCCAAAAAACATCCGCCTACAAATTCATGCAACGCGTACTTCATCGTTACGGAACAGGACGCCGTAACTGTCAACTTGCCCATGATCGGTCTCAATGAGGCACAACAGAAATGGTACGACAAAAAGGGGGGCCAGTTTCCCGGCCTCTGCCTCGTCAACGGGAACGGCACGGGCGGTCGCATTCCTCTGGATAGCGGCAATGAGACATACATTAATTCCGTCGTTGGAAAGGCTCCGCTCTACTCCATCGCTTGGGAGGAACACAAGGAATTTGTTCCAGACGATAGCGGAGGACATTACGCTTGGTCTGCCAATGGAATACTGTCTCGCTGGAACTATGACCTAAAGGATTTCGTGGCGATCGGCCCCGTTCACAACGAGAACAAAACCATCCTCTCATCTTCGTCGACATCCATGCTCAAAGATGGATTGAAAGAAATTGAGGGACAGCGGTGATGCGGTCGTTGCTTTCGAGGGACGCTGGGACGCTTATGCTAACGGCGAAAAGGGAAAACTTCCCGGCTGTCCATGGTTTTTACGCGCTGAAACGATCGAGGCACGCCGAATGCGTGGGCCCGCCCCCTGCGATTCGGGGCCGGGTTCTAACGGGGCTTTTCGGCGTGATGCTCGAATCGCCGCTTCACGATTTCGGTAGGCCAAAGCAGTCCGATTCTGCAGGTGGGCCTACGCCCAAGATCGACAGTCCGTCCCACATCGCTTTGTAGTTTTCCAATTTATCCTTTTCCAGTTTGCGCAAGTCGCTAAAACTCTCCGTCATTATCTTTATAACTTCGGCAAATTCCTCGTCGTTTTCTTCAGTATCAGCCCCTCGAATGATGAGGTGCCCGAATTTTTCATCCGCCTCCTTAAGTAGCTTCGTCATAGTGTCAATCCGATATGACGCCACTCTTCCACTAACGCCATCTTCCCTGAGAATTGCGATGTGGCTCTCTCCGCCACATCCATATACATGCTCCTTCGCTTCAAGGAGGACGTAGGCAGCTAAAATGACGCATTGTCGGAGATTCATATAGCGCCCATACATCCGCTCAGCTAAGAAGTCAGCCATGTAATAACCGACTCCCCCGGTCGAATACGTCTCTTTTTCATTTATTACAGGACCCGAAGCGTAAAACAGGCGGGTTGCTCGATTAGCTTTCACCCCGTAAATCAACTCGGCCGATGGGCAGTATCCGGCCTGGTATATTTGTCCAAAGTCCCGGTATGTATCTGTGATGGATTGCTCGATTACGTCGCAGGCGCTGTTAAGGTTATCGGTCTGTTTCGCCTTTTCCCACGCGCTGTCCACAATCTTGTCAACAAAAGCGCCATTGTCAGAGGAGCCGCAAAATGCTACCGCGACATCGCCCCCGATACGCCCCAAGACGCCGCTGGGTCGAGTGGGAGTTTCGGGTTCAAAACGTAGCTTCGGTACGCTTCTCTTGGATATGTTCCCGATAGTTTCTTCGGTGTCGGCACAGATCACAATGCCGTCTAAGCATTTGAATCCAGCAATTATCGTCACGGCTGGTCTTTTCGGAGGCCGCTCTCTTGGGTTTGGTTTTCCGTACGGCAGCCTCGATATCACTTATGCACCCTGGGGCGTGCTGTCGTCGAGTGAATAATCTTCGACTTCATTGGGAAGCCTGTTCGTCGTATGACTCGAGAACAGGCCGCGGCGAATTAAGGGTTTTGGCCAGGCGGCCATTCGATCAGGTGCGTACGGGACTATTCGCCCAGAGCTTTGCGGACTAGGGGGGCGACTTCCTTGCCGAGGATTTCGATGGCGCGCAACATTTTTTGATGGGGAAGGGTGGAGACGCCCATTTGGAACGTGACGCGGGAGAGTCCGCCGAGGACTTCGTTGACGTAGAGGATTTTTTTCGCGACGGTTTGGGCGTCGCCGATCAGGAGGGCGCCGGTGGGACCGCGCAGGGCGTCAAATTGGGCGCGAGTGGTGGGAGCCCAGCCGCGTTCTTTGCCGATTTCGGTGAAGGTGTGGGCGTAGCCGGGGAAGAAATCCTCGGCGGCTTGCTTGGTGGTGTCTCCCAAAAAACCGATGGCGTGGAGGCCGACGGTGAGTTTATCGGGGGAATGGCCGGCGCGTTTGCCGACTTCGCGATAGAGATTGATGAGCGGGCGAAATCGTTTCGGTTCGCCGCCGATGATGGCGACGGCGAGAGGAAGTCCGAGGACGCCGGCGCGCGCGAAGGATTCGGGCGTACCGCCGACGCCGATCCAGATGGGCAGCGGATTTTGCAGAGGACGCGGATAGATGGCTTGGCCCGTGAGCGGCGCGCGATGTTTGCCGGACCACGTGACGTGCGTATTTTCGCGGATGGCCAGGAGCAGCTCGAGTTTTTCGGCGAAGAGCGAATCGTAGTCTTCCAGTTTGAGGCCGAACAGGGGGAAGGATTCGACGAAGGAGCCGCGCCCCGCGACGATTTCGGCGCGGCCGTGCGAGATGAGATCGAGCGTGGCGAATTCCTGAAAGACGCGCACGGGGTCGGCGGCGCTGAGAACCGTGACGGCGCTGGTGAGGCGGATTTTTTTGGTGCGCGCGGCCGCGGCGGCCAGAATCGCGGCGGGGGCGGAATCGAGGAATTCGGCGCGGTGATGTTCGCCGATGCCGAAGACGTCGAGGCCGACTTTGTCGGCGAGGGCGATTTCGTCAAGCAGGTGCTGCATGCGGTCCACGGGAGTGAGAGTGAGACCCGTGGCGGGGTCGGAGATGGCTGCTGCGAAGCTGTCTACGCCGATTTGCATGTGTGCGGCATTCGATGTGCCGTGTTCCATTGGATGACTGGGCGGTGAATCGGTCGCAAGGTCCGCACACGTTACACCGGCGCGTAGGGCGCCAGGCGCTTCGTCGGGATCTGGCGACGTCTCTGCGAGTCTCGGTGTACTCTGTGTCTCTGCGTTGTCGTTCGAAGTTGAGGCGGGAGACGGAGAAAGATAACGCAGAGTCCTGCCTGCCGGCAGGCAGGCGCAGGAGAGCGCAGAGACGCGCGGAGAAGAAACGTCAAAACCCGCACCCTTAAGGGCGAAGGGTGCGGCACCCTGGAAAAAGATTCGGGAGCTGGGTTAGTTCGCGGCGGCTTGTTGCTTGGCTAATTCGGCGTAGAAATCGCGTTCTTTGTGGGCGACGTATGCTTTGTAGCCATCGGGATCGATGAAGGGATTGGGGGCGCCGGGTTTCATGCGGGCGTATTTTTCTTCGAGATCGAAGTAGCTGCCGTGGGCGCCCAGAAAAATATCGCAGGGGAGGGACTTTAGGACGCTCCACGTGCGTTCGTAATCTTGTGCGATTTGCGGATAGGCGGGGTTGTCGACGAGCTTGTAGCCGGGATTGATGTTGGGGCTGCCGATGATCACTACGTCATATATATTGCCTGTGTCGGAAACTTTCATGGTCCACGTGGTGCAGCCTTTGGTGTGACCGGGAGTGAGATGTGCGACGAGTGTTGTGCCGCCGAGCGCGACTTCATCGCCGTCGTGCAGTACGCGATCGACTTTGGCGGGCGCGTAGCGGACCGTCGCGCCATACTGAAAATCGGCTTTGCCGCCGGATTCGACGACCGGGACATCGGCGTCCATCACCATATACTTCGCGCCGGTTTCGCGGATGACCGCGGCGCTGCCGGAATCGTGATCGTCGTGTGCGTGGCTGATGAGCAGGATTTTCGTGTCGCCGAATTTGAAGCCGAGTTTTTCGATGCTGCCTTTGATGAGCGGCAGGTTGGCGGGGAAATCGCTGTTGATGAGGATGTTGCCGGCGGGCGTGACGACGAGGTAGTTCGCGAGGTCTGCGCTGCCGACGTAATAGAGATTCCCTGCGATGCGGAAGGGCGGGAAGGGGCGGAGCTCGGCGGGACTGGGCTGCTGGGCGGAGGCGTTGGCGGCGAGAGCCAGCGCGAGGACGAATAGCCGCTTGAAGATCGTTGATTTGCGCGGCACTAATTTTTTCCTGGAGGGGGCGCGGGCTACGGCTGAAAGATGCCCATCGCGAAAAATCGCGTGATAATTGCGGCGAATAACATTCCGATGAGGAACAGGATCCAGCGGCGCTGCTGCCACTGTTCGCGATAGCCGGACGATTGGGCGAAAATATCCACCAAGTAGACGCTGCAGTACGCGACATTTGCGAGGACAGCCGACAAGAACACTATGAGTGCGGAGTCGACGGACAACTCCGCTTTGGAAGCGGGATAGTGGACTCCGAAATAGACCAGGACGATCGCCGCTAAGACGGCGTTGTAGATGACACGCCGGCGCTCCCAATAACCGATTGCGCTGGTCACCGATTCGCGAAAAGTTTGCCCATTCATAGTTAGGCCAATTTTATCGCATCTCAGACTCTGTCCACATGAAGAAGGCACAACGTCGCCCGAAGTAGCAACAGGGCTAAGGACATATGCCGCGGTGAGATGCTTCGGCTGCGAGCCGGCCGCATGCGGGGTCAGAACCCAAAACAAAAGGCCCCACGTCCGCCCATTCGGGCGAACATGGGGCACGCGCGAAAAACAAGAGTCAAAACCCGCACCCTTAAATACGAAGGGTGCGGCACCCAGTCAACTGCAACGCTGTTAAATTGGCGTGCAGACGGCTTTCACTTCGGTATAGGCCTCGAGGGCCTCGTGGCCCATTTCGCGGCCCCAGCCGGATTGTTTGTAGCCGCCGAAGGGCAGGGCGGCGTCGAAAATATTGTAGCAATTGATCCAGACGGTGCCGGCGCGGAGTTGGGAGGCGATGCGATTGGCTTTTTGGATGTCGCGCGTCCAGACGCCGGCGGCGAGTCCGTATTCGGAATTGTTGGCGTGCTTGATCAGATCGTCGGCGTCGCGGAAGGGAATCGCGGTGACCACGGGTCCGAAGATTTCTTCGCGCACGACTTTCATGTTGTCGTTGGTGTTCACGAGGACGGTGGGCTCGACGAAGTAGCCTTTGCTGCCGTGGCGCGCGCCGCCGACGGTGGCCTTGGCTCCTTCGGAGAAACCGGATTCGAGATAGCCGCAGACGCGATTGAGTTGTTCTTCGGAGACGAGAGGTCCCATTTCGGACGAAGGCTCCATGCCGGGGCCGACTTTGATTTTTCCGGCGGCCTGCGAGACGCCGTCGACGACTTTGTCGAAAGAATCCTTTTGGACGTAGAGGCGCGAGCCGGCGCAGCAGCATTGGCCGTGATTGAAGAAGATCGCGCTGGCGGCGCCGGGGATGGCGATATCGAGATCGGCGTCCTGCAGGATTACGTTGGGGGATTTGCCGCCGAGTTCGAGCGAGACTTTTTTCAGGTTGCCGGCGGCGGCTTTCACGATCAGTTTGCCGACTTCGGTGGAGCCGGTGAAGGCGACTTTGTCGACGTCGGAATGCGCGGCGAGCGCGGCGCCGGCGGTTTCGCCGAAGCCGGAGACGATGTTGACGACGCCGTCGGGGAAGCCGGCTTCCTGAATCAGTTCGCCGAGGCGCAGGGCGGAGAGCGGCGTCTGCTCGGCGGGCTTCAAGACGACGGTGCAGCCGCAGGCCAGAGCGGGGCCGAGCTTCCATGCCGCCATCAGCAGCGGAAAATTCCAGGGAATAATCTGGCCGACGACGCCGACCGGCTCGCGCATAGTGTAGGCGAGATATTTCACGCCGGGCGTGTAGGGCACGGAGAGCGGAATCGTGTTGCCTTCGATCTTGGTGGCCCAGCCGGCCATGTAGCGGAAGAGCTCGATGGCGAGGGGCACGTCGGCGGCGCGCGCGATGGTGAGCGGCTTCCCGTTGTCCAAGCTTTCGAGTTGCGCGAACTCTTCGATATTTTTTTCGAGAAGATCCGCGAGCTTCCACATCAACTTGCTGCGGTCGGACGCGGTGAGTTTTTGCGTCCACGGCCCGCTATCGAATGCGGCGCGGGCTGCGGCGACGGCGCGGTTGACATCTTCGCGATCGCCTTCGGCGACGCGGGAGAGAACTTCACCGGTGGCCGGATTGTACGTGTCGAAAGTTTTGCCGGACGCGGCGGCGACCCACTTTCCGTTGATCAACATTTTTTGAGTTTGCGCAACGTAGCGGCTGACTTTGTCGTCCATGCGAACTGCTGACGTGGCAGTTGCCATTGTGGTGGCCTCCTTGGTGCGGATGCGGCGGCCCTGCGGGGAGCCGCTATGCGGGACTCTAACTCATTCGGCGCGGGATTTACAATTGAGACGTGGCAAAAGAGGGAGGGCGGAAAAACGCCCGCCCTTCTTGTGGGAAGGGCGGGCGTTTTGCGGTGCGATGCGATTGCTTCACGCGCTGCCGCGCGTCAACTGGCGATTAGTTTTGCGGCGGCGCCGGCGCCACTGTTGCCGATGGAGCGGGCGCGGCCGACGGAGCGCCCGGATTGACATCGATGGTGCGACCGGGGATTACGTTGATGCTCTCCTGATAGAACGTGTGGCCGCTCGGATCGCGCAGCTCGATCTTGTGATTGCCTGCCTTGAGCGGGAAATCCTTGAGCTTGCCGGACAGGCCGGCGTAGCCGCCATCGACGTAAACGAGGGCGTCCTTGGCCTGCATATCGAGTTTCACGTGGCCGGTTCCGTTAGAGTAGCCTTCGCCATAGCCCGAGCCGTATCCGTAGCCGTAGTAGCCGGGTCCCCAACCCCAGTAGAAAGAGGGGCCGTAGAACCAGCCCGGTCCGTAGAAGCCGTAGCCGCCACGGAAGCCGCCGCCAAATCCACCTCGGAAACCACCACCGAAACGCTGGGCCGACGCTGTGGGAACCATGCAAGCCAGCGCCAATAAAGCGATGGCCGAAAATTTAAGTATTCGCGACATCATTCCTGGCCTCCCTTGCAACTGCCGGGCACGGACTGATCTCTGCTTCCTTCGCGTATGCTGCCGGCATTTACCGCGCCCACTAGATTCGATGCGGGGAGTCTGCTGGGAGTTTCCTCGCGGCGCGGGGCGCGATTGCGCGGCGGGCTACAGTTTTGGTTTCCAGCGATCCGCGCCGAGAAGGAATGCGCGCGGGGCGAATTGCTTCGCCGCGGCTGCGGTGAGAATTTTCGCTTGCGCGACGCGCGAGGTGCCGTTGGGGCCGGCGGGCGTGGGCGAGCCCGCGGCAGCGGGCTGCGGCGCGCCGGGGCCGGTGGAACGAAATTCGGCGTAGAAGGAAGTGTTGAGGCGCGGCGTGCCGTTGATGGGCCATTCGAGCCATCCGGGGGGCTGAATTTGCGCGCCCATCTCGGTGTTCAGAAAAACGACGGTCGAGTACGAGCGCCAGGGGCGGCCGAGAAAAACGTTGGTGACGCCGGGATCGGCGGTTAGACGGGCATGATCGAAAACGTAGCCGCTGTCTTCGGCGGGATATTGGCGGCTTTGCGCGGTGAGCGTGCCTTCGGGATGCGGGCGGCTGCGAATTTCGCAGCGCACGAAAGCGGCTTTGGCGTCACCGAAGATGAAGTCGATGGTGCCGGCGATGTAGGAATCGGTGAAGAGTTGGCGCACGGCGTGGCATGTTGGTGAGCCGACGGCGCTGGCTTCCTTTGCGACGGGGCCCAGAGCCGCGCCTGCGGCCACGCCGGCGTGGCATGTTTTGCTATCGGCGTAGAGCGTGTCCTGATAGGCGAGCAGGCGGACGTGGCGGAAAACGTCGCGGTCGCCGGTGACGCGGAGGGCGACGGCTTGGGCGTCTACGGTGACTTCGGGATGCTCGTCGCTGAAGGTGTTTTGGATCGTGAGATTTTCGGCGAGGAAATCGTCGGAGGTGATCGTGACGCTGGCGGAGCCGAAGGTGGTGCCGACATCGTGATGGCTGAGATTGAAAGTGAGAACGACATCGCTCGGATCTTTGCCGAGGCCGATCAGAGTGACGTGCGGTTTATCGACGTGGATTTGTTCGCGGTAGGTGCCGGGGCGGATGCGGATTATGCCGCCCGTTGCGGGGAGCGCGTCGATGGCTTGCTGGATAGTTTTGAAATCGGCGGAGCCGGCCGCGTCGACGGTGAGCTTTGAGCGCGGCGCGGGCGGCGCTTGCGGCGGTTGCGCGGCGCAGACGGACACCGCGAGCAGCGTCGCAATCCCGACGGCGAAGGAGCAAATTACGAGACGTGATTTTTGCCGACGACTCATTGGCTCGATCGATGAACGCTTCACGCGGGGAGGATAGCAGAAGTTTGAGTGAGGCGGCGAAAAGTCTGGCAGGGCGCGCCGAGCGGCGGCCCGCGCGGGCGGCGGTTGCGCGAGGATTGCGCGCGGCCTATGATTTCGCCGCGATTCGCGAATGCGCACAAGGAGCGTGGCAGTGGACACGAAATTGAAACGATGCGGACGAGCGACGGCGTTGCTGGTTGCGCTGATCGGATTTGCAACGGTGGGCGCGGCGGGGCGAGCGGCGAGCGAGCAGGCGGCGCAACCCATGCAGACCCCGGCGGCGCAGGCGACGGGCGTGATGCTGTCCGTGACGGGCGAGGTGACGACGGAGCTGCATCTGACGGCGGCGGATTTGAAGGCGCTGCCGCGGACGACGGTGACAGCGATGGACGCGCATGAGAAGCAAACGCATACGTTCGAGGGCGTGACGCTTGCGGAACTTTTGACGCGGGCGGGCGTGCCGTCGGGCGAAAATTTACGCGGGAAGGGATTGGCGATGTGCGTGTTGGCGGGCGCGGCGGACGGATATCACGCGGTGTTTTCGCTCGGCGAGCTTGACGCGAGCATTGGCGCGGAGCAAGCGCTCGTGGCGGACACTATGGATGGTCAGCCGATTCCGGCGGGGCAGGGGCCGCTGCGGCTGGTGGTGCCGAGCGACAAGCGGCCGGCGCGGTGGGTGCGGATGGTGCAGAGTTTGACTGTGGTTTCGGTTAGCGCCGGGAAATAGTTGCGCCGGCGCGGTGGCCATAGCGAGAGAGAGCCAATCAATTCAGACCCTCAGCGGCTAAAGCCGCGACCATGCGGCAGGCTTTACGGCACGGATGAATCCGTGCCCTGACGCAAGGCAAAAATCCTCGCGGACATTCCTGCGGGCTCGGCTTGGTGCGGACGCGGAGGCGCCTACGGGGCTGGCGCCGGTGGCGGCTGGGAGGGCGGAGGTGTCGGTGGCTGGCCCGGCGCGGGCGGAGGAATTTTCGCGGTCATCGTGGCGGGCGCGGGCAATTGCGTTGTGTTCCAACCGCCGCCGAGCGCTTCGATCAATTGCACGTTGGAATTCATGGCTTGAATGCGAAGATCGACGGCGGTTTGCTGATTCGTGAAAAGCGCGGTTTGCGCGGTGATCACGTTGAGATAGGGATCGAGACCAAGTTTGAAGCGGTTCTGCGCAATGCTCAGGTCATTCTGCGCGGCGGCCACGGCGTCGTCCTGCTGCAAAATTTCCTGCGTGAGGATTCGCAGAGACGCGAGATTGTCCTCAACCTGCTGAAACGCGGTGAGGACCGTTTCACGGTAGTTCGCGACACTCTCCTGATATTGCGCGACATATTGCTGGACCGTGGCGTGGCGCAATCCGCCGTCGAAGACCGTTTCCGAGATCGTCGGTCCGACCGACCAGAAGCGGCTGGGCCACGCGAGCAAATTTCCGATCGAAGTGCTTTGGAAGCCGGCCGACGCAGTGATGGTGAGATTGGGGAAGTAAGCGGCGCGGCCGACGCCGATTTGCGAATTGGCTTGTGCCACGAGGCGCTCGGAGGCGGCGATGTCCGGGCGTCGCTCGAGAAGCGCCGAGGGCAAGCCGACCGGGATCGAAGGCGGCGCGAGTTCCTGAAGTCCGACTGGAATGGAAAATGACGAAGCGGGCTGGCCGATCAGCACGGCGATGGCGTGTTCGTATTGGGCGCGGAGGATGGCGAGATTGATGTCCTCGGATTTCGCGGTGTCGAGCTGCGTTTCGGCCTGCGCGACGGCCTCTTCATTCTGGATGCCGGTGTTGTAAAGAACCTGGTTGAGGCGCAGCGATTCCGCGTAGGCGGCGACGGTATCGTCGAAAAGTTTTTTCAGGCCGTCCTGTCCGCGCAACTGGAAATAATCGATAGCCAGATCGGCGTGGGCCATCAATTGCACGTTTTCGAGATCGGCCGCGTCGGCTTGCGCGCCGTACTGCGCGGCGCGGACCGTGTTGCGAATGCGGCCGAAGAGGTCGGGCGTCCAGGTGGCGTCAAACGGAAGCGAGAATTCGGCCTCTGTGCCGGCCGGCTTCGACGAACCTGAGCTGGAAGAGCCGGATGAAACGTTCGACGACGGCCGTCCCGCCGTGACGCCCGCGCCGACGGTGAGCGTGGGGAAATACTGCGAGCGGGCTTCCTTGACGATGGCGCGGGCCGCGAGGAAATTCGCGAAGGCGGCGGCGACGTTTTGGTTCGAGATGTCGACCTTGTCTTCGAGGGAATTTAGTTCGGGATCGTTGTACACCTCCCACCATTTGCCGCGAATCGAGGCGTCGCTCGGCTGCGCCTGTTTCCAGATGCCGGCTTCGGTGGAGGTGTCAGGAGTGATTTCTTTGTAAGCGGGAGGAGTTGTGACGTCCGGCTTGTGATACGCGGGGCCGACGTTGCAGCCGCCGGCGAGGATCGCGAGCGCAATCGTGAACGCCGCCACTGTGCGCGCGGGGCGTAGCTCCTTAATATTCTGCGATCGAATTCGAGTCACGATTGCGATCTCCTGTTCCTGCGTACCCATCAATCGGCCGGTTGCGGCGATGGCGACGACGCGGGCGCGGGCCCGGCGTGATGGTGTTCGCGTGCCCACCAAAGGCGCATGCGGTCCATATAAAGATAGACGACCGGCGTCGTATAGAGCGTGAGCATTTGGCTAAAAATCAATCCGCCGACGATGGTGATGCCCAAGGGGCGGCGCAGTTCCGATCCGACGCCGTGATTGATCACAAGCGGCAGCGCGCCGAAGAGCGCGGCGGCGGTGGTCATCAGAATCGGACGGAAGCGCAGGACGCAGGCTTGATAGATTGCTTCTTGCGGGCTTTTGCCTTCGGTGCGCTCGGCCGCCAGCGCGAAATCAATCATCAGGATGGCGTTTTTTTTCACGATGCCAATCAGCAGCAGCATTCCGACCATGGCGATCACGCTGAGATCGGTTTTGAAAATCATCAGCGCGAGTACGGCGCCGACGCCGGCGGAGGGAATCGTTGAGAGGATTGTGATGGGGTGAATGAAACTTTCATAGAGAATGCCCAGCACGATGTAAACGGCCATCAGCGCGGTGACGATCAGCATTGGCTCGGTGCTCAGCGATTGCTGGAAGGCTTGCAGCGTTCCCGCGAACATGCCCTGAATCGTGCTGGGCAATCCGATGCGCTGTTCCATCTGCGTGATTTCGCGCGCGGCGTCGCCCAACGCCACGCCGTTCGCCAAATTGAAGGAGACGGTGACGGAAGGGAACTGGCCCTGATGGTTCACGGACAGGGCCGCGGTGGCCGGCGCATAACTCGTGACCGCGCTGAGGGGAATTTCGCCGCCGCCCGTGCTCGAGTTCAGATAAACGTCGTTCAAACCTTGCGGGGTCTGCCAGTACGGCGGAGCGACCTCCATCACGACGTGGTACTGATTGAGAGACGTGTACATCGTGGAGACCTGGGCCTGCCCGAATGCGTCATAGAGCGTGCTGTCAAGCGTCTGCGGCGAGATGCCGACTCGCGACGCGGTGGGGCGATCGTAGGCGAGCTCGGCCTGCAAGCCGCTATTCTGCTGATCGGTATTGACGTCGGTGAGGCCGGGTAGACCGCGCATACCCTTCAGCAGAGCGGGTCCCCATTGCACGAGGTCCTGAACATCTTCGCTTTGGATTGTGTACTGATATTGCGCGCTGCCCATTCTGCCGCCGATGCGCAGGTCCTGTCCGGCTTGCATGAAAACGGTCGCTCCGGGCAGAGAAGTCATTTTCGGACGCAGGCGATTGATCACCTGGCTGGAGCTGATTTTGCGTTCGGCGAGGGGCTTTAGGCCCATGTACAAAAATCCGGCGTTGGTGGATCCCTGTCCGCCGGTGAAGGCCACGACGTCGGCCACGGCCGGGTCGGCCTTGATGGAATTGACGAAGTCCTGCGTCAACTGATTCATGGCCTGAAAGGAGATGTCCTGCGCGCCTTGAATGCCGCCCTGGATGGTTCCGTTGTCCTGCTGCGGGAAAAATCCCTTGGGCACGATGATCAGCAGATAGACGTTGACGGTGATGGTGAGCAGCAGCACGGCGAGCGTGAGCGGGGCGTGGCGAAGCACCCATTGGAGCGTACGCTCGTAGAGATTCAAGGTCGCGTTAAAAGCGCGCTCGCTCATGTTGTAGGATCGCCCGTGCTTCTCCGCGCCGTGTTCCTTAAGCAACTGGGCACACATCATGGGCGTGGTGGTCAGCGAGATTCCGAGCGACATGAGAATCGCGACGCACAAAGTAATGGCAAATTCGCGGAATAACCGACCCACGATGCCGCCCATCAACAGCAGCGGAATGAAGACGGCGATCAGCGAGATGCTGATCGAAAGCACGGTGAAAGCGATTTCCTTTGCGCCGCGCAGCGCGGCGTCCATGGGAGACAATCCCTGCTCGAGATAGCGCGCGATGTTTTCGATCACCACGATGGCGTCGTCCACCACGAAGCCGGTGCAGATCGTCAGCGCCATCAGAGATAAATTGTCGAGGCTGTAGCCGCACAGGTACATCACGCCGAACGTGCCGATCAGCGAGGCGGGGACGGCCACGCTGGGAATCAGCGTGGCGCGGACGTTGCGCAGGAAAAGAAACACGACCAGGATCACCAGGCCGATCGCGATCATGAGCGTCTGCTCGACGTTGGTCACCGAAGCGCGGATGGTGGTGGTGCGGTCGATCACGATCTTCATGTTGATCGCGGCGGGAATCGAAGCCTTGAGCGAAGGCAGCGCGGCGCGGATGCCGTCCACAGTGTCGATGATATTGGCGCCGGGCTGGCGGGAGATGATCAGCAGCACGCCCGGTTTGCCGTCGATGTACGCGGCGCTGCGGATATTTTCAACCGAGTCTTCAACGTCAGCCACATCGGAAAGCTTGATGGCCGCGCCATTGTGGTAGCCGACGATCAGCGGCTGGTAATAGTTGGCCACGAGCAGTTGATCGTTCGCCAGGATGTCGGCGGTGGTCCGGCCGTTGGTGATTTGTCCCTTGGGCAAATTGGCGTTTTGCTGTTTCAGCACGTTGGCGACGCTCGCTAGGCTCACGCCATAGCTGTTGAGTTGGGTCGGATTCACTTCGACGCGCACCGCGGGCAGCGCGCCGCCGCCCACGTTCACCTGACCCACGCCCTGCACTTGAGACAGCCGCTGGGCCATGATGGTGGAGGCTGCGTCGTAAAGCGCTCCGCGATCGTAAATATCGGATTGCAGCGCGATGACCATGATCGGCGCATCGGCCGGGTTCACTTTGCGATACTGCGGATTGCTGGGGAGATTGGCGGGAAGGTAGCTGCGGGCGGCGTTGATGGCGGCTTGCACGTCGCGCGCCGCGCCATTGATGTCGCGCGTCAAATCGAATTGCATGGTGATGCTGGTCGAACCGAGGGCGCTCGACGAGGTCATCTCCGTGATGCCGGAGATGCGGCCGAATTGGCGTTCGAGGGGCGTGGCGACCGCCGAAGCCATGATCTCGGGGCTGGCGCCGGGCAGGCCGGCGTTGACGGAGATGGTGGGGAAGTCCACCTGCGGCAGCGGCGAAACGGGGAGTTCGATGAACGCCACGCTGCCGGCCAGCGCGATCGCCACAGTGAGCAGCGTGGTGGCCACGGGGCGCCGGATGAATGGAGTGGAAAGGCTCATCGAAGTTTATTTAGTAGGTCCAATGGTCGTTCAATCGGCCGGCACCGCTTCGGGGCTGGCGCTGGGCGCGGCGCCGCGCGCGCCGAAATGCTTCTTGCCGAGCTTGTCGAAGAAAATGTAGATGACCGGCGTGGTGTAGAGCGTCAGAACCTGGCTGAGGAGCAGGCCGCCGACCATCGAGATCCCCAATGGCTTGCGCAGTTCCGAACCGATGCCCGTGCCCAGAGCGAGCGGCAGACCGGCGAGCAGCGCGGCCATGGTGGTCATCATGATGGGGCGGAATCGCAAGAGGCACGCCTGGTAGATGGATTCCTCGGCCGTCTTGCCTTCGTTTCTTTCCGATTCGAGCGCGAAATCCACCATCATGATGCCGTTCTTTTTCACAATGCCGATCAACAGGATGATGCCGATCAGCGAGACGACGTTCAGCGACTGGCCGCAGATCAGCAGCGCCAGAATCGCGCCGACGCCGGCGGAGGGCAGCGTGGAGAGAATCGTGATCGGGTGGATGTAACTTTCATACAGCACGCCGAGAACGATGTACACCGTCACAAGCGCGGCCAGAATCAGCAGCGGCTCGTTGCTCAGTGAGGCCTGGAAGGAAGCCGCCGAGCCTTGAAACGCGGTCTGTATGCTCAGCGGCATGCCCATGCTCTGCTGCGCCTTGTCGATCGCGGCGGTGGCCGCGCCGAGAGATGCGTTGGGCGCGAGATTGAATGACACAGTGACCACCGGGAATTGGCCCTGATGGGTGATCAGCAGAGGAGTGCTAGTGGGCTCAAAATGCGCGATCGCGCTCAGCGGAACAGCGCCGCCGTTTGAGGTGCTGACGACCGGAAGCGTGAGCGGCGTCGAAATCGCCGTCGCCGCAAGACCCGACGGGCCGGGCGCGGTGGCGCCTGACGCGGTGGTGATCAGGGGCGACGAGCCGCCGGCGCTGCTGGAATTCGTCACGCTTCCGTTTGACGAGACGTTTCCTGACCGGACGTAGATGTCGTTGAGATTGCTCGGATTGGTCTGGAAGTTCGGGAGCGTTTCGAGAATCACGTGATATTGGTTTAGCTGTGTGTAAAGCGTGGAGATTTGGCGCTGGCCAAACGCGTCGTAAAGCGTCTCGTCGATCATTTGCGGAGAGATTCCCAGGCGCGAGGCCGTGACGCGATCGATGACCAGCGTTTCCGCCAGGCCGCCATTCTGCTGATCGGTGGCGACGTCCTGCAATTCGGGGATTTGCTTCAGCTTGGCGACGAATCGCCGGGTCCACTGATCGAGTTCGGCGGCGTTCGGGTCTTCGAGCGTGTACTGGTATTGCGTGCGGCTGGTGCGATCCTCGACGGTAAGGTCCTGCACCGGCTGCATATAGAGTTGTACACCGCCGATTTTCGCGACTTCCGGCTGCAATCGGCGGATCACGTCGGAGGCGTTGATTCCGCGCTCCTCGATCGGCTTGAGGTTGATCAGGAAACGCCCGCTGTTCAGAGTGGTGTTGGTGCCGTCCACGCCGATGAAGGACGACAAACTGTCGACCGCGGGATCTTTGAGGATCACGGCGGCAAGCGCTTGCTGGCGGCCGGACATTTCGTCAAACGACGCGGTTTGCGCGGCTTCAGAAATTCCCTGGATCAGGCCGGTGTCCTGCACGGGGAAAAATCCCTTGGGCACGAGGATGTAAAGCAAGATGGTTAGAACCAGCGTGGCCACCGCCACCAGCAGCGTGATCGTCTGGAATTGCAGGACCCAGCGCAGCGTGCGCGAATAGAAGTCGATGATTTTGTCCCAGCCGCGTTCCGACCAGCGGTAGAACCGGCCCTGCTGCGATTCGGGTTTGTGGCGCAGCAGGCGCGAGCACATCATCGGCGTCAGCGTCAGGGAAACGACCGCGGAGATCAGAATCGTGACGCTGAGCGTCACCGCGAATTCGCGGAACAGGCGCCCGACGATGTCTCCCATGAACAGGAGCGGAATCAAAACGGCGATCAAGGAGATCGTGAGCGAAATGATCGTGAAGCCGATCTGCTTCGAGCCCTTCATCGCGGCTTCGAGCGGCGGATCGCCCTCTTCGATGAAGCGCACGATGTTTTCGATCATCACGATCGCGTCGTCCACCACAAAGCCGGTGGAAATCGTCAGCGCCATCAGCGATAAATTGTCCAGGCTGTACCCGGCGAGATACATCACGCCGAACGTGCCAACCAGCGAAAGCGGCACGGCCACGCTGGGAATGATGGTGGCCGAAAGATTCCGCAGAAACAGAAAAATCACCATGACGACCAGCGCCACGGTAAGCATCAGTTCAAATTCAACGTCTTTCACGGACGCGCGAATGGTTGTGGTCCGGTCGGTCACCACCGTCATTTGCACCGAACCCGGCAGACTGCTTTGCAGGTACGGCATCAGCGACTCGATGCGATCCACCACTTGAATGATGTTCGCGCCGGGCTGGCGCTGGATGTTCACGATCACGGCGGGAGTCTGGTTCATCCATGCGGCTTGCGTCTGGTCCTCGACGCCGTCAACCACCGTGGCCACATCGGACACCACGACGGGCGCGCCGTTGCGGTACGCGATTACGACTTTTTTGTAATCGTCGCTGGTGACGAGCTGATCGTTTGCGTCGATCTGATAATCCTGGTGCGGGCCGTCGAAGGTGCCCTTGGCTTGATCGAGGCTCTGCTGCTGTAGCGCCGAGCGCACGTCCTCAAGATTGATGCCGTAGTCGGAAAGCGCCGCGGGATTCACTTGCACGCGCACCGCCGGCTTCTGGCCGCCGCTGATGCTCACGAGTCCGACGCCGGTCAATTGCGAAATTTTCTGCGCGAGGCGCGTATCGGCCAAATCCTCGATCTGCGAAAGCGGAAGGGTATTCGAGGTCAGCGCCAGCGTGAGAATCGGCGCGTCGGCGGGATTTGTTTTGCTGTAGATCGGCGGCGTCGGCAGATCGGGCGGAAGATAGCTCTGCGCCGCGTTGATGGCCGCCTGAACTTCCTGCTCGGCGATGTCTATATTCAGGTCAAGCGTGAATTCGAGGACGATGACCGAGCTGCCCTGCGAACTCGTCGACGTCATCTGATTCAATCCGGGCACTTCGCCGAATTGCCGTTCGAGCGGCGCCGTGACGGCCGATGCCATCACGTCCGGGCTGGCGCCCGGATAGAACGTGACGACCTGGATGATCGGGTAATCGACTTCGGGCAGAGCGGAGATCGGCAGTTGCGTGAAGGCCACGAACCCCGCCAGCAGAATCGCCGCCATCAGCAGCGACGTCGCGACCGGCCGCAGGATAAACGGAGCAGACGGGTTCACGGACTGCTTCCCCCACTTGCTGCTTTGTGGCCGCCGGAGCCGGAACCCGAGCCGCCTGCGCCGCTGCCCTGTGGTTTGCTCGTGGTGACTTTCGCGCCGTCCGTCAGCTTATCGAATCCACTTATGGCGACGACTTCGCCCGGCTGCACGCCTTGCACGGCGGTCACGGTGCCGTCCGTGGTGCCCGCCGTGATCGTGCGCACGGAGGCGGTCTGGTTGGCGCCAATCACGTAAACGAATGGGCCCTGCGCGTTGCGCTGCACGGCGGCGGACGGCACGAGCGTGACGCCTTGTTCCGTGGCGAGCAGCAGCTTCGCGTTCACGAACTGGTTGGGAAACAAAGCCATATCCGCGTTGACGAACGTCGCGCGCAGTTTCACGGTGCCCGTCGTCGTGTCGATCTCGTTGTCCAACGTCGTCACCGTGCCGGCGGCGATCTGCGATTCTTGCGTGCGATCGAGGGCCTGCACGGTCAGGTGATTTCCTTTTTGCATGCCCTTTTGGATCTGCGGCAGGTAATCTTCGGCAACGTCAAAAATCACGGTGATCGGTTGCAGCTGCGTCACCACGACCAAACTCGTGGTGCTCGCGGCTTGCACGACGTTGCCCGGATCGACCAGGCGTATGCCCACGCGGCCGGCGATCGGCGACGTGATGTGGCAATAGTCCAGGTTCGTTTGCGCGGCCGCGACTGTGCCCTGATCGTTCTCCACGGTCCCTTCGTCCTGCTTGACGGTCTGCTCCTGATCGAAAACTTGTTGTTGAGCAATCGCGTTCTGCGCATACGCCGATTGATAACGATCGAGGTCGATTTTCGCCTCGGCCAGCACGGCTTGATCGTGCGCCAATTGTCCTTGCGCCTGCGTGAGCGCCGCCTGGTAGGGACGCGGGTCGATGTCCACCAAGGCGTCGCCCTTAGCGACGGCCTGGCCCTCTTTGTAGTGAACCGCCATGATCTGCCCGGAAACGCGGCTGGTCACGGAAACGGTGTACACCGGCGTCACTGTGCCGAGCGCCTCGACGTAATCGCCGATATCACCTTTGCGCGCCGTCGTAGTGACCACCGGCACGGCGTGCGGCGCCGCGGCGGCCTTGGCTGCCGCGGCTGCGTCGGCAGCGGACTTTTCTCGGTAGTAGTAAAAGACACCGATCAAAAGTACGATGATCGCGAGCAGCCAGATCCACCAGTGGCCTGTTTTATTTTTCTCGCCCGGCGTCGTGAATACTCCGGGCGCAGTTGCGGCGGGCGCTTGTGTTGAGGATGCGCCGGGCGGCAGCGGAGAGGTCTTGTAGTCGTTCATCGGGAATTAGTCCAGCACATCGGCGTCAAGGCGCGGGCGAAAGCCGCGGGCACACCGGCGCATAGGCCGCGTGTCCTGCGCGCAGGCCGCACGTTCCGCGGCGCAGCCTCCGCTTGCAATGCTCGCTTCCTGGCGCTGAGTTTTCGCTCCCCCTGTCGTGGTGGCATGCCTGTTGATCTTACTTTGTATTCCTAGATTGGACGAATTCCGCGGCGATATCGTTTCGAGGGCCGCACCTCTCAGTTCCCAATGCCGCTCCCGGCCAGGCGCGGCCGCAAAGGCAACAGCGTCATCACGATAGGCGACTGATTTTGCCGCGCCACAAACCAGCACGGGCTATAACCATCGTGCGGGAAGATCGAACGCACGCACGTCTGCGTTTGTGCCTGCCCCAGGACGATTTCGGCCTGCCCGTCTTTGTGCGGAATCTCTATTACGGGTTGGGTGTTCATCGTCGTCAGCGGATCACCGGCGATCTTCTTCGACATACGGTACCAAACGGAGAGCGTGTCTCCCAAATAGACCAGCGCGAGACCTATGATCGCGCCGATCAAGACACGCTTCACGACGATGCGAGCGCTGATCATTGTCTCTGCTGGGCCACTGCTGGTTTGTTTCCGGCCGCCGTCCGGCTGCTTTCCGCGCCGTTCAGCGCGCAGCCATTATACGGAATAGCCTCGGCGCTTGGCACGTCTCTCTGGTATCGGGTCGCGCCATCGAACCGGCCGGCCCCTGCGCCGGGCGCCGCGCTTTCCTGGATCGGCGGCGAAAAAGTTCGATGAAGCGGAATATCGCCCGGAAACGTCTATAATCTTTCGTGCCGTTACGAAGGGTGGCCTGAAGCTTCCGTATGTGGATCGTTCGGCTCGCACTTCGCAGACCCTACACGTTCGTAGTGGCCGCGCTGGTGATCCTGATCATGGGACCGCTGGTGATCCTGCGGACGCCCACCGACATTTTCCCGAACATCGACATCCCGGTCGTCAGCGTACTGTGGACGTATACCGGCCTTTCGGCCGAGGAGATGGCGAATCGCATCGTCACGATCCACGAGCGCACGCTGACGACGACGGTCGACAACATCGAGCACATTGAATCGCAATCGCTCAACGGAGTGGCGGTCGAAAAAATCTTCTTCCATCAAGGTACCCGCGTGGATACGGCGCTGGCCCAAGTGACCGCTTCTTCGCAGACGGTCCTGAAATTTCTCCCGCCCGGGGCCACGCCACCGCTGATCATCACCTACACGGCGTCGAGCGTGCCGATTTTGCAGTTGGCTCTTTCGGGGCAAGGGCTTTCCGAACAGCAGCTGTTCGATTTCGGCGCAAGCTTCATTCGCGTCCAGTTGGCCACGGTGGAAGGCGCGGCAATTCCCCAGCCGTACGGCGGCAAGCAGCGGCAAGTGATGGTGGACCTGAATACGCAGGCGCTCCAGGCCAAGGGTCTTTCGCCGGACGACGTGGTCAACGCCATCAGCGCGCAGAACCTGATTCTGCCCTCGGGCACAGCGAAAATAGGATCGTTCGAGTACGACGTGGCCACGAACGCGAGCGTGCGAACGGTCGCGGACCTGAACGACCTCCCGATCGAAACGGTCGGCGGCACGACGACCTATGTTCATGATGTCGCTCAGGTGCGCGACGGCTTTCCGCCGCAGACCAACCTCGTGCGCGTCAATGGGCAGCGCTCCGTGTTGCTGACGATTCTTAAAACCGGTGACGTATCGACGCTGGATATCATTTCGCAGGTGAAGGCCGCTCTGCCGGGGATTCTCGCAGGATTGCCGCCCGAGCTGCGCGCGCGGCCTTTGGTGGACCAATCCATATTTGTGCGCGCCGCGGTTTCGGGCGTGGTGCGCGAAGCCTGTATCGCGGCCTGTTTGACGGGCTTGATGATTTTGCTGTTCCTGGGAAGCTGGCGAAGCACGCTGATCATCGCGGTCTCGATTCCGCTTTCGATCCTCATCTCGATCATCTGCATGAGCGCGCTCGGCGAGACCATCAACATCATGACGCTCGGCGGCCTGGCGCTGGCCGTGGGAATTCTCGTCGACGACGCCACCGTCACAATCGAGAACATCGTCCGGCAATTCGGGATGGGCAAAGAGATCGAACACGCCATCCTGGACGGCGCGCAGCAGATCGCGGTGCCCGCGCTGGTTTCCACGCTGGCCATTTGCATCGTGTTCGTGCCGATGTTTTTCCTGACGGGCGTGGCGCGCTATCTATTCGTTCCTCTGGCCGAGGCCGTCGTGTTCGCGATGCTGGCGTCCTATTTGCTCTCGCGCACGCTCGTGCCGACGATGGCCAAGTATTTGCTTCGTGGGCACGCGCACATCGAAGGAGCCGCGCCGCCGCCTTCCTCCGGTGTGTTCTCGCGTTTCCAGCATGGCTTTGAAGCGCGCTTCGAGCGCTTTCGCGACTGGTATCGTTCCTGGCTCGAGGCGGCGATCGCCAACAAGCTCCGCTTCGGCGCTTATTTCCTCGGTTTCTGTTTGCTTTCCCTGGCGCTCTTGCCCTGGCTTGGCCAGGATTTTTTCCCGGCCGTCGACAGCGGCCAATTCAAATTGCATATGCGCGCCCGCACCGGAACGCGCATCGAAGAAACCGCGCGCGTCTGCGATCGGGTGGAGGGCACGATCCGCCAGGTGATCCCGCCCGACCAGCTCGACACGATCGTGGATAACGTCGGTCTGCCCTACAGCGGCATCAACCTCACCTACTCCAATTCCGCGCCCATCGGTCCCGCAGACGCCGATATTCAGGTCGTGCTGGGCGCGCAGCATCGTCCGACGGCCGGTTACGTCCACGATCTGCGGCTGCGGCTCGCGCAGCAATTTCCGGGCGTGCAATTTTATTTCCTGCCCGCCGACATGGTCAGCCAGATCTTGAATTTCGGTTTGCCCGCGCCGATCGATATCCAGGTGGTCGGCGGAAATCTGGACGCCAATCGCCTGTTCGCTGGACGCCTGCTGGATCAAGTGCGCCAGGTTCCCGGCACGGTGGACATGCGCATCCACCAGACGTTCGACGAGCCGCGCCTGAATATCGCCGTGGATCGCACCATGGCCAATGAAGAGGGCTACACCACGCGCGACGTCGCCAGCAATCTGCTCGTGTCGCTCAGCGGCAGCTTCCAGACCACTCCCTCGTACTGGCTCGATCCCAAAACCGGCGTCAGCTATTCCATCGCCACGCAGACGCCGCAATACCGCGAGGACACGCTGCAGGACCTGGAGAACACTCCGGTCACCGGGCCCAGCGGACGGGCGCCGCAGATCCTGAGCAACGTGAGCAACATCACTCTGGGCGAAGAGCAGGGCACCGTGTCGCATTACAACGCCCAGCCGGTGCTCGACATTTATGGCGCCGTGCAGGGCCGCGATCTGGGCGGCGTGGCCGGCGACGTATTGAAACTGGTCGATGCGGCGCGGAAGGATTTGCCGCGCGGTTCACAGATCATCGTGCGCGGGCAGATTCAGACGATGCGCTCCTCGTATCTGGGATTGCTCGGCGGATTGGTGTTCTCGATCGCGCTTGTTTATTTGTTGATTGTCGTGAACTTCCAATCGTGGCTCGATCCGCTCATTATTATCTCGGCGCTGCCGGCGGCGCTCGCGGGCATTGTGTGGATGCTGTTCGTCACCGGCACCACGCTCAGCGTCCCGGCGCTGACCGGCGCGATCATGTGCATGGGCGTGGCCACGGCCAACAGCATTCTCGTCGTGAGTTTTGCCAAGGAGCAAATGACCGACGGCCTCTCGCCGCGCGAAGCCGCATCGGAGGCCGGCTTCACGCGATTCCGCCCCGTGCTGATGACGGCGCTGGCCATGATCATCGGAATGTTTCCGATGGCGCTCGGCCTCGGCGAAGGCGGCGAACAAAATGCGCCGCTCGGCCGCGCCGTGATCGGCGGTCTGATGTTCGCCACGGTTTCGACGCTGCTGTTTGTGCCCATCGTGTTCTGCGGAGTTCACGAATGGGTCGAGAAGCGGAAAGCAGCAGCAGCGGCGTGATTTGGCGCAAGACGCAGCGGTCACGAAAATTCGCGTGAGGACCATTGGGATTCGAAAGCGGAGCCTTTCTTTCACATGAGTGATCAGGACCCAGATCAGAACCTCATCGCCGAGCGTCCTCCGTCGAAGGCAACCGCGCCGCCGCGCCGGCTCAGCACGCTCGCGATCGTGATTTTCCTGGTGGTTGTCGTGGTGGTCGTCGTCGCCGGCATTCTGCCGCGCTTGCGCACGCGCGCCGAAGTGCGCTCGGAAACCGAGCAGTTGGCCGTCCCCTACGTTGCCGTCGTCCAACCCGTTCGCCAAAGCGCCTCCGACGAAATTGTTCTGCCGGCCAACATCCAGGCCTTCACCGATTCTCCGATCTATGCGCGCACCGATGGCTATCTGAAAAAATGGTACGTCGATATCGGCGGGCACGTCACCAAGGGCCAGCTTCTGGCCGAGATTGAAACTCCGGAAGTCGATCAGCAGCTTGTGCAGGCGCGCGCCGATCAAGCCACGGCGCAAGCCAACGTGAACCTGGCGAAGATCACCGCCGATCGCTACGAAGGTTTGCTGAAAACCGATTCCGTATCCAAGCAGGACGCCGACAACGCCGAGGGCGATTTCGAGGCCAAGCGCGCCGCGCTCGCTTCGGCCGCCGCCAACGTGCAGCGCCTCGAGGATTTGCAGTCCTTCCAGAAAATTTACGCGCCGTTCGATGGCGTGATCACCGCGCGCAATGTCGATACCGGCGATCTGATTGACGCCGGAGCCAGCGGCGGCGCGGCGCGCGAGCTGTTCCATATCGCGTTCACGCGAAAACTACGCGTGTACGTCAGCATTCCTCAGGCCGATTCCGCCGGAGCGCGGCCCGGCCTGAAGGCCGATCTCACGCTGCCCGAATTTCCCGGCCGCCGTTTTCCCGGCACGCTCGTAAGCACGGCGCAAGCCATCGATCCCACTTCGCGCACGCTGCTCGCGGAAATTTCCGTGGACAATCCCACCGGCGAACTTTTGCCCGGCGCCTATGCCGAAGTGCATCTCGGCGTTCCCTCCGCCGGACCGACGTTCGTCGTGCCCGTCAGCGCGCTGCTTTTCCGCGCCGACGGTCTTCACGTCGTTACGGTCGAAAATGGCGATCGCGCGGTGCTCACCAGCGTCGTGATCGGCCGCGACCTTGGCAACGACGCCGAAATTATTTCCGGATTGAACGGCGATGAATGGGTGGTCACAAATCCGCCGGATTCGATCGTCACTGGAGCGCCCGTGCGCGTCTCCGATTCCGGATCGCAGCCGCAGCAGGGAACCGGCCAATGAGGCCGCGCGGTTCGTCGTGCGCGCGCGGCGCGAAACGAAAGCGCGCCATGATCGCGGCGGTGCCAGTCGCGCTTGCGTTAGCCGCCTGCGGCTGCGTCGTCGGACCGAAATATCAGCGCCCTGCCGTCGAGATTCCGCAATCCTACAAGGAAGATCCCAACTGGAAGCCCGCGCAGCCGTCCGACGCGCAGCTTGGCGGAAATTGGTGGGAACTTTTCGGCGATCCGCAGCTCACCGCGCTCGAAGCGCAAGTCAGCGTCTCGAACGAGACTCTGAAGGAATCGCAAGCGCAGTACGATCAGGCCCGCGCGCTGGTTCGCTACTACCGCGCCGGCTACTATCCCACTCTCTCGGTCGCGCCCGGAGCCGATCGCATTCACAATTCAGGCCGCAAGCCCGAGTCGGGATCTTCCGCCGGCGCCACGTATTCCGATTTTGCTTTGCCTTTCGACGTGAGCTGGGAGCCCGATATCTGGGGTCTCGTGCGGCGCACCGTGGAAGCTGCGCGCGCGAACGCGCAGGCCAGCGCGGCCGATCTCGCCGCCGTCCAACTGAGTCTCGAAGCCGAACTCGCCGTGGATTATTTCCAGTTGCGCACGCTTGACGCCGATGCGCAGCTTCTCGATTCCACTGTCGAAGATTACACCAAGGCCCTGCAACTCACCACGAATCGTCACGACGGCGGCGTCGCTTCCGAGGTCGACGTCGCCGAAGCGGAAACGCTGCTAGAAACCACGCGCGCTCAGGCGCAGGATACGCGCGTCGCGCGAGCGCAATTCGAGCACGCCATCGCCGTGCTCATAGGCAAGCCGCCCGAGGAATTTTCCATCGCCGTCGCGCCGCTGGAAGCCGGACCGCCCGCGATTCCCGCGTCGATTCCATCGCAAATTCTCCAGCGCCGTCCCGACGTAGCGGAGGCCGAACGCCAGGTCGCCGCCGCCAACGCTGGCATCGGCGTAGCCAAAGCCGCGTACTATCCGACGATCTCGCTCACTGGCGGCGGCGGCTTTGAAAGCGGCGCGATCACCACGCTCATCGGCGGGCCTTCCACGTTGTGGTCGGCCGGCGCCAGCGCGCTCGAAACAATTTTCGATGCCGGCCGCCGCCGGGCCGCGAACGATCAAGCCTGGGCCGTGTACGATCAATCGGTCGCCACGTATCGCCAGTCGGTGCTCACAGCGTTTCAGGAAGTTGAAGACAATCTCGCCGCGCTGCGCATCCTTGAACAGGAAGCCGCCACACAAGATGCTGCCGTCAGCGCCGCCCAGCATTCCGTCGCGCTCTCAAACAATCGCTACCAGGGAGGCGTCACAAATTATCTCGAGGTCATCACCGCCGAGAGCACCGCGCTCGCCGACGAGCGCGTAGCCGTCGATCTCCGCGCCCGCCGCATGACCGCCGCCGTCCTGCTGATCAAAGCCCTCGGCGGCGGATGGGACGCCGCGTCCCTGCAATCCACACCGTCATCGTCTCCGTCGTCTCCCCCGTCGCCGCCTCCCGCGCCAACGAATCCGTAAACGATCACACGCCTTCTCTGCGAAACTCCGCGCCCCTCAGCGACTCTGCGTTATCCTTTCCTTTCGCTTGGTCCGCCCGCCGCCGGCATCACGCTCCGAAATATCCAATGCACCGGAAAAAACGCCACCACCGCCCCCGCCATAATCACGGCGAAATGAACCGGCTCCGGCCCCCACCACCGGTGCAGAATCGGATCAAGGAAAGCGAAATTAACATTCAACGACGCCGGCGTAAATCGCGAAGCCGCCAGCAGCCCCGCGAAAATTCCCAGCTGCAGCCACACACCGCGCCGGTCATATCCCGCGCGCCACACCGCGTAAACCAGCACGATCGGCAGCGCCACATGAAACAGCGACAAGAGGCGCACGTAAAGAGGGAACTGCGCGTCCCACATATACTCCGTGCCGCCGATCAAATTGTGGCCGCGAAACAATCTCCACGCCGCATCCACGCACCACAAAATGTCCGGCACCAGAATCCCAATCGCCTGGCTTGAAAGCAGCAGCGCATTCGAGTACCAAAGCCCAATCGCCGTCAAAATCACCGCCACGTCGCACTCATGCAGAAAATTCACCCACCCATAATTTTTCGCAGTAACGGGAATCCACACGGCAAGCCAGATCAGGCCCACCCAGCGCAGCACAGGGAAACGGTCTTGGCGATGCGTCATGGTCGCCGCGTTCTCACGATCGTCGCAGAGAATAGCGCGATCCGTCCCGGCGGAGAAGTCCGCGGCGTCCGACGCCGTTTGCGCCTCGATGATTTAGAGCGCGCCGGGGTGCGGAGTGTCGGTCTTTGTGGAGGCTTGATTCTGCGCGTAGAGGTAGCGGTATCGCCGGCTGGTGTGAAACGCCGGCTTCGCCGGAGCGGGCGCGGGCGAAGGCGTGCCCTCGGGCGTGATCGTGGTCTTGTGGCACGACGTGGCCCACGATCGATCTTCGTATTTCGGCAATTCACACAGTTTCAAGCAACGCGCGTGTCCCGCCATCTTGTCGCATCCGCACCAGCATTCTCCGTGCGGACCGCGCATCATGGGTTGCGACTGCTTTGAGGGCAGCGCCAGCATCGCGACAGACGACAGCGGAATCAGGAATCCCGCGGAAAGTCTCAGAAGGAAGCGCCGCTTGAACATGCATACATCTTCTGCGACGGCGAAGTCGGCGTAGATAGCGCCCGGGTTGGTTTGCGCCGGTATCGGGAGGCTAGTACCGCCTCACTGTCAATTTCCCTAGGTGATTGCAATACAAGGAGTTACGACGCGCAGTACCCCCGGTACTTGGTGAATTGCCGAGCGAATTTCGAGAGGGAAATCGAGACTAGTTCTGTTTCAGCACGCTTTCCACCGACGCGATCATCCCCGGATCCTGCCAATTCTGCGGACCCACAATTTTTCGCGCGATATTGCCATCCCGGCTGATCACGTAAGTTTCCGGATACATGGAAGTGCCATAAATTCCCGGCGTTTTTCCGGAGGTGTCGTCGTAGGTCGGAAAGATCACGCGCGCATCCTGAAGGAATTTCGCGTAAGCATCCGTATCTTCATCCACGCTGATTCCCAGCACAGTGCCGCCCTGTGGCGCAATGGTTTCCTGCAACTCGTTCAGCGAAGGCGTCTCTTCCACGCATGGCGGGCACCACGAAGCCCAAAAATTCAGCACCACCACTTGCCCCCGCAGGTCGGACAAATGTTTGCTTTGCCCCCCCAGCATAAACGCAAAGTCCGGCGCGCGCCGCCCCGCCACGCTGGCCTCGCCCTGGCGATAGCTCGGCGCCGCGAACACATACAGCACCGCCGCCGCCCCCACCAGCGCCACCACCCCCAGAATCTTGCGCTTCATCGCACCCTCACGCGGCATATGATACCCTTCGCCTCGAAGCGGGGCGAGCCGCTTCTTGCCGCTCCCGTCCATGCCGCATTCTTCCGACTCGGTCTCCGCAATCATCCCCGCGCGCAACGAAGAAGATAACATCGCGCGCGCCGTCCGCTCGCTCGCCGCTCAATCCGAAATCGCCGAGATCATCGTCGTCAACGACCAATCGACCGACGGCACCGCCGCCGTACTCGCCCGCCTCCGCGACGACGTTCCCCGCCTGCGCGTAATCGAATCGCACGGCCTGCCCGCCGGCTGGGTCGGCAAGAATTACGCCGCGTCTCTCGGCGCCGCGCACGCGGCACACCCGTGGCTGCTCTTCACCGACGCCGACGCCGAGCATCTCCCCAATTCCACCGCCGCGGCCCTGGCCGACGCCGCCGCAACCGGCGCCGCCCTGGTCTCCTACTCGCCCGAGCAGATCACGCTAACCTGGTGGGAGCGCGCCCTGATCCCATTCATCTACGTGCGCCTGGCCGCTCATTATTCTTTCGACGCTGTCAGCGATCCCGATTCGCCCCAAGCCGCCGCCAACGGCCAGTATCTCCTCATCCGCCGCGAAGCTTACGACGCAATCGGCGGCCACGCATCCGTCGCCGGCGAAGTCCTCGAAGACGTGGCCCTCGCCCGGCGCGCCAAAGCCGGCGGGATCCCCATCCTTTTCGCCTCCGGCGCCGGCCGCGTCCGTGTCCGCATGTACCGCACCTTCCGCTCCATGTGGCAAGGCTGGGCGAAGAATCTCTATCCCCTGATGGGCGGCACGCCCCGCGCCGCTTCTCACGAATTGATCGTTTCCGTGCCCTGGATTCCGCTGCTCGTGCTCTTGTTCACGCCGCTGCGCGCTTGGCTCGGCATCCTCGGCCTCGCGCTACTTGCCGGCCGGCACGCGTTTTATGCCGCGTCCTTGCGCCGAAATCGTTTTCGCGCGCGCTATGTCCTATACTATGTGCCAGGATTCCTGCTTTACGCCGCGGCTTTGCTCTGGTCCGAACTGCAATATCTCCGCGGCGCGGTCGCCTGGAAAGGGCGCCAGATTCGCTTGGGCGGCAGTTCACCCGGCGCGCCACAGCCCTAAACGCCGCATCGGCGCCGGCCCGGCGCGCATCAAATTGGGAGTAGCTTCCGGGCGCGCCGATTCAGGTCTTTGCTCGAACCGGCGCCGAACACTCGACATGGTTTACATCACGCGCAAAATCGAATTCTCGGCCTCGCATCTCTACAACAATCCGGCGCTTTCGCCGGAGGAGAATCGCCGCGTCTTCGGCAAATGCAACAATCCCCACGGTCACGGCCACAACTACGTCCTCGAAGTCACCGTTGCCGGCGAACCCGATCCACGCACCGGAATGGTCCTGGACCTCAAGGAATTGAAGCGCGTCCTGCAGGACGAAATCATGGAGCGCATGGATCACCGCTTCCTGAATTACGAAGTCTCCGAACTCGCCGGCAAGATTCCCACGTGTGAAAATATCGCCGCTACAATCTGGACGCTTCTCGAAAGTAAAATCGCCCGCGGCCGCCTGCATCGCGTCCGCCTTTACGAGACGCCCGATCTGTTCGTCGATTGCTACGGCGAAAAAAACGGTGCCGCCAGATGACGCCGCAGCCACACAACGCGATGGACCTGCGCCTCACGCGCCGCTATCCCTTCTCGGCCTCGCATCGCCTGCACAGCGCGCACCTCAGCGAAGCGGAAAATCAGCGCGCCTACGGCAAATGCAACAATCCCTACGGCCACGGTCACAATTACGTCGTCGAAGTCGCCGTCTCCGGCCCCGTCGATCCCGCCACCGGCATGATCGCCAACCTCGCCGATCTCGATTCCTTCGTCGCGCAACAAGTTCTGGAGCCTTTCGATCGCACCTACCTCAACGAACAGGTTCCGGATTTCCGCGACGTCGTCCCCACCACCGAAAATCTTTGCATCGAAATTTTCCGCCGCCTGCGCGCGTTCCCGCACGCCAAGCTCGAACGCGTCCTGGTGGAAGAAACCGGCCTGAACAAATTTGAATATTCCGGCGAATCGCAAGGGAGTGAACCGTGAGCCAAACAAATAAGTTGATGTTGGACGATCCGCAAGGCGCCGGCCAGGAAACCATCGCCACGCTGATGCGCCGCATCATCGAACTTCTCGGCGAAGACCCCGATCGCGAAGGCCTGAAGAACACGCCCCAGCGCTTCGAGAAGGCCATGCGCTTCCTCACCAAAGGCTACGCTCAGGATCCCGACAAGGTACTGAATGGCGCGACCTTCAGCGTCTGCTACGACCAGATGGTCGTCGTCAAGGACATCGAAATGTCCAGCCTGTGCGAGCATCATCTGCTCCCATTTTTCGGCAAATGCCACGTCGCCTATCTGCCCGACAAAAAAGTTGTCGGCCTCTCAAAAATTCCGCGCCTCGTGAATCTCTATTCGCGCCGCCTGCAAATCCAGGAGCGCCTCACCAACCAGATCGCCCAGGCCATCGACAAAGCCATCGCCCCGCTCGGCGTCGGCGTGGTCATCGAAGCGCGCCACATGTGCATGGTCATGCGCGGCGTCGAAAAGCAGCATTCGCAAGCCGTCACCAGCGCCATGCTTGGCGAATTCCGCAAAAATCAGCAAACGCGCGAAGAATTCCTCGCGCTCATCGGCCGCAAGTAATCGCGTCGCTCCGTCCGCGCCGCCATGCCACGAGCTAACGCCGTGTCCGCCGCCGCGCCCCACGCCGCCCCACGAAATTGTTTTTGCGTGCCCGCCCGCCGCTGTGATAACCTCGAACGGTCGAAGAAGAGGATAAATAGAACGCTGTAGGGTGTGACGGAGAGGGTGACTTGAGAGAAGTTAAGTCGGTGTTAATTGAGCAGTATCGCGCGCATGTCAAGGATACGGGTTCCCCCGAAGTGCAGATAGCTCTGCTGAGCGATCGCATCAATTACCTGACTTCGCATCTTAAGTTGCACATGAAAGATCATGCGTCCCGGCGCGGTTTGATCATGATGGTCAATAAACGCCGCCGCTTGCTCGATTACCTTATTCGCCGCGACCCGGATCGGTATCGCGAGATTGTCGAACGTCTTAGTCTGCGCAAGTAGTCGCCAGCCCCTGCATCAATTTGAAATCACGGGGTTCCAGCAGCGCCCGGCCGTCGCCCGGCGTTTCGCTGATGGTCTGCGCGCGCAGGCGGACCGCCGAGCGTAGTCTCCGGGTTTCGCTCGCGCCGGCAATTTCCTTCTTCCTCGATTGAACTTTCTTTCATGCCAAAGCGAATGCAGCCTTGCGGCCCGCGCCACTGAGCGCCGGCCCGCCGCGAAAGGAACACGGATCTTATGTCCCAACCAGCACCGCACCAGGTAACTCTCGATTTGGGTGGACGCCCGCTCACTCTCGAAACAGGAAAAATCGCCAAGCAAGCCAATGGCGCCGTCGTCGCGCGCTACGGTGACACCGTCGTCCTCGTCACCGCCTGCATGGATTCGCGCGCCAACGACAAGGATTTCCTGCCGCTCACCGTCGATTATCGCGAGAACACATATTCCGCCGGCAAAATTCCCGGGGGCTTCTTCAAGCGCGAAGGCCGCCCCTCGGAAAAGGAAATCCTCACCTCGCGCCTGATCGACCGCCAATTGCGCCCGCTGTTTCCCGAAGCCTGGCGCAATGAAACGCAGGTCGTCGCTCTGGTTCTTTCGGCCGACAGCGAAAACGATCCCGACGTCATCGCCGTCTGCGCCGCTTCCGCCGCCGCCTACATCTCCGATCTTCCGTTCACCACGCCGACAGCCGCCGTCCGCGTCGGCCTGCTCGAAGGAAAATTGGTCTGCAATCCCAGCTTCGCGCAGCAAAAGGTCAGCCTGCTCAATATCGTTGTCGCGGGCAACGATGAAGCCATCGTCATGGTCGAAGCCGGCGCCCTCGAAGTTTCTGAAGACACCGTCGCTGACGCACTCGCCTTCGGCCACGAACAGGTCAAGCGCATCATCGCCGCCATCCGCGAACTCCACGCGCGCTTGAAGCCCGTCAAAGTCGTCGTTCCGCCGCTCGCGTTCGACGAAGATCTCGCCGCGCAAATCGAAAAGCAGCACGGCGCGCGCCTGCACGACGCTCTGGACACCGCCAAGCATCCGAAAAAAGAGAGCTATCACCTCGTCGGCGCGCTGCACAAAGAAATTCTTGACGCCATTCCTGCCACCGATCTCGATCGCCGCAAACTCGCCTCCCGCGCCTTTGAGCGCCTGCGCGAGAAATATTTCCGCGACGATATCCTGAATCTCAAGCGCCGCCCCGATGGCCGCGCCTTCGATCAAATCCGCCAGATCACTTGCGAAGTCGGCTTGCTGCCTCGCGTGCACGGCTCGGCGCTCTTCACGCGCGGCGAAACCCAGGCCCTCGCCACGCTCACCCTCGGCACCAAGGAAGATATGCAGCGCCTCGATCTGCTCTTCGAGGAAGACGCTTTCCGGCGCTTCATGCTGCATTACAACTTCCCGCCGTTCTCCGTCGGCGAAGTAAAATTCCTGCGCGGCCCCGGCCGCCGCGAAATCGGCCACGGCGCGCTTGCCGAACGCGCGCTCGTCAATCTGCTTCCGCCCGAAGCCGATTTCCCCTACGCCATGCGCCTGGTCTCCGACATTCTTGAATCCAACGGTTCCTCTTCCATGGCCACCGTCTGCGGCGGTTCGCTCGCCCTGATGGACGCCGGCGTGCCGCTGAAATCCGCCTGCGCCGGAATCGCCATGGGCCTCGTTGTCGAGGGCTCAAACGCCGCCGTGCTCACAGACATCGCCGGCGCCGAAGATCACTACGGCGATATGGATTTCAAAGTCGCCGGCACTCGCGCCGGTATCACCGCGCTCCAAATGGACATCAAGGTCGGCGGCATCAGCGTCGTCCTGATGCGCCAGGCGCTCGAACAGGCACGCAAGGCGCGTCTGCATATTCTTGACATCATGGACGCCACGCTCACCGCCGGACGCGACAAAATGTCCACCTACGCGCCGCGCCTCTACATGCTCAGCATTCCCACAGACAAGATTCGCGATCTGATCGGCCCCGGCGGCAAAAAAATCCGCTCCATCATCGAAGCCACCGGCGTCAAGATCGACGTCATGGACGACGGCAAGGTCCACGTTTTCGCCGGCGACGGCGAATCCGCCGACAAGGCCCTGCAGATGATTCGCGACGTCACCGCCTCCGCCGAAATCGGGAAAACCTATCTTGGCAAAGTCGTGCGCCTGGCCGAATTCGGAGCCTTCGTCGAAATTTTCCCCGGCACCGACGGTCTCCTGCACATCAGCGAAATCGCCGAAACCCGCATCCGCGACGTCCGCGACGAATTGAAACTCGGCGACCAGGTCCTCGTAAAAGTCCTGGCCATCGAAGGCAACAAAATCCGCCTCTCGCGCAAAGCCGTCCTCCGCGAGCAACGCGAAAAACAGCAAGCCTCCGGCGGCGCGCCTGCCGCTCCCGCGCCGACACCTGAGCCAACAACGCAGGGCTAGCGCTCTCCGCTCCGTTTCCTTTGTAACCGTAGTTGCCGCACCCTCCGCTGTTGAGGGTGCGGTTTCGGTTTAATGTCTTTGGTTGGGACGGAGCGCGCCTGCCGGAGGCAGGCTTGCCGCCGACCGCTCTTTCTCAGCGCGCCGGCGGGGAAGGAACTGCACGGCTCGTTACGCTGTCGCGCGAATGCGTTCGATGCGCGCGCCCAGGGCCCTCAATTTCTCGACAATCCGCTCGTACCCGCGGTCGATGTGATAGACGCGATCGATAATCGTCTCGCCCTGCGCCACCAATCCCGCCAGCACCAGCGAAGCGCTCGCCCGCAAATCCGATGCGATCACTGTCGTGCCCGTCAGCGCCGCCGGACCATGCACCACCGCGCGATTTCCCTCGATCGTGATATTCGCGCCCATGCGCACCATCTCGCTCGCGTGCATGAACCGGTTCTCGAAAATCGTTTCGCGGATCGCCGAATCCCCCTCGGCCTGCGTCGCGAGCGCCATGAACTGGGCCTGCATGTCCGTCGCGAAACCGGGATATTCCTCGGTCGTCACGTCCGCCGCCACCAGTTTTTTCGCGCCGCGCACGCGCAGCGCGCCCGCGCCCTCTGGCCGAATTTCAACTCTCGTCTCCGCGAATTTCGCGATCACCGCGCCCAAATGCTCCGGCTCGCATCGCTCGATCAGCAAATCGCCGCCGGTGATCGCAGCCGCCGCCAAAAATGTTCCCGCCTCGATCCGGTCCGGAATAATCCGATGCGTAGCCCCGCGCAACCGCGCAACGCCGCGCACGCGCAATTGCGCCGTGCCCGCGCCTTCGATCTCCGCGCCCATCTTCCCGAGCAATTCCGCGAGATCCGAGATTTCCGGCTCCCGCGCCGCGTTGTCCATCCGCGTCTCGCCGTCCGCCAGAGCCGCGGCCATCATCAGATTCTCGGTCCCCGTCACCGTAACCTTTTCAAAGATGATGTGCGCCCCATGCAGCCGCCCGCTCCCCGGCACGCGCGCTTCCACATAACCGTGTTCGGTCGAAATCTGCGCGCCCATCTGCTCCAGCGCTTTCAAATGCAAATCTACCGGCCGCGCCCCGATCGCGCACCCTCCCGGCAGGGAAACGCGCGCATGCCCCAAGCGCGCAACCAGCGGCCCCAACGTCAGAATCGAGGCGCGCATGGTTTTCACCAACTCATACGGCGCCTCCGCATCCGAAACGCGTTTGGCCTCGATCGTCATCGCCGTCGACGCCGCCGCGCCAGCCGCGGTCTGCATCTCCACGCGCGCATCCATGTAGGCCAGCAACTTGCTCATCGTGATGATGTCATGCACGTGCGGAACATTTTCCAGGCGCACTTCTTCGTCGGTCAGCAACGCCGCTGCCATCGCCGGCAGCGCCGCGTTCTTCGACCCGCTGATCGTTACGCGCCCTTCGAGACGCCGTCCGCCCTCAATCCGAAACTTGTCCATGTTTCCTCAATCGTCCGTCACCGTGAAGCGCGATGCTTGTCTTCCAGTTGGGTGCCGCACCCTTCGCAGTTAAGGGTGCGGGTTTTGACTTTTCCATCTCTGCACTCCTCATCGCCCGCCCACCACCGCGCGCCGCAAATCTCCCCGCGCCGCTCCCAACCGTTTCCGCGCCTCAGCAACGCCGACTCCGGCTTTCAGCATCACAATTGCGGTACGCAATTTGTGTCCAGATTGACGCATCGCCCGTGCCGCTTCCGACCCACTCGCGCCCGTCGCTTCCTCCAGAATCCGCAACCCGCGCCGCCGCAACTTGCGATTCGTCAGCGCCACGCCAACCATCCAGTTGTCGTACACGCGCCCCAAACGCACCATCGCGGCGGTACTCAGCATATTCAGGACCATCTTCTGCGCCGTTCCGGCTTTCAGCCGCGTCGATCCCGCGATCGCTTCCGGTCCCGTCTCCACAACGATTGCAATCTGCGCTGCGTGCGCCAAGGGCGTCGAGCGATTGCACGCGATCCCAATCGTGCGCGCCCCGCGCCGCCGCGCCAATTCCAGCGCGCCCAAAACATACGGCGTCGTTCCGCTCGCCGCGATTCCAACCACCACGTCGCCCGCCGAGACTCCGCGCCGTGCCAAATCGCGCGCGCCCTGCGCCGCCGAATCCTCCGCTCCTTCGCTTGCTTCCGTCAGCGCGCGCCGGCCTCCGGCCAGAATCGCCTGAATCATCCCGCGCGGCGTGCCGAACGTCGGCCGGCATTCCGCGGCGTCCAGCGCCGCCAGCCGCCCGCTTGTCCCGGCGCCCACATAAAAAAGTTTTCCGCCGCCGCGCAGCGATTTCACAATCGCATCCACGGCGCGAGCGATCGCCGGCAACGCGCGCCGCACCGCCGGAGCCACGCGCGCATCCTCGCGATTCATCGCGCGCGCCACGCCCAGCGTGCTCCGCAGATCCAGGCCGCGCGTCCGCGGATTGCGCCGTTCCGTTTCTCTCGGCAATTTTCGCGCCCGTTTCACAGCCGCGATTATAACCGCGCCGCCTCTCCCGCCGTCGCGCCGTTATCGCCGCCTGTTCCTCAGTACAGGGGCATCTTCGGTGTCACATTCTCGAATTTCTTGCTGGCATTTCACGCGAGCCGTGTAGAATACGGCCTCGTCTTCATTGGCCTGGAGAATCGCACAAGCATCGTGAATCGCCGCACCCAGACTCGCACGGCATTGCTGGCCATCGTCATCGTGATGCTGGTTGCGCTGTGCGTGCAGCCCGCGTTCGCGCGATCTACAAGCGCCGCGCGCTCTGCACGCGCGACTCGCGCCGCGCGAACCGCCCGCGCAACGCGCGTCGCGCGATCCTCTCGCACCGCGCGCGCCGCGCGTCCCGCGCCGCGCCCCAGCACATCGCGTCCCGCCGTTCGCAGCAGTGTGGCGAGCACTTCGCGCGCCGTCCGCGCACGCCGCCCGCTATGGACGCCGCTCTTTCCGCCGACGCACGAATCCATGGTTCGCCAGAACGAAGAAGTCGATCGCCTCGGCCTTCCGCGCATTCAAAATGAAGAACAGCTGGACGAACTCGTTGCCAGCGGAGATTTGCTTCCGATCACGCCCAACGAAACTCTGCGCATCGATCCGCGCCTCGATCCCGAGCGCCGCTTTTGCCGCTCCTGGACGCTCGATTTCGTGAACGATTTGAGCGAATCTTTCTACCGCGAGTTCCACGATCAGATTCAGATCAATTCCGCCGTGCGCACCGCCGAAGTGCAGGAGCGCCTGCGCCGCCACAATCGCAACGCCGCCGCCGAGTCGGGCGATCTCGCCTCATCCCATCTCGCCGGAATCACCGTGGATATTCAGCGCCTTGGAATGACGATGCCCGAGATCAAATGGGTCGAGCAATATATGTTGCCGCTTTACGAAGCGGGCATGGTCGAGCCCGAAGAAGAGCGCCACCAGCGCTGCTTCCACATCATGGTCTCCGATCGCTACGAGGAATCGCGCAATCCCCAAGCGCGCGCCACCGGATCGAGCACATCCGCGAGCCCCGACTCTCACGCCGCATCCACCGCGCCCGCCGCGCCGGCCGAACCCGTCGCGCCATAAAATATTTGTGAAGTTTGCCGCGCGTGAAGACGTCCGAAAAATTCAGGGCGTTCCGAGTCCGAGCCCGCTGAGTATCGCGTCGTGAACCGCCGGCCGCACCTGGGCGATCTTCTCATTCTCGCGCGTCGGGTAGACCCGATTCGTCAGCAGCACCACGAATAGATTCCGCGACGGATCGATCCAAATCGAAGTTCCCGTAAATCCAAGGTGCCCGAAAGTTCCCGGCGAAAAAAAGTGTCCGCTCGCCGAATCCGCCGTCGGCAGCATCCATCCGAGCGTGCGGGTCGCCGGCGCCAGCGGCGATGGCGACGTGAACTCCTCGATCGTCGAACGCGCAAGCATTCGCCGGTGTGCGTAAATTCCGCCGTCGAGCAGCATCTGGCAGAACGCCGCGAGATCCGGCGCCGTCGCGAACATCCCCGCGTGTCCCGCCACGCCGCCGATCGCAAACGCATTCTCGTCGTGCACTTCGCCGTGCACCAGCCGCTTGCGCCACGTCGTGTCGTTTTCTGTCGGCGCGATCTGCGATAGCAGCGCGGCCGGCGGCCGGTACATCGTGCGCGTCATCCCCAGCGGATCGAAAATCCGCCCGCGCGCCAGATCGTCGAGAGGCCGTCCCGTCACGCGCTGCACAATTTCGCCCAGCAGCATGAATCCCAGATCGGTGTAAATCGATTGCGTTCCCGGCTCGTACTCGAGCGGCAGCGCGCAAATCGCCGCGATCATTTCCTGCTGAGTCTTCATCGTCTTGTAAAACTCTTCGTGCGCCGGCAAACCCGAAGTGTGCGTCAGCAAATGCCGCAGCGTCACGCGCGCTCTCCACTCCGCCTGCGGCCCCGCCGCCCATTCCGGAATGTAGCGCGCCACCGGCGCATCCAAATCCAGTTGCCCCGATTCCGTCAGCATCGCCACCAGAGTCGTCGTCACCACCGATTTCGTCAGCGACGCCGCGTCGTACATCGTATCCGCTGTTACCGCGGGCGATGTCGCATCGTACGTCTGCCTCCCAAACGCGTGCACCGCAAGTAGATCTTTGTATCCCACCGCCAGCACGCCGCCCGGAAACGCGCGATCGGCCACCGCCGCGTCCAGCGTCGCGTACGCGTTCGCGAGTTTTGATTCCAGCGCCGCGTCCGCCGGCGCAAGCGTCATCGGATTCGCCGGCACATCCATCCCCGCGCCGAGCGCAGCGCCGCCCGGAATCGTCACCGGCAGCCGTCCTCCAATCGCCACTTGACCGAACATCGCGCGCGCCACAGCGCGCTGCGCCACGTCCGCCGTGCTGAACGCGGCGATCCATGTTTTCGCGTCCGGAAATCGCGACGCGAGATACGGACTTCCGAAGCACGCCACAATCGCCGGTTTTCCCGCGCTCAGCACCGCGTTCACCAGCGCCGCTTCGTCGTCCGGCAATCCAACTGTTCCCTTACGGTCCGCCACTTGCACAAGCACCGCCGCGATCGCCACGTCGTAGCTCGACGCCGGCGGCAGCTTGACCTGCGCGGCGCGCGCGAATTGCGTGTCCGCGCGCAACACCTGCAGCGAATCCACGCGCGGCCGGATCTCCGCCTCGAAATCTCCGCCCGGATTCGGATTCGGATCGGCCGATACGATCACCAGCAGCACGCGCAGCGGCCGCGTCGCATCGAGCGGCAACACGTGCTGCTGATCGGCCAGCAGCGTAACGCCGCGGTCGGCAATGTCCTGCGCCGTGCGCAAAAATTCCGGCTTGCCCACGATCTTCGAGATATCGTCGACGTTCACCAGCCGCGCGTTCTCGAGATTCAAATGCGCCTTCGCCCGCAAAATATTCGTCACCGCGTCGTCGATTCGCGACATCGGAATTCGCCCGCTCGCAACCGCCGCGCGCAGGCCCGCCAGCGCCGCATCGGGCGTCGGCGGAATCAGCAGCACGTCCGCGCCGGCCAGCACCGCGCGCACCGCCGCTTCTCCCGGCGGATAAATCGCCGTCACGCCGCCCATGTCCATCGCGTCGGTCACCACGAGTCCGCGAAATCCCATCGTCTTGCGCAAAAGATCGGTGGTGATCAGCGGCGAAAGCGTAGCCGGCACGCTCGGATCGGGATCGAGCGCCAGCACCGCCAGGTGGCCCGTCATGATCGTGCTCGTGCCGGCGGCGATTGCCGCGCGAAACGGAGCCAGGTCCACGCGATCGAGCTGCGCGCGATCCGCCGTCACCGTCGGCAGCACGAGATGCGAATCGGTGCTCGTATCGCCGTGTCCCGGAAAATGTTTGGCCGTGGCCAGCGCGCCATTTTCTTCCACGCCGCGCACAAACGCAGCCACGAATTCCGAAACGCGCGCCGGATCCTCGCCAAACGATCGCGTATTGATGATTGGATTCGCGGGATTGCTGTTCACGTCCGCGTCCGGCGCCAGCACCCAATTCACGCCGACCGCGCGCGCTTCAATCGCGGTGATGCGCCCCATCGCATAAGCGTCGGCCGGCTCGCCCGTCGCGGCCACGGCCATGGCGTGCGGAAACGAAGTGCCTTCATCCAGGCGCATCGCCGTGCCGCGCTCGAAATCCGCCGCCACCAGCAGCGGAATCGCCGCGCGCCGTTGCAGATCGTTCGCCAAGATTGCGGTGGGATACGCCTGGCTGAAATTCAATCCCGTAGGCGTCACCTGCGTTTTCAAAATAAATCCGCCGACATGCAATTGCGTAACGTCGCGCACCAATTCGGCGTGATCCGCGCTATCGGCCTGCGTAAATCCGCCGTAGTAGTAGACCACCAGCAACTGCCCGAGTTTCTGATCGAGCGTCATTTTCGCGAGCGTCTCGCGCACCCATCGCTCGCCCGCAACGCTATCGGCGGCGCGAGCGTGCGCCGGCGTAGTTTGTTTGGGGCGCGTAGGTTTGGCGGTGCCCGCGGTGCGTGCCATCAGCAGTGTGCAGAAAAGAAGCAGCCAGACATTCGTTTTCACGTCCGCGGCCGGTCGCGCGAAGTTGTCGTATGGCGCGAAGTTGACGCCTGCATCGTGTGGCAGTATATAGCACGGCGCTCGCGCCGGACAACGCCGCCGCCGCGCAGCGAAACGCATGCGGCAACATGCGTTGCGATTCGCGTCGAGTGGGAATTCGAGATGATGCTCGCGCCCAAAATAAAATCACTCGTCCACCGCGCCCCGCGGCGCACCACGCCGCTGACGCCTGGTTTTGTTCTCGCCGCGTTTTGCGCGCTCGCCGCGCTTATCGCTCCGAATCTTCGCGCGCAAACCGCGCCCTCGGCCGGCGCCGCGGCCAGCGGCGCAACGCTCGCCGGCATCGACGTTCTCGAAGCGCAGCATTTCGCGCAACTCGCAGGAAAAAGCGTCGGCCTGATCACCAATCAAACCGGCGTCGATCGCGACGGCCGCAGCACAATCTCTGTTCTCGCCCACGCGCCGGGCGTGAAACTCGTCGCGCTGTTCAGCCCCGAGCACGGCATTGCCGGCGCCGACGATGCGGCTGTCGCGACGTCCATCGATCCCGCGACCGGTCTGCCCATCTACAGTTTGTACGGCGCGACGCAGCGCCCCACCGACGCGATGCTGACCGGCGTTGACGCGCTGGTCTTCGATCTGCAGGACGCCGGCGTGCGCTTCTACACGTACATCACCACGATGGGCTACGCCATGGAAGCCGCCGCGCAACATCACATCGCGTTTTACGTTTTGGATCGCCCCGATCCGCTCGGCGGCGAACGCGTTGCAGGACCCATGCTCGATCCCTCCCGGCTCAGCTTCACCGCATATTTCCCGATGCCCATAATTCCCGGCATGACGCTTGGCGAAATGGCGCGCATGTTCAACGCCGAAAATCACATCGGCTGCGATCTGCACGTGATTGAATTGCGCAACTGGCGCCGCAGCGAGTGGTTCGATGAGACCGGTTTGCCGTGGGTCAGCCCATCGCCGAACCTCCGCTCGTTCCAAGCCGAACTTCTGTATCCCGGAATCGAAATCCTTCAGAGCGCGGGAGTCTCCGTCGGCCGCGGCACTCCCACGCCATTCGAGCAGTTCGGCGCGCCATGGGTTCGCTCAAGCGATCTCGTCGCCGAACTCGATGGCCGCAATATCCCCGGCGTGCGTTTCGCGCCCGCCCGCTTCACGCCCGATTCCGGCGTGCATCACGGCGAGCTTTGCGAGGGCGCGCGCATGGAAGTCACCGGCCGCGCCGCGTTCGATCCCATGCGCGCGGGCATCGAAATCGCCGCCGCCCTCACGAAACTCTATCCCGCGAATTTCGATCCGCGGAAAATGATGTTCCTCGTCGGCAGCGATTCAACGATCGATCAGCTGGCCCGCGGCGATTCGCCCGCCGCGATCGAGGCCGCGTGGAAGGAATCTCTGGCGCCCTTCACTGCCATGCGAGCAAAATACCTCCTGTATCCGTAGTGCGGGCCGCAAACTTCGGAGCGTTCCTTGGCGCGCGAAAAAATCTGGCTTTCGTGGAGCAGCGGAAAAGACAGCGCTTGGAGTCTGCACACGCTGCGGCAGGGCAGCGAATACGAAGTCGTCGCGCTGCTGACGACCGTGAACACCGCCTTCAATCGCGTCGCCATGCACGCCGTTCGCGAAGCTGTTCTGGAAGCGCAGGCTGCCGCGCTCGGATTGCCTCTCGTGAAAGTTCCCATTCCGTCGCCGTGCCCCAACGAAGTTTACGAGCAGGCCATGGCGCAAGCCATGGAACGCGCGCGCGCCGAAGGAATTGCTCGCGTCGCGTTCGGCGATCTGTTTCTCGAAGACATTCGCAAGTATCGCGAAGAAAAACTCTCGGCCGTCGGCATGCAGCCCGTGTTCCCCATCTGGGGCCTTGAAACGCGGGCGCTGGCGCACTCCATGGTCCGCTCCGGCGTGCGCGCGCTGATCACCTGCGTGAATCCCAAGCTTCTCGACGCGCGCTTCGCCGGCCGCATTTTTGACGAGCAACTCCTGGCGGATTTGCCGGAATCGGTCGACCCCTGCGCCGAGCGCGGCGAATTTCACACCTGCATTTACGCCGGGCCGATGTTCAAAAAGCCGCTGCCCGTCCGCGCCGGAGAAATCGTCACGCGCGATGGATTCGTTTTCGCCGACGCGCTGCTCGCAGATTCCGCGCCGGCGCTCGGCTGATTGCTTCGTACAGAATGCCAAACATGCGCATCGTCTCCCTCATCCCGTCGGCCACAGAGATTCTCTTCGCGTTCGGCATCGGCGAAGAAATCTGCGGCGTCAGCCACGAATGCGATTTCCCGCCCGAGGCGCGCGCCAAGCGAGTCGTCGTGCATCCCCGCATCCCGGAGGGTTTGCCCGCCGCCGAAATCGAGCGGCGCGTGCGCGAATACGTCTCGCGCGGCGAAAGCTTGTATGTCGTCGACGCCGCGGCGCTCGCCGAACTCGATCCCGATCTGATCATCACGCAGGATTTGTGCCACGTGTGCGCCGCGACGCCGGACGATCTGGCCGCCGCGCTCCACGGACTCCCGCGCACGCCGCGCATCCTCACGCTCGATCCGCAATCCCTCGCCGACGTGTACGAAAATATTCATCGCGTCGCCGAGGCCGCCGGCCGCGCGCCCGAAGCCGCGCGAGTTGTGGCCGCGCTTCAGTCCCGCGTCGCCGCCGTCGAACGCGCCGTCGCCGGCCGCCCGCGCCCGCGCGTCCTGTGCCTTGAGTGGCTCGATCCGCCATATCCCGGCGGCCATTGGGTTCCGGAAATGGTTGCATACGCCGGCGGCATCGACGTGCTCGGAAAAATTCGCGTGCCATCCGTGCCGGTCACTTGGGACGCCGTCCTGGCCACGCAGCCCGAAGTCGCCTTCATCATGCCGTGCGGCTACGGCGCCGAAAAAGCCGCCGCGGAATATTCCGCCGCGCCGCTGCCCGCGCCGTGGGCCGATCTCCCCGCCGTCCGCACCGGCCGCGTTTTCTGCGTGGATGGCTCGGCGTATTACTCGCGCTCCGGCCCGCGCCTTGTGGACGGAATCGAAATTCTCGCCGCGCTGATACATCCCGAATGCGCCGACCAAATTGTTCCCGCGCCCGCCGGCGCCGTCGCGCCGTTCGCACGCGCCGCGCACTAGCCGCGCGACTCGCGATCTACGCCTCGCGTTGCTCGCGCGTTTCGGTTCGCCGCCCGAAGATCAAACTCGTCGTCGCTCCCACGGCGAACGTCACCAGCGCCCCAGCCAGTACGTACCAGGTCCAATCCAGCCATTTCATTTCGTGAATCGCCACCAGCGCCGCGAGCCCCGCGAACATTCCCATGATCGCGCCGGCCTGATTTGCGCGCCGGTCGATCGCGCCGAGCAGAAATAATCCGAGCAAGCTCCCGTACGTGATCGACGCGATCGTCAGTCCCGCTTCGAGCACCGGCCCCCAATGAGCGGTCGCCAGCGCCAGCACGGCCGCGCCCCACACAACCGTCATCCATCGCGAACGGCGAAGTAGAGTCAGCTGATCCGCGCCGCCCGCCTCACCGCCGCGCCGGATCGCGCGAAAATCCAGCACGCTCGAGGCCGCAAGGGAATTAAGCGATCCGCTCAGATTTGACATCGCCACCGCCAGAATCGACGCGATCACCAGCCCGCGCAGTCCCACCGGCAGCGCCGCCATAATAAATTGCGGAAAAACGTTGTCGTAACTCCGCCCCGCCACAATCGCGGGAGCGCCATCGCGCACAAACAACATCGCGCCCAGCAGCAGAAACAACGCGAACTGCGCGAAAATAATCACGCCGCTGCCCAGCAGCGCCCATCTGCTTTCGCGCTCCGATTTCGCCGCGAGCAGACGCTGCACGATCGTCTGATCGGTCCCGTGACTGGCCATCGTCAAAAATCCTCCGCCGATCACGCCGGACCAGAACGTGTACGTCTTCGCCGGATTGCCAAGCGCGCGCCAGCTGAACGAAAAATCGAACACGCGCAATTTATCCCCGGCCCCGGCGGAGACGCGCGCCACTTCGCTCCATCCGCCGGGAATGCCGTGCAGCAGTAAAGCAAACGCCACAATCGATCCCGCAAGATAAAGACACGCCTGCGCCACGTCGGTCCAAATCACGGCTTTCATCCCGCCCTCAAACGTGTACAGCAGCGTCAGCGCGACAACCACCGCGGCTGACGCGCGCGGCCCCGTGTCCAGTGCCGCGCTGACCACCAGCGCCACCGCCGCCACGCGCACGCCCTCAGCCAATACGCGCGTCACCAGAAAAGTCGCCGCCGCCGCGCGCTTGGCCTGCTGCCCGAATCTCCGCTCAATAAATTGATACGCGGTGAAGAATTCGCCGCGAAAATAATGCGGCAGAAAAAGCAGCACAATCGCCACGCGGCCCACGAGATAACCCATCACGACCTGCAGAAATCCCAGGTTCCCCGCATACGCCAGCGCCGGCGTGCCGATGATCGTCAGCGTGGAGGTTTCCGTGGCGACGATGGAGAATGCCAGCGCCCACCACGGTGCCGTGCGCCCGCCGAGCAGATAATCGCGCAGGGAATGCTGGTTGCGGCGAAACGCAATTCCCAGCAGCGTAACGCCCGCCAAATAGGCGATAATGATGCCCAGGTCGATCGCGCGAAGATGCATCGCCCCCAGCCTCGCAAAGTCGCGCGATCATAGTGGCCGGTTTGGAATCGCGTCAAGCGAGCGTTGAAGCAAAAAGTTTTTGGGCCAGGAGATTCCGGGAAATGGTCACCTACTCGTTGGGTGTGGATGGGGGCGGCTCGAAAACCGATTGCGTGATCTTGCGTGCGGATGGCGAAATTATCGGACGCGGTGCCGCCGGTCCGTCGAATCCATTGCGCGTGGGATTTCCGGCGGCGTTTGACGCCGTGCGCAGCGCCGCAGCGATGGCGATGGCCGAAGCCAATCTGGTGCCGCAGCAAATCACGGGCGCGGTCGCCGGCCTCGCGGGCGCCGGACGCCGCAACACCGTGCGCCGCGCGCTGGTATTTCTCACGGATACGCTGCCCAACGCAACCAATCTTGTAACCACCGATCTCGAAATCGCGCTCGAAACCGCGGTCGGCCAGGGCGAAGGAGTTGTGCTCGTCGCCGGCACGGGCTCGGCCGCGTTCGGCCGCAATGCCGCGGGAGAAACGGCGCGCGCCGGCGGCTATGGACCGTGGATCGGCGATGAAGGCAGCGCTTACGACGTGGGCCGCCGCGCTGTCGCGGCCATCGCGCACACGCGCGATCACGCCGCGCCGGTCACGCTGCTGGCCGAAATGATCGCCGCGGAGCTCGATTGCCCCTCGTGGGACGACTTGCATGATCGCATCGCGCACCAACCCGATCAGGTGTTTCCCAGAATTTATCCCGTAGTCGTGGCCGCCGCGGATGCCGGCGATAGCTCCGCTGCGGAAATTTTGTTCGCCGCGGCGCTGTCGCTATCGCAATTGGCGCTGACGGTTGCGCGCCGTTTGAAATTGCAGGCTGCGGCGTTTCCGCTCGCGCGCGCCGGCGGAGTGTTCGGCCGCAGCCACATGCTTGACGGCATGCTGGATTCGGTGCTGCGCAGCGGCGCGCCCTTGGCCGAGATCAAGCACGTGACGATCTCCCCCGCCGTAGGCGCGGCGCGCATGGCGCAGCGGCTGACGAGCCCTCTCGCGGCGTCGGCGACTTATGGCGGAGCGTCCCGTTAGCTCGCCGCATGAAAGCGCCGCCGCGTCCGGCGACGCGCTTCTCGAACTCGTTCACTCCGCGCGCGAGGATTCTCTGGCGGCGCTGATCGATCTTCCGGAGTTCGACCAGAATCACGCGGCTTTGCTTGCGATTCTTCTCGATCGCAAGGATCTGCCCGAAGCGATCCTCGAACGTATCTCCAAGCGCACGCGATGGACCGCGAACGAAAATGTGCGGCGCAAAATCGCGGCGCATCCGCGCGCGCCGCGCCGCGTGGCCACGCGCCTGCTTCGCGAATTTCATTTGCTCGATCTCGTGCAGTTCAGCTTGCAGCCCGCGATTCCGCCGGAGGCCCGCCGCCTCGCGGAGGAATTGATCGTCGCGCGCATCGGCCAATTGCCGCTCGGCCAGAAAAAAATGCTGGCGCGGCGGGGATCGGCGCAGGTGGCGGGCGCGCTGCTGGCGGATTCCTCCGCGATGGTGGTGGCCGCGGCGCTCGACAATTCGTTTCTCACGCCTGCGCAGGTGCTCAAGACGTTGTCGCGGCGCGCGCTTGACGTCGTATCGGTCTCCGCGATCGGGCGGCATCCGAAGTGGTCGCAGCAAACGGCCGTGCGCATTGCGATCGTCGCGCATCCGCACGCGCCGGCCGATCTCGTGTTGAGTTTTCTTCCCGCGCTTTCCCGGCGCGATCTGGAAGATTTGGCCGCGGTCGCGCACCTCCCATCCAGCGCGAAGCAATATTTTCAGCACGAACTCGCGCGCCGCCTGCGCGGCGCCAAATCCCAGGAATCTTCCTGATCCGCCGCATCGCGCAAGGCGCGTGGCGTTTCAATTCTCGCCACCATGTATCAGGCGTCACGAATTTCTCAACACGCACTGCCGCCGCGAACTTGCCTTGACACCGGCTCGCGCTGCACATAGCATCCAGCATCAGTAGCAGACAGACATCTTGGGACGGGTCGGGTTTATGGAAACTCACCCAGGCGCTCCTCGGGCGGTAGAGCGGCGGTTAGCGCGCCGATGTGTTTTCGATGCGCCCTTGGAGATTGAGTGGGGCTCTTCCACCTTGCCCGCTCGCGTTTCACAAATCAGCGCCAACGGAATGTTCGTCGAGATCGACCAGCCGCTGTGGGTGGGCGCGCGTTTTGACGCCCGGCTTGGCCTGCAACCGCCGCTGCTGCTGCAGTGCACGGTGCGCCGCGTGGCGCCGGGGCAGGGAATGGGCGTGAGCATCGAAGTCGCGGAGCCCAAGGCAGTGGAGCGATTGGAGGCGTTGGTGGCGTCGTTGCTTCGCTCATGATTTCGCGCGCCGCGCACTGTCTGGAATGCGGTGCGGAGCGCGACTCCGAGCAGTGTTCTTCCTGTGGTCTGACCGTCGCGGCGTCCGAGATTTTGTTTCGCAGGCGCTTGGTGAACCGCACGGGCTGGTTTCTGCTGGGCGCGATCGTTTTCGTTCCCGCCAGTCAGGTTTTTCCGCCGCTTGAGATCGACCGCATCTGGATTTTCGCGGGCATTTTATTTTTCGCGACGCTGGGTCTGGCGTTCTGGCTGGACGGCCGCGCGCGGCGTCATCAGGACGTGGAGATTTTGAAGCGAATTTATTCCGGGATGGTGCCGGTGTTGTGGGTGCTGGCCGCGCTGCTTTACAGCAACGGGCGATTCGATCGCAGCCAGCCCGAAGAGCGCAGCGCCGCCGTTGTCGGATCGCTCAGCATGCCGGGCTTGCCGCGCACGTATCGCCTCGTCGTCACTTCGTGGCGCGAGGGCCATTTGTTTGAGCGCGTGTCTGTCGATCGAGTTGATTACGACCGTTTCCGTTTGGGTGACGGCGTTGTGGTTCTCGTTCAGGAAGGGCTTGCGGGTATCCCCTGGGTCTATGGCGTCAATCGTCCGTAACATACATCGTTTTTTTCGCGCCTCATTTTTCATCGCGCCGATTATTTTCACGGCATTTTTTTCGCCGCGCGCGTTTGCCGCGCCGAATGCCCCCGACCCGTGCCGGATCATCGTGGTCGGCTACACCGGGGGTACGGAGACGCCGAACTATTCCATGTCCGGCATCGTGCAGATCCGCAATCGGCTCCAGGCCATGAATCTTCCCGGGGTGTGCGCCGCTACGTTCTCGGCGTACGACTGGTGGCACGCGTATGGCTGGGTGAGGGCGCGGTTCGGCGCGACGGGGCGCGAGCGGCTTACGCCGGAGCAAGTGGCGGCGGGGCCGAAGGTGATTCTGTATGGGCACAGCTTGGGCGGATGGGCGACGGATTGGCTGGCGCGCAGGTTGGCTGGGCAAGGAGTTCCCGTCGAGCTGACGGTGCAGATGGACAGCGTGGGATTCACGGACAAGACCGTGCCGCCGAACGTGAAGGAAGCGGCGAACTACTTTGAGAAGGATACTTTCCTGCTGCGCGGGCGCGATACGATTTGCGTGGGCGACCAAACGAAAACGAAGCTGCTGGGGAATTTTCAGGTGCCGGGCGTGGTGCACTACAACATCTCTCGCGCGCCGGTGATTTCGGATCTGATCGTCAGTAAGGTGCAGGCGATCTACGCGGACCCGTAAGTCTTGCGGCGCAGAAATTCGCCGGCGCCGGCGCGGCCTGTGAACTTTCCGTTTTCCACCAGCACGCGGCCGCGCGAGAGCACGATCTTTGCAACGCCCTTCACTTTGATTCCTTCAAACATCGAATAATCCACGCGCATGTGGTGCGTCTTTGCGCTCAGCACCTGCTCTTCGTTCGGATCGAAGATGACGAGATCGGCGTCAGAGCCGACGGCGATGGTGCCTTTGCGCGGATACAAACCGAATAGTTTGGCGGGCGCGGTGGAGACCAACTGCACGAAACGATTGGCGGAGAAATGGCCGCCGTGCACGCCGCCGCTATAGATCAAGCTGAGGCGATGCTCGACGCCGGGGCCGCCGTTGGGAATTTTCGTGAAGTCGCCCCTGCCCATTTCCTTCTGCTCTTTGTAGCAGAACGGGCAATGGTCGGTGGAAACCACTTGCAGCGTATCGCGCGCCAATCCCTGCCACAATTTCTCCTGATGCCATTTTTCGCGCAGTGGAGGCGTGAAGACGTATTTGGCGCCCTCGAAGCCGGGCGCGTCCATATTCTCAAGCGAGAGATAGAGATATTGCGGGCAGGTTTCGGCGTAGACGGGCAATCCGCGGTCGCGGCCCTCGCGCACTTTTTCGAGCGCCTCGTTGCAGGATAGATGCACGATGTATACGGGCGCGCCGGCCATTTCGGCCAGCGCGATGGCGCGCCCGGTGGCTTCGGCTTCGGCGGTGGTGGGACGCGTGAGCGCGTGATATTTCGGCGCGGTTTTTCCTTCGGCCAGCGCACGCTTCACGATCACGTCGATCGCGCCGCCATTTTCGGCGTGCATGCAGATCAAGCCGTTGTATTTCGCGGCTTGCGACATGGCTTTGAAAATCGTGGCGTCGTCCAGCATGAAGACGCCCGGATAGGCCATGAAGAGTTTGAAACTGGGTACGCCTTCGCTGACGAGCGCGCCCATCTCTTCCATTTGCGAATCGCCGAGATCGGTGATGATGCAGTGGAACGAATAATCCGCGACGGCTTTTGACGCCGCCTTGGCCATCCAGGTGTCGAAGGCCTGCCGCAGCGATTGACCTTTGTATTGAATCGCGAAATCCACAAGCGTGGTCGTGCCGCCAAACGCCGCGGCGCGCGTGCCGGTCTCGAAATCGTCGGCGCTGGTCGTACCGCCGAAGGGCATGTCGAGATGCGTGTGCACGTCGATTCCGCCCGGGAAAATCAGCCGATCCGTGGCGTCGATCACTTTGCCGGCATTTTCGGCGGGCAGGGAAGCGGCGAGGTCGGTGATCTTTCCGCCGACGATTCCGATGTCGCTCTTGAACGTATCCGTCGCGGTGACGACCGTGCCGTTTTTTATGATCGTGTCAAATCGCATTTTGGAATCTTAGGTTACGCGCCGGGCGGCCGCAAGCGCCGCCCGGCGCGGGCCCTTCCTTTTCGGCGGCGCTCGGAGGAACTTTCGTGGCGCGCGGGCGTGCTCCGGTGTACATTCTTTGCTCCAAGGAGCGGCGAAGATCGTGGCGAAAGTGGAAAAAATCGGATTGGTGATTCGCGCGGAAGAGAAGGTGGGGCTGTTGCACCGGCTCACGGGTGTGATCGGCGAGCACAAGGGCAACATCGTGTCGGTGGCGATCATCGACAACCGGCCGCCGGACGCGCGCGTCTATTTCGAGATCGAGCTGCCGGATGGATTGCCCCGGTTGATTGCGGACTTGATGAAGCTGCCCGACGTGCGCACCGTGGAAGAGGTGAAAAGCCTCGAGCGGATTTACGGCAAGCGCATCATCATCATGGGCGGCGGCGCGCAGGTGGGGCAAGTCGCCATCGGCGCGGTCTCCGAAGCGGACCGGCACAACATTCGCGGAGAAGTGATTTCGGTGGACACGATTCCGCTGGTCGGCGAACAGAATCTGGCCGACGCCGTGCGCGCGGTGGCGCGGTTGCCGCGCGTGAAGGCTTTGGTGCTGGCCGGCGCGCTGATGGGCGGCGAAATCGAAAAGGCCGTGCTGGAAGTGCGCCAATCGGGACTCCTGGTGATCAGCTTGAATATGGCCGGCAGCGTGCCCGACGCGGCCGATTTGGTGGTGAGCGATCCGGTGCAGGCCGGCGTGATGGCCGTGATGGCTGTGGCGGAAACCGCGTCGTTCAACGTCGCGCGGCTGAAGCGGCGCGTTTTCTGACGCGCGGCCGTGATCGCGCCTTCGGGAAATATTGCAGCAATTCCGCGACATCTAAGTGATCCTCACGTCGAAAATCGTCAACCAATACTGAAGCGATTGCAGGGCGAAGCCGCAGAAAATGAGTCCGACGCCGATCGCGCCAAGCCAGCGCTGCGGAAGATTGTCGGCGTAATATTCGATGTAGGGATTGAACGTGATTCCCACGCCGCTGACCACGCCCGCCACGATTCCCACGCGCAGCGCG
>Ga0182015_10000480_pt1 | contig 57025 bp, 48 predicted proteins | sample 712P3MmetaG_FD_120478 | JGI IMG/M metagenome (GOLD analysis project Ga0182015, IMG submission 120478) | Permafrost microbial communities from Stordalen Mire, Sweden - 712P3M metaG | ecosystem: Environmental > Terrestrial > Soil > Wetlands > Permafrost | place: Sweden: Stordalen | collected...
AGAGGCGCCCGTCGGATTTCAGAGCATCAGAGTCATTTTCGACGTCCGCGCACCCCATGCAACTGTGGAGCAGTTAAGCGCGCTGCAGGCGAAAACGGAACAGTATTGCGTGGTCATGCAAACGTTGCAGCATCCGCCCAAGGTTCAGAACAAATGGAAGCAGTTGGGATGATCAAAGGTTCAGACAGAAGCGTCGCCGCGTTTTTGCGGGAAACCTGGCAGTGATCCAGCAGGTTGAGGTTAGAGCGGCGAGATCGGTGATCTTTGCGGAATCCCCACCGTCGTCGGCTCCACCTCCCCCTCGTAGGCGATCTCCACGGTCAGGCTCTGCTTGATCAGCCGCAGCATGCTCCCATCCACCACACGTTATTTGATGAGGATCATCAACTTGTCGTGGGGAATGGTCGTAAAGTATTGAACGAGTGTGCAGGAGCAGAGTGATTGGTCCGCGATGGATCGTGATACAGGCGTAGAGGTTTCCGACATTGAAGATTGAGTTCGAGGTCCGCTATGGTGGGGTTACGGCGACTCGCGTCTCAAGCCCTTCTCGTTCGCAGTTTTCGCGCACCGTTCTTTGAAAGCGCGACCTCGAAGCCATTCCCGGCGCGCTTTCTTGAGAAAATTGGCGTCATAGCGATTTACAGCACGACCGTGCTTATCTGTATATGATCGTTTACGCGGAATTTCCGGAGAATCGCCACGACCTTATCCGGGCTACCCGTCATAAAGGCGCACGGGTTAGTGGGCCTTTCGAGCCTCGTGATATTCAAAGAGAAGATCAAGAACTTGCAACCAGCTATTTCGCACAGCCGCCCTTGTAGGCACAGTTTTCATCCTCTATGAAGATGCTGTATTTTCCCTGGTTTCCTGAAGTGCCGTACATGAAAGGAAACGAAATCGGGGTTGCGCCATCATCGGCAAACATGGTGAGGACGTAAGTCGAGGACAACGTCGAACCCGGATAGAATTGCGTCCCGGCACCGTCATACGCGAAACTATCGTTAAAAAACTCAAAGATGTAGTTGCCGAGCGCATTGAGACAGTCATTGCCACACCCGGGGCGCTCGACGATATACTCCGCGCTGGTCCCACACTAGACCCGGCCCGCTCTTGTAAGTTAGTCCGAAGGTGCCGGACCACTGTTGAGTGAGATCTTCCACGAACACGTGCTGCTCTGCGGTTCCGCAGCACCGTAACTAATCGCGAGAAAGTCGTCACCAGGGTTGACGGGGCAAGGCTTGAACCGCCCCACCCAGCTGGGAGTTCCGCTTCTGGTGGAGGGATCCGATGGGCGAGATGATTCACCTAGTCGTCCTCCCTGCTTTTGAAGGTGATAGATCGTTTCCAGATTACGGAATCGTTCCCGACGAGCGCGACGAAACCATTTTGGGGCTGCCATTTAGCGACATCGAGCAACGCCCCAACGTCCTATCTACGGCACCTTGCTTTTGCGGCTGTGTCACACCGACCCACTCGGTACCGTTGTGGTAAAAGAAGCTGCAAGCATTCGGATGGTTATCGTCGCCATACAAGTCAAAATCAATTGCCAACAATATGTCGGCAGCCGTGCGGTGAATGCCCACCAGGAGCGGGTAACCGTGGTGCTTGCCGTCAGAATTTGGGTAGTGTAGCGCGCATACATTTCCATGCGCGGCACCGCGTAACAGCAGAAAGCTACAACCATTTTGGCCACCTGTGAAAATAAAGCGACGTGGCGGGTGAGCGGCCGGAATATTATCCAATGGCGCTAAGGCTTGGTTGTTACTCGTAATCGTGCCAAATGCTAAATAGGGTGCGTAGTAAGCCGGGATCATTTCTGCCGAAAGAGCAGTTTGTGGTGACAACATCACTTGCGTGGCGGCAAAAAGTGAGGTTGACCAAGGAACAAGATCACAATATACGGTTGCATATGCCAAATTGGGATTAAATCCCCCGGGTGGAATCACCGTGCCTGCGCCACTGCGCGTTTGCAAGTTAATGCAGGTAGACTTCACATATTGCAATGGGTCTTGCAACAATCTTCGCACCTCATAAGCAGACATCGGATCTCCATTAAGGACGGTTGTAACCGGAATTGCCACTCGGGCTAAATAGTTGGCGACGGAGACCTGGCAGAACGCACCTACGATACTCCCAGTGTCGGCAAAGTCAACCGGAATCTCCTTTTTGGTTCAAAAACGGCCCCAATCAAACACCCACCCACCCTGCTGTTCGCTGATAGTGCGAAGGAATCTTCATGAATCTTCATCCCGATTCGCCCCTACGGTACGGAATTGCGGAGCGGCACAACCGAAATTGCGCCTTTGGCGGCTCACTGTTGCACCACCTCTCCTTACTCCAACCCGCTGGGGACAGACTTCGCTGCCGACCTGACCACCATCCTTTCTATTCCGTCGGTACCGGCAGTAGCGAGATCCGATCTAGCATCGCCCCGAACCGCCGCCGGTCCAGATGCCCTTCTGCCAAGAGTAGCCAGTAGTAACGCTGTCCAATATCCAGCACCACAGGCGCTGCGGTGCATCCATGGCCTCCGCCTTCGCCAGCAGTTCCCGATTGATTCGGCTCAGACCGTTCAGGTTCTCCGCTTGGCTCGGTAGGATACGACGTACTATTCACAAATCTCCTCCTCCGCCACCCTGACCAGTCCGCACCGGAGGAGAGCAATCAATATTCTCAGCGACACTTTCCTCCAGCCGTCGTTCGGTAACTGCAGGAGCTTCTTTTCGCCCGACATGCGGCGGAGACTCTAGCTTTCGCGCTGCATGTTCCAGATCGCGCTCGTTCACGATGTTATAGCGATTGAAGACGCTGTATGTTTTGTGCCCCGAAATCTGCAAGGCAACCTTCTCGGGACGCCTGCACGAAGCATGTTGCGGATGGCAGTTCTGCGTAGATCGTGGAAAATCAGCCCCACTTACCTCAAGTCTTTAAGCTTCCACCTTATCGCGCATTGAGAACACGATCTGTCCGTGCCCGCTTCGTTTCGACAACAACCTGGGCAGACCATCAATCGAAGACTTGTCCAACCTCAAACTTTAGTCCAGGTGTGGCGGAAATTGCGCACGGGCTTTGCATCCGGTCGGGTAAACACGTCAGTCGTGGGGCTGTTTTGCTCGCTATGCACTGTGTCAGCAGCCCACAAACAGTGTCAGGTCATTTTCTAAGGGGCTGGTATCACGAGGGCAAGAGGAGGATACTACAAAAGGTAAAGGCTGTGACATTGGTTATGCTCTAGCCGCTAGCTCCTGCGAGGAAGCCAACAACGTGGAGGCATGCACCGTCACAGCCCTTGGTGCGATCACCGCTTTCGCAGTTCCCAACCCCAACTACTCCTCGCAGAAGCAGTCGGTTTTTTCAGGTTCGGATGCCCGTTGAGTCGCCTCTTCGAGCTAATCACTCAGCCTACTTCGGACTGGCAAAAGTTTAATTAAGCCAACCCTTTCGGCCGTCGACGAGTGTCACCCTAAACACTTACTTCACCGCTGTCAATGCCGCTTTTCAGTGCAGAGCCTGAATTTGAAGAGCGTTGCTGCTGAGGCCGCAGTGTGTTGAATGCTTAGCGCTTAGTGAATGGGCAGTTCAGTTGTCCACAGCTGTCCACAGCTTAATTCACAGTGACGCGACACCATCGAGGTCCGCTACGACCAAACTTCGAGAGTTACTTCCTCAGGTCAAGTGGACAATGAAACCTGAACCTGTAGATTTCGGCACAGGATCCACCAACAAATATGGGAGCACTAAGCAGCGTGTTTTCAGCAGCGACGGAACCGACTGGAATGGAGGATTCTGGCACACCCAACCGGAACACCTCGAGAACAACGTTACAGGCTGTTCTGCGCCATTATTCCGGCTTGCGGTTAATTCCTGAGGAATCTGTCGACCACCCGCGGAAGCAAATGAGGACGCGATTAAACTAAATTGAGTTGGGGAGGATAATGGCGCAGCCACCTCGGCAGGCGGTTCTTGTATCCCAGGCTGCGACGCCCACGCTCTGGGACCATGTTTACAATCTCGAACGCTTGATCGTGAAGCAGAAGTGCATATCGGTTAGTGGGACCATTGTGGATGCGACGAATGGGCAGCGGAGCGACGGCGTTCGCAAGGAAGCCGACTGGGCAACCACAAGGGTTTGGCTGAAATCGCGAGCGCCTCCTCCCGGAGTCGCGGCCAACTCGAATTCTTAGGTCCTCCATCCAGTGCGATCTTCCGCAGGCGAATTGCTCGTTCTTAGCTTTCTGGCCCGTGGCGAATCGAAAAAGTCAGCCCAGGCTTTGGGGCACAAGCGCCATCGCGCGGTACAATAGTTTTCCTTTATTCGGCACAACTGCGTTTGCTTGTGGCATAGCTTGGCTGCGAAGTTGTGGAAGCACAATATCGAGTCAAGCCAGATTACTCGGATCGCATGAAGATGAGAGCTCAACTTCGACTTGTGATCTTCGGGCTGGCGGTCATTGGACTGTGCGCTCTCTTTCTGGAATTGCAGCGGAGTCCTGGATTGTTCGCGAATTCGACCTACCTTGGCGCAGTCCTCGTGCTCGAAATTGTGCTTGCGTGCCTGTGGCGATTTGAAAAGGTATTCTTCCCGGTGACCATGGGGTGCTTTCTTTTGGCGGGTACAGGCTTACCGCTAGCCGGAGAAAGCCTAACGATACGCTGGATTTTCTTGGCCGCGGGCGCTCTTGTCGGTTTCAGCATCTGGCTGCGAACCAGCCGGGTGCGGCATTTCGGATCATTCCACCTGGTCGCGCTATTCTGTGTGTTCTTCGCTCTGGCGTCAGCCAGTGTCTCGGCGGCAACTACGACGGGATTGCTCAAGGTCGCAAGCCTGTTTTTATTGTTTTTGTACGCTTCGACAGGCGGCCGGGTGGCGCTAGCGGGGCGGGAGAGTGCTTTCGTTCGCGGTCTGGTTCGCGCCTGTGAAGTTCTGGTTTTCCTGATCTTCGCCTCTTACTTCGCTGGCTACAACGTGTTTGGGAATCCAAACAATCTGGGTGCGTTCATCGGAGTGATCGCCATGCCGGTCGTGTTATGGGGGGCTTTAGTGGCTGAGGGCCGAGCCCAACTGCAACGCCGGTGTGTTGCCCTGGGCCTGTGCGCGATTTTGCTCTACGTTACCGTATGCCGTGCAGCAATCTTCGCTGATGTTCTGATTGCGGTCGGACTCGCGATTGCTCTCCGTCGTCCACGTTTGTTGATCCGGGCAGCCTTTGTGGGGGCGCTGTTCCTTGAAATCATGGCCGTCGCGAATCCTTCTCATATGGGCCAGCTCACGGATACTCTGAGCGGAAGGTTCATCTACAAGATCGAGGGGCACGCAGGCCACCAGGGAGTTTTCGGGTCTCGTCAGACTCCGTGGGAGGAAACGATCGCGGCGGTGAAACAGCATCCGTGGTTCGGCACTGGATTTGGAACCAGCGACCTGGGAAACGACCGCTCTCCCGTACAGCGCTCGGCGATATACAGTGTGGAAGGCTTAAATCGTGAACACGGAAGCAGCTTCTTGGCGATGGCGGAATATATGGGGATGCTGGGTATTCTGCCGTTTATCCTTCTGCTGGCGCTGCTGCTTCGAGCAGTCATTCGGATGTTTGCCTGGATGCGAAGAACCGGCAGCCCGGGTCATTACGGTGTTCCTTTCGCGCTGATCACAATGTCAGGCCTTATTCATGCGGGCTTTGAAGACTGGCTGTTTGCGGCTGGATCTTACCTGTGCGTCTTCTTCTGGGTATCCGCATTTTTATTAATCGACCTTGCTCCTGAAGCGAACGCCGACGCGCTGGCACGCGTCGTCCGGGCTGCTTCATTCACTTCCACGCCTGCTTTTGGGCGATCGCCAACGTCGGTCTGAATCTGAAGCCGCCCAGGGGCGGTGTCCTAAATTCGTCCACCATGAAAGACACAAAGGTACACGAAGACGCGATGCCACGTCATGGCTCGTTTACCTTTTGCCCTTTGTGGTGAAATCAAGGACACCGTCGCTGTCTACGTAAAGATGCACTCTTCGCCCCGTTTCCGATAAAGTAGTGAGTCCCGTGCTTCATCTGAATCATGCTTCCTCTAAAACATGCTTGATCTAAACTTCGTTCGCGACAACTTGCCTCGAGTGGAAGAAATGTTACGCCGCCGCGGCACGGATCCGGCTGCCGTGCTCAAGGATTTCCGCGAACTCGACGTCCAGCGACGTCAGGCCATCACCCAAGCCGAAACAATGAAGGCTCAACGGAATAAGGCGTCGGAAGATATCGCCAAATTGAAAAAGGCGGGCCAGGATGCCACGGCGGCTATCGCTCAAACCAAAGATTTGCGCGAACAGATCCAAGGGCTGGAGCAAACCGCTGCCGATCTGGACTCCCGCCTGCAGGATATTCTTGCCGGCATCCCCAACCTGCCGCATGAAAGCGTACCCGTGGGGCACAGCGCGGAAGAGAATGTGGAAGTCCGCCGCTGGGGCGCACCGCCTACGTTTGACTTTACCCCCAAACCGCATTGGGATCTGGGCGCGGAACTCGGCGTCCTCGACCTGGAGCGGGCGGTCAAGCTCACGGGTGCGCGCTTCGCCGTCTACTGGGATCTGGGCGCGAAGCTGGAGCGTGCGCTTTCAAACTTCATGCTCGACCTGCACACGCAAAAGCACGGATACACCGAGGTGCTGCCTCCGTATCTCGTCAATTCAGAATCCATGTACGGCACCGGGCAACTGCCAAAGTTCGCAGCAGACTTGTTTCGCGTCCCGCATGGAGAGAAAGATCTATGGCTGATTCCTACTGCGGAAGTGCCGGTCACGAATTTGTATCGCGATGAGATTCTCGATGCGGCACGTTTGCCAATTTCACTTACGGCATACACGCCATGCTTTCGCAGCGAGGCGGGATCCTACGGCAAGGACGTGCGCGGGATCATCCGGCAGCATCAGTTCCAGAAGGTGGAACTGGTAAAATTTTCCCGGCCGGAGACTTCGTCGGAAGAGCACGAGAAGCTAACGCGGAACGCGGAGACCGTCCTGCAAAAGCTTGGCCTGCACTATCGCACGGTCGTGTTATGCACCGGTGATCTGGGACCATCTTCCGCGAAGACCTACGACATTGAAGTCTGGCTGCCGGGGCAGAACCTATTTCGCGAGATTTCTTCGTGCTCGAACTTCGAGTCCTACCAGGCGCGTCGCGCGAATATCCGCTACCGTCCGGAAGGAAAAAACAAAACCGAGTTCGTGCACACTCTGAATGGAAGCGGCCTTGCCGTTGGTCGGACATGGGTGGCGATTGTAGAGAATTATCAGCAGGCCGATGGCAGCGTGATCATTCCCGAAGCCTTGCGGCCGTATATAGGGGCCGAGCGCATCACGAAAAAGAGCTTCTAGCTGCTGGCTTTTGGCTTTAGCACTAGGCACTCGGCGGTTGAGTCGGGAGCTGGAAGCCAGGAGCAAGAAGCTGGAAGGTTTCTTTGATTGCCAAGAGAGGACGCGGTCACTAGACTTGCAAAATGTGGAAATCAGCACGGCCGCTCCGGGCGCGCCTTCTCTTCCAGTGAACGGTGCGTGGGGAACAATTCGCAGCTACATCCTCTGGCAGCACGAGCGGGGCACGATGCATTACGACATCATGGTCACGCTGATTCTCCTGTTTATCTTCACCTCGCCCTACTGGATTAACTTCAACGACAAACCCGTGCCTCGCAATCCGCATCAGACGGATGTAGTGGTTACGGCCGACGCACAGGGCGGGCTGCTTTACGAGATTTCGGCAAGCACAGTTTCGCCGGGGGATGATGGCTCGGTCCGCGATCAATTTTTGCTCATCATCGAGCCGATTTCAGGCACCGTATCGATCGTGAAATACGAAGCCGTTTCTAATAAGAAGGGCAGGGTAGAGAGTTACCGGGTTTGGGTAAAACGAGAATAGTGAAACAAACTCGAATGATCTCGATCGGCTTGCTTTGGATGATGGTGTTGAGCTTGTCCTCTGCCGCCCAGGACAAAGCGCCGGTCACCTTGGACGGCGTGCTTCAAAAGATGGATGCTGCCGCGGCTCACTTCCAAACCACACAGGCTGATTTTGTCTGGGATCAGTATCAGAAAGTTGTGGATGAAACCGATACACAAAAAGGCACAGTTTATTACCGCAGGTCGGGTCAGCAAATTGAAATGATGGCGGACATCCAGGAACCCGAGCAGAAGTTCCTGCTGTATAAAGACGGCAAGCTTCAGGTCTATCAGCCGAAGATTGAACAAGTCATGCAGTATACGGCGGGCGCGAACCACAACGACATCGAGAGCTATCTGGTTCTGGGCTTCGGAGGCAGTGGGCAGGACTTGAAAAAGTCATTCGACGTGAGTCTTCAGGGCGAAGAGGCCATCGACAACATTGCGACTGCAAAACTGCAACTGATACCCAAAAGCGACAAAGTCCGGAACTACTTCACCGAGGCGTTCTTGTGGATCGACTTGAGCCGCGGCATCTCATTGAAACAACAATTCATGCAGGGCCAGGGCGACTATCGCGTGGCCAAGTATTCTGACGTCAAGGTCAACGCGAAAATCAGCAATGACGTATTTCGTTTGAAAACCACGAGCAAGACAAAATTTGTCTCGCCTCGAGGCTAAGTAACTGAATTTGAAAGGCAAGAATGTGTTCGGAAAAACGCGCGCATCCAGCTATACTGCGATGAGAACCTTCCACTGAGTCCACGCATGGCCAAAGTGTTCACCATTCCGGTTCCCCCTAGGTTGGGTCGTGGTACGAAAAGAGAAGGCACGTCTGATCCCCGATACGTAGACGGGCAGCGGCTGCTGGTGGAGGCTATGCGATATTTGGCCCAAAGCGACCCCGTGACGAATCGCTCGGCGATCGAGCTGATTTCCGAGCACGTTCGCACCCGCTTCCGGATGAGCGACTCACCACTGTCGTAACCCTCTTCTGGCAAGAATCAAAAATATTGCTGACCAAAAATAAAGGGGCGGAGTTCCGCCCCGGCAGAGGAGGAATATTCGCGCTAGAAGACGTAGCGGAGCATGAACTCCATTACGCGGGGATTGGAAAGCGTTGAGCTGAAGTTTCCGAAGCTGCTGCTGGCGGAGAGCTGATCGTTGCCGTTCAACTGCATCGTCCCTACATCGAAGCGCGCGGTGTTGGTCACGTTGTACATGGACCAACTGAACTTCACGAACTGGCTCTCTCGGATCGGCCAGCTCTTGGTCACCGTGGTGTCGATATCGAAAGTGCCGGGACCGCGCAGACCGTTGCGCAGCCCTCCCTCACCCGGATAAGCGGGACGGAAAAGATTGATGGCGGCGTTCGGGTTGGTGCCGGCGTCCGTGATTCCTGGATCCTGGAATACGTTCGGGCCTGTGCCGCCGCCAGATTGGGCCACGATGAAGCTTCCTGTCTTAGGACGGGCGCTGCTGATCGGCACGGCTGGAGTTTCAAGGTCATAGTTGGTAGCCCACTCGGGACTGATCAAAGTGAATGGATATCCTGTGGAATAGCGCCAGAGCCCGGACAGAGTCCAGCCGCCAACCACTGAGTTGGCAACCCGATTCATGCCGCTGCCGAAATGCTTGCCCCGGCCAAAAGGCAGCTCGTAGACCCAGTTCGAGTTGACAATCTGGGTGGTGTCGAAATCCGAGATGGCGCGATTCTGGCGCGGGAACCACGAGTTGATGATCTGGCTGGCAAAGCCGCCGCCTTCGAAGGTACTGACACGTTCGGCGTTGGAGCCAACGTCGATCGATTTGGAATAGGTGTAATTCAAATCGAATGCCAAACCGCCCGAACGATGGCGCAGACTGAACTGACCAGCGCTGTAGGCGCTGTTGCCGATGCTTCGCCAGGCGTCCATGGAAGAGAATTGCGGCGAGTAGTAATCGTAGCCCTGGGTTAGGACGCCGCCGATGGTGGCACAGGCTGGGAAGCATGTCGTGGCATTGACTAAACCTGGGGAGTCGGCGAGTTCCAGAGCTGTGGTTTCATTGCCGGCATAGTTGCAGAACAGATCATACATCGCCTGCGTAGCAGTGACGTTGTTGGAGTTGGCAATCGGGTTTCCAAGGCATGGCTGAGTCAATCCGGATGGCTCGCTTGAGGTTCCGAAAAGCTGGTTTACAGCGGCCCCCTTGGCCGCCGGAAATTTGTTTTCCCAGTAGTTCGTGCCGATCGATGCGGCGCTGATATTTTGGATTGGAGTACCCGCGTAGTACTGCCTGGCCAGGGCTTGCGCCGCCTGGAAGTAAGTGGTCTTGCTGCCAGGATCGTAAAGATTGGTTGGCTCTGCCAAATCCTCTTCCTGCATCAGGCGATGGGCAAAGCGTCCTACATAGGACGCTTCGAAGACGAAGTTCGATGGCAACTCGCGAGTGATGGAAAAATCGATGACATGAGAGTAGGGAGTTTTCAGCTTGTTGTCCAATCCCCAAGTAATGGCGAAGCCGCCTGGGGTAGCAGCGCCGGAAGGCGGGAAGACCGGAAACGGGCCCGTTGGCGGGGCCCCGATCAGCGAGCACGGTGGTGTGGCGCAGCCGTCGGCGCTGGTGGTCGGGATATTGTAGAGTCCGGAGTAGCGTGCCGAACCATCCACGGTCTGAATTCCAGCGGGGTTTATTTCGGCGGTAGTCAAGCCAAACGAACCTTCACGGTCGAAGGTATTGGTGATTCCTTCTCCGAAGTGATCGAAATAGATGCCGTAGCCGGCGCGAATCGAGGTCTTTCCCTGACTCCCCCAGAGGCGCCTGGACCAGCCGCTTTCGGCCTTGGGAGAGTAGGCAAAAGCGAAGCGCGGGGCGACGTCTTTGTAATCGTAGCCCCAATAAGGTTGTTTGCCGTTGGCTTGGCCTGATAGAGCAAAGCCGATGGTGGGATCGTAGACCTGTCCTTGCGATGCAGCCAGCGCGCGTTGATTGAACCAGTCATGAAGGCTGAGTGTGGGCGCGACCTGCGTTCCAGTGGTTTCATAGGGCGGCTGCAAAATTGCATAACGCAGACCGTAGGTAAACGTCAGGTTGGGTTTCATCCTCCACTGATCTTGCGCATAGAACTCATATTCGTGATCGCGGAAGTGGCGGGGAACGAGCAGGCCCTGCGAAATGACATTCAGATTCTTATCCAGTTCGTAGTTGGCGTTGACTTGGGTAACGATTCCGGCCAGAGCATCCATGGCGAAGTCGTAGTTGGCGCTGAACCCCGAGTCGACGGCGGGAAAGCCGAAAGCCGCAGGGTCCAGGCTGCTGCCGGTGTTCGAGATGCCGGAAAAATTCAGCCAATAGACGTTGGTCAAGGCGCTAAAGAAGTTCTGTTCATTCGATTCGCGCAGGTTGTCGATTTGCCGGTAGTTTCCTCCGAACTGGAGGGTGTGGCTGCCCTTCACTTTGGTGAAGTCATCAACAATGTTCTTTACCGGCACGTGGGTGTTGATGGTGGGAGTAAAGCCATAAAGGTTGTCCATGCCGCGGAAGTCAACATAGGGCTGGGTTTGCAGGCCTGCGATATTGATGAGTTGGCTGATGTAGCCAAAGTGAAAATTGTTGATGAGCGTGCTGCTCAACGTGGCGGTATAACCTACCGTGATGCCCTTGTTGTTATCGTGCTCCGTCTCGGATTGTGGCTGTCCGGGAAACTCCTCACCGCCGTCGCCGGTGATCGTGTAGGCGGTCCCGACATTGCGCTCGGCTTGCTGCTCGTTATCCATGATGCCCTTCACAAACAAGCGGTGGTTGCCGTCTTTTGTGAGGTTGTAATCGATTTTAAGGACGTAGTCGTTCAGGCTCTGCGGCAGTGGGGATGGAAAAGTGAAGCCTTGAAAGTCGAGGCCGTCGCCTACCGTGTCGGTGTTGGGCTTTGGATACAGATTGAAGATGGAGCTTGGAGTGGAGTTCGGATTGCCCGGAAGGTAGGCGATGAGCGGATTCGCTCCTGGCCCAAGGGGACAGGTGCCGAGACCGCCGCAGACAGGATCCATGCTTGCGATCTGGCTCGGAGACAGGGTATTCAGTCCGCTGCTCGGGCAGGTCGGATCTTCGGTGCAAGGATAGCTGATGTTGCCAGTGCGCAGACCCAGGCTGGGCACCACACGCGTGACCTGGAGGTCTTCGCGTTTGCGCTGGCCCTCGTAGGCGGCAAAGAAAAAGAGACGGTCCTTGATGATGGGCCCTCCGACGTTCGCTCCAAATGTATTGCGAAGCAAAAACGGCGCGGTGTTGGGTTCATTCGCCTGGATTTGCGCGGCCTTGTTGAACCAGTCATTTGCGGTAGTAAAGGTGGGCCGATTATAGATGTAGAGCGAACCGTGAAAGTGGTTGGTACCGCTCTTGGTGACTTCAGAGACCTGGCCACCGGAGGAGCGGCCCGTGTCCGCGTCAGAATTGCTGGTGGTTACTTTTAGTTCTTCCAAAGAATCGAGTGGAGCGCGAATGGCTCCGGCGAAAGCCGTGCCCAGGAGTTCGTCGTTGTTATCGACACCGTCGAGGGTGATGTTGGTCTGGTCGCTGCGGGCTCCGTTCACTGCGCCGGCCCTGCTGTCCGATGCGCTGGAGATATGAGTACTGTTGCCGGTAAAGACGACTCCTGTCTGCAGGCTGAGAATGCCAGCGGGGTCGCGGCCTTCGAAAGGCAGGTCGGCAATCTGGTCGGCACCGAAAGCGTGACCCATGGTCGCATCCTGTGTGTTGACCAGCGGAGCCGTGCTGCTCACCTCCACTTTTACGGTTCCTCCGGTGACTTGCATATTGATGTTCAAGGTGGCAGGCGTTGCGACCTGGAGCTCCAGGCCGCTTTGGGTTAATGGGGCGAAGCCGGGAGAGTTCGCAGTCAAGTTGTATTTGGCGGGCGGCAACTCGAGAAATTGATAATTGCCCTGACCATCGCTCTTGGCGGTGTGGCTGAATCCGGTGGAGGGGTTGCTGATGGTGATGGAGGCACCGGCCACCACTGCGCCTTTCGCGTCATAGACCGTACCGCGTAGCGACGTTGTTGCAGTCTGGGCCAGCAAGGCAGCGCTGATAGAAATCGAGAATCCAACCAACAAAAAGAGCAGCCGCGAGCCGAAGCGCATGGACGTTCCTCCACCCACCGGTTACGTTTTGTTCGAACAATTTTCCCAGGAGATTTAGAAACAGACGCGAGACCCCGGGAACCTGATGGGGCGCTATTGTGCGACTTTGAAGCCGCAACATTCAAGCTTATTTTTCAAAGGAGTCGCATTCTGAAACCTTGGAACACGCCCCTCGTATGCTTCGTTTCACGCCGAGGGGCGTGTTTATGCGGTGTTTCGATTGGTGCGATTCGATTTACCAATGCACAGCGCCGCCGCTGCGACGATAATGAGCGGATAACATTCCAGCGTGTAGCGGGGCTCGGGATTCTCCATCGTTCCGAGAAAGAGTGAGCGCAGCAATAGAAATAGAACCATGAAACCGATGCCGTAGGATGCGCGAGCTCGGACCAGACCGGCGGCAGCCGCGACGACATAGGCCAGATTCAACAAGCCGAAGACGATACCAACCACGAGCCACCGGCGTTCGTCATTGAACTCCCACCAGCGCGGATCCGACGGCAGCAGCTCAGTTCGCGGGCGCAGCCACATATCGGCAATCCGCAGCGCGGGAAGCCAAACGTAATAACGCAGCGGCGCTTCATGAATGCGCGCCGCAGCGAGCGCGGCAAAGCGGGCATCGAGTTCCGGAGTAACGTCATGATCCTGGTTGTAATCGGCGAAGAGCTTCGCTGTCTCCCGCTGCTGCGTCTCTGAATCGAAGGCACGACGTGGCAACCGCATGACGTCCATGGCGGAGCCGGGAACATTCCAGTAAATCTCCTCGACGGAGATGTAGTCCGCGATCCAAGTTTTTGTCCAGCGATTGAATCCCGCCATCACGGGTTCATCGGAATCGTTGGCGTAGCGAGGCGCCAGCGGCTCGAAGCGGTGCAGCGTGTGCAGGTTGCGCAGCGTCCACGGCACCAGCGGCGCCAGCGCACTCACCATGAGAATCACGCCCGCACGCAGGACGGGAAGCAGCCGCGGCGCACGATTGCTCTGCCGTTGGGCCACCATTTTCTTCAGGAAAAGCAGAAGCAGATATCCCGCGATGGCAGCAAGCAGAATTCCCCCGTCGGGGCGCAACAAGATGCAGGCGCCGATCGAGAGGCCGCATCCTGTCCACACGGCGGTCGATTTTGAATTGGTTTCGCACCGAAGGGAGTCGAGCCCGCATAGCGCAAAATCAAAGGCCATCGAGGTGAAGAAGATTTCCAGCGTTTCGGTGAGAGCCGCGGCAGAATAATTCGCGAGGAATGGGCAGACCGCTGCAAGCAGGAAGGCGGCTTTCGCCGCGCGCTCACGGAACAGGCGGCGCGCGAGATCGGCCACCAAACAGCATGTGCCCAGATCGAATAATACCTGAATCAGCAGGACAGCGCGGAAATTGCTCCATCCAAAGATGGCGAAAATCGCTGCCAGGAACGCGGGGTACCCAGGCAGCCGGGAGAGAGTTGGCACGACGTGGCCGGAATTGGTGATGCCGTAGACGCCATACTGCAGCCAGTTCATCGCGATATCGGCATAGAGCCGCGAATCGTCTACGATGCCGGGAAAGTGAAGGACGAAAACCAGGCGCAGCGCCCACGCCGCCAAGCTTCCTGCCAGAAAGAATCGAGCATCCTTGCGCAGCAGTTGCAGCACGATGAGAATATAGCGCGTTGAGTCAACTTCGCGCCGGGGAAGCGCATCTTATTGCATAATTGTACTTGCCCGGGCGCGCTCTCTGTTTGTCCCAATTCATGTTTGTCCCAAATCATGTTTGTCCCAAATCATGTTTGTCCCAAATCATTGACCGCCTGCCGCCTGCGGCATACGATGAACGATTAGCTCTCCATGGCAGAACCCGTATTTTACGATCCGCAACGCGCGCGCTGGAAGCGCCTGAGACGCCTGGTCGATGTGGCGGTGGCTGCGCTTTCCGCGCTCATTATTTTCTTTGTGTACACAACCTTGCGCGACGAGCGTCTGCCGGAATTGCTGTTTTCGCCGCAGAAGCGCGCCTTCAAGGCATTGAAAGAAAACGAAAAAGAAAAGGCGCGCGATCGCCAAAAGAAGCTGGCCAGCCGTTCTCACCGCAAATCGAAGTTACCCGGATCTGAAGTCGCACTGAATCAGGAGGAAGGCATTCGCGCGGCCTTCTACGTTCCCTGGGACGCAGCCAGTTTTTCATCGCTGCGCGATTTCGACCGCCAGATCGATTTGCTTTACCCTGACTGGCTGCACATACTTACCCCGGACGGCCACCTGCAAGGAGTGGACGACCAAACGAACAAATTCTTCGATGTCGTGCAGAACAATCGCGCGCGTTCCGTGGACGACCGTGTGATGCCATTCCTCAAGGCGGAAGCCACCGGCATGGAGGTCTTCCCCATGGTGAACAATTTCAACGGCACCGAGTGGGTGAGGGACATTACGGGATTTTTGAATAGTCCCGACGCTCGCGCGGTTTTTCGCAAGCAGGTGGCAATATTTCTTGCTTCCGACCGTTTCCGCGGATTGATGGTGGATTTCGAAGCGTTCCCTAATTCCGGGCAAGAAGGCTACATTGCGCTGCTCAATGAACTTTCCTCGGACTTGCATGCGCGCGGAATGAAACTTTATGTCAGCGTGCCGGCGCACAATCAGGAGTTCGATTATGCCGCGATCTCCGCGCCCGCGGACGGCGTCGTCGTGATGAACTATGACGAGCACTATCCCGGCGCCGCATCGGGTCCGGTTGCCTCGCAAGACTGGTTCGTCGATAACCTGAAGTTCGCGGTAAAGGTGATTCCGCGCGAGAAGTTAATTTGCGCCATCGCCAACTATGGTTACGACTGGGTGCTTAAGCCCAAGCAGGGCAAGCTTCCGCCGGAGGCTCATGACAGTTCTGTGAGCGTGCAGGAGGCGTGGCTGGCCGCGCGCGACTCCGACGAAGATGTAACCTTCGACGATGATGCGCTGAATCCTCATTTCAGTTACCTGGACGAGCGCAGCCTCCGCCATGACGTCTGGTTTCTGGATGCGGTTACGGCTCTGAATCACATGAGGGCGGCGCAAACTTTGGGCATTCAGACCTTCGCATTGTGGCGACTGGGCGGCGAGGACCGTTCGCTGTGGCGCGTGTGGGACGTTCCTGGCGATCCCGCCGCCACCGACAAAGTCCGCGACGTTCCTCCCGGCCAGGATGTAGACATGGAAGGTCAGGGCGAAATCCTTCGCATCGAAGAGCGACCGACTCACGGCATTCGCGACCTCACCATCGATCCCGAGACGAAGCTGATCACCGACGAGAATTTCCAAAACATGCCAGAGCCCTTTCGCGTGGCGCGTTACGGGTACAGTCCCAATCAGGTCGTGCTCACTTTCGACGATGGACCCGATCCGGAGTGGACGCCAAGGATTCTGGACGTTCTCCAACGCGAGCATGCTCCGGCCACATTTTTTCTGATCGGCATTCAGACCGACAAGTTCTCGGGCCTCGCCAAGCGCATTTACAACGAAGGTCATACGATCGGCAATCACACCTTCACTCATCCCGACGTGAGCAATATTTCTTCTACGTACATGAAGGTGGAGTTGAATCTCACCGAGAGACTCTTCGCCAGTCTGGTTGGAATTCGAGCGAAATTGCTGCGTCCTCCTTATGCGATTGACGAAGAGCCCGATACCGCAGACCAGGTAAAGCCGCTCGCGTTCGCGCAGGATATGGGCTATATCACCGTCGGGAACCGGATCGATCCCAACGATTGGAGCGACAAGCCACGGCGGCACACTGCCGAGGAGATCTCAGGCTACGTATTGGCACACCTGCCGCCTTGCGGTCCCAACGACTTGCGCTGCGGCAACATCGTTCTACTTCATGATGGCGGCGGCAACCGGGCTGAAACGGTTCGTGCATTGCCCATGATTATCGCCGGCATCCGTGCGCGGGGATATTCGGTCGTACCCGTCTTTCAATTATTCGGCAAGACCAGGGCCGACGTGATGCCTCCCTTGAGCACAGGAGAACGTTGGGCTGCACGCCTGGATGGGCTGGGCTTCTGGCTGTTCGAGGCTGGCATCGTATCGATCACCTGGATATTTTTCCTCGGCGATCTGCTGATGACGGGACGTCTGCTTTTTATTGGAGCAGCGGCAGTTTACGATCGTCTGCAAGAGAAAATTTTCGGTAAGCCGGCCGAAGTCGCTTCGTACAAGCCGAAAGTCGCGGTTCTCATTCCGGCCTATAACGAAGAGATGGTGATTGTGCGCACCATCCGCGCCGCGCTTAACTCCGACTACGCCAATCTCCGCGTGATTGTGATCGACGATGGTTCGAAAGATAGCACCCTCGAGGTCGCACGTGCCGCCTTCCGGGCGGAGGAGAAGGCTGGCAGAGTCCTCATCCTTACCAAGCCGAATGCGGGCAAGGCGGAAGCTCTTAACTTTGGGATCGAGCATATTGCAGATGCCGAACTCTTCGTCGGTATCGATGCCGATACGATCATCGCCGACGATGCCATCTCGCGACTGGTGCCGCATTTTATAAATCCCAGAGTCGGCGCCATTGCCGGCAATGCCAAGGTTGGCAACCGTGTAATTCTTTGGACGCGATGGCAGGCTTTGGAATACATCACCAGCCAAAACTTCGAACGCCGCGCGCTGGATGTCCTGGGTGCGGTCAGCGTGGTTCCGGGAGCGATCGGAGCGTGGCGAGTTTCCGCCGTGCGCGAGGCCGGCGGATATCAGATCGACACCGTTGCGGAAGACGCCGATCTCACCATGGCCCTGTTGCGCCGCGGCTATCGCGTGGAATATGAAGACATGGCTCTGGCCTATACGGAAGCGCCAAGGAACGCAAATGGCCTGATGCGCCAGCGCTTCCGCTGGTCCTTCGGAATTCTGCAAGCAGTTTACAAACACAGCGGAGTCTTCGCGCGCAAGGGAGCCTTGGGTTTTGTTGCGCTGCCGAATATCGTGATTTTTCAGATTCTTCTGCCGCTGGTGTCGCCGCTCATCGACATCATGTTTGCCTTCGGTGCGCTGTGGTATTTCATTCAAAAACACTTTCATCCCGATTCGACGGATCCAGCGAGCTTCCACAAGTTAGTCGCATTCTTCTTCGCATTCTTGGTGATCGATTTTCTGGCTTCGGCGCTGGCGTTCGCGCTGGAACGGCGTCGCCCTGACGACAAGGAAGACGTGTGGCTGCTGAGCCAGGTGTGGCTGCAACGCTTCGCCTACCGGCAGTTATTTTCCGTTGTCCTGTTCAAGACGCTGAAACGCGCGCTGGAGGGAAGGAAGTTTGCCTGGGATAAGTTAGAGCGCACGGCCGCCGTGAGACGAGTGGCGTCGGAGGATCGGGAGTCGGTAAACGTACCGTGAGTTGCTTTGCGAAGGGCCCTTATCCCTTTATCGAAATATCAGCTGCGCGAATTCCGCCAGATTTCTTCTCCACACCATCCAGGCGTGCATCCCCGGCGTTTCGATGTCGGTGTGCTGCACGCCCTTGGTCTTCAACCATTGCCGTAGATTGCGGTTGATCGTGATCAGGTGGTCCTCCGTACCACAAGCAATCCACAGCAGATGCAATTGCTGGTTTGCTTTCGCATCCAGAGAGGGGAAGTCTTTTTGAAAGTCGTCGGGGATGCCGCCCGAGCTGAAAGCGCCAATCCAGGAAAACTTGTCGAGATGATTGAGGCCAGTGAGCAGAGACTCGGAGCCGCCCATCGATAGCCCGGCAATGGCGCGGGCATTACGATCCTTCGTGATGCGATATTCGTCCTCGACTCGGGGCATAACCTCGGTAAGCAGCGCTTCACTGAAGTCTTGGAAGTTGGCGTCGCGCAGATCTTCGTGACTCCACGCATTCCAGGCCAGTTTCACGAAGTCCATGGTGCCGTAGCCGAGCGGCATCACGACGACCATCGGCTTGGCTCTGCCCTGCGCAATCAAATTATCGAGAATCACGTTGGCGCGGCCAACCGCAGTCCATCCGCTGGCGTCGTCGCTATATCCGTGCAGCAGATAAAGCACAGGATAGTTCCGCTTACCGGAACTCCCGTAATCCGGCGGGGTGTAGACGTAGTAATCGCGCTCGTCCCCCGCTACCGAGGATTTGTAGAAATGATGATGAATCTCGCCGTGGAGAATATCGTTCCACTCCCAGGGCAGCGATGAGGGCCCCGGGACATGCACCACGCTTTCAGTAGCCAGCAAGTTTGGCTTCAGCAAAGGGTTTGAGGGATCGATCAGACGCACACCGTCGGCAACAAACGAATAACCGTAATAGTCGGGAGCGAGCGTCGCCGTTGTTACGCTCCAGACGCCTTGATCATCTTTCTGCATTGCTTCCGGTTCGGCGCCCTCGAGCGCAAGCTTCACTTCTTTTGCATTGGGCGCGTGGAAGCGGAAAGTCACACTGGCGTCTGAGTGAACCTCGGGAGAAACGAGAGGAGCGGCTGGCGCGGGTGCCGGTGCTTTCGGTCGAGCTGACGCAAACCCGGCGAGTCCCACAAAAAAAGAAATGACATAGCAAGCCGAGGGAAAATTCATTCCATCCTCCACCCTGGTGATTTGAAATGGAGAGTGCTAAGACTTCTTCCCGGCTACTTCGAGCCGAGTTTCGGCCTTGTGCAAGGCCTTGAGAGAGCGTTCCACGTCAACGTTGGTGTCACCGCTGGCCAACCGCTGCTCGGCGCGGTCTTTGGCTTTGCGCGCGCGCTCGACATCAATCTCGGAGGGCCGTTCCGCCGTCTCGGCGAGAATCGTTACTTTGTCGGGCAGAACTTCCGCGAATCCCCAAGCGACCGCGAGGTGTTGTTCTTGCCCACCATCGCGATACGTCACTTCGCCGACCGCCAATTCGGTGATGAGCGGTGCGTGGCCCGGCAGTACGCCCAGGTAGCCGTTCTTGCCGGGAATCTGGGCCTCCGCTGCCGCCGTATCGACGACTTTCTTTTCCGGCGTGACGATCTCGAGTTGGAAAGTATCCATAAACCAGCTTTCGGCTATCGGGCTTCGGCGAAACCAAGGAGCGCGTGTCTTGTTCGCTTTCGAGGAAGCCGAAAGCTGAAGCCCTGCCTTACGCTGCTGCTTTCATCTTCTCTGCTGCTTCCAGCACTTCCTCGATCGGGCCTTTCATGTAAAACGCTTGCTCGGGGATGTCGTCGTACTTGCCTTCGACGATCGCCTTGAAGCCCTTCACCGTGTCGGCGATCTTGACGTAGCGTCCAGCCGCCCCGGTGAATTGCTCGGCCACGTGGAACGGTTGCGAGAGGAAGCGTTGAATCTTTCGCGCCCGCGCCACGGTAAGTTTCTGGTCTTCGCTGAGTTCGTCGATGCCGAGAATCGCGATGATGTCCTGCAGATCTTTGTAAGTCTGCAGCGTTCTCTTCACCGACTGTGCGACATCGTAATGCTCCTGGCCCACGATGCGGGGATCAAGAATGCGCGACGTGGAAGCCAGCGGATCGACGGCGGGATAAATACCAATCTCAGTCAAGGCGCGTGAAAGCACGGTGGTCGCATCGAGGTGAGCAAACGTGGTCGCCGGCGCGGGATCAGTCAGATCATCGGCGGGAACGTAGATTGCCTGCACCGATGTGACCGATCCCTTCTTGGTCGACGTAATGCGCTCCTGCAGTTCGCCCATCTCGGTCGCCAAGTTCGGCTGATAACCTACGGCACTGGGCATGCGGCCGAGCAATGCCGATACTTCCGACCCCGCCTGCGTGAATCGGAAAATGTTATCGATGAAGAGCAGCGTGTCCGCGCCCTCGGCATCGCGGAAATATTCAGCAACGGTCAGGCCGGTCAACGCCACGCGCAAACGCGCGCCGGGAGGCTCCGTCATCTGGCCGTAAATCAGCGCGGCCTTCGATTCCGCTGGCTTCCCGGGCTTGATCACGCCCGACTCCGTCATCTCCAGCCAAAGATCGTTTCCTTCGCGGGTGCGCTCGCCCACGCCCGCAAACACCGAGTATCCGCCGTGCTGCTTGGCGACGTTATTGATCAACTCCATGATGACGACGGTCTTGCCCACGCCGGCGCCGCCGAACAAGCCGATCTTGCCGCCCTTGAGGAACGGCTGGATGAGATCGACAACCTTCACCCCGGTCTCGAACATTTCCGCCGTCGTTGCCTGCTCGTCGAACGCTGGCGCCAGGCGATGAATCGGCATTCTCTCCTTGTATTCAATCGGGCCCAATTGGTCCACGGGCTCGCCGATAACATTCATCACGCGTCCCAGAGTGCCGCGCCCCACGGGAACGGAGATCGGGCCGCCCTGGTCGATGGCGTTCATGCCGCGCACCATACCTTCGGTGGCCTCCATCGCGATACAGCGAACGCGGCCTTCGCCCAAGTGCTGTTGGACTTCGAGAATGACATTGACTGGATTGGGCACGGTGAATCCATCACTCACCACTCTCACCGCCTGATAAATCGGCGGGAGGTGGCCTTCGTGAAATTGCACATCCACCGCGGGTCCCGCAATTTGAACGACATGTCCGATGTTCTCTGGCATAAAAAATCAGCTTCTAGCTGCTAGCTTGGTGATTCCGTCTTCCATCACACATCCCTGCAGCCAATCGATCTCCACATCCGAATTCAAACGTGTTTCGCTTGCAGCGAGCAGCCCGAAGCGAGTAGCTTCTTCTCACATTGCTGCTGCGCCGCTCACGATCTCGATAATCTCCTTCGTGATCTTCGCCTGGCGCGCCCGGTTCATGGCCAGCGTCAGCGAGTCGATCATGTCCGTGGCGTTGTTGGTGGCAGAATCCATCGCAGTCATACGAGCGGCATGCTCGGCTGCCACCGACTCCAGCAACGCGCGGAAAATCTGGATGCCCACATATTTCGGCAAGAGAGACCGGAATAATTCGTCAGGCGGCTGTTCGTAAATGTAGTCGACCGGAGCCGTTCCGAACTGCGATGCCGCTTCCTCTCCCGGACGCTCGGGCCGCAAGCCCACTCCCGCGCTGATCGCCGCTTCCCTGGCTCTCTTCTTTTCTTCCTCGGTCATCTCCTCGGCGAGGAGAACCACCTGCTCGCCAACCTGCTCGATGGGAAGAATCTGTTCCACGATCAGCCGCTGGGCAATCACTGACTTGAATTCGTTAAATACGAGATAGACCGAGTCAATCTCTTCCCGTTCGTAACGCTCAATCACGCTCTCCGCCAAGAGCCGCGCCTGCGCAAACTCCAGCTTGCCGAGAACCCCGACATGTTCCCCCGTGATCTGGATCGTCCCGGCACGCTCGCCAGCTTCAGCGCGGGTTTCGGTGGATTCCTCGGTCTCGGCAAGGCTGCGCGTCCCGACAGCCGCGGCGGGATAGCGTCTTCGCAAGAAATCGCGCCCCTTGCGGCCGATGGCCTCGATGTCGACATTCTTCCCCGCCTTGGACACGAGGAACCGGCTGGCGGCCTTGGTGACGTTGGCGCTGAACGCGCCCGCCAGGCCCTTGTCGCCAGTGACAACGATGAGCAAAATGTTTTTCTCTGGGCGCTGCGCGAGAAGAGGATGTTTTGCCTCACCCGTTTCCGGATCGTAGATCTCCGCCCGCGCCACCAGTGACTTCAGGACATTGGCCAACATGTGCGCATACGGACGAGCCGCCAAGGTGCGGTCCTGTGCCCGGCGCAGCTTCGCGGCTGAGACCACCTTCATGGCTTTGGTGATCTGCCGCGTATTCACCACGCTGCGGATGCGTCGCCGAATGTCGAGAACGTTTGCCATTGGAAAGCGGTTCTCAGTTCTCAGTTGCCAGTTCCCAGCTAAAGCCGCCCAGCTCCGAGTTCCTGGTGAGACCTGAGAACTGGGAACCGAGAACCATCACTTCGCTGCCGCCTCGCGCGACGCTACGAACTGCTGCTTCGCCTGCTTGATTACATCGGTCAACTGTGCCTTCAATCCGTCATCCAGAATTTTTTTCTCCATGATGGTGCGCAGCAAGCCGGCGTTGGTTGCGTCCACATACTCGTAAAGTTCCTTCTCGAAGTCGCGAACCTGGTTCACCGGGAGATCATCCAGAAATCCTCCGGTGCCCGCGAAAATGATCGAAATCTGTTTCGAGAAAGGCAGCGGTGAAAACTGATTTTGCTTGAGGAGTTCCACCAGTCGCTGACCTCGATTGAGCTGATTTTGCGTGGCCTTGTCGAGATCGCTGCCAAACTGCGAGAAGGCTGCCAACTCGCGGTATTGCGCCAGTTCCAGCTTTAGCGTTCCCGCGACCTGACGCATCGCCTTGATTTGCGCGCTGCCGCCTACACGACTCACGGACAGGCCCACGTTCACCGCGGGCCTGATGCCCTGGTTGAATAAATCCGTTTCCAGATAAATCTGCCCGTCGGTAATCGAAATCACATTCGTGGGAATGTAGGCCGACACGTCGCCCGCCTGGGTTTCAATGACGGGCAGCGCCGTCAACGATCCGCCGCCATTCTTGTCGCTCAGCTTGGCCGCACGCTCCAGCAATCGCGAGTGAAGATAGAAGACGTCTCCGGGATACGCCTCGCGTCCCGGTGGACGCCGCAGCAACAGTGAAATCTCACGGTACGATGCGGCGTGCTTTGAAAGATCATCATAGATAACCAGCGCATGCCGCTTGGTGTCGCGGAAATATTCTCCGAGCGCGCATGCCGCGTACGGCGAAATATACTGCATCGGAGCGGGCTCCGATGCCGAAGCCGCCACCACGATGGTGTATTCCATTGCGCCGGCATCTTCCAGAATCTTTACCACCTGCGCGATCGAAGATCTCTTCTGCCCGATCGCGTTGTAGATGCAGATCAGGTCATTGCCTTTGCTATTGATGATCGTATCGAGCGCAACAGCTGTTTTTCCGGTCTGGCGGTCGCCAATGATCAACTCGCGCTGGCCGCGGCCGATCGGAATCATGCTGTCGATGGCCTTCAATCCTGTCGCCATAGGCTCGCGCACCGGCTGCCGGTCGATGACGCCCGGTGCCAGGCGTTCGAGGGCGATGAATTGATCGCTAGCGATTGGACCTTTGTCGTCGATGGGACGTCCAAGCGAATCCACCACGCGACCGATCATGGCATCACCGACGGGCACGCTCATGATGCGGCCCGTGCGCTTCACTTCGTCGCCTTCTTTAATTTCGGTGTATTCGCCGAGCAGCACTACGCCGACCTGGTCTTCTTCCAGGTTCATGGCGATTCCGGCGACCCCGTGGGGAAAGGAAAGAAGTTCGCCGGCCATGACTTTGTCGAGCCCATACACGCGGGCGATACCGTCGCCCAGGGTGATGACTGTGCCGGTCTCGTCCACGGAGATCTTCGATTCGTAGTTCTCGATCTGCTCGCGAATCAGTTTGGTGATTTCGTCTGCCTTGATCTGTGCCATAGTTAGCTCTCAGCTGTCAGCCTTCAGCTAAACCTTCGCGGCCTTGAACGGTTCCGTTGACAGTTGACAGCTGATCGCTGACCGCCGACGGCTCCTAGTTGCCGCCAATTTCTTGCCGAATTCTTTCTAGCTGCCCTTTTACCGAACCGTCATAGATTGTGCTGCCGATGCGGAGCACGGCGCCTCCCAGGAGCGAAGCATCCTGTCCGTAGTGCGCCCGAACCTTCTTGCCGGTTAAGTTTTCGACTTGCGCCTCAAACGCCCGTTTCTCGACATCGGCCAACTGGCGGACGCTGGTAATCTCCGCTTCGGCGAATCCCATCCGGGCATCAAGCTCCTTTTCCAGTTCACGAAGGATCGGCTCCAAGAAATGTATGCGCCGGTGATCGATGAGCACAGCAATCAAATTTCTGGCTTGCTTGGAAATCCCATCCTGCCGTGCAATCGCATCCAGCAGCGCTCGCTTCTGTTCGGCGGGAATCGCAGGATTGTCCCAAACTCGCCGCAGCTCCGAACTCTCGGTCAGCAAGCCGGCGATGGCGTGCAACTCGCCAAGCGCACGATTCACATCGAGATGCGACCCGAGAACCACATCCGCGAAGGCGCGTGCGTATGTGCTGGCGACCGAAGCCATGCGTTAGCGCCCGTCCTTTCCCGACAAATCCGCCGAAGACGCTCCCAATTGCGTAGCAAAATTCCGCACCAGAGCCTGATCGGTGGCAGCATCCACGCGAATCTGTTTCTGCGCCAGACCGACCGCCAGATCGGCGGCGTAGGCGGTTAACTCGCGCCGCGCAGCTTTAGCCGCAGCCGCAATTTCCTGCTGCGCATTCTCTACCATCTTGCGCGCATCTTCCTCGGCCGCCGCATGAATCCGCGCCTCTTCGGCCGCAGCTTCTTTCTCCGCTCGGTCGCGCATCGTGCCGATTTCGCCGTCTAATTTCATGAGCCGCGATTCGATTTCAGCCAATCTCCTTCGCGCCTCCTCGCTGGCCTTCTGCGCTTCCTGCATCGCTTTCTGAATTGCCCTTGTGCGCGCGCTGAACGCTCCCGGCAGGTATTTACGCGTAGCCCAAATCAATATTCCGGCGATTACGGCGAAGTTAAATAGAAAAGACAGAAACGATGCGGTCTCAATGCTGATCCCTAGTTTCCGGGCGACGAAGCGTACCGAGGCCGACTGCTTCAATACAGCCTTATCATCGTCTTCTGCTTTATCTTCTCCGGCGGCTTCTCGGGTCTCCCGCGTCAGTTGTTGCCCGAAGCCCGGTTCTTTCGCCGCGTCACCTGACTGCCGGTGTTTTGCCGGAGGCGCAGGCTGATCCTGCGCATGCAAATGCGCCGTGGTCGTGACAAGAACGATCACCAGCGATGCAAGCAAACCCGCCCGCACAGTTTTTCCTGCGGAAGTCATCTTCGTAATCATCCGCTCTGTCATCATCCGCGTGCCGCCCCCGCGGGCTCCAGCACGCGGCGCATGATCTCGATCGCCAAGGTTTGGGCCTCGGCCTGCAAACCGCTTTGCGCTGCTTCGCGGTCTTTCTCGATGTCAGCCTTGGCTGCCTCAACCTGCGCCTGAGCCCGGGCGCGAGCTTGGTTGAGTGCGGCAGCGCGCGCATCCGTAGCGGCCTTGCGCCGGGCCTCTTGAGCGCGAAACACGGTTGCGCGCGCCTCACGCAAGCGCTGCTCGTACTCCGAGGTGCGCGCCTCCGCCGCGGCAACGTCGGCTCGCGACTTTTCGACTGCGCCTTCTGTCTTGCCGCGGCGCTCGTCGAGCACGCGCCGCAAAGGCTTGTGCACGATCGTCGCGTAGAGAAGGTAGAGCAGGGCCACCAGAATTACGGTTGGAACCGATCCGAGCAGTAATCCGCCTAGTTGTCGTAGCGTCTGATCCATGGCGTGCTGCTGTACAGGAAAATGAGGGCTATGAAAACTGTTAAGTCTAACGTCCGAAGGAGTTTGTGTCAACGCGGAGAGCGCGATTGGCGCGATTGCCGGTGACTTCCGTCCCGGCACGACACACCAGGCGCGATCAAGCTGGCCGGGAATCGCATGACCTCGTAGGGCGGAATTCTCGAACTAACCCTTGACTTCCGCGTTAAGAGGATTAGCATGAAGATATCACCTCCGATCCAATTCAGGATCGAATGGGCCGATAGCCAAGGAATGTCACCGCTTCTTGGTTGCCGGCCCATTTAAAATTTGGCAGGGAATTACTTTCCTTTTGTGAAGACAACCTTCCCGCCCGCCATCGTGATCTCTACTCTGGCCTTACCAATTTCTTCGGGCTTCATCGAAAAGATATCCTGCGAGAGTACCGCGAGGTCGGCTTCCTTCCCCGCCTCGAGCGTTCCAATCCGGTCTTCAGAGAATCTGGCATAGGCTGAACCCTGCGTGTAGGCATTTACGGCTTGTTCGACCGTCAGCCGCTCTTCGGGAACGTACGACTCTTTGGTTGGGACTGTTCCTCCCTGGCCCGCGCCGTCGAAGGTGCCTCCGGGAAAATCACTACCCCCCTTCGCCGGCCGCCAAATCTGGCGAGTGACGGACTCCTGGATCGCCACCAGCGGGTTGGGCGGCCAGGTGCACGGCCAGTCGCTACCGAAAGCCAGCGTGACTCCGCTTTTTTCCATACTCTGCCACCGGTCGGTTGTGGTGCGATCGCGCGGATCGTAGTTCGAGCCATTCTCGTCACAGCAGAAAGTGGGTTGCATACTGGCAATCATGAAATGTTTCGCCAGCCGCCGGATATCTTGCGCTGGAACAAAGTCTGCATGCTCCAGACGAAGACGCCGGTCGCGCGGACCATTGACCTTCTCAACTTCTTCATAGGTGTCCACTACCAATCGCGACGAGTCGGGACGGTAGGTGTGGGTCATGATCTGATAGCCGCGCTTGTCCAGTTCGAGAACTAGTCTCTTGTATTCCGCAGGTTCATAGGTTAGGGGCGGGATCAAGCCGGTGCCTCCGTCGACAAAGAATTTCACCAGATTCGCTGAAACCCAGTCGTCGTGATAGAGCGTGCGCGCCTTTTCCAGGTCGGCCAGAAATTCAGTCGTTAAGTGGTGGTTCACCGCTACTGCGCCGAAGGCCGTGCGGGTGCGGACCGTGAGCTGGCCGCGGTCCCGCAAAGCGGCATACAGCTGAATCTCCGCCAGATCCCCGGTCGCGTTGGTTACGCTGGTGATGCCGTAGCTGTTGAGGTGCTCTGAAGCGCCCCGCAGCAAGGCGAGCTTTTCCTCCACCGAAAACTGGCTGGCCAAGGCCCGCTCCATCACCGCCATCGCAGCCTCCATCAGAACCCCGCTGGGATGACCACTGGCGTCGCGGATGATGTACTTCTCCTCTGCCGGATCAGCCACCGGTTGGTCCGTAACTCCGGCTAGGGCCAGGGCGCGGGCGTTCACCCAGAGCGCGTGTTCACTCGAGTTGTGCACCACGACGGGGCGGTCTGCTACCGCGCGGTCCAGCAACTCCTGCCTGGGCGTTGCTGGCGGGGTAGTGCTGAAGTCGGCCCGGACAAACAGAACTTTGTCGTCGGGATGGCTCGCGGCGTAAGCCTTGATTCTGGCGACCACGCCTTCAGGGTCTTCTTCCGGCGTGATGCTCGACTCGGGAGTCGAGAGGTTGAGCCCGTGAAGCTCGAGCGCGCCGAACCACATGTGAGTGTGATCGTCAGAAAATCCCGGAACTACGGTTCGCCCCTGCAGATCGATGACTTCGGTCTTGGCCGACCGCCGACTGAGGATCTCCTGATCGGTCCCGACGGCATCAATGCCAGTACCGGTGATGGCCAACGCCTGGGCCCAGGGAGCTCTTGAATTGCCGGTGTAGATGTGTCCGTGAATCAAGATCGTGTCGCTGGCAGGCAGTGCGAAACCGGGGAAGAAGATTGCGATCGTAAAGCCGAACCTGACAAGGTATCGATGTGCAAGCATGAATCGCTCCCTGATCGGAAGGCCGGCCTCATCGAGCGCGGACCACGAGTTGAGCCTTCCCATGGCGAGAGGCAAGTTTACTCCATCACGAACTCCCTCACCCTTCTGACGATCGACTCCGGCGCTTCTACATCCAAATCGACCGCGCCGTCTTTGTACGTCCGCGAATAAATCCGCGACTTGGCTTCGAGCATGGCCAGTATCTTTCCTTCCCCCTGCGGGACTCGCAGATGCAATCGGCTGACGCGATCTTCGTCGATCATCTCGTCGACACGCGCCAGCAAGCGATCCAGGCCAGCGCCTTCCACCGCCGAAACGTAAACGGTTTTGGCGTCATCGTGTAAGCTGTCGGCCACTTCCACGTCCAGCAGATCGACTTTATTCATCACCCGCAGGCGCGGCTTCTTCTCCGCTTCCAATTCCTTCAGGACAATCTCCACCTGCGCATCCTGCTCGGCAGAGAGACGGCTGCTGGCGTCGGACACATGCAGGATCAACGACGCCCGCTGCACTTCCTCGAGCGTGGCGCGAAACGCCGAGACCAGCGTGTGCGGCAGGCTGCGAATAAATCCCACCGTGTCGGAGAGCAGCACCTTGCGCTTCGACGGCAGCACCACCGCTCGGATCGTCGGGTCGAGCGTGGCGAACATGCGTGGCGAAGCCAGTACTGCGGCTCGGGTGAGTGCGTTGAATAAAGTCGATTTTCCCGCGTTCGTATAGCCCACCAGAGCCACGGTCGCCACCGGAGCCGACTCCCGCCGCTGCCGCTGCTGGGCCCGGATGCGCCGCACGTTCTCCAGTTGCTGCTCCACGTGCCGAACGCGCCGCGCAATTTTCCGCCGGTCGGTTTCGAGCTGCGTTTCACCCGGTCCGCGTGTGCCGATGCCGCCGCCGAGTTGCGACATCTCGATGCCACGTCCGGCCAGCCTCGGCAGCATGTATTGCAATTGCGCCAATTCCACCTGCAGCTGACCTTCGCGGGTGCGCGCATGCCGCGCAAATATATCGAGGATGAGCTGAGTGCGGTCAATCACCCGGCGCTTGACGATCTTTTCGATGTTGCGTTGTTGCGATGCGGTCAGGTCGTGGTCGAAAAGAAGCAGGTCGGCATTCACCGACGCGGCCGCGCCCGCAATTTCTTCGAGTTTGCCGGCACCGATCAGAGTGGCGGGGTCCGGCCGGTCGCGACGCTGCAGAATCTCGCCGACCACTTCAGCCCCCGCGCTTCCCGCGAGCGTGCGCAGTTCGGCCAGTGATTCGTCGGCATCAAACTCTGGAATGCCTGGTTTGCCGCTGGACTTCGCTGAGGAGTGCACCCCCGCGCCTGCTTTGTCGTCTGTGGCCGAAGCGGTAGCGGCATCCCTCGCCGCCATCGCTTGGGCAGTAACCTTCGCGGGGCCGCGGCCGCGCGTGCGTACGTCAAGCCCAACCAGGAAAGCTCTCTCGCGCTGGTTTTCTGGAGGCACGGTATCAGCGCCGAGAGGCGCACGTCCGGATGTGGGCGACCGATCGCGAGTCTTCTTGGGATGGGACCTGCGCAAGCGAAAAATGCCTAGGTTTCGCTACCGGAAGCGCTCGCCGCCGAAGCCGTTGCCGGCGCCGATGAGGACGAGGAAGAGGATGCCGTCCCGGCCGCGGCCACAGCTTTTGCGTCAGGGTGCGCCGCGTGCGCTCCGTGCGGCGTGGTTCGCCCCATCACCACGGTTGAGATGGCGTGCTTGAAGATCAATTGCTCCTGTCCGCTAGCCTCCAGCACCACGGAATATTTGTCGAAGGAGCGAATACGGCCAGTCAGTTTTACTCCGCTCAAGAGATAGATCGTGATGCTTAATCTCTCTTTGCGCGCAGTATTAAGGAAGGAATCCTGGATGTTCTGCGCCGGCTTGCTGTTTTCCATAGCCGATCTCCTTGATTCTTTTGAACTGCGACCTATTCAACTAGCTCCTTCGGCGTTCGCCTCGGGAACAGCTCAAAACAACAGCGTTTCCTCGCGGCCTTTCGCGCAAGGAATACGGGGGGACAAACCTGCCTTTTTGCCGCCTCGATCCCTCAAGGCGGCGGCGGGCAGGCAACTGCGAGTACAATACGGCGTCCATTCGAGCATTTCAACATCGAACTTACGGAGGTTCCTTCTTCCGCACGTGACCGCGATGTAGGTGCGCGCGGGGCGCATCCTACGGCGCAAGCCTCTGTGCTCTGAGCGGAATCGCCGTCGCTGACGTTTAAGCAGCCGTACGGTTGTGTACAATCGCCCGCGTGGGCCAATTCTGTCCCGGTGAAATTGTAGGAGGCATCCGCATCATGGCAAGCACAGCTCTGGCAACTTTTTTGGATCCCATCATCAACCTTCCGCATGACTTCAGAACCAATTTCCTGATGCTTGTCCGCTGGATTCACTTTCTCACCGGCATCACCTGGATCGGGCTGCTCTATTTCTTCAATCTGGTGAATATCCCTTTAATGAAGGAACTGGACGCCACCACGAAGGGCAAAGTGATGCCTGCACTCATGACGCGCGCCCTGTGGTGGTTCCGCATGTCGGCGGCATTAACCGTGCTCGCGGGAATCATCTACTGGGAAAGCATTGTGACCTCCGACGTTCACAATGGCCAGATTCTAGGATTGAATCCCTCCCACGGCGCAGTGATGGGCAGCTTCTTTATGATTTGGACAATTGTCTGGGGAGTGCTCTACGCCTGCCTGATCCCGGGCAAGGGAATCTTTGATAAAGGCGCTTTCATCGGCGTGGTGTACGCAATCGTCGTCGTGATGGCAGCATGGCTCTTTCTGAGCATGAACAGCCACGGTTGGGAGAGTAATCACTTGCTCGCGATCGGCATCGGAGGAGGCATCGGCTGGGTCATGCTGCTCAACGTTTGGGGAGTCATCTGGCGCATCCAGAAGCGCATGATTCAATGGACCCGCGACAACGCCACGAATGGCACGCCCATGCCCGATAAAGCCAAAGCCATGGCCCGGCAGGCCTTCCTTGCCTCCCGAGCCAACGCGTTCTTGTCCGTAGTAATGCTGTTCTTCATGGGAGCAGCCAGCCACTATCCGATGTTTGGAAGGTAAAATAACGACGTCTTCGGCGTCGACGAAGATTCAGCTAAAAAGTAACGGCCCGTGGCGATCGGAACGGGCCGCTGAGAGTTGAAGGTTACAAAGCTAGAAGAGGATTTTCAGTGCTACCTGAATCTGGCGGGCGGAAGTGGTTCCGTCCGGTTGGGTGTAAGTTTGGGTAATAACCCCAAACTGCGGCTGCCCGATCAGGTTGCCCAGTCCGGCCGCGTCCGTTCCCGGATTGAGGAAGTGTGGGTGATTGAAAATGTTGTAGCCTTCGAACCGGAGTTCAGCCTTAACCCGCTCCGTGATCGTCATCCTCTTCGCCAGCGTTACGTCCCAATTCCAAAATCCGGGTCCATAAAACTGGTTGCGCTCATTGTTGGACGGAGATCCGAACGGGGGATTGGTGAAGGCGCACTGATTGCTGACATAGGCATAACCGCCGCCCGGTGGGAACGGCCCGGCGGAACATCCCGAGCCTGTTGGCGGTCCAAACGGATCACCCGCTTGGTAACCCCAGGCGGCGACGCCCGTTCTCTGGGTGTCCTCGGTTCCACGAACCTGGAAGGGATGTCCGGTTTCGGCGGTGAAGATACCGTCCATTTCCAGGCCTTCCATAATTCGTCCCACGATTCCCTGGCTTAGATAGTTCTTACCCCGGCCAAAAGGTAATTCATAAATATAGTTCGCTACCAGGACGTGGCGGGTGTCGTTGTCAGAGTTGCCGCGGTTTTCTCCCAAGTCAAGAGAGTTGCGGGGGAAGGGGTGTGCCCCGACAGCGGGCGTGAGCGGATCAACCGCGTTGTCGATCGCGTGCGACCACGTGTAGGACGCCTGGAATTGCAGTCCATGGCTCATGCGGTGCGTGAATTTGGACTGCATACCGTGGTAGATGGAGTTGAATTCATTGATCTGGTAGTAGGGTTGAAGCAACGCGTTGTTGTTCACGGCGTTGAACGGCAAATCGTCGAAACCTTGGCTGGGCGTGGCGCCGATATACAAGCTGGTGCTGCTGACAGTCGTTGAGTCGCATTGTCCGGATGGCGTGTTAAACCCGGTGTTGAGTGGATTGCCAGGGACGCAGAATGCCACCAACTGCGCCACCAAATTGGGATCGGGCGGGTTTCCGTCGCGCTCGCCGTAGACATGCACGCCCATGGCTCCAACGTAAGCAACGTCGATGACATTGCTGCCCCGCACCTCTCGCTGAATACCAAAGTTCCAGTTGTTGCTGGCGGCATTAGGGAAATGTGTGTTAAATATCACGAGATCTGGGGTCGCAGTGCCATCCGGAATAGACGCCGATGGTGTCTGAGTAGGAACCTGCGCCGGAAACGCAGCCGAACCGAATGCATTGTTTAGGGTCTCGAGGGGAAAGGTACTGTAGGTGGCCTCGAACGGCGGATCGGCGCGCACGTTTCCAAATGCATTTCCGAAAGTCCGGTCGTGGAAGATGCCAAACCCACCGCGCACGGCTGTCTTACCATCTCTGAGAGGATCCCAGGTAAATCCGAAGCGCGGCTCGATGTCCTTGTAATCCGGCTGGTAGAGCTGATGTCCCGATCCCGGACCTACGATACCAAAAGTCACAGGCTGTCCGGCCGCAAATGAGCCTGGGTCTTGCAAGAGGTTCGAAAGGTTTCCGCTGGTCTCGTAGGGAACACCATTGAGTTGGTAACGCAGTCCCAGATTCAGGGAAAAGTTCGGCCGAATCTTCCAGCTGTCCTGACCATACCAATCGAATTCGTGCTGCTTAAAAAACTTGTTGTCCGAGGGCTGCCGCACCGCAGTCTTGTTGAAGAACTGCGATTGTTCATCTTGAATGGCCAGACCCCAGTATGCGTTCGCCGCATCCACCAAGATCCGGTTCAGAGGATCCGAATTATTCGTGGGCTCGCCAGTCAAAACGCCCGGATCGTATTCGAATGACGCTTCGGGGTCCAGCGTCACTTGCCGGCGCGAGTCGAAATCGTCATAGCCGCTCTCACCCACGTCGCGGAAATCAAAACCGAATTTGAAAGTGTGACTTCCATGGACCCAGGTGAGATTTTCCGTGTAGCTGATTGTGCCAGTCTTGCGTGCCTGGCCGTCGGACCCTCCCAGTTGACTCGCGAAGCTCGAGAACGGATCCAGGGCGTAATCCCATCCATTCCCTATGCTGTCCACACCGCCCGGAGCGTCCAACACATTTGTGGTTGCTTTCCCCAGGTAGAACGTCGCATAGACGTGGTTCCAGCCAAATTGAAGGCTATTTACCACGTTATTACTGAGGGTCGAGGTGAGCTGCGCGGCCAAGCCTTCACTAATACTCTTTTCCTCATACGCTCCGAATCCGGGAAGGATATCCGAGAAGCCCGGGTTGGGATCGAAAAAGTGATCGTATCCGTAACGCAAACTGAGCGATTCGCGATCCGTGAAGTGATGGTCGAGCTTTACGGTTGGATTGTAGGTACTTTGTTTCGACGTGGTGGGAAAGAAGAGATTGCCCGAGATCCCGTTGGCCGACTGGGACGGGGCCACCACCGGATAGTTCGCGAACACCTTCTGCATCGTGGGATCGAAGGGTAGTCCGTATATATTATTCGTACCCGCCGGAGTCAAGTCCATTGGAATGGTCTGCGAAACGCCGGCAGTGTTGGTGTACGTGTAGTTGAACACTCCGTTCAGATAGGCCTGCGTTGGCACGGTTGCCTGGTCGCTCAAAGTGGTGTGGAAACGATCCATCTCGTCGTTGAAGAAGAAAAAGGTCTTGTTCTTGATGATGGGACCACCGATGGAAAACCCGAACTGGTGTCGAATATAAGGGTTCATCGGCCCTGCGTCTGGCCCTACACCGGGATTGAAATAGTCACGCGCTCCGCCGAAACCATTCCAACGCCCGAAGTAATAAACATTTCCGTGGAACGCATTGCTGCCGCTCTTTGTAACCACGTCGATAATGGCTCCGGTGTTGCGGCCGTATTCAGCGTTAAAGTTGTCCGTGATAACGCGAAACTCCTCCGTGGATTCGGGATTGGCGTTGAGCACTCCGCCCATGCCACCAGGCACCGAGGTATCGTTGTTATCCACGCCATCCAGCATGAAGTTGTTATTCCGGTCGCGCGCTCCGTTCACGGAAATACCCGCATTGCCACTATCGGTCTGCGACGTCCCGGGAGACAGCAACGCTAATTGATAAGGATTGCGCGTGATGAGAGGCAAGCTGGCCATCTGCCTCTGGTCGATCAAATTGGAGATCTGCGAAGTCTCCAGATCCACGTCCTGCATGCGATCCGCACGTACCGTGATTTCTTCGCTGGCTGCGCCAGCCGTAAGTTTCGCATCCACCGTGAGCGCTTGCGCCACGGTCAACTCGACGCTGGGCTGGCGGAACTGCTTAAACCCGGTTTTCTTCACCGTGATCTCATAGGGGCCCACCTGAAGGTTGGTAATCGAGTAAGTGCCGGTAGCGCTACTCACAGTCTGGTGCTCCTCATTCGTTGCAGCGTTCCGTACCGTAATCTCCGCCCCTCGGACTAGGGCGCCGCTGGCGTCTGAAACCGTGCCGGCGATCGATCCGGTTTGCGCTAATGCCGTGGCCGCGAAAATCAACACCACCAGAACCAACAAACCAAAATTTCCCAGTGCTCGCATCATTTCCCCCCACCCACGAATCGCCGGGGACCTTCTTGTTTCTAAGGCCTTTAGGCATGCTTCCACCCTTTGCGGAAGCCTCAACGCCAATCAGACGTTAATTCGTTGGTGGAAGGAAAGATTACGAAGGTAACGCTCCAAAATGAATGCCTGATAAATCACTCCTTTAAAATAAAATACCGATCAAGCGTCAGGCCAGGGCTGAGAAGCAGACGCATTTGCGGAAGGATCCTATGGAAGTTCGTATGCTCTCCTCTTGTCCCTGCTGCTACAATCAGCGTTTCTGTGACTACTTTTTTCACTAAGTCCGATTCACCGAAGGCATCCCCTCCGACCGCGCCCGACGTAAAGGCGTTCGCTTCCGTGCCGATACTCGACTTGCATCGGCAATATCTGCAGGTGCGCTCGGAAGTACTGGCGGCGATCGAGAAGGTCTGCGCCTCTCAGCATTACATTTTGGGAGCGGAAGTTGAAGGCCTGGAGCGCGAAGTGGCGGCCTTCTGTGGCGCGCGCGATGCCGTCGGTTGCGCCTCGGGAACAGACGCGCTGTGGCTGGCTCTAGCGGCCGCTGGAGTACTCCCGGGCGATCAGGTTTTGACAACGCCGTTCAGCTTTTTTGCTTCCGCCAGCGCCATCGTGCGCGCAGGCGCGCGTCCCGTGTTTGCCGATATCGACCCGCTGACCTTCAATCTTGATCCCGCTCAGGTCAAAACTTTTCTGCGAAGCAGTTCACACGACAAACTGGGCGCTCTAGTTCCGGTCCATTTGTATGGCCAGTGCGCTGACATGAATCGCTTGCTGCCGGTCGCAAGAGAATTTCATCTGTCGGTTATCGAGGACGCCGCGCAGGCGATCGGTGCGCGCTGGGGCGAGCAACGTGCAGGATCGATGGGCGTCTCGGCGGCGTTCAGTTTCTATCCAACAAAAAACCTCAGCGCCTACGGAGAGGCCGGATTGGTCACCACCCATAGTCCGGAGATGGCGGCGCACCTGCGCCGTCTACGCAATCATGGCAGCTCGCGCCGCTACGTTCACGAGGAGTTCGGATGGAACAGCCGTCTCGACGCCATCCAGGCGGCCATCTTGCGTGTGAAGCTGAAATATGTTGAAGAATGGAATGACGGCCGCCGCCAGCGCGCCGCGCGCTACGATCAATTGTTTGCCGATGCCGGATTAAGGTCAGACGAAAACTCGGTTGAGAATTCCGCGCCAGTTCGATTGCCGCACACTGCAAAAACCGCGCACCATGTTTTTCATCAGTACGTGGTTCGTGCCTACCGGCGCGACGAGCTGCGAGATTTTCTAGCGGCACGCAAGATCGCGACAGAGATTTACTATCCCATTCCGCTGCACTTGCAGCCCTGTTTCGTTTATCTCGGTTACCGTGAAGGCGATTTCCCTGAATCGGAGCGCGCGGCAAGGGAGGTCCTGGCGCTGCCCATGTTCCCCGAGCTTACAGAAGATGAGCAGCGCTGGGTCGTGGCCAGCATCGCGGACTTTTATTGCTAGCCACGGCAGCTAGTGCCGCCGCCGCTTGCTCTTCGCCTTCGCCGCCGGCCTCGGCGTTTCCTTCTGCTCGCCGGGCGCAAGCACTCGGCGCACCATCGGCGTGTTGAGCTTGTATTTGCGTTCGCTGACGTTGCCGCTATCGTCTTTCCCCTGCAGGATGAAAACCGGCAACCTGCCTTCCTTGTCGAAGTTCTCGGTACTTAGAGTGATCGGAAGAAAGCCATTGAGTCCGTGCTCACGGTAGGCGGTTTCATAGCGATGCTTTCTCAGGTTCCAGGTGAAAACGCGGATCTGATCGTAGTCGTAGGGCAGGCCATCATGCGGTTCGGTGATGGCACACAGATACTGCGAAACATTCTTGTCTGCGCCCTCTTTGTGGGGATCGACAACCTGGTTCAAAACAAAGAAGGCCACAAAACGCTGCCCTTCCGCATACTGCGCCACATCGAGGGGAACATCGATGTCCACCATGCGGCCCAGCACCCAGCCCACACGGTTCTCCGCGTCGCGCACCAGCCACCAGTCTTCCAGTGCCGGACCAGGCGCTTTCCCGCCCGCTTTCGGTTGCACGACTGTTCCCGCTTGCTTCTCCGCCGTTCCGCGTTTGAGTACGGAAACTTTCGCTCCCACCAGGAGCTGATAAAGATGCTCTGTCTCACGGCCGGGGGTTAAGTGCAAGTTCGTGTCATGGCGCAGCACACCGGGTGCTTGCACCGGATCGTTCAGGTTCTCTTTGGTCAACTTCTGCAGCCCGTCGAAAACTTGCTGATCCACGAGGTAGCGCTGCTCGATCCATCCCTCGACACCGCTCGCGGTTCGCACACGAGAAAAGCGCTTCTCATGCTCCAGCACCTCTACGCGGTCGCCGTTCTTCACCGTTCCCACGCGGTTGTAAATGGTAGCCACCTGATCGCGCAGGGTGGCCTGCACCGCCGACACGTAGTTCACCTCAAGCACCCGGCGCCGGCGGCGATTGCAGCCGGAAATGCCCAGCAGCAGGATGCCCGTGAGTCCAAGCGTGACGATGAGCCGGCAGGAGTTCAACAAGCGGAAAGGTTTCACAATCTCCACGACGGGTTGTTTAGCCAGACGCACTTTTCACTATAGCGCGTTGCCGCTTTATCTTCCCCATCCAAGGTTTACGCAGAGTGCACCTCTCTCAAAAACCCTCCCGATTCGATCCTAACGGCGCATCCCCGATTCAGTTACCATAAAGGTAGGCGTAGGACCGGGGGTGGAACGATCGGTAGTCGGGAGGCGGCGATACTTCCCAATTTCATGAATACGCGAACTTCTTCGTAAGTAAACGAACTATGAAAAATGTTTCCAGAAATGTGTTGGCCATGGGGTTGCTGCTTGCGGCGTCCGTGGTCGCTATCTCTACTTGCACTTCGGCGCAGCAACCGGTGAATCCCGCTTTGCGCCCGCCCAAAGGCGCCCAGGTGGCTATCGTGCTGTTCGAAGACCTGCAGTGTCCCGATTGCCGCCGCGCCGCTCCGCTGGTGGAGGAAGCCGCCCGGACTTACAAAATCCCCGTAGTGCGCCACGACTTTCCGCTCCCGTTTCATACATGGTCATACGACGCGGCAGTCATTGCGCGCTATTTCGACACTCATTCGAAGGCCTTGGGGAACGAATTTCGGGATTATATTTTTTCCAACCAACTGGAGGTCACTCCTCAGAACCTGCGCGGCTTTGCGGAAAAGTTCGCGACCGAGCACAAAGTGGACCTGCCCTTCGTGGTCGATCCCGATGGCAAACTCGCAGCGCTGGTAAACGCCGATAAGGAATTGGGGAAGGCAATCAACCTGCAACACACGCCCACTCTCTATGTGGTGAGCAACAAACGCTCCGGGAAACCCTTTGTCGAAGTAGTCGACCGCAGCCAACTTTACGCCCTGATCGACGCCATGATGAAGGACTAGGGACGACCAAGAAATTGCTGATGGTTGATGGTTGATTCCGACTGACGAAGGTTAATTAAGAGGGTGGGTTCCGGGGCGCTCATAATCACAAACCGATCAAAATTCTACTACTCTGGCCGCCCTGTGTAGTGTTCCTTGGAATGGACAGCTTCGTGATCTTCGAGCGATTCCAGGTGCGTGATCACCTCGGCGGGACGGCCCAGTTCGACGGGAAGGCGCTCTTCGAGAGCGGTTGCAATGCGATGCGCTTCCCCGACCTCGGTCGCGTGCGGAAATAGCAAGTGAACTTCGATGATTTGCCGGTAGCCGGTAGTTCGGAAGCGCACGCCGTGATAGTGCACTCCAAGATCGGTGCAAATCGCGTCCAGCTTTTCGCGAATCTGCTTCCCCGCTTCGGGATCGGAATAATCCAGCAGGCCTACTGCTGAGCGCCACGCCAACCGTCCACCCGAGCAAAGAATGTTTGCGGCAACGGCAATCGCGATCAGCGGGTCAAAGGGCTTCCATCCCGTGAGCATCACCAATCCAAGACCGGCCACCACACCAAAGCTGGTAAGGCTATCGGTGAGCACGTGCTTGCCGTCGGCTTCGAGAATGAGGGAGTGGCTGCGCTTTCCCACCCGAAGCAAGTACCAGCCGAGTCCGGCATTCAGGAAACCAGCAGCGAGCAAAAGCAGCGTGCCTGAGCCCAAGTGCTCCAACCTCAATCCCGCCATCCATTTCGCGATGGTGGCCACCAGGATCCACAACGCGGCCAATACGATCATCGCGCCTTCGAAGCCCGCCGAGAAAAATGTGATGCGTTCGTATCCGTAGAGAAAGTTGGGTGCCGCAGGTTTCGTGCTGAGTCTCAAGCTGAAGGCGGCGAACGCAACCGCCACCACGTGAACCACAGATTCCGCGAAGTCGGAGAGGACGGCGGTGGAACCCGTCATGAAATACGCGGCCGTCTTACCTACCAGCATCATCACGCCAATCATCAAGGAGAGGCGCATGGCAAAACGAGACGCGCAGATTTCTTCCCGATCGCGCTGCGCCGCAGCCGGATTGGAGGGACCAGCCACTGTGGCGGATAGACGTGCTCGCAGGTTGCGGGATGCCAAGCCATCATACTGTCACGGGGGAGTTAAGGTTGACTGTGCGCGGGATCACGCCAAGGGTGCGATAGCACGACGCGAACGTAACCAGCGGTAATCCATGTTCGTCTATTCGATCTCGATGTTTTCGAATCCCAAGCCCCGCAAAAGACTGGTGACGGTCGCAGCCGCATTTTGCTGAGCAGAGCGCAAGATGCCATCGGCCAACGCGGCCTCTTGCAGCTGACGTTCCCCCTCCTGGCGCACTTGGGTCTCCAAATTCGGGTCCGTGGGTACCAGCAGCCCGGTCTGCCGCGAGTACACCCTGGTCTTCTCGCTGTCGAGGCGAGCACGGAACACCTGTGATTGGGGAAGATGCAGGTGAATCTCCTTTCCATTCACCGTAACGTCATCGGGCTTCAGATTCGAGAAATCAATCCCCGCTACCACCTCGCCATGCACCATCATCAGGAGGCGGTCTCCCGCCAGGAAATCCGGAAACACGGGATTTTCTTTCGCCCCGGTTACCAGCTTGTCCATGGTGTAGACCACGGTTTCTAGGCGCTGCAGCCGCTGAATGTGATCCACCACGGTGGGCTGGCTTACATCCATGCTGAGCGGTCTGCCCCTCACCGCCGACCATACCTGGCTAAGAAACCCTTGCCCCGAATTTCGCGACTGTAGCCATCCAATCGACGCGATCGTTAGCACTCCAACCAGCAGTCCCACGATGAGTACGAGAACCACTACTGCAGACGATCGCCGGGGATCAGGAGAATGGATCGTCGGGTCACGATCGGGAGGCATTCCGCAAGGTTACCACCCAGACGAGTGAACGGATTCCGCGGGTAAACACTTATGATCAGCCGGGTAGGGAAGGAATTCAGCGAACGGCGGCGAGCAAGCGGACAAAAAGCAGGAGTGACAATCCGATCGCACCAATGCTGTTGGCCCGTATGCCGCGATAGCTTGCCGTCCACGGAAACATCAAGATCTCGAAGAACGGCATGAGTTTTTCCGGCCAAAATAATCCCGCCACGCCGAAGGCCAGACAGCACTGAACAAACAGGCACAATCCCAAATGATTCATCATGACGCTTCCCAGGCAAAAATGCCTTCCTATTAGAACGCTAGAGGATTCTGAGGGGGAGATTACGAAGGTACCGCCGACAGTCAAACGCTGCAAGCAAAAATTTCTGGTTCTCGCCTGTGCTATCAGTCCCCGAAGCCGATCTCTATCGCGCGCGCAGTGCGAACCATCTCTCCAGTGGGGTTTACGGATTTAACGTGATCTACGGCATGGGCCACATCCACCGCGACCATTGAGTCACCCTGCAGAACGACAACTACCGTGTGGCCGTAGCGCAATCAGTGCGCTTACTCTTGGCAAGAAACTCAGAAGCCCCGCCTCTCGCAAAAACCGCAAGAAAATGGGGCATCTGATTTCATAGCATGCCCGAAATCGGCCAGACCCATCAGAAGCCGCTGACGGTAATGGTGACCGGGGCGCTGTTAATGCCGCCGGCGGACGCAGTGATCGTAATGGGCGAGTTCGTCTGATTGCCAGCCGTAGCCGTGACCACACCACCTGAGACCGTGGCGATGGCCGTGTTGCTCGAGGTCCATGTGGCAACACTGGTTATATCTTGCGAACCATTGCAAGTAGCCGCCGTCGCGGTGAATGAGGTCGTAGGCGCGTTGGCGGTGATGCTGCCGCTCGTCGGCGCTATTGTGATCGAGGTAATGCAACCAACCGTAACGGTGAGGGACTGAGTCCCACTAATCGAAGGATTCTGCGTCGATGTTGCGGTGACGGTGGCCGTGCCTTCGGCGACTGAGGTCACAAGACCGCTGGTGCTTATCGTGGCAATACCCGTAGGGGTCATGCTCCACGTCACCGCAGGATTGCCCGTACTTCCGTCATTGTAGGTGCCGAAAGCTGTCATCTGAACGGTGTTTCCAGTCGATCCCGTCTCAATGAGCGGCGATGCGGGTCCGACCGTGAGCGTGGTCAGTGTCGGATTGACGAAAAAACCGGTACAGCTTACCGCAAGAGTCAATGTTGCGAGCGCGGCGAAAGCACCCGCCAGGCGGAGTTTCTGCTGGTTGGACGACATAGTTATTTCAGACTCCTTGTACACGCCTGCCCGAGCTTTTTTAATCGCCTGCCCCGCACATCTGCCGCAGTAAGGAAAGGCGCAGCGGGCGACGTCTCTTAAATTCTAAGCCCAAGCTGAGTCTAAGCTAAAGGTTACGATTTCCCAGTCACGGCATTTGTAAAAAATTGTAGCAGAACAGCATTCCGGCCCCGCCAGAATTGCACTTCTGAGCGAGCACGGAACCAGCTCGGCCAATGCCGTTCCCGGCATAAGAACGCCCCGGTCCCACAAGCTTGCAAGTAAAAGGGCCAGTGCTGAAAGCAGCACTGGCCAATCGAGTAACGCCGAAACGGCCTACATCACTTGCGCTCTTCTTTCGGCGGAGCACTTTCGTGCTTGGGCGCCGCAGCCTGTTTCTGGGGTTTTGGAGCGCTGTGGCTAGCTTCTTTTGGTGCGCTCTCCTTGGGCGAACTCTCCCTAGGCGAACTCTCGCGGGCCTTCGGCGCGGCGATGGGCTTATTCTCAGTCCGCGATTCACTCGACGGACGAGCGCTCTCGGCCGGCGACTTTTCCGCACGCGAACTCGGCGTCGCAGTGGAAGGCTTCGCCGCGTGGCCTTCGTTCGTTCGAGCCGGAGCCGTCCGGGTATTGCTCTCCGGTCGATTCGCACTCTCCGGCCGGCTTGCGCCTTCCGGCCGGCCCGCCGTATTGCTCTTGTTGGGCGGAGTAAACGGACGATTGGCCGCCTTCGCCCCATTAGGCGCAGGACGATTTTCTGCCGGGCGATTCTCCGCCGGTCGATTTCCCGCCGGGACGGATGCCCGCGCTTCCTTCGGCGACATAGCTGGAGCGTGATAGGCCCCTCCAGCGGCCCTCGCCGTCACGACGCCGCGTCCACTGAATTCGCCGGGCTTCGCCGTCGCCGCGACTGCCGGACGGCCATGATTGGTAGACGCAAACAAGGCGCGATTCTGACTCGCCGCGTGTTCCTGCTGCATTTGCGCCGCAACCGGCGGATGATGCGTCTCATGGGCGTACGCTTCCTGTTGCGGGGTTGGCCGCGCGCTGACTCCGCCCTGTCCTCCATTGAATGCCACGTGCGAATTGTTGTTCACGATCACGGTGCGGTTCACGTAGACATTTCTGATGACGGTTGTGTTCACGTGCATGACGGCAGTGTTGTAGAAGAAAGCTCCGCTGCGCCACTCGCCACCGTAGAATCCGGAACTGCCATAGCCGAATCCATAATTAATCCCGCCATAGAATCCCACCTGCGGCCCCCAATAGCCGGAATTCCACATGTAGGCGCCCTCGTTCCAACCCCAGTATCCGGGCGTCCATAACAGACCCGGTTCCGGCGCTTCCACCCATGTGCCGGGAACCCAGTAATAGCCGTCATCATCGCTCCAGGCCCAATAACCGGGAGTCCACAGATACCCCTCCCCGGGGCAGATGGGCTGGTCATAAACCGGCAGCGCCGGCGGACCCACGCGCACCGAGATCCCGATGGCGATCTGCGCGGAAGATGGGGAAGAGAGCGCTGCCGGAATGACCAGCAGCATAAGTCCGAACCCGAGCACTCGAACTGCACTGTAAAGCTTCATGTGTTTTCCTCTTGCCCATCGGGCTTGCCCCGGGAAACCGGCAGCGCCAGTGGGCGAATTTTTGCTCAAAAAAATCTGGTGCGAAACTTTCCGCATCCAGCAGTTTGGCTCGACGAGTGGCTGTTCTGCTTAAACACCGAAGGTTGGAGTATGTTGCTAGGCGAGAAGTTGTTTGGAATCTGAACTTTCCGCAGATCTAAATTGCTAGTTCGCTTTTTTCGAACGCGCGATGCGTTCGTCGATGAGCTTGCGGCCGGCAAATCCCTCGTCGGTACCGTGCCAGTGGGTGATCGATTTCTCCCCCATCTTCCAGCACAGAAGAACGGTTTGGCCTTCGACTTCGCAAGGAAAATCAAGCAGTCCGATGTCGATATCCTTGACTTGCACCCCGATGGAATCAATTTCGGCAAGCGCATCCTTGGCGCGTTGTTCGGCCTTGGCGCGCTCAGCCTTCCGGCGCGCAATCGCGACGACATCGACGTGCGTGCCACCGTTCAGAAAGATGCGGTGGCCGAGTTCCTGCATCTCGCCCTCCACCTCCTCCATCAGCTTCTTGCCGCCGATCGCAGTGCGCAAAAGAGACTCAAGCACTGGCAGCAGCGACTGAGCTTCGTCGAGTGTGAAGGTACGGTCTGACATTTACCCTATTTTAGCGCATGCGGGAAAGCAGCGGGTTGGATTTAATTGCAGCGAAGACCACATCGGTGCGAAACGGCTAGGTAATCTCTCACCTGCCCTGCGAAGGATCAGGAGACGTAGCCGCATCCACGTCAACATGCAAGCGCTGCCCCGGCGGAATTCCGGGCGGATAACATTCTCCATCGGCATGGTAGTTCGAGCAGCGGCCGGCGACGTCCCTGCGCTGCGGGGATTGCGCGTACTGCCAGACCTCCGCAAAGCCCACGCCACTGTCGGAAGGAACCGGCGGGCGAGCGGGGAAGGCACAGCCGGGCGCGGGCGGGCAAGCGTCATTGATCGCCCAGTAAACCATCTGTCTTCCGGCGGCGCCCTGGCGAATGTCTTCGGCAGTTACTATATTGTAATCATCTTTATTCGGGATGCCCGAGCAATAAACCCCCGCGCGAAAACCGGCGGCAATCACGGCGTCGACCCACGCGTAGAGATATGCCTTCTGCTCAGGCAACATGCGGCCGCCCTGCTCCTGGTCGAGAAAGATGATGGTCCGGGCGGGAAAACCTTGGTGGCGGGCGGCAGTGGTTGCGGCTTGTGCATCGGAGTTGCCGAGCTTGGTTGCGTTGGAAATGGATTTCAGTTCGGCGTAGAGGCGGCCGTTGAATAGCACGAGAAATCCGAGGCCGGCGGATTCGACCGCTGCGCGGTGGCCACTCCAGGTGTTCGTCTTTTCGCCGGGAGGATTATTGAGCCAGTACCCGGCGTAGGAAAAAGTCTGGTGCAGAGTTTTCAGGATGGCGTCGCCGGGATAGGTGTTGCGGTCAAAACCGAGGTAGGCGGGACTCTGCGCCGACAACGTTGGGCAAGAGAAAGTCAATGCTGCCACGAGCAACAGCCGGTTCATGTGTTGATCTTAAATGGGACGCCTCTGCGGCGAAGAGGCTGATTTCGGCGGCCCGATCGGCACGAATGGAAGTCGTGTCCTTCCCGGTGCTTCTCCACCGCCTGATCGCTGCTAGCCCCCGATGTGCACCATCGTTCTCGACGCGGGCACGAAATCTGCCTCTCCAATGTGGTGGCGTTCTTCTTTTTTCTGCATGACTCCGCGGATGAAATCGGCCAATTCATCATCGCAAGCGCCACGCCGCATCTGCGCGTGCAGGTCGTGGTCCCATACCGAAAAAAGGCACGTACGGATTTTGCCGTCGCTGGTAATGCGGATGCGGCTGCAGTGGCCGCAGAAAGGATGCGACACCGGCGCGATGATGCCGATCTCGCCGACGCCGTCATCGAAGCGATAGCGCCGGGCAGTTTCCGAACGCGCGTGCGGGATCTCCACCAGCGGGCGGTACTCCCGCATGCGAGTCAGAATCTCTTCGAGAGTCACCACCGTATCCGGTGACCAGGTGCGGCCTTCCTCCAGCGGCATGAACTCGATAAAGCGCACAGTCACGCCTTCTTCACGGGCGAACATCCCGAACGGAATAATCTGATCTTCATTGAAGCCGCGCATCAGCACGCAATTCACCTTCAGCGGCCACAGTCCAGCTCGCCGCGCGGCGCGAATTCCCGCGAGTACGTGGTCATATCCATTGGGCACTCTGGTGATTCGGGCAAAGCGATCGGGATCGACTGCGTCCATCGACACCGTCACCCGGGTCATTCCGGCATCCTTTAGCGGCTGCGCAAGTTCGGCGAGAAGGTGGCCGTTGGTGGTAAGCGCAATGTCGATCGGGTCTCCGCCATTTCTGGCGCTGGGCGTGCGAAGTTGGCTCAACTCGCGGACGAAATCCACAATCCGTTTGCGCAGCAAAGGCTCCCCGCCGGTCAAACGAACTTTGGTGACTCCCATCCCGACCAGCACGCGCGCCATCCGCAAATAGTCGGCAAAAGGCAGGTCGCCGTAAAGCGCCCCTTCATTGCCCGTGCGGCAGTACACACACTTGTAGTTGCAGCGATCCGTGATCGAGATTCGCAGGTCGGTAATGGAGCGTCCGAATTTGTCGGTTAACACCATGGTCGTTGATCGTTTATCTTTGGTCGTTGGACGTTGGTCGTTGGACCTCCAAAAAGGGCGAACGACGAGCGGCCTACGATGAACGGCTTCGAAGAAAGGAGACAGACAGGCGGGAACATCCCGGCGGCCGCTTCCTTTCCAATGCGCTCCTTGCGAAGCACGGGAGGCGCCGGCGCTTCCGCCAGCACCCTCGGCAGTAGCGCCGCCGTCTCGCGTGGAACCACTCTCGCCGCCGCTCCGAGGGCGAGACGCCCTCCAGCAGGCAAGATGCCGGCGCTACCCACCTCGCCGCCGCAGCCTGGGTATTTCCCCAAGGCCGAGGCGGTCGGAAACTCGTCTCATTATAGAGCTTGGGCGATAGAAAAAGGTTTCAGGGTTTCGCCGCGCCCAGCGCCTTTTCGATCGCGGCCTCTGCCAGTGGCGCCATGATCTTGTATCCCGCAGCGTTGGGATGTAGTCCGTCATCAGCCAGATCCTTCTTCATATCTCCCTTGTCGTCGGCCATGGCGGAGAAATAATCGAGATAGGCGCAGTTGTTCGAGAGGCCGCTCGTTGACTCAGGCGCGCAGTAATTCTTCAGCCAGCGATTCAATTCCAGAATTTTCTGGGGGGACCGCTGGGCAAAAAGGTCCTGAGACTTCGGCGTGTAATGATGGACTGGCAACACCGACGAGTAGATCAGTTTAATCTCGTGAGCGCGTGCCAACTCGGCCATGGAGGAGTAGTCGGCTTCAATGTCCTCGAGCCGCATCGGTCCGGTATTGCCGGCAATATCATTCGTGCCCGCAAGAATGATGACTACTTTCGGATGAAGATCGATCACGTCCTGACGGAAACGGATGAGCATCTGCGGCGTAGTCTGCCCTCCAATACCCCGATTGACGTAGGCCTTTCCGGGAAACGATTCGTCGAGATGCCACAGATCAGTGATAGAGTCGCCGAAAAAGACAACGCGATCCGCTCCGGCTGGAGGCAACGCGGCATTCGCCTCCCGGTAGCGCATCAACTGTCCGAAGTCATCGGTGAAGATCGCGATGCGTGCGGCCCGGTATTGGTCGAGGTCGGCAAAGCCGCTGGATGGAATCTGCGGCGCCGGTGCCGACTGCTGGCCAAAGGCGGAGAGTGTAAGCAGCAGGACGGTCGCGAATTGTCGAACCTGGGAAAACTTTCTGGAGTGCATGATTTCTCCAAGCGACAGAATAGCTCGCCTCGAGTGCGTTAGAAAATTTAATCGCCACCACTCGCATGGCAGATTTATTTAGTCGAAATGCCCAACGGTCTGACTTTCATCGGGATTTGCGCGTGGTCGGTCGAATCCGTGAAAATCCCCTGCAAAGCAGTTGTTCGGCAGCTCACATCCCATCGTAATTTGGCCCGCCGCCGCCCTCCGGGGGCACCCAGGTAATGATCTGATATGGGTCGGCGATATCGCAGGTTTTGCAATGAACGCAGTTCGAAGGATTCAAACTGATGCGTTTGCCATTCGGCTGCGACGCGTCATCCACCATTTCATACACATTGGCCGGACAGAAGTTTTGGCAGGGGCTGCCGAATTCTTTTACGCACCGCGTGTTGCAGATGTTTGTATCGTGAATGACCAGATGCGAGGGCTGGTCTTCTTCATGCTTGGTGCCGGAGTGATAAAGGTCCGTGAGTTTGTCGAACGTAAGTTTGCCGTCGCCTTTGGTGGGGCCAAGCAGGTGCGCTTCAGCGCCTCCATCGGCGGGCAGTTCGGCAAGCTTGCGCATGTGCTCGTGTCCCGCTTTGGCGAGATAGCGATTGCGCACGCCGCGTCCGCCGGTGATCATCTGCAGGCCGGTGTGGAACATCCCGGCATAAAGCCCTTGCGCAAAGCCCTGGTGCATGTTGCGAACCTTCCACAGTTCGTCTTTGATCCAGCTGGAGTCGACTTTCTTCTGATACTCGCCCAACGCCGCAGCTGACGAATCCTCTTTCTTCAGTGCTTCGAAGGCAGTTTCGGCAGCGAGCATGCCGCTCTTGATCGCGAGATGGATTCCCTTCAGCCGCGCCGAGTTCAGAAACCCGGCGGAGTCCCCGACCATCATCCATCCATTGCCCGCCGCCGGCGGAATCGCCCACCAGCCGCCATAAGGCATCGACTTCGCCCCGTAGCGGATCATCTTGCCGCCCTCGAGCAATTTCGCGACCAGCGGATGCTGTTTGAAATCCTGCAGTACGCGTTGCGGATCGAGGCGGGGATCGGGGTAGTCCAGACCGGTGACGAAGCCGAGCGAGACGACGTTGTCTTTACCGCCATAGATCCAGGCGCCGCCATACTCTTTCGGCGTCAGCGGCCAGCCCAGCGTGTAGATCACTTCGCCGGGCGCGATGCGTCCCGCAGGAACTTCCCAAAGTTCTTTCACCCCGATGCCGTAGGTTTGCGGATTGGCGTCGCGAGCTAGATCCAATTTCGAGACAAGCTGTTTCGTTAAGGATCCACGCGGTCCTTCCGCCAGGATCGTAATTTTGGCTTGCAAGTCGTAACCCGGCTCAAAGTTGGATTTCTGATGGCCTTCTTTATCCACGCCCTTATCGTCGGTGCGGACTCCGGTGACGCGGTCACCGTCGAACAAGAGTTCGGATCCCGCAAATCCCGTGAAGATGGTGATGCCCGTCTCTTCCACCTTTCCGCCCAGCCACTTCACAAAGCGATTGAGCGAAATGACATGGTTGCCATGATCACGCAGTGGCGGCGGCGTGATGGGAAGTTTGAACTTGTTTTTCTTGGTAAGAAAGTAAACCGCTTCTTTCGTGACTGCAGCGTCGAGCGGCGCTTCGTTTTCAAATCCGGGGAGCAGTTCGCGCATGGAGCGCGGATCGAGCAAAGCGCCGGATAGGCAATGCTGGCCGATCTCGCGCGCTTTTTCGAGGACGTAAATATTTTCCTTGCCGAGCTGCGAATCGGGATGCGCTGCATTGTGCTGGTCAATCAACTGCGACAGACGCAGGGCGCAGGCCATGCCCGCGGGCCCGCCACCGACGATCACTACGTCCGCCGGCATTTGCGGGCGTTCCACGCCTTCCAGGGGTTTGCGGAAAATCAGCATAAGAAAATGCTTGTCACGGATTTACACGGATCACCAACTGGTTAAGGTCAAATCCTTGATCCGTGGAAATCCGTGGCCGATCTATCTATCCTCCGGCTTTTGCCTTCTTCACTTCTTCGATCAGTGGCGGAACGATGTCGAACAGATTTCCAACAATCGCGTAATCGGCAATTTCAAAAATCGGAGCTTCGGAATCTTTGTTGACGGCGATGATCGTGCGCGATCCTTTCATCCCGACGATGTGCTGAATCGCGCCGCTGATGCCAAGGGCAAGGTAAAGCTTGGGCGCAACCGTCTGGCCCGAAGATCCGATCTGGCGATCCATCGGTAGCCAACCGGAATCGCAGATGGGACGCGAAGCCGCAAGATCTCCGCCGAGTGCGTCGGCGAGCTGTTTGGCAATCTCGATATTCTTTTGCTCTTTAATCCCACGCCCGACCGAGACAATAATCTCGGCCTGCGTGAGATCCACGGCCTGTTTCGCTTCCTGGAAAACTTCCTGCGGCTTGTTGCGGATGACGCCATCCGCAATCTCGACCTTGACTGTTTCGATCGGTGCCGCGCTCGCACCTGCTTCGGCCTTGTCTCCGCGGAACGCTCCGTTCTGAAAGGTTGCAAACCACGGGGCGTCGCTATTGAAGCTGACATCGGCTGCGAATTTGCCCTGAAACATCTGGCGGGTGAAAACGAGCTTGGCATTTTCGAACTTGAAACCGATGCAATCGCTGATTACGGTGCGGCCCATCGCCGTCGCCAACTTGGGAACGAAGTCGCGCACCTGATAGGTGTGCGGCATCAACACGAGCTTCGGCCGCTTTGCGGTGAGCAGTTGTTTCAGTGCCGCGGCAAAAGCATCGGGAGTGTAAGGCTCTAGCTTTGGCGAATCCACGGCATACACCTTCTGCAACTTCTTGGCGGCCACTTCCGCAGCGATCGCGGAGGCACTCGCTCCAGCCACAGCCGCTTCCAAACCCCAGCCCGTAGCGGCGGCGATTGCCTGGCCGGCGGTGATGGTCTCCCAGGAGACGCGGTTTAGTTTTTCTTCGCGTTGTTCGACGACTACTACGATGGTATCGGACATAAAGTCAGCTCTCGGTTCTCAGCAAGACGAGCCGAGCTTCGCTCGGCAGACAGCCCCTTCGACTCGCTCAGGGCAGGCTTGGGCGGCTGTCCTCACAAAAATATCTACAACACGCGCAGTTCGTTGCGCAGCTTGTCGACCAGCTTTTTCGCAATCTCGCCGGGCGATCCTTCGAGGTGCTCAGTTTTTTTCGTTTTCTCGGGAACGTACAGGCGTTCGATCTTTTGCATATTCTCGCTGATCGCGGATTGCACATCCGCCAGCGACACTTTGCGCAACGGTTTATGTTTCGCCTGCTTGATGCCGATCAGGGTGGCATAACGCAGCTTATTAATGCCCGACTGAATCGTCAGCACCGCCGGCAGAGGCAGGTCGACGAACTGGAAGAATCCCGCTTCGAGTTCACGTTTCACGCGAATGCGGGCTTCATTCTTTTCAATCTGCATGATGATGGTGGCGTGCGGCCAGCCCAGCAACTCTGCCAAAATGACGCCAGTCTGGGCATAGCCGTAGTCATCGGACTGCAGACCGGTAAAGATAAGATCGAATTTCTCGTCTTTGATGGCCGCAGCGAACGCTTTCGCGGTGTTGAACGCGTCGAGTCCTAAGAAGGCATGGTCTTCCAGGTGGATGGCGCGATCGGCGCCCTTGGCCAAAGCCTCCCGCAGCACCTGCTGGGAACGCGCCGGGCCAGAAGTAATCACCACGACTTCCCCAGTATGTTTTTCTTTTTGGCGCAGGGCCTCTTCCAGAGCGTAGGCGTCGGGCTCGTTCACTTCATACGAGACATCTTCGCGGATCCACGCACCGGTTTCATTGAGCTTGAGCGGCGCATCTTTCTGCGGCACCTGCTTCATGCACACTAAGATTTTCAAATCTCACTCCTGACTTCCTGTAGCTTCCGGAGGCAACAAGGAAACCCATCAGTATAGATGACGGGGCGGGGAAAATGTTGGCTTTGTGTCGCCGGGAGGTGATCGAAGTCACAGACGACTGTGGTCCGGTAGGGGAGCATGGCCGAGGGGATTTCATGCCAGACGACACTTTTTCCGCGATGCGGCCAAGCATCACCGCCGGCGCACCCGACACCGCTTGCGACTTAGCGCAGCGGGCGTTGGCGGCCGGTCTTGCGCCGCTCGATGCCATGCAGAACGGCTACGTGCCGGGAATGCAGGCCGTTGGCGGCCAATTCGCTCAGGGCAAGATGTTTTTTGCCGGACATGATGGCCTCCGCCGAAGCGATGCGGGCGGCGATGGCGGTGCTTCCAGAATTGGAAAAGCTTGAAACCGAACGGCCGATGGCCCGGCATTGTTGTGCTGGGGACGACGGAAGGGGATATCCACGAGATCGGGAAGATTCTGGTGGGAACTTTGCTTTCCGCACTTGGCTTCCGAGTGCATGCTCTCGGAGTGGATGTTGCGGGAGAAGAGTTTGCGGCCAAGGCGCGCGAACTGAAGGCGGATATCGTCAGGGTGTCGGCATTACTGACGACGACGATGCGCAATCAAAGAAGCGTGATCGAGGCGCTGATAAAAGCGGGAGTTCGTTCACAAGTGAGAGTGATGGTGGGCGGCGCGCCCCTGACCCGGAAGTGGGCCGAGGAGATGGGCGCCGATGGCTACGCGAAAGACGCGATGAGCGCCGTGACGCTGGCACGCAGCCTGATGGAAGAGAAAGCAGAACAGCATTCCGGCCCCGGCATGAGGCCAAAATTCGAGTTGCTCGACAAATGCTGATCGAGCGAATTCTGGAAGAGGCGTTTCAGTTGATCGAGGAACCGGGGGTGCGCGCGGCTCGATACGTGGTCCGGGTTGCTGCGCGCGGCGGATGTTCGAGTGATAGACGGAGTGGCTCACATTCCGAAGGCACTGGCTCGGCGATCGCTGGAAACCGTTCCGCACAGTTTTACCTCTACGACCGGCAAGGAAGGCCTGCGGTGCATTACGGAGGAGATCACGTTCATTTCGATCCGGGCTCGTCGTGCCTTAACATTCTGGACCCGGAAACGCGGCAAGCGCGTCCGGCGCTGGCCGCGGACTTAGTGAAGATGGTTGAGGTCGCGGAGATGCTGCCGCAATTTGCCGCGCAATCCACGGCGATGTTAGACAATGACGTGCCGCCGGAGATCGGGGATTGGTACCGGCTGTTCGCTGGTCTTGTGGCATTCGGAAAAGCCCCCGGTGGTCACCGGTGCATTCTCGGCATTCGAGCTTGCATACTCCGGCACTCCGCCGCATGCTGCACCACGGATCCCACCAAGGTGACGGGGGCAGTTGCGCCCGCCGGCGGCATGCTGACGACCTCCGCCGGAACTCCGGCTCGCGCCAGATCGACGAGGTTTTGCGAAGCAAAACTGACCAGTTCAGCGGCGGGGACGGACAGACATCGAAAATAGCCCGTGGCTTGTTCCGCGGCGCTTCGCGTCCTCCACTCTCAACGGCCAGCAATGCAAAAGGAGACTTCTTGAAGCTGAAAGAAATACGGGCGCGGTTCCGCAAAGAACAGCCCTTCCCACCTTCTGTAATCGATCGCGGACCGGCGCGCGACTCGACCTCTGGAATTCTGGATCGTGCACGGGCAAGAGTCGAAGAGTTACGGGCGGAATACCGGCAGTCCGGGATTTCTGCCGGCCGGGAGCTGGCGATGTTGAGTTTTGCGGAAGGCGAAGCGGACCGAGCGGGATTCGAGGGGCTCCCGGGGATTCACGCCCCAACGTCGACTAGTCGGTGAACACCACGGACTGGACTCCGGAAATCTCGAAGCGCTTCCGGCAGCGCATATTCTTGCAGCCCATCAGGTCATCTTTGCGCAGCATGTAGGAGCGGGCTTTGGCGAAGCGGGCGCGGTCCCGTTCGTCGGCGCGGCCAGCAAGCTGACGCTTCTTGGTACGCACCACCCAGGTAACCTCGTATTCCGCGGGTTGGTGGCAGTGGGGACAGTTCAAGGTTGCCAGTTTCTTCTCGGTGCGCTCGTCAAAAAAATCTCGTTCTTCCATGAAAGGCTCGTCGCTAGTCGCGGACCGCTGGCCAAATACAACTTCTTCAACCACCGGCCTGCGATCCAACCGCCGAAGAATCATTATTGCAGTTTTGCGGCAGACAAAGCTATGGCAACATGGAAGTTGGGGTCTGGGAGAAGATGGCGCGGAAGAAAAAGGTAAAACGATTTGAAGCGGTGCAGGCGGTGAAAGAACTAGCTCGGGAGCGGATGGGTGCGACCCCTCCGGCTAAAGTGGTGCCTCACAAAAAGAAAGAACCGGTTAAGCACAAAGCCACGTTGGGAAAGCTGCTGGGGGAATCCGACTAAGCCGACCATGCTCCGGTCAAAATTACTGGCATGCCGGTGTGCCCTGCTGAACTCCCGAAATGGCTGCTGAACCTTCCATGATCGTCCCGCCGGATGGATCGCTCGGATCACTGTAGACGGTTGCGATGGCGTTTCCCGCGCCGCAGACGTTCGTCGCGACGGCCAACCCCGACGAGTTGATGGTCGCAAGATACCCAATATCAATCCGCCATTGAACCTGATTTGTAATATCTTTGGTCTCTGGCGGATGATCGTACGTGCCTAGGGCGGTGAACTGCACTTGCGCCCCTACGCCTTCAAAAACCACCGCGTTCGGCTGCACTTGAATCGAAACCAGATGCTGATTGTGTGCACAACTCGACAGACTGAACAACAATGTCGCGGCGCCCATAAGGGCGGCAATGCTGAACCACGTCCGATTCATTTTTTCTCCTGGGATTAGCGGTCAAAACACAAACACGCATACTACGGGGAAGGATGCACCAATTTAGTCAAAGTAGGGGTAAAAAGCAATAGCCAAAAAGTGGGGGTTCGGGCCGCCAGTCAGCCCTTCACGGCCTCAGCCACCACGCCTGCAAACGTGCGGATATCATCTTCCGTGGTATCGAAAGAGCACATCCAGCGCACGATCGATTCCTCCTCGATCCACGTATAGAAAAAGTAATGCTGTTTGATCCTTTCGATGGAGCAGCGAGGAATCTGGACGAAGACGCCGTTCGCTTCCACTTTCCACACGACTCTTACTCCTGGAATCTGACGGACTTCCTTTTCCAGCAAACCAGCCATGCGGTTGGCATGTTCGGCGCTGCGATACCAAAGATCATGGGTGAGCAGGGCTTCGAACTGTGCGGCGATGAATCGCATCTTCGAAGCGAGTTGCATGCTCTGCTTACGGAGATAGAGAAAGTTCTCGCCGAGGTTGGGCTGGAAAAATACGACGGCTTCGCCCCCCATGATTCCGTTTTTCGTACCTCCGAACGAGAGCACGTCGACTCCCAGATCACGGGTAGCCTGGCAGAGCGATTGGCCGAGAGAGGCGGCGGCGTTGGCGATGCGGGCGCCGTCCAGGTGAAGAAACATGTCGTGATCGTGCGCGAACTGCGCCAACTCCTGGATTTCTTCCGGGCGATAGACGGTGCCCATCTCCGTGGATTGAGTAATCGAGATGACTCGAGGCTGGGAGTGGTGTTCATCGCCGATGCCGTGGTAGGCATGCCGCACGGAGTCCAGCGTAATTTTGCCGTCCTGCTGCGGCAGTGGGATCAGCTTAGAACCGGTATGCTTCTCGGGAGCCCCGCATTCGTCGGTGTAGATGTGAGCATAGTCACTGCATAGCACCGACTGAAAAGAACGGGTGAGAGCCTGCAGGCTGAGCACATTCGCGCCCGTGCCATTGAAGGTGAAAAAGACGGCGATGTCGTTGCCGAAATGTTCCTCGAATTTTTGAATTGCCGAGCGGGTGTAGGGATCTGCTCCGTAGGCCACCACGTGGCCCTGGTTGGCGCGCGCAATGGCTGCGAGAATTTCCGGATGCACGCCGGCATTATTGTCGCTGGCAAAGCTGCGGGTGGGCTGAAAGGAATTCTGCTCCATAGGCCAACAATGTAGCAGAATGGGCCCGCTTCGATTAATTTGCGACCGGATCGCTCGCCCGGGGATCTTCAACGTCGCGATGACGTTCCGCCCGCGCCCTCGTCTAACCAAGAGGGCTACAAGGTCCTGAGAATCCTTGTAAAGTATTAGAATCAACAGTTCAATCGAAATTCACATCCTCTATGTTGCTTCGACCCAAGGCGTGTCTGTCCCACAGCCTGTTCATCACTGTGCTTGCCGTAAGCGGAGCGAGCGTGGCGTGCTCCGGCAACTCCGCGCAGAGCGCTCATGCCAACGGCCCTCAAGCGATGCCGGTAAAAGTGCAAGAGGCACGCGCAACTCCGATCGACGATGCCACGGAGTATGTTGCCACCCTGAAGTCGCGCGACTCCGCCGTGATCATGCCGCAGGTGGATGGGCAGGTGATAAATATTCTCGTCCATTCGGGAGAATCGGTGCAGGCGGGTGCGGTTTTGATGGAGATCGATCCCCTCAAACAGCAGGCCACGGTCAAGAGCCAGGAAAGTTCCAGAGCGGCCCAGCAGGCGACTTTAAGTTTGGCGAAGCAGCAGTATGATCGTGCCCAGGGACTCTATGCGGCGGGTGTCGTGAGCAAGCAGGATCTCGACCAGGCGAAGTCCGCGCTCGATGCGGCGCATGCGCAGATGGAGTCGCTGGATGCGCAGGTGAGCGAACAGCAAGTGCAACTGCACTATTACAAGGTGGTGGCGCCGTGGAGTGGAATTGTTGGGGATGTTCCGGTTCGCGTTGGCGACCGGATCACGAGCGCCACTCAACTTACAACGGTGGATAAACTCGGCAGCCTGGAAGTCTACGTGTATGTACCCATCGAACGTTCTTCGCAACTCAAAATGAATCTGCCCGTGCAGGTACTGGACAGCAACGATAAAGTGCTGGCCGAGAGCCGGGTGAGCTTTATCTCGCCGCAGGTGGACAGCGCGACGCAGACGGTGCTGGTGAAGGCACGTATCGCCAACAGCAATGACGCACTACGTCAATCGCAGTTCATTCGGGCACGAATCGTTTGGGGCACGCATCAGAATCCTGAGGTTCCCATGCTCGCTGTGTCGCGGCTGGCGGGACAATACTTTGCCTTCGTTGCGGAAGCGCAAAATGGCGGATACGTGGCGCGGCAGAAGCCGCTCAAAATCGGGCAGACGGTGGGAAATGATTACGAGGTTCTGGACGGCATCAAACCCGGCGACAAAGTGATCGTCTCCGGAACCCAGTTCCTGCTGGACGGAGCACCGGTAAGTCCGCAAGGATGAGATTCGGCGTCCGGCGTCCGGGCTCCGGGCTTCGTGTTGCAAATAAGAAGCAATTAGAAGTGGGCACCTGCTGCGAGCGGTAGTCGGCGCGGCCAAGGCGAAAGCGTCGACCGCTGATTGTCAACTGCCAGCTGACCGGCGTTCCGCGAAGCCCGAAAGGTGGAGCCCGATGGCCGATTTTCTATGTTCGTTGACTTCTTTATACGACGTCCGGTGTTTGCGACCGTCTGCGCGTTGCTGATTATTTTGGCGGGCGCAGCCGTCATTCCCACGCTGCCCATCTCACAGTTTCCCAACCTCGCGCCGCCGCAGGTAAGCGTTTTCAGTGCCTACATCGGGGCCAGCGCTCAGACGGTGGAAAGCGCCGTCACCATTCCCCTCGAGCAGCAGATCAACGGCGCGGAGGGAATGAAGTATATGACCTCCACCAGTGGCAACGACGGGTCGAGCAGCATCACTGCCACATTTGACTTGGACCGCAACCCGGACCTCGCCACAGTCGACATCCAGAACCGCGTCAACACAGCGCAGGGGCGTCTGCCCGCTTCAGTAAAAGCGGTGGGAATCACGACCGCGAAGAGTTCGCAAAATTTTGTGTTCGGCGCCGCCGTCACGGCCGACAACAACCGCTACTCCACGCTTTTCATGAGCAACTACCTTGACATCTACGTCAGGGACTCGCTCAAGCGCATTCCGGGCGTGGCGGACGTGAACATCTTCGGCGAGCGCAAATATTCCATGCGGCTGTGGCTTGATCCCGTGCGTATGGCGGGACGCGGACTAACGGCCCCAGACGCGGTGAACGCACTGTCGGAACAAAATGTGGAAGTGGCCGCCG